>Ga0180437_10010523_pt1 | contig 11268 bp, 4 predicted proteins | sample SS_ome_4_FD_132410 | JGI IMG/M metagenome (GOLD analysis project Ga0180437, IMG submission 132410) | Hypersaline lake sediment archaeal communities from the Salton Sea, California, USA - SS_3_D_1 metaG | ecosystem: Environmental > Aquatic > Non-marine Saline and Alkaline > Hypersaline > Sediment... | reverse complement strand
GATTCCCGAGATGCCGGCGCTCAAAGAACTGTTCGACGCGCCTCCCTCGCCGCCGCTGCGACTGCCGGAAACGAGCCCGGAGCCGTCGCCGACGGGGAACTAGAGGTAGGGTGGGACCAGCGTAGCGCAGGCCCACCGGCAGAAATCGGCCGAGGTTCCAGTAGGCCTGCGCTGCGCTGGTCCCACCCTACTTCAGCGGCCCGAGCCCGAGCGACTGCCGCCGGCGATTGACCATCTCCAGCGCGCGGGGTTCTTTCTTCAAGAGCTTCACCAGTTGCGAGGGCGTGCACCGCAGCCGGCCGGCCGCCGCCGAAACGTCCTGCCCGCAGGCGGCAATCGCGTCCAGCGCCTCGGCCAACAGCGCCGGAAAATCCTCGTGCGACGCGGCGGTGAAGATCTTCCCGCCGCCGCACCGCGACTGCCACAAGGGACTGGGGGCGCGGTCGGGCTCCGCCGGGCAGCGGACCTCCAAAGCCAGATGGATGCGAAGGCGAAACAAAGCGACGCGGCGGTTTTCGGCCTGGCTGCGCCGCTCGCTCGCCTCCGCCCGCACGCCCGTCGCACGGTGGCAGCACCGCACCGCCGTCTCGACCTTGTTGCGGTGCTGCCCGCCCGGCCCGCTTCGCCGCAGTCGCTCGAAGTCGCACTGGGCGGCCAGCGCGTCGCCGGGAAGCGAGGCCGGGTGCAGCAGCGCGTCTGACATCTCACCTATTGCGGCGATGCCACAACCAGAGTGCAAGACTCGAAATCCGAAATCCGAAATCCGAAACAAATCCGAAAAACGAAATCCAAATGTCTGAATCCTCCCACACCAAGTCGCTCAAATCCGATCGGTCCGGTGCGTTTGTTTGGAGCCTTTGATATTCGGCATTTGGATTTGTTTCGCATTTCGTGCTTCGGATTTCCAAGACGTGTGCCGCGGCGGCCGGCACGCGGAGCGTGCCCGCTGCTACGCGGCCTCGGCGTCGTCGAAGCGATCGTCGTCCGCTTCGTCGCCGTCACGATCGTACTCGTCTTCGTAGCGGTCGTCCCAGCCGTCCTGGCGGTTCATCCCGCCGTCCGCCCGATCTTCGCCCTGTTCCAGGAAGTCGTCGCTCTCCTCTTCGTCGTACTCATCGGCGTCTGCTTCGCAGTCGTCCTCGCCGTCTACCTCCTCTTCCTCATCATCATAATCATAGTCGTCTTCGATGTCCTCCTCGTCGTCTGCCTGGTCGTCTGCTTCGACGTCCTCTTCGTAGTCTTCCTCGTCGAGTTCGTCGTCGTCCTGGCCGTCGGCCGTCACCTCGACTTCGACGGGCTCCTCGTCCACGTCCTCCTCGTATTCCTCGTACTCCTCTTCCGGCTCTTCGTCCTCCTCTTCCACCTCTTCTTCAAGCAGATCGTCGTCTTCTTCTTCGGGCTCTTCCTCCCACGGTTCGAGCTCGTCGGCCCATTCGGGCAGTTCTTCCTCCTCGTCGTCGGGTTCGGGCGGTTCGATCGTTGCCGCGGCGGGCTGCCGCCGTGCGGGCGGGCCGGGGGCGACCTGCGGTTTCGGCTTCCGCCTGGTCTTCGCCGCCGCTTGGCTCACGGCCAGCGTCACGCCCGTCTCGGAGTTGTCCGGCAGCGTCAGCACGTCCACCCGCAGACTCTTGAACAGCTTGACGATGTGCTCGTGGCAGGTGAAGACGAGCAGTTGGTGCCCGGCGGCGAAATCGCGGAGCAGCGCCGCCGCGGTTTTGGCCCGCCGGGAGTCGAAGTTCACCAGCACGTCGTCGAGGATCAAGGGCAGCGGCGCGCCGCGATTGGCGTAGCCGGCAGCCATCGCCAGCCGCAGGCAGACGAACAACTGCTCCCGCGTGCCTTGGGAAAGGACCTCGACCGGCAGCGATTCGCCTTGGGAATCTTCCACCAGCAGCACTTGCCGGTCGAGCGGGGTCCAGACGCGGACGTATCGGCCCTGCGTGAGGTTTTCGAGGTAGGCGGAAGCGTCCTGCAGCGCTTGCGGCTGCCGTTGGCGCTCGTAGGTTTCGCGAATCTGGCCGAGGATCCGCCCCGTCACGGCCAGTCTCCGCCAACTGCGGACGGCCTCGTTGAGGCGCTGCTGGACCATGCCCAGCTCGAGCTGCTTGGCCGCGGGGGTGCGGTCGTCGGCCAAGGTCTTCAACTGCTCGGCGAGCCGTCCTCGCTTTTCGAACTGCTGGCGAAGTCCGGCCTCGACCGCCTGGCACCGCTTGCGGATCTGTTCGAGGCGGGACTCGAGCGGATCCTGCTCGTGGGCGTCCAGCGCCGCGGCGACCGCCTGGCGGGTCGTGTGGCCTCCGATGGCGGCGTCGATCTCGCGCTCCAGTGCTTCGCGCTGGCGGCCGAGCGCGGCGGCCTCGGCGGCTTCCTCGGCCGCTTGCCGCAAGTGCTCTTCGCTCTCCACGCCGGCCGCGCGGAACAGCTTCCGCTTGAAGTGCTTCAGCCGGCTCGTGGCCGCGTCGCACTTGTCCAGCTTGCGTCGCAGGCGGCGCGACTGCGCGCGGAGCGCCTGGCGGCGGGAAAGCCGGCCTTCCTGCTCGGCCAGCCGGGCAACAAGCGCGTGCAACCGCTCGATCGGGTCGGTCGCCTCCACGGGCAGTCCGGCGTCGACAGCGAGCTGGCCGATGCGGCTGCCGATCGCTTCCAGCTCGCGGCTTCGCTGCTGGAGCTCTTCGTAGTGGAGTTCGAGCCGCCGCTGGAGCTGGCCGATGCGGCTGCCGTGCGACGCCAGTTCCCGCACCTGCTTGGGCGAAAGCTTCACCGGCAAGCCGGCGGCACGCAACACGTCGCGCCAGCGGGCGGCTGCTTTCGAGGCCTCGTTGTTGGCCTCGGCAGCTCGCAGCGAGGCCGTCTCGACCTCCTGCTCGGCGGCTTGCCGGCGGGCGTCCAGCGGCACCAGCTCTTCCAGCCCGGCGAGGACCTTCTCGGCGGCCTCCAAGCGGGCTTCGAGCGGACCGCTGCCGCCGGCCAATTGCTCGTCCAACTGCCGGCGATCGCCTTTGGACTGCTGGATCTGCGCCCGGAGCATGCCGGCTTGACTGCGGCAGGCGTCCAGTTGCCGCGCGTTGGAGTGGTCGATGGCGGACTTCGCGGCCACCGCGGCCAAGGTGCCGACCAGACCCAAGACGGCCAGGGGCCAGCCGAGCGAGCCGGTAAGCGAGTCCGGCATGAACAACCCTGCCATCAGCAACAGCACCCCCATCACGAACACCGCGCCCAAGCCGACGAGCACCCAGGCGGGCAGCAACTGCCGCCCGAGCAGCTCGCGGCTTTGCGATTCCAGCTCTGCCTGATGGCGGGTCATCTGTTCGAGCCGCTCGTCAAGCTGCAACCGCTTGCGGAGCTGCGCGACAAGCCCGCCGGCGCGGGCCATCGCTTCGGCCAGGTCGCGCTCGCCGCGGGCGGCCAGGCCGGCCTCGATTTGCTTGCCGAGCTTCCGCGCCGACTCCTCGGCGGCGGCGACTTGCTGCTCGGCCTCCGCGAGCCGCTGGCCCGCGCGGCGAAGCTGGAGGGCGGGGCGTTTCAGCTCGTTCCACTGCCGCGTGGAGAGGGACGGCAGGCCGCCCTCGACGGCGTCCAGCCCGAGCCGCGTTCGCTGGTCGCGAAGCTCGTTTTCGAGACTGCCGATTTCGGTTTCCAGCTCGGCGGTGCGGCGGTGGAGGCCGGCGATCCACTCTTCCTGCTCGCCGAGGGCCTCGATCCGCGGTGCAAGCCGCAGGAGGGCCTCGTGGATTGGAAGGCTCGCCGCCTCCGCGCGGATCTGCTCCCGCTGGCTCTTCCAGCGCTCGATGCGATCCTGGTATTGCCGGAGCCGGCCGTTGATCGCTTCCAAGCGCCGCACGGCGCCGGCGGGGATGCCCCGGGCCGTCTCCAGGGCCGCCAGTTGCCGGGCCAGCTCGGCCGAACGCCGCCAGCGATCGCCGACGGCGATGGCCGTCTCGGCCGTGCGGAGCTGGCCTTGCAGCCGGGTGCTCTCTGCTTCCAGCCGGGAGACTTCCCGCTCGGCCTGCTTGTGCTCGGCCACCAGTGACGCGTAGCGGTGGGTCGCCACGGAGAGCGATTGGATCTCCTCGCGGAGCCGCTCCCGCCTGCCCAACAACTGCACCAGTTGGCAAGGGCGGCCGTCGGGGTCCAACAGCCGCCGCCGCGACGCCTCCAGCTCGCCGACGACCTCGACCAGCGAAACGCGGTCCAGTCCGATGCTCAGGTTGTAGAGCTGGGCGGCGGCTTCGGTATCGCTGAGCGTCGCCAGCTCCTGGAGCTCGTGCAGGCCGACGGCGAAGACGTTGTTGAATGTCTTTTCGTCGACGCCGTACAGGAGGGTTTTCAACAGATGCTCGCCTTGCCGCGTGCCGTCCGCAGCCAGCAGGGACACCAGCTCGTCGTTGGCGTGCTGTGGGCTCTGGTGGCGCGAGACCTGGTACTCGCCTTGCGGCCCGGCGACGTAGAGCGAGCCGCCGGGGCTGCCGCCCCGCAGCGGCGGCAGATAACGCCGCCGCTCATTCGCGAAGCCATAGAGCACCGACCGCAGAAACTGCATCAGGGTCGTCTTGCCGGCCTCGTTCGGCCCGTAGAAAACCGAAAGCCCGTCGGAGAGCCCTGCGAGCTTCAGGCCGGTCCAGACGCCGTAACCGTCGACTTCCAGCGCAGTGATCTTCACGATTGGGATACCTCGCCGCTTAGCAGATCTACGCCCAACATGGCCGCTTCCCGCAGCGTCTGCTCCCGCCGGCCGGGATCGGCAACCGCCGCGGCGTCGCCCCAGAAGCCGGCCATCTGCTCCTCGGACAAAAGGGTCTCCAGCCCGAGCGGCTCGGCCGGATCGCCCTGGTAGCGGCGAATCTCGCGAAGGAAATCGCCGAGGATCGTATCCTGCTCGTACCAGTCCGGGGGCAGCTCTTGGGGGGCCTCGACGGAGAGCGACACGCTCCACACGGCGGGCGGGCCGAATCCGTACTGTTTCCGCAACGTCTCCAACAGTTCGGCGGCCAGCCGGCCGCGGCGGAGCTCGGCCGCCAGCGGCTCGCCCGCGGCGACCTCCCAAACGACCATCACGTCGATCCCCGAGAGCGACTCCTTCAGTCCTCGTGCCCGCTGGTGCAACTGCGATTCGAGTTCCGCGCGGGTGGCCGTGTCGTCGAGCCGGATCCGTTCGGTTTGCCAGCGCAGCACGTCGGTGGGGATCATCGTGATCCGGGGGTGGCCGTGGCCGTCGACGTCGACGAGCGTGCAGCCGTGCGGCCCGCTCTCGCTCGGCCGGCGGCCCTGGGGGGTGCCGCAATAGCGGGCGACGCGCGGTCCGCCGAGCAGCGTGTGCGCCGAATGCCGGCCGCCCAAGGCCCAGTAGTCGACGGCCCGCAGCCGCAGCGAATCGGCCGTCGCCCTGCCGTGCGCGACGGCGATGGTGAACAGCTCATTTTCGTCGCCGTCGAAGTCGGCCGCGCGAATCCGCTGCCGCCGCGTGCGGCTGGCCCCGACCAGCCGCGCGATCGGCTCGTCGTCGCGGCGGTGGAGGAAGTCCTGCGGCCGCCCGCGCGGAAAGACGCGGACGTTCTTGGGCAGCGACAAGGCGGCGGGCCAGACTTCCGGCGGATCGACGCGACCGCCGGCCCAATAGACGGCAATCGATCGGGCAGCCAGCCGCTCGAACTGTTCGAGGAGGAAACGGGGCCCGCGCGGGCCGGTGCCGTTTGGGTCAAGCACGTCGCCGGAGAGAACCACCAGCCCGGCCCCCTCCGAGATCGCCGCGTCGAACACCCGCTCGGCGGCCCAGTAGCACGCCTCGATGAACAGGCGGCGGAGGTGATCGGGGACGTCGGCAACGCCGAACGGCGGCCGCTCCAGATGCAGGTCGGCAGCGTGGAGAAAACGGAACGGGCAACGTGGCATGCGCGCCTCCTTGCTCGCAGACTCCTGTACCCACCCCTTTCCGATAGGCTGCCCCAAGCCAGCAGGGTATGGGGCCGGTCGGGTAGTGTAGCCGGGATTGGAAGTTCGTACTACCTCGATTCTTCCCCATGAGACCCCCTACCGGCGACGCGCACCAACCCGAAGCGCACACGAGGGCAACTTGCTGCGCGGCCCTCGCTTGCGCTTCGGGTTAGTGTGCGGCCAGGAATAATCCGAGGTAGGGCGTCTGGAAGGACTCCCGTCCTTTGGAGGGGTTCCCTGGTACGGTCGCGGTCCGATATCCTCACAGACGGTGGTTTTGGAGACGGCCGCGTGGGGCGATAAGGGCGGCTCCCGCCATGCCCCCTGGACGGCCGGAAATCTCCCCTCAGCCCGTTTGCAGGAGGGGCCTGCACGACGGCTTGACGCCGAAGGGTTTGACGCTCCAACAAGCTCAGCACCTGACCGGCATGAAAAACCTGGCGCTATGGAAGAGAGCTGTAGCCGAAGCGTGGGTGCAACTGCTCGTCAGTTCCGTGGTGCTCATCGGGTTCGGTTGGCTGTTTGTGTGGCTGATGAGCCTCATTAAGGTGGGGGCTTGGACCACCCTGCTGAGTTTACTGCCCGACTTCGTTCATCCGCTTTTCGGCGTGCCGCTGGCCGATCTGGCAACGCCTGCTGGCCGGCTCAGCTTTCTTTATGTGCACGTGGTCACGCTCTTGGTCTGCCTCGGATGGGTGATCGGCCGGGGCTCAGACTTGGTCAGCGGTCGGATCGCCCGTGGAACCATGGAGTTGCTGATCACCTTGCCGGTTCGCCGCGTCACGGTGCTGGCGATTCCAAGCGTGATCTCGACGGTCGGCAGCGCGGTGTTGGCGGTTTCGGTCTGGCTTGGCTCTTGGGTGGGGCTCAAGACGGTCGATCTCGGCGGCAAGGTCGAACTGGCGCGGTTTTGGCCCGGCGTGGTCAACCTGTTTGCCATGGTATTCTGCCTCGGCGGGGTGACCGCGCTTCTGTCATCGTGGGATCGCGATCGCTGGCGGACGATCTGGCTCGCCGGCGGCTATTTCGTCCTCTCGGCGATCATCGACATGGTCTCTTGCCTCTGGAAACCGGCCGCCTGGCTGAGCTACGCAACCTTCCTCTCGGCGTTCGATCCCCAGCGGCTGATTCTGATCCGCGAAGGAGCGTGGAGGGTCACGCTCGAGAGCAGCGCCGCCCTGATCGGCTTAGGGCTTTTGGGCTATGCGGCCGCAGCCGTTATCTTTTCGCTCCGCGACGTTCCGGTTCCCCGCTGATCCCCCCGGTTTTTCGGCGCGGCTGGAAACTTCGCTGAAACCTGCGAGGGGGGGTGAATGTATTGCGCGGGTCTCCATCTGCTTTCGGGTTAGCGCAAGCGGCAACGTCTGAGCGTCCTCAATAATTCTTTCCGGCGGCGACGGAAGCCAAGTCGCCCGAATGAAGTAGTCGTCCCGCGAATGCATCACGACCGGAAAAATCGGGACAAAGCGGGGAACTTTTTCCAGCCAAGCTCCCTCTGATAATCGGAGTATGCGCCGAGCCATTGTCTTGCGGGAATGCCGTCGCGGTTTGCCTCCAGCGGGCGGTTCTGTATCCGCCTGATCTTGCGTTTGACTTGTCGCCCGTGGCCGCTCCTTCCGCCAGCCGGCACACTTTCGAGCGGCCGGGGATTTTTGCAAGTGACACCTGGAAAAAATCGGCGGTCGTATGGCAGTGTGGAATTGAGTTGGGGAACCTGCTCGGGGATGAAAATCTGTAAATTGGGCAATTTGGGAGTTGATTTTTCATGATTCCGTCGTTTTAATCGATTTGATTGTGCAGATTCCTACTCTTTGTCAGCCCCGCCGCGTTCGGATAGGGCCAGTCCGTCGCCACGCTGCGTTTCGCTTAGCCAAACGTCGCGCCTTGATTCTAAGGAGACCAATCCATGGGGATCTGGGATTCGTTTCGCCGCTTTTCTTCCATGGGCCGCAGTGCCGCAAACCCAGTCAAGAGCGCTAGGAAGCATAGACGCGCGACACGCCCGTCGCGGGCGCGCGAATTGCGCTTGGAGCAATTCGAGCAGCGGATGCTGCTGAGCATCAATCCGCTGCTGGTCGGCAACGACCTTCAGGCGATCACCCTCGGCGCGACGGAAATGCTCTTGCTCAGGGAGGCGGAGAGCCCCAACGACGGCATTTCGAAAGTGCCGCTCAACGTGAATGCGGCCGACACGACCAACACGGATCAGATCAAGGTCGGCGGCCTCTCCGGCCTGGACCTGGAGGGATCGGGATACACGGTTGGCGTGTGGGACGGCGGGCTGGTCCGCGCAAGCCATCAAGAGTTCGGCGGGCGAGTGACGCCCGTCGACACCGGGCCGACCACCGACCACGCCACGCACGTGGCCGGGACGATCGCCGCCGCCGGCGTGATGCCGGGCGCGGAAGGGATGGGCACCCAACTCCAAGTGCTCAGTTACGACTGGAACAATGACTATGCGGAACTGGCCGCCGCCGCCGCCGCTGTTCCGGACCCGATCGTGGCGTCGAACCATTCTTACGGTTATCCTGCCGGTTGGGAAGTCTACTCACTACCCAACCCGCTTTTCCCGGGGTTGACGACGACTTCCGGCTGGGTCGACGCCTGGTTGGGCGACCGCTATCTCTACAGCGTGGAAGATCCCAACTTCGGCAAGTACGACTCCGAGGCGGCCACGCTGGACCAGGTTCTTTACAACAATCCGATGGTGGTGAGCGTCTGGTCGGCGGGCAACGACGGCAACGATCAGTTCCTCAACGTAAGCCTTGACGACAACTATGTGAGCTTCTTTTCACAGGACCCGGGCGGCATCGGCTGGACGGCCCCCGGCTTCTACCTTGTCAGCTCGACGGGTGCATTCCCACCACCGCCGGGTGACGGCAACGGCGGGACGGGCTTTGACACCGTGGGCTACATGCAGACCGCCAAGAACTCTCTGGTCGTCGGCTCGGTGGAAGACATCACGGCCGATCCGTACACGGCGGCCGCCATCGTCGCTTCCAGTTTTTCCAGTTTCGGGCCGACCGACGACGGGCGGATCAAGCCGGACGTGATGGGCAACGGGGCCGACCTGTTCTCAGCAAGTAATGTGTCGGACACGGACTACTACGTTTCCCAGGGCACGTCCATGTCCGCGCCCAACGTGGCCGGGACCGCGGCCTTGCTGGTTGAGCACTTCGAGAATCAGTTTTCGACCCTGCCCTCCAGCGCAATGACCAAGGCGGTCTTGATCCACACCGCTTCGGACGGCGGCAACATCGGGCCCGACTACTCCTACGGCTGGGGCCTGGTCGACGCCGCCGCGGCCGCCGAGTTCATCTACAGCGCCGCCGCCGGCGCTCCGACCGACCGCGTGGTCGAGGGGACCTACGCCGGCAGTGAGTGGACGACCACCTTCGCCTTCGGGGGGGTCGGCCCCTTGAAGGCGACGCTCGTCTGGACGGACCCTGTGGGCCAGCCGCAACCTGCCGGGTTGGATAACGCCACGCCGGTGCTGGTCAACGACCTGGATCTTTGGCTTACCGGCCCCAGCGGCACGCACTTGCCCTGGACGCTCAACCCGGCCAATCCATCCGCGCCTGCCGTGCGGACGGCCGCCAACCACGTCGACAACGTCGAGCAGGTGGTGATCGACTTGCCGGCGTCGGGAGTGTACACGATCCACGTCGGGGCCACCGGCGCCGTGCCCAGCCAGTCGTTCTCGCTTTTGATCAGCGATGCCTCGCCGGTGATCACGGGCGGACCGGAACTGGTGGAGGTGATCACCAACGCCGGATCGAAGCTCCGCGACGGCGACGTGCTGCACATCGGACCGCGGGAGCTCTTGTTCCGCTTCAGCACCGACCAGATCATCGATCCCCTCTCGCTCGACGGCATCCAGATCGTCCGCAGCGTCGACGGCGTGTTCGGCAACGGAGACGACGCGGTCGTGCCGTTCGGATGGTCGGGAATCGGGGACTACGAAAACGAGGTCATTGTCCGCTTCCGCGAAACGCTCCCCGACGACAGGTACCAGATCGTGCTGGTGGGAGAGGCGAACTATCAGGGGCCCAGCGGCGCAGTAGTCGGGCCCCTGCAGAACAACCAAGGCCTGCCTTTCCACGGCGGCGAGAACGAGGTCCACGAGTTCAAGCTCGACCTGGGCAGCAAAGTGGTGGCGGTCGTGCCGATGCCGGTGGTCGTGGCGAGCATTGATTTCCGCACGGTGGCGGCCTCGCAGATTCGCGACGGAGACACGTTCGTCGTCAGCGACGGCGTCAACACCGTGACCTTCGAGTTCGACGACGTCTGGCTCGATCCGCCCGGTTCGCCGCCCGGCACCGGCGGCGGCAACGGCGTGCAAGGCGACAACGTCAGGATCCTCTTCAACAAACTGACGCAGTCGGCCGCCGACGTTGCCCAGGCCATCCGCAACCGTTTCTACCAGGCCAGCGATCCGGTCGTCCCCGACAAGCTTCCGGGCATTACCGGCGTGACCGCCACGGGCGACGTCGTGAAGATCACGGCGGATACGGCGGGCGGATACACCGCCATCTTCAAGCCCGGCCGCACGAAGTTCGTCGTTAGCGGCCAGTCACACGTCCAGAAGCGCGACACGATCGAGGTCTACTTCAACGCCGACAGCCCGCTCGATCCGATCCAGGCCCAGAAGGCGGATTTCTACAGCCTGCTCTACACCAACGGGACGGCCGACCCGAGCGACGACATGGAGTACAAGCCGCCGGTGGTGGGCGGGGTGACTTACGACCCGGCGGCCAACAAGGTCTCGCTCAAGTTCCTCGGCGGCGACCTGGCGGCGCTGACCACCGGCACCGGCGTCTACCGCCTGCGAATCGGCAACGACTGCCAGCCGGTCGTCACCAAGCACATGTCGGAGCAGACGACCGAAGCCGGCCAGAGCTTTTACACCAACCAGACGCTCGCCGGCAGCGACTTCGGAGCGATCGCCGGCCCGCACAGCCTGATCCTCTCCGCCTCGATCGACGCGCAGCCCTTCCGGCTGGAGTTCCCCGGCGCGGTCGATGAGCCGGGGCATCGCGATCTGCCGCCGATGACCAACACCACCGGCAACCCGATGATCGAGGACCACTACCTGATCGACGGCTCCAACACCGACGCGTCCGACGGGATCACGACGCTCTACTACAATTTCGGTCCCGTCATCGGGTACGAGGCCAGCGGCCAGCCGATCCCCAACATCATCACCGAGGCGCAGAAAGAGCGGGCCCGCGAAATCTTCGACCTCTACAGCTACTATCTCGGCGTGCAGTTCCGCGAGACCGCCAACCAGGGCTTGCTGGTGGCCACGGGCGACTTCCGGGCGATCGGGATGACTTC
>Ga0180437_10010522_pt1 | contig 11268 bp, 6 predicted proteins | sample SS_ome_4_FD_132410 | JGI IMG/M metagenome (GOLD analysis project Ga0180437, IMG submission 132410) | Hypersaline lake sediment archaeal communities from the Salton Sea, California, USA - SS_3_D_1 metaG | ecosystem: Environmental > Aquatic > Non-marine Saline and Alkaline > Hypersaline > Sediment... | reverse complement strand
TCCCGGTATCCCCTTAAAGCTCTTTTTGCTAAATTTTGCCCAGTCGTCAATGGCTCCCAGCGTGCCAAAGACGATCATGGTGCTGCATAAAAGGGGGGTAAAGAGGTTCGACCAATTAGCCCAGAGCAACATGGATATCAAGATTGAAAAAATAATAAGCCCTCCACCCATAGTGGGGGTATTTTCTTTTTTCTTATGGAGCTCTGCGAGTAAAAATCCCTCATAAGTCCGAATGGGCTGCCCGATTTTTAGCTCTAACAATTTGCGAATGAATACTGGCCCTAAGAGTAATGAGAAGAGAAAACTGCTAGTTGCAGCAAGTACAATTTTTGTAGAGAAGCTGCACGGCCACAGTATGTCGATCATTTACGTTTGTTCCTCAACAAAGGCATCTAAAATCTTCCAAAGCAAATTTGGTCGAGATCCTTTTAATAAAACGACATCTCCTTTTTGGAGATCTTTTTTTAGTTGTTCTGTCAATTCCTCGAGAGAAAGAGTCCAGTAAACAAGGCGTCCTGCCTCCTTCCACACATTGACAATAGCTTCGCATTCTTTGCCAAGACAGTACAATACGTCTGCTGTAGTAAGTGCATGGAGTCCTACTCGGTAATGGCACTCATGAGAAAATCTGCCGAGGCAGAGCATTTCTCCAATGACAGCCACTCTTCGAGAGGGGGCGTATGTTGAAAGAACAGTAAGAGCAGAGCGTGTGGGCACTTCTGAAGCATTAAATGAATCGTTGATAAAGTGAATATTTTTTAATGTAATAGGTTGTAAACGCTGCTCTGGAAGCTTTAGGGAGGAAAGGGTATGTTCGATATCTTCCCAGCTTACTCCTGCAGATCGTGCTGTGGCAATCGCCGCGAGAAGATTTTCATATACATGAGCGCTTGTAAATCGAGGGCAGGGAAGTTGAAAGACGGCGGAATCTTCAGTGATAAAAAGCATATTTTTTTCGATAGAAAGAGACCAGAAGGTATTGGATTTTTCATGCATTGAAAAGGCTCGTTTATCATTTCTTGCCTTTGTTGCGAGTATATCTGCGTGGGGAGCATCAGCATTGTAGAGGCAGATAGATGTTTTGGGATTTTCAAAGAGTTCAGCTTTAGCATGGGCAATACTTTCAAGCGTTTCGAAATTTTTAGTATGGGCAAGGCCTATTGCTGTTATAAGAGCGATATTTGGAGGGGCGATGTCAATAAGCTTTCGAATACCGCCTGCTTGATCCATTCCCATCTCAACAACGAGGTATGGAGTGTTAGAGCGAAGTGTGTTGAGAATGGAAAGAGGAAGACCAATTTGTGAATTTTGGCTGCCTGGTGTGGCGGCTGTTTTGTTGCTACGAGAGAGGAAGGTAGCGATAAACTCCTTTGTGGTTGTTTTTCCATAGGATCCTGTAATTGCAAGAACAGTTGGGCGTAGTTGTTTAACCTGCTCTTTTGCTAACAGTTGTAGAGTAGAGAGCACACAGTCAACTCGAAGAAGAGGCAGATACTGTGGGAGAGGACCCCTATAGCTTTTGCTGATGATTGCGGCACAAGCTCCGCTTTTTGCAACCTGTTCAAGGTAGTTGTGGCCATCAGAGCGAGCACCCGGAAGAGCAAAAAAAAGGTCTCCTGGCTGAATTTTTCTCGAGTCTACACAGGCTTTGCACGCTGGTACTAGTAAAGGTGCTGAGAAGGCTCCAATAGATTGCAGTAATTTTCGAGAAATCATCAGCCTTGCCCCCTTTAAGATATCTTGTATATCACAAGAGAAGGAAAAAGGTCGCGATTCTTTTACAGTGCTGGTTAATAAAGTCGTCTTTTAGTTGAAACTCAAGTTGCGCCTTTACCTGCCTTAACCAACGATTCGCCAAGGGGCGTGCTTCTTGGTTTGATAAGTCATCGCCGTAGCAAGGATGTAATAGCGCAACGTAGGATTCGAAATTACTCTTCTTCTTTTGCTTCTGTAACGAGAGCCTCGGAGATGAGGGTGATTCCCGCAGCAGAGCAGGCAAAACGAAGTGCTGTTGAGACAACTTTTACAGGATCAATAACGCCACTATCGACGAGATTTTCAACCTGTTCGGAGATAGCGTTAAATCCAAAATGGGGGTTGTTGCGCTTTATAACATCAGAAAGAACAACTGAGCTATCTCTTCCTGCATTGGCAACGATTTGTCTAAGTGGTGCCTCGCATGCTTGGAGAACGATTTTGGCGCCGAGAAGCTCATCTCCTTCTAAAGAAAGCGTTTCTGCAGCTTTTCGTGCAAAGAGAATAGCAACGCCGCCGCCAGGAATAATGCCTGATTCAATAGCAGACCTTGTTGAGTTGAGGCTATCTTCAAAGGCCTGTTTTTTGTTTTTGAGCTCTGGCTCTGTTGCAGCTCCAACACGAATCTGAGCGACACCGCCGGAAAGCTTTGCTTTGCGCTCTTCGAGCTTTTTGCGCTCGTATTCACTTGTGCAATTGTTGAGCTCTCCTTCGATAAGCTGAATACGCGCTTCAACATCTTCTTTTTTTCCAGATGAGGAGACGATAGTGCTGTTTTCTTTGGTGATAACGACTTTTTCGCATTGACCGAGAACGGAAGCATCAGCTTCACGAAGGTCCATTCCTGTGTCGCTGGAGATAACGGTTGCTCCGGTAAGAGCTGCGATATCGTGGAGCATTGCTTTTCTGTTGTCTCCAAAGCCAGGAGCTTTAACAGCAGCTACTCGAAGTGTCCCTCTGAGCCTGTTGACAACAAGGGTGGAGAGAACATCTGTTTCAAAATCTTCGGCAATGATGAGAAGCTCTTTTCCTGTTGAGGCTATAGACTCGAGAAGAGGAAGGATTTCTTGGATGGCGCCGATCTTTTTGTCGACAATGAGCAAAGAGGCATTTTGCATCTCTGTCACCATCTTTTCTGCGTCTGTACAAAAATAGGGGCTTGTATATCCGCGGTCAAAGCGCATTCCTTCGACAACCTCAACAAAAGTCTCAGTTCCTTTGGCCTCTTCAACAGTGATAACACCTGTTTTACCGACTTTCTCGATAGCATGAGCAATCATTTCACCGATTTCAGTGTCGGAAGCAGCAGAGACTGAGGCGACATTGACAATCTCTTTGTTTCCTTTGACAGGGATAGCGATCTTTTCTAATTCATTGATGATGGCGTCAACAGCCTTTTCCATTCCCCGTTTGAGGTTGATGGGGCTGGCTCCTGCAGAGACATATTTTACACCGGAGTCAACAAGTGCTCGCAAAAGAAGGGTTGCTGTGGTAGTGCCATCACCACAGGTCTCTTTCATCTTTTGCACAACCTCTTTGGTGATTGAGGCGCCCATGTTCTCAAAATCATCTTTGAGCTCAAAGTCTCGAACAATGCTGCTGCCATCATTGGTTATGGTTGGAGCTCCCCAGCTCTTTTCAAGACCGACATTTCTTCCCTTTGGGCCAAGTGTGGGGGCAACAACATCGGCGAGCGTCTTCATGCCTGTTAAAAGCTTTTGGCGGGCCTCTTCTTCAAAAATAAGTTCTTTTGGAGTGTCTGACATAAGGGTTCCTCGTATGTAGAAGGTTATGTAGTCCCTAATTTATACCCTGTTAAACCTCATTTTCGCAAGTGAAAAGAGCGGTTTTCTTAGCAATCAGGACAACAAAGTGCCAACTATTTTTGCTGAATGCATAGCTGATAGAGGTTGCGTTGAGAGACTTTGTTATGTGTAGCAACGATCTCAACGGCCTCTTTTAAAGAGCAGGAAAAAGAGGATCGAGTGGCTCGCACCTGTTCGATAAGCGCTTCATCTGAAACAGACGTTTCTTGATCAAAAAGATGAAAGACAAGCGTACACTCCCCTCTAACCGTGTCGAGAGAATCGTGCAGGCTTTGTGCGTCCATAGAAACAACCTCTTCGTGGAGTTTTGTAAGCTCTCGGACAAAAGTTATTCTCCACGAAGGAGCGATCTCTGCTGCAAGAGAGAGTGTCTCCTTTATTCTTTTGGGGCTTTCATAGCAAACAGAGGCACCCTTGTAGAGTAAGAGCTCTTGAAGGAGCTCTCGTCTCTCTTTCTCTTTTTTGGGTAAAAACCCAATAAACTGAACTTTTTCAGAGAGAGATCCACTTAAAGCATAGGCAGATGCAAAGGCGCACGGGCCTGGAATGATAGTAACAGGGATCTTTTCTTCATGACATCGTGCGATAAGAGCACTTCCAGGATCTGAGATGCCAGGAGTTCCAGCATCTGAGACAAGCGCAATGAGAGCTCCCTCTTTTAAAAGAGATATAATCTCTTTTTCTCGAGAGGCTTCATTAAATTTATGAAGGCTCATCCGTTTAGGGCTTTTTAAGCCGAGCGCCTGAAAGAGTTTTGCGCTGTGGCGAGTATCTTCGCACAGCAGAAGATCGCATGAAGAGAGCGCCTTTTTTGCGCGCTCAGAAAGATCAGATAGATTGCCAATAGGTGTTGCAATAAGAGAGAGCACGATAGTCTTGCCTTGCTGAAGAGAAAGGTGGCACCCAGATTCGAACTGGGGAATGGAAGCTTTGCAGGCTTCTGCCTTACCACTTGGCTATGCCACCGAAAAATCAATCCGCAACAGTGTACTCTGTCTCGCAGCTTCTTGGCAATAATTCCATCTCAATCTGACGCTGTGTTGCAAAGGCAAGCGGATCCTCATTTTGCGGAAGGGGTGAGACCTCCATGAAGAGATGTTCGGAATGAGAGGAGAGAAGAGGATCGAGGATCGAAAGGTTTCTTGGTAAAAGAGCCTGCAGACTCCAGAGCGCCTCTCGCTCTTTTTGGGCATTCTCGTCTGTTGTATACGAATAGGCAGCAGCGATTTTGTCGACGGTTTCAAGTGAGAGATCGTGTAGTTTTTGTCTATACTCTTTTACGTCGAAAGAGCTCTGCCACTTTTCAAGAAGAGCGGTTGCATTGCATACAATCTCATTGAGCTCAAAAAGTGTTGAGGCCTCTTGCACTTTGGTAAACGTTGCCTCAAAGCTCTTTTGTTTTTCTACAATCTTGTCATAGTGCTCTCTTCGCTCTACAAGAGCAAGGAAGGGAAGGTTGTCTTTAGGAAGAGAATCTGTATAGGCGAGATCTATTCTATAGATTCTCTCTACCAATGGCTGCAATCGAGTGCGCTCTATAGGATAGGGGCTTTCTAAAAGAGTAGACATCTCTGTTTGAATGGTTTTAAAAGCCTCTCGTCTTGTTTCTTCATTTTGTAATATCTCTAGATGGGAGATGATCTCTTCTGTCACGGGCTCTTCTGGAGAAAGGTCATTTACTGACCAAAAGCTTCGCTCATATGTAGTCGGAGGAGTAATCTCAGGGGCTTTTTCCACATGATGGCGAGGCAAATCGAACACAAAAAAGAGAGAGAAGATAGCAAGGGAGAAAAGAGCGGCAGTGCCAATACATTTCCATAACCGCTTTGGTTTTTTGGCGTTAGCTGCTGGCGGAGGCTCTAAAAGGCCATCATCATATAGGGAGAGAACTAGTTCTTGAATCTCTTCGTCCACACTACTTCCTTTTCTAATACCGCAATAGCCACAATAGCTTGGAAGAGAGAAATTACACAAGAGGGGGTATCAGCCTTTGTTTTTTTTCTTGGGGTGCAAGCGGGCTGTGCCTCAAGAATAGATTGGCGTATTCCTGATCGCAACCCGGGGTTTTAGTGGACCAGTACAATGTTACATGAGGTATTGGGCTGTCGAGTCCCACATAAATAGCAAAAAATTGCTATTGGATTGGTTATTCGCTGATTTCTCCCGCGTCTATCCCGAAGTCTTCCGTGAAATCCATCATGCATCTCTCTTCCAATTTCTTGATCTGAGCTTGACTAAAGAGTTGAGATATTGTTTGTTGAGTTTGTTCTTCTGGGCTTTTCTGGAGAAATTTTTCCAATTTCGCAACATCTATAGTGGCAAGCTTCCAAATGTCACTCTTTTCTACCCTATCCTCACATATTAAACGCGCTACTGTTTCAGCATAGTTTTTGAGTATGTAGCATGAATTACTGTTTTCATCAAATAGCTCGTCTAAGTCCTCATTAGTAAATCCAGCTTCTTGTAAAGCTTGAGGAGGTTGGCTGAGCCCCGCCTCCTCAATGAGTTGAGATAGTGTTTCCAAAGTTCGATTTTCAGGGTTCTGCATGATAAATTCGCGCAATTTAATAGAACTGAGCCTAGCAAGCTGCATAAGTGGAGCCTTTGCCACCACGCGCTCACGTATTAAGTGTACTACTCTTGTAGAAAGCTGCTGGATTGTCTTGCATGAATCTGGGTTTTCACTAGCTAGCTGGGAGAAGTCCTCATTAGTAAATCTAACTTTTTGTAAAGTTGAAAGAGATTTCGTTATTAGGTTAGCCTCCTCAATAAGTTCAAACATCCTTGCCGAAGTTCGATTTTCAGGCCTCTCCGTGAGAAATTTGCGCAATTCAATAAAATTGAGCTTGGCAAGCTGGATAATTGGATCCTTTTCTACCACGTTCTGACGTATTAAACGTGCTACTTTTTCGGAAAACAGGTTCATTGTCTCGCATGAGACTGTAGATAGCTGGGAGAAATCGTCACTAGTAAACCCAGATTTTTGTAAAACTTGAGAAGGTTGAATAGGTTGCATTTTATTTCTCCTTGTTTAAATTATAAATAATACTTGATTGATTTGTAATAATATTACAGGAAAAGCGAATTATTTGTTCGCCATTATTTTTTTCGAATTTTTGTGGAATATCTCTTACAAGGCTCGCAATCAGGGGGTAAAATCCTGTGTGAAAAGAGCCCTTCACCTCAGGCTGTCTGATCTGCTATGATCTGACTTTCTATTTTTGTAAGCTGAGCCAATCTATGTCCTTTTGCCACCTTCATGTTCACTCACAGTACTCCATTCTAGAGTCTTCGCTATCGATTCGGGCGCTTGCAAAGCGAGCGAAAGAACAGGAGATGAAGGCAGTTGCTCTGACAGACCATGGAAATCTCTATGGTGCTGTTGATTTTTATAAGACCATGACAGGAGCTGGCGTAAAACCGATTATTGGATGCGAATTTACAGTTAGCGCTACTTCAAGGTTTGACAAGAAGCGAAAAGGGGATTTTTACCACATTGTGCTGCTTGCCAAAAATATTGAAGGCTATAAAAACCTTTGCAAACTCTCCTCTTTTGCATTTACCGAAGGCTTTTATTACGTTCCTAGAATCGATATGGAGCTTTTAAAGAGCTGCTCTGAAGGGTTGATTTGTCTTTCTGGATGTGAAAAAGGGGTCTTTTCTCGGCCGATAGTAGAGCAAAAAGAAGAAGAGCTTCTTTTTCGTCTCGATCAGTACCAAGAGCTTTTTGGTGAAGATCTGTATTTTGAAATTCAGCGTCACTTTATGTCTGCAGATGATACGCAAATCGATGGTCTTGCTGCAGAATCATGGCTCTATCAGCGCTACCAAACCCATATTGAAAAGCAGCAAAAAATAGAAGAGCGCTTAAGAAAAGAGAGCCAGAAGCGGTCGATTCCTTGTGTTGCAACAAACAACTGCCACTATTTGGAAAGAGAGGATTGGAGAGCTCATGAGGTCCTTTTAAATATTCAATCCGGAGAGACCTGTTTTATCAGGGAGGTAGATCCTCATACTGGAGAGCCAAGAGTAACACCAAACCCTAAGCGAACAGTCTTTCCATCGCACGAATACGACTTTAAAAGCGTACAAGAGATAGAAGAGCGTTTCAAAGACTTTCCTGAGGCACTTTCTATAACTGAAGAGATTGCAGAAAAGTGCAATGTCGAGTTCGATTTTACTTCAAAGCATTACCCTGTCTTTTCGTGTGAGCATAAAGAGGGCGCAGGTGGCTTTTTAAAAGAGCTTTGTGATGAGGGGGTTTTGAAAAGATACGAGAATCACGAACTCGAAAAGGTAAGAGAGCAGTATCCGGACAAAGATCCAAAAGAAGTTGTTCAAGAGCGGCTTTCGTATGAGCTCGATATCATTTTCTCGAAGGGGTTAGCCGACTACTTTTTATTGGTATGGGACTTTATCAGCTGGGCTAAAAAACAGGGTATTCCTGTAGGGCCTGGTCGAGGATCTGTTGTCGGCTCTATTGTCTCATATCTCATTGGCATTACCGATATTGAGCCACTTCGCTTTAATCTACTTTTCGAGCGATTTATCAACCCTGGTCGAACCTCCTATCCTGATATTGACGTGGACTTTTGTATGGAGAGGCGGCCCGATGTAATTGCCTATACGCTTCAAAAGTATGGAAAGGAGAATGTCTCGCAGATCATCACTTTTGGTACGATGAAGGCAAAAATGTCTGTGCGCGATGTTGGAAGGGTGTTAAACGTTCCACTTCCTAAAGTTAACCATATTGCAAAGCTAATTCCAGATGAATTGAATATCACTATTGAACAGGCGTTAGAAAGAGAGCCTGACCTCAGAGCTCTTGTTGACAAGGATGAAGAGACAGCTAGCATCATCCATTCTGCTCAGATTTTAGAGGGCTCGATTCGAAATACCGGTATTCATGCAGCAGGGTTCATTATTTGTGCTGAGCCTTTGACAGAACATATTCCTATTTGCACAGCAAAAGATTCTGATATGTATGCCACACAATATTCGATGAAGCCAGCTGAACAAGTGGGAATGCTCAAGATTGACTTTTTAGGGCTTAAGACTTTGACACTTTTAGACATGTGCTCGAAGGCTGTTTTCGAGCGACATGGAACAAAAGTAGACTGGTCTACCCTTCCTCTTGAAGATGAGGAAACCTTTTCTCTTCTCAACCACGGGCATACGCTCGGTGTCTTCCAAATTGAAGATGGGGGAATGCAAGATATTGCTCAACAGCTTCAGATGGATAAATTTGAAGAGATTATCGCACTGCTCTCTCTCTATCGACCAGGCCCTATGGAGATGATCCCCTCCTACATTGCTCGAAAGCTTGGTAGAGAACAAATAGAGTTTGATCATCCCCTTGTCGAGACAATTTTGAAGGAGACGTATGGGATCATGGTCTACCAAGAGCAGATCATGCAGATTGCCAGCACCATGGCAAGCTACACCCTTGGAGAGGGTGATGTGCTCCGACGTGCTATGGGAAAAAAAGATACGAAAGAGATGGCGCGCCAGAGAAAGAAGTTTATCAAGGGGGCAATAGAAAAAGGGATTGAAGAGAAAACAGCAACACATATCTTTAACAAGATGGAAAAGTTTGCTGAATATGGATTCAATAAATCTCATGCTGCAGCCTACGGCTATATTACCTATGCCACAGCTTATTTTAAGGCGCACTATCCTGCTGAATGGCTTGCAGCATTGATGACGGGCGATAAAGCTGATATCGAAAAAGTTGCCAGAATCATGCATGAGTCTCGTCAGATGGGTATCGAATGCCTTGCTCCAGATGTTAACGAGTCAAATCTTAATTTTACAGCTACCTCAAAGGGAATTCGATTTGCACTTTCTGCTATCAAGGGTGTTGGAGTTCAGGCTGTAGAGGCTCTTATTGAAGAGAGAAAACAGGGTCCATATAAGGGCCTGTACGATTTTGTTAGAAGAAATGATTCAAGGCGCATAGGAAAAAAGATGATCGAGCTTCTTATTGATGCTGGGAGCTTCGATCAATTCTCATGGACGCGAGATGAGCTTGTAGCCTCTTTATATGCGATGTATGACGATGTTCAGCGCTCAAAAAAAGAGCGCGAGCAGGGCATCATGTCTCTTTTTGACACAGATCCAGAAGAGACGCCAACGCGATATAAAAAGCCGATGAAGCCGGAAAGGGATCGAAGTGAGGAGGAGCTGCTTTTTCGTGAAAAGGAGCTACTCGGAATCTTCTTTGGTGGCCATCCTCTCTCTATGCACGATGAGACGCTTAAAAAGCTGCAGTGCCTTTCTATTGATGAAGCAGAAGAGATGGGCAATGGCGCAGTCTTTCGCATGGGATTTGTTGTTGAAGTTGTCAATATAAAGACATCGACAAAAACACAGAAAAAATTTGCTATTCTCACTATCTCCGATGTCACAGGAAAGACCTTGGAGATGCCTGTCTGGCCAGATGTCTTTGAGGAGCATCAAGAGATACTTCTCGTCAATGGTCTACTTTGGGGAGTCTTTTCAAAAGAGAGGCGAAATAGCGAGAGTGTTATTAGCTGCAAGTGGCTCTCAGAGCTTAAAAACACTTCACAAGAATCTTTCGAAGCAAGTTATGAGGCATATGAGAAGGCAAAAAAACAGCTCTCCTTCCAAAGGAGGCCGAAAGCAGCTACAAAAAAAGGTCCTGTTCAAAAGAGTATCACAACGATTCAGCTAGATATAGAGCAGTTTCGTGCATCGCATGTACTTCGTCTCTCAGATCTCTTCTCGTCTGAGCAGGGGCAAGACAAAGTTCAGCTCTCTCTTATAAAAGAGGATAAAGAAATTGCCTCTTTACAGCTTCCTCCTACCGCGTTTTCTACTTCTGTCCAAAAGGCTGTTGAAAATTTTCCCTGTTGGATTTCAACGTCATCTGAAGAAAATATGTAGATATTTTTGTAAAGCTTTTGACCATCATTATGAGGAGAAGATGTACGCCTTACCTGGCAATCCTTCCTGCAATCTCATCTTCATATTGTGCAAACTCAGCAAGAAAAGAGGGGTCTTGCCGTATGCTCTCTCCAACATATGCACATGCTTGTATATTTTGATGCAAAGCAGTTGCCGCTACATCTCTATCATTTTTTAAGCTCGTGTGGACAAATTGAAGAGCTATTCCATTTTGTCGCACTGCCTCAAGAACTATTTCTTTGTCAGATCTTTGCCAAAGCCCTATATGTTGTAGGGCCATTCCATCTCTTCTTACAAGCCTAAAAACACCTTTTCTGTCACTTATTGATACTCTGTGAATACACTGAAGAATGAGTTTATTTTGTTGTAGCGCTTCAAAAACTATTTCTTTATCAGATTTTAACCAAGGCGCTGCGTATTGTAGCACCATTCCATCTCTTCGTACAGCCTCAAGAACAACCTCTCTATCTTCTTTAAAATGATCGGTGACATTTTGAAGGCTGTAGCCGCCTCGCACTGCAGCCAAAACAGCTTCTCTATCGGCTTTCAACTCATTGCTAGCAAATTGAAGAGCTCTTCCATTTTGTTGCACAGCAGTCAAAACCATATCTCTATCGGCTTTCAACTCATCGCTAGCAAATTGAAGAGCTCTTCCATTTTGTTGCACAGCAATCAAGACCACCTCTCTATCGGCTTTCAACTCATCGCCGGCATATTTAAGAGCCCTTCCATTTTGTTGCACAGCAGTCAAAACCATATC
>Ga0180437_10010519_pt1 | contig 11270 bp, 14 predicted proteins | sample SS_ome_4_FD_132410 | JGI IMG/M metagenome (GOLD analysis project Ga0180437, IMG submission 132410) | Hypersaline lake sediment archaeal communities from the Salton Sea, California, USA - SS_3_D_1 metaG | ecosystem: Environmental > Aquatic > Non-marine Saline and Alkaline > Hypersaline >... | reverse complement strand
ATCGTGGCCAGCCTCCGCAGCGCCCGCTCGTGCGATTGGTCGACAATCCGCCGGACCAGCCCGAACAGTCCCCGCCGGTCCAGCTCGCGGGCGAGCACGACGACGATCACCAAGATCAGGGCGCCCAGGCTGATTGCCGAATCGATCGACACGTGCGCGGTCCCCGTGGCCGTGCTGACCACCTGCCCGGTGTTCTGCTGCGCCTGCGTCGTGGTGGACGAGGCGGGGGGCGGAGGTGACCCCCCGGCCTCGCCCGGGCGCACGATCATGCGGTCGCACCCGGCTACGCCGGCCACGCCCGCGACGATCGCGGCCCCGCACACACACCAGCAGGCGACAGAAAGGCTCATCACTGCTTTTCCCGCCGCCAGATGTACAGCAGGGCCAGCCCGACCCCGGCGGCCAGCGCGTAGTACCAGAACGGGTCCATCTGCGGCTCGCCCGCCCCGCGGATGCCCCCGGGCGCTATGCTGCCGATCATCTGGTCCATCCGTTGCAGCGCGGCGTCGAAGTTGTCGCCCAATTGCTTGAGGTACGCGACCTGCGTCAGTTGCGCCTGGCCGACGGCGTCGATTTGCGCCACGTTCGCCCGCCGCACGCCGCTCGCCGTATCGGTCACCCGCAGGTCACCGATTTTCAGCGACGTCCCGTCGTGCACGATGTCCACGTCCGATGCCTCGACGTCGACGTCCTTCGAGTTCTCCAACTCGATCTGGTACTTGAGCGGATTCAATTTCAATTTCGTGACCGGGTCGCTGACGCCCGTCCAGTATTTCGCCGAGCAGCCGGCCAGGGCGACGACGCACACGACGGCGACCAGGAGCACCACGGCCGCCACGTACAACCGTTCCCATTTGCCCAAGTTCCTCACGATCCGTTCCTCCGGCCCCCGGACTGGTCCATTTGCAGACGCGTTTTGATCTGGCCGAGCAGCGTGGTCTGGATCTCGATCAGCTTGTTCAGGTTCTCCAGCGTCCGCACCATCGACCGCGGCGTGAACACGAACGGCGTCCCATCGGAGTCGCGCTGTTCGTGGATCTTCCGCAGCTCGGTCACATCGCTGGCCGTCTTTTCCGTCGTCGAAGTGATCTGCCCCAGCAGGTCTAACAGCCGGCTGCCGAGCCTGGGCGACCACCCGTTCGACCCGCCGCTCGACCCCCGTCCGCTCTCCTCCCGCCGGCGCAGGAAGTTGAACAGCCGGTCGATCACGTACAGGCCGAATATGCCGCCCACACCGATGCTCGTGAACTCGCTGGCGTCCAAGACTCCGGCACCTCGTCAGTTCAACCCCAATTCCCACATCGCGCCGTCCTGGCTGATAATGCTCGTAACCGTCAGCGTCGTCGTACTGCTGTCGCTGATCCGCAGCTTGAGCGCGACCGTGTCACCCCCGGTCGTCACGGTCGCGACGTCCGCCCGGCGGACCGCGATCGACACCACGTACTCGAGCCGGGCCGACCCGTCCGGACCGCGGACCTGCAGGGTTTCCCGGTTGACCAGGGCGCTGATGCTCGCGGCGTCGCCCTCGGACGGCGTATACGTGATCGTCTCGCCCGCGTGCTCGAGCAGCGCCGCGGCCCCCAGCGGGCCCATCATGCTGGCCAGTCGGCTCATCGATCAGGTTCCAGTTTTCAGTTTTCAGTTTTCAGTTTTCAGGCTTCGGCGACCCGGTCGCTTTTCTCGAGCATCCGCCACACCTGGCCGACGACGAGCGGGGCCATCAGGTCGCCGACCAGCTTTTTAATCAGCGCCACGTCCTCGACGGCCAGGTCGTGCGCACCCCCGTCGACCAGCTCGACGGCCAGTCCATAGCGCTTGGCCTTCTCCTCGCCGGTCGTCTTGGCCTGCGGATCAAACGCGAGCAGCACGTTCTGGCACACCCGCCACAGCTCGACGTCGCGGCCGCCCTCGACCAGCACGTTGCCCTCCACGTCGCGCAGCTTCTCTGAAAAATCGATGTTCATCCGTCTACCTCCGTTGGTGTCACTCGTTCTATGGGGCGGGCCCGTCCCGCCCCGGCATCTACGCGTCGGTCTCGGTGACCAGCAGCGTCGCCTGGACCGTCCAGCTTTTGCCGGCCGGCACCTCCTCGTTCAGCTCGTCCTCGCCGAGTTCCAGTTTCACCAGGCTCCCGGCCGTGTACGTCTCGTGATGCGTGAGCGTCCGGCGCGTGTACGCACCGACCTGCTCGCTTTCAAGCTCTAATGTCGCCATCGGTGCTCCTCGATTCGCGCCGGGGCGGGCGGGTAAGGAGAACAAAACCCCGCCCGCCCACAAGCGCGAAAACTTATCGATACAGGGGCAGGTAGTACTGCGTCCCGTTGTAATACACTTTGATCCGGGCATCCTGCGTAGCCGGCACGGCGTCGCCGGTCACGCACGTCCCGGCGCCCGCGTTGAACGTCTCGTCGAAATACAGCAGCTGGTCGTACCCCGACGAGGTGGTCTCGAACCCGATGAACGCGTCGGGCCGGCTGGCCCCGGTGGTCGCGAAGATGCCGTACTCCTCGCCCGAGATCGTTCCGCTCATCTGGTTATCGATCCAGGCCGGGGCGCACCGCGACCCCGAGTCGCACACGCACGACCCCCCCGCGGTGATCTTCAGCCACGCCCCGTACATGCCGGCCGTGGAATCACCGCCCAGCGTCGCCAAGTGCGAGGCCGAATTGTCGGCGCCGAGGTGCGCGATGAACTGGGCGGCCTGCAGCTTCTTCGGCCCGGTCCCCGTGTTGTTCGCCTCGGCCAGCCCCGCGACCGGGAAAGCGCCCTTGGCGCCGGTCGTCTTGGTGCACACGAACAGGCCGCGGTCATAGCTGGTATTGTCCCCGGCGCACGTGCTGTACAGCCGGATCATCCCGCTCTGGTGGTTGTCGGCCCCGTAGTCGATCGGGCTCGCGTACGTCCCGGCCCGGATGAAGCACGGCCCGTTCGACCCGGTCGGGTCGATCGTCGCGTTGGAAAAATCGATCACGTTCCCGGTATACGTCCCGGTGAACGCGATGCCCGTCGCCGAACTCCCGACGTCGATCCCGTACGTGGTCGTCGTGCCCAGCGTGATCCCGGTCGCGGCCGAGTCATCGTCCAGGTAGATCCCGTGCTCCCACACTTCCTTGCCCGACGACGTTTTGATCCGGAGGCCGCAGAACGTACACGAGGCCATGCTGACGTCGCCGTGCACGCTCGAATCGATGGTCACGCCGCACAGCCAGCCGGACGTGATCGACACGTTCGCATCGAAATCGAGTGAGAAGAACCCGCCCGAACGCACGGTCGTCGCCGTCCCGCTCAGCACGGTCCCCGACTCGGAGGCCTCGATCGTCCCGTTGATCCCGCAGTGGTTCCCGTCGGCGAGGTCTTTCTTCGGCCGCAGCCGCGCGTCGATCGCTTCGAACGAAATCTGCTTGGTCTGGTCGACGCTGACCTCGTACCGGCAGCGGATCCCGCACGTCAGCCCGGTGTCCCCGGCGGTCAACTCGGTCTCGCCGGTCTCGGCGTGGATCTCCACCGCGAACGGCGTGGCCGTCGCGGTCGGGATCCCGGTCCCCTGGACACCCAGCCGGACCTGCCCGCTGGTCTGCACGTCCAGCGCGTACCCGGTCGCCCCGGTGATCGTGATGCCGTCCGTGCACGTGCCGATCGTGATCCCGTCCGTGCACGTTCCGATCGCGATTCCAGTCGTGCACGTCGAACTCACCAGGTTGATGCCGACCGGCCAGCTCGCCGCGCCCGACGCCTTGTCGATCAGGATCGCGGCGCACGTCCCGTTGTTCGTGATCGTCCCGGCCCCGGTGGTCTCGACGTGGATCCCGCACGCCTCGCCGCCCGAATCGACGGTCAGGCTGGTCGTGATCTCCAGACTGGCGTCGATGCACGAGAACGTCGCGCCCGTCTGGGCGACGTGCGTGCCGGCCAGCTCGACGTACCCTTGCACGCCGGTATAAATCCCGGTCGTCACGTCCACGCCGGTCGCCAGCTTCAGCTGGCCCATCACCGAACGGATCGACCCGCCGGACTGGTCGACGGTCAGCAGCGTACGGCCCAGGATGTTCCGCACGCTCGATCCGATGCTGGCCCCCGCGTCGTCGGCGTACGAGCGCAGCGCCCCGGTCTGCGTGGACGACAGGGCGATCCCCGACCCCTGCGTGAGCGACGAGAACGCGGCCACGTACACGGGCGTCGACGACGTCCAGTAGGTCGCCGACCCGCCGGCCCGGATCCGCGGGGAATCGTCGGCGCTGAAATCGATCGCCAGATAGCTGTCGTTGTCGGCGTCGAGCACGGCCAGCGTGGTCTGCGTGATCCCGTTGAACAGCCCGAGGTCGGTCCCGATCGGGTCGGTCCCGGCCGCGCAGCAGAGCAGGAACACCGGCACGTTCGCCCCGGCCCCCTCCGGCAGCTGGCACATCAGCAGGTTCGCGTTCGCGTCCGAGGTGTCGTAGGTCATGTGGGCGTCGGTCGACGCCCCGAATTTCAGGTCCTCGTTGTCGGTCAGGACGACCTGCGTCGCGTCGACGACGACGTCGGCCATCGTGGCCTCCGAGGCCCGGGTTGGGTTAAAAGCGGGCATAGCAGTTTCTCCAGTGGTCAGTTTTCAGTTTTCAGTTTTCAGGACCCGGGACCTACGATCCCACGATCCCTGGATCCCTGCCTTACGCCACGACCTTGAGCAGGTGCGCGTAGCTCGCGTCGATCACCAGCTCGTCGACGTTCTGCCGCACCCGGAACGCGTCCGACCGGCGGCTCTCCTCGCGGTACTGCTCGACGACCACGTTCGACCCGCTGTCCTCGGTCCACAGCATGGTCCGGGCCACGCACGGCATCTTCAGATTCACGCCGTCGGGCGCCGTGACCGCGAGCATCGCGTAGTTGTCCGCCCACACCTTGGAGCTGCTGAACGTCGACCCCTCGTCGGCGCTGTTGTACGTGGCTCGGCCGACCAGGATCTGGTCCAGGTCGAGCAGGTCGGCCAGCGCGCTGGCGACCGCCGAGTGCCCGGCCCGCGCCGTGTACATCACGCGCGCGACCATGTCGTCGTTGTTCGCCAGCAGGTCGAGCACGTACCGGTTGAGGATCAGCGTCCGCGGCTCAATCGCGGTCAGCGCGAGCACTTTTTCCTTGGCCGCGTTGATCTGCGCGACGACGTCGGTGCTGGTCGTCGTCCACGGGTTGGACCCGGAATGATCGGTGTACAGCGTCGCCCCGGTCCACGTCGAGGTGTTGAACAGCGCGGTCGCCCAGCGGATCTCCTGCTCGCGGAGCAGCGCGTGCAGGACCGTCTGGGTCGTGTCCATGTCGGCGTTGAAATCGTTCTGATACCGCTTGCGGTCCGAGTCGTCGACCATCCCTTCCAGGCCGTACTCGTAGCAGGCGTACGACTGGTCCTCGTAGTCGGCCGTGTCGCGGTTGTACCCGCCGCCCGCGGCCCGCTTCACGTCCCGCCGGCGCAGAAAGCTCTCGCGCGTCAGCTTGCTGAACGTCCCGGCCGCCCGGTCGATCGGCGAGACGACCGCGGCCTTGATCCCGATGTACATGTCCTGGGTCGCCAGGTACTCGTACATGGCCTCGCCAAGGTCCAGGCGAGGCGTCGCGTAAGTCGCATAGCGAGGCATCGATAAATCCCTTTGCGTTTGGGTCGATGTCCCGCACGACCTGCACTCCGTCCCGGCTCACAACAGCGGGCAGCGGCCGGGACGAGCCGCGTTCGGGCGCTACCCTAGCCCGCTGTGATTTCCTACAATCCCTAGTTCGGGATCGTGTACGGCAAACACTCGATGATCGCGCCGGCCCCGTCGGAGGCCTCCAGCGCGTTGAACAGCACTTTCGTTCCGGCCGTGTCGGACACCTTGCCGTCGTCGGCCCCGTACAGGAGCGGGCCGCGTTCGTCGGTGCTCACCGCGAAGGTCACCGCCTCGGACGCCTCGATCTTGAACGTCCCGGGCGCGGTGATCAGCTTGATCGTCACCGTGTCGCCGGACGAGCAGTCGGCCTGCGTGATCCCCAGCGTCGATTCCTCGGCGTCGGCGTACACCAGGTTGCCGCTCGAGTTGAAGCGCACGCGCCGGTACGCGGCCAGGTCCTCGCCCGCGGTGTACGCCTTAAATCCGTTGTCGTTCTGTACGGCCATGTCGAGTACCTCGGTTTTCAGTTTTCAGTTTTCAGTTTTCAGGCGTCAGTTTTCAGTTTTCAGTCGGCTCTCAGCGCTCCACGCGCGGCTGGCTGTCGACCCAGGCCGCGTGTCCCTCGGGGTCGGCGGCGGCCAGGGCACTCATCGCCCGGGCCAGCGTGCACTTGTGCTCGGCCGCGTACGCCTTGGCGTCGGCCACGAAATCGCCGGTCGCCAGGCCGCCGCGCGCCTTGCCCTTTCCGTCGGCGTTGGGCAACCCGGGCCCGCCGCTCCGCGGCGCGGGCTGGGCGTTCAGCCCGGCCAGCGCCTTGGCCTGCGCGACCGTGAGCCCCTGCTCGGCGCAGGCCAGGATGAAGTCGGACGACGCGCCGGGTAGCCCGCTGCGCAGGGCCGCGATCGACGCCGGCTGTTCCTTCTTCTTCTTCTCTTCCTCTTCTTCTTCCTGCGCCTTCTTCTCCTCTTCTTCCTCTTGCGCCTTCTTCTCCTCTTCTTCCTCTTGCGCCTTCTTCTCTTCCTCTTCTTCCTCCTGCGCCTTCTTCTTCTCCTCTTCTTCCTGGCAGGCAGGCTCGCGTTTCTTCTGTTCGTCGGCCATCTCGGTCGCCTCGTCTCGGGGTTCAGGGTTGATCAACCGCCCCACCCACGGCGGGGCGTGCTCGAATTGGGACAGGTCCACCTGGGCCGCGATCCGCTTGGCCGCGATCACCCGGTCGGCGAAATGAGCCGCGAGCGCCTCCTCGGCGGTCATCCAGGTCTCGGCGGTCATCCAAGCGGCGATGTCGTCGGTGGTCTGACCGGTCCGCGCCGCGTACGTGGTCACCAGGGTGGCCTTGGCCTTGTCCAGCTGGTCGGCCATCTGCCGCATGTCCGCGGCCCCGCCCATGACCACGCCGTGCGGGTCGTGGATCATCATCATCGCGTTCTCGGCGATCGCGATGTCGTCGCCAGCCATGGCGATCAGCGACGCGGCCGACAGGGCCGCCCCGTCGATGTGGACGACCACGCGGGCCGCATGGTTGCTCAGCGTGTTGTAAATCGCCAGGGCGTCGAACACCGAGCCGCCCGCGCTGTTCAGGCTGACGTTGATCTGCCGGGCCGCGCGGTGACCCTTCAGCGTCTCGGCCACGTGCTTGGCGCTTACGCCCGACCCGTCCCAGCCCTCGCCGATCACGTCGTAGATCAGCAGGTCGACCATGTCGTCGTCGGCCTGCGCCCGGATCTCGCAGATCATCCGCGGGCCGGCCGGCCCGCTCGGCCGCTTGGCCGCTATACTTGCACCCATGCTCGCCCGTCCATTCGGCTCAGTCCTCGGTTTCCTGGTCGCCCTCGTCCTCGTCGCCGCCGCGCTCTACTGGATCGGCCGGCTGGTCCTCCTCCTGCTCGGCTAACGTGATCGGCCGGCGGGCCCCCTTGGCCCAGGCCGCGCGCGTCTGCTCGTTCGGCTCCGGCAGCCCCAGCCGCGCGCGGAAATACATCTCGTCGTCGCTCTGGGGCGTCAGCGTCCCGGCCCGCACACCCACGCCGTACTGATCAAGCTCCGGTCCGGTCTTGACCCCGCCGCCGATCACGTCGTTGTCCGCGTCGGTCACCGGTTGCCCGCCGACCAGCTTCCCGGTCTCGGTCTCGACCGGCAGCCACGGCTCCTCGATCTCGTTGCCGTCCGCGTCGGTGTACACGTCGACGTTGACCTGTTTGAGCAATGCGCCCGCGGCGATCCGGTTGAACATCACGTCCCCGATCGTCCCGTCGGCGGCGAACAGCTTGACCAGCTCGCGCTTGAACTCCAGGTCGGCCGCGGCACTCTCGGCGGCCAGCTGCGCTTCCGCATTCTCGCCGCGTCGCCGTTCGGCCGCGGCGACCTGCTCGGCACTCGCCAGGTCCCGCTTGGGGTCCAGGTTCAGCAGGCGGATCGGGTCGACGGCCACCCCGGTCTCGACGTACACCCGCCGGGCGGCCTGGATCGCCGCCGTGATCGCCCGTTCGTTGTCCGGCACGATCTCGCCAACCAATTCTTCCCAGTCGTACCCGCGCTCCTGCGCCTGACGACGCGGGCTGATCAGCAGGGCCGCCCGCTCGCGGGCCGCCGCCTCGATGTCTTTCAAGGGCTCGATGTACGGCCAGCGCGGACGGTTGATCCGCACGTGGAGCAGCCGCGCCCGGCTCTCGGCCAGCCGGCGGGCCAGGGCCGGCTCGTCGGCCGCCCGGCAGATCACGTGATGCTCGTACGCCTTGCGGTGGAACAGCCGGGCGAGCAGCAGCTGCTCGCGCTTCCACCCGATCTTGGCCTGGTCGATCGCCCCGCGCCAGCCGCTGAAATTCGTTTCCCGCCCGTCGAGCAGGAACGAGATCAGCGGGAGGTTCACGCACGCGCAGATCAGCTGCAACGTGAACTTGGCGTGCTCGAACCACTCGGTGTTCGGCACGTTCGGATTGAACGCCTTAATCACCTCGCCCGGCCGGCCGACGATCTCGGTCCCGGGCGCCAGCGACTCGACCACCCGGCTCTCACCGTCGCTCATCGTCTCGGTCGTCCGCGGCCCGGCCTGCGGGGCGGTCCCGCCCCGGAAGTCGAGCGGCCGTTCGCGGATGAACACGAACGCCGAACTGATCTGCGCTTTGACCAGGTTGGCGAACTTGACGTCCTCGAACATGCCCAGTTCTTCGAACGCGGGCGCGAACGCGGTGATCCCGCGGGTCTGCGTGCACCGCCGCGGGTCGAAGATGTGCCACACCAGCTCGGCCCCGGTCCGCGGGTCGCGGGCCGGGTAGCGTTCGATTTCGCCGACCTTCGTGATCGCCTGCCACGGGTCGACCTCGTCCTTCGTAAACCAGTATTCGCAGGGCCGCCGCCACTCGTCGAGCAATACGCCGTGCACGACGTTCCGCTTCGTGTTCGTGGGCGTCCGGCAGCGCTGCGCCTCGACCATTTGCAGCGTCATGTCGTCGCGGGGGAGAAAGAACATGTCGCCGGGGATCTTGATCGCGCGGGCCGCGTGTTCGGCCATCTCGTCAACGGTGAACCGGCCGCCCGCGTCGCAGCGGCGCGGGTCCTCGGCCCACTCCAGGTAACCGGCCTTCAGGTCGGCATCCAGCTCGGCGTCCCCGGTCTGCGGGTCGATCCCGAACCCCGATTGCAAGATGTTCCAAATGCTGCGATCGACGATCGCGCCGACCACCGTGTCGTTCCGGGCCATATCCCACGCGTACTCGATCGACCGCAGGTACTGCCCTTCGGATCGATAGTGGTAGTCGGCGCCCGAGCCGAACAGGCTCAGCCCCGTCCGCGTCCGCTGGAACCGCGTGGTCTTGCCGGCGATGTATTCGGCCCGCAACTGCTCGAACGCCCCGGGCAGCTCGGCGAGCTCGAATTGTCGGCGGGTGACAGGCATCAGTCGTCAGTCATCAGTTTTCAGTTTTCAGTTTTCAGTTTTCGGTCGTCAGTCTGGTCACGCCCGGAACTCGTCGAACCCGTAGTGCACGGCCCCCTCGTTCGTGGTCCCCGGGTTCGCGGCCAGCCAGGTCTCGGCCTTGCGCATCTCGTCCTGGATCAGCTCGGGCGTCAGCTGCACGTTGAACCCCGCCTGCCCGGCCTGCTTGGCCGTCCGGCGGACGAGGAACCGGCAGGCGGTGATGAACGCCCGGCACTTCGTGGTCGACGAGTCCTCGGCGTACGACGCGTTGTCCTCGTACGCGGCGTACACCTCGGCGTCGGTACTGTCGGAGGTGAGAGTGCTCATCGGTTTTCAGTTTTCAGGCGTCAGTTTTCAGTGCGCTGAACGGGGGGCCGGGGCGGGCCCGACCCTCCCGTTCCGCTCCGCTACCGCGTCGCATCCCATTTTCAGCGTCCCACGTTCCACAAAGGGCCGGGCGGGCCGCCGGTTTCGGCGTTCGGGCCTGTCGGAAGTGTTACGGGCCGCCCGGCCACACCAGATGTTGGGCCGGTGGGTTCAGCCTAGCAAGTCAGAACTGTCTAGAACGGATATGTTTGTTCGGATTGTTCGGGAAGTCGGGAAAGACGGAAAGGCGGGGGAAGGGGGGGCGTCAGTTTTCAGTTTTCAGTTTTCAGTCGTCAGTCGACGAGCGTCAATCCGACCCGCTCGATATCCGCGGGTATGTTTCGGGTCGGCGTACACCAGGTTGCCGCTCGAGTTGAACCGCACCAGGCGGTACGCGGCCAGGTCCTCGCCCGCGACCGGTACGCCAGTCGGCGTCCAGTTGTCCGGGTCGCTCCACTCGTTCGGCTCGCCCTGGCCGGCCCAGCTCCGCACTGTACCCGGCCCGCCCGGCCGCTCCTCCGGCTCGGGCGCGTAGATCGGCCGGATCGCCCGGCCGAGCCCGAGGTACGCCCCGGCCGCCAGGGCGCCCAACCCCCGCAGGAATCCGCGACGTGTGATGTCCATGGGTCAGTCCTCAGCCCCCAGTTTTCAGTTTTCAGTTTTCAGCCCGTTCCCACCTTATCACCTTATCACCTTTTCACCTTCCCGCGTTCCCACCTTCGCACGTTGCGACCGCTTGTTCGAACGCTTCGGCGACGCGGCCGATCAGCCAGAACAGCGCGTCCTTATGCGTCCCGTTCGGCCGGCCCAGGCCGGCGGCCCGCAGGCCGTCGGACAGGTCGCACAGCGCCTGGAGCTGGTGGCGTTTGAACACGGTGTCCAACCGCGGCGTCGGGTAGTTCCGTACGCCGCCCGGCCCGGTCAGCCGGAGCATCGGCAATTCTACCACGACGGTCAGCGGCCGCACCTCGACCGTGCCGGGAGAACGTGGGGGCGGCGGCCCGCCGGTCGCCTCCGTTCCCGCGTCCCCACGTTTCGCCTCACGCTTCACATCCCCACTTTTCGCCTCACGCTTCACGTTCCGTCGTCGCGCCATCGTCGGTCCTCAGCTATCAGTTTTCGGTTTTCAGTTTTCAGTTTTCAGGGTTCAGTGTCTAGCGGGTTAGGTAGGAGCAGCCGCTCCGCTCGGTCACCCGGCCATATCCCGGACCCGGTTGTATTCGCGTTGCACACCGCGTCGTGGCGCCTCTGATCGTCTCGCCCGTCGCCGGCACGCCGCCATCCCAGTTGTTCGCGTTCTCCCAGTCGTTGTCGATGTCGTTGATCAGCACGCTATCGTATGCCATCACTCAGCTCCTCTACGGCCGATCGAT
>Ga0180437_10010518_pt1 | contig 11271 bp, 6 predicted proteins | sample SS_ome_4_FD_132410 | JGI IMG/M metagenome (GOLD analysis project Ga0180437, IMG submission 132410) | Hypersaline lake sediment archaeal communities from the Salton Sea, California, USA - SS_3_D_1 metaG | ecosystem: Environmental > Aquatic > Non-marine Saline and Alkaline > Hypersaline > Sediment... | reverse complement strand
TTCCCTGGGGATGATAGACGCTCACTACCCCCACTACCTCCTCCTCTGCCCAGAGAGGAAAGACGGTGACAGACTCCACTCCCACTAGGCGCATAGCGGCCTGTGCCAGGGCGAGATCTACCGCAGGCTTCAAACCCACGACCACTTCTCTGATGTCGTCGGTGCTTTCTATCTCCCCGCTGCGGGCTACCCTAACAGTGATGTTAGCCATCTCCTCCAGAGAGACAGTGAGGCCACTCATGGGAACCTTCAGCAGCCGCTGGGCCCTTTCATAAAGCTTACCAACAGATGCTGCTCTAGTGACAAGAGTGTGGCTTTCCTTATCCACCAAATCAATAATAACACTTCTAAAGCCTGAGCGTTCCATCTCCTCGACCACCGCTCGCAGCGTCACTTCAAGACCCCTTGCCCGACGCAGAGCCTCACTGAGATGCTGAAGAGCAGTCAGGCGAGCCGCGGTGCGTTCCAACTCGGCGTGGCTTTCCCGCAGTTCCACAGTGCGCTGCTCGGCAATCTCTTCAGCATGGGTGCGATTATAGAGCATCTCACGGTAGAGTCTCGTCACCACATTGGACATAGCCGCCAAGGCATAGAAGCAAATAACATTTAACGTCACCACCCGCGTTAGGTTGGATATGGTATGAGGAAAAGTGATGGGAACGACTCCCACTACTTCCAGGATGATGGTGCCTATATAGATGACAGAGATGACAGCCCCTGCCAGGTAAGTACTCCAGGGCTGGATCAGGATCAGATTGGCCACCGTCACTAACAAAGCATACATAATACCAGAGGCTCCGGTTTGATAACCGCCCATCCAATCTCCAACCGATATAGCCACAGCAGTGCCAGCTAGACTGGCAATGGTAGCCAGGACAGGATAACGCCGTACCAGCAGCCAATAGGGACCTAACAAGAGGCCATCGATCAGGGCGATGAGGGTCATGGTCAGTCTGAGGGAATGCGGAAAACTGACTAAAAAAAGGAAGCAGACTGCCCCATTGACGATGACTTTGACCGTGATGAAGGACCTGATCCGCCGCAACAGTTGCTCGTACTCGTAATGTTCTTCGCGACCCAATCTCGTCGGATCAATTGGGTGAAACACAGCCCCCACCTTAATTTTGCCAAGTCGGTAGTGACGGCTTTAGCCGCAATACCTTTCAGATGCTGTGGCCTCGATACGCTATGTCACTCGGCCGACGGCGCTAAACCGAACGGCATTGGCTTTAGCTATTCCCTAGGTGACTGAAGCCGCTACTACCCAACCCATTTGGGCCAGACCCCGCAGCCATATCAACTTGCCAGACTGGGGCTAGATAAAACCCGCCTTATCTCCTCGACAAAGTCATCAATGGCAAAGGGTTTGGTTAAGAACTGGGCCGCCCCCAGGGCCAAGACTTTCTCCCGCTTTACCTCTTCATCGGTAAAGCTGCCCGTCACAACGACGACCGGTATCTCCTGCGTAGCCCTATCTCGTTTCAGGTGCTTGAGAATTTCGTAGCCATCCAACCCTGGCATCTTCAGATCCAAAAGGATCAATCCAGGCTGCTCCTGACGGGCAACAGCTAGGGCCTCAAATCCACTGTTGACTGCCCTCACTGTAAAACCAACTCTGCCCAGCGCTTCTTGGACTAATCTTGTAGTGTCCCGATCATCGTCAACTACCAGGATTAAATCTTCTTTGTGCAGGATAGCACTTATGGCTGAGAGTAACCTTCCTTCGTCAACGGGTTTGGTCACGTAATCAACGGCCCCCAGGCGGAAGCCATCCTCTCTGTCTGGCACGATTGACAAGATCACCACCGGAATATTAGCCGTTTCCTCATCGGACTTTAGTTGCTGCAGTACCTCAAAACCATCTATATCGGGGAGGCGAATGTCCAAGGTGATCAGATCTGGCTTCTCGTGCTGTGCCATGGCCAGAGCCTCCTCACCCCGAGCGGCGGTTGTCACCCTGTATCCATTGCCCTCCAAATGATAGCGGATCAATTCTGCGATATCCGGTTCATCTTCTACGACCAGAATCCGCTTGGAGAATGACGGTGAGGGAACAGAAGACTCCCCCGCCTCTTGTTCTCTCTCCGCAAGGGGTAGGGTAAAGCTAAAAGTGCTTCCTCGACCGGGCTCACTCTCAACCCAAATCTCGCCACCATGCATTTCCACGAAGGATTTGGCAATGGACAGGCCTAAACCCGTCCCTGCTACCTCTTGTACGAGAGGGTGATCGGCCCGGTAGAACCGGGTGAAGATCTTTTTCTGGTCCTCAGGAGCGATGCCGATGCCTGTATCTGCCACGCTCACCCGCAAAAAGTTGCCTGTGGTTTGAGCAGAGACGGTAACCTGACCACCAGATGGAGTGTAGCGCCAGGCGTTGTCAGTCAGATTAGTCAAGATTTGAGTCACCCGGTCGCGGTCGCCGTATATGGGAGGTAGACCTTCAGGGATATCCAGTTTCAGGCCGAGACCCTTCTCCTCAATCTGCCCTCGGAGAGAAGTAGCCATTTCTTCACTTATGGCACCTATATGGATGAATTCAAGATTAAGCCTGATCCGTCCGGTTTCAATACGCGAGATATCCAGCAAGTCATTCGCCAGAAGAGCCAGGCGGTCGGCGTTGGATTTGATGATGCTCAGGAACCGCCTTTGAGCCTCGTTGATCTCCCCTACTGCCTCCAAGTAGAGCAAGTCGGTATAGCCCTTGATAGAGGTCATGGGGGTACGTAGTTGGTGGGAGACGATGGAAATAAGCTCGCTCTTCATACGGTCAACGGCTACTTCTCTAGTTATATCTCGGAAAACAGAGACCGTGCCCAGGAATTCGTCCTCCATCAACACTGGAGCCATGTGCACACTGACTACTTTCCCTTCGGTCTCGAACTGGCTTTCGAAGGAAGCTGGCTCGTCCTTTGCTGGTGAAGCTTGTGCCCATTCCCTTATCAAAGCAAGCCAGGCGTCGCCTTCCGCCCTATAGAGGCCACTCAGTTCATGTATTGGCCGCCCGACAATCTCTTCTCTCGACATACCCAGGATCTCTTCAGCCGCAGCATTAAGCAAAATAACGTTGCCTCGAGCGTCGGCGACCATTACCCCATCGGCAATGCCTTCCAGTATGGCTCGGCTCTTTGAGGCCTCCTCTTGCTGGGCGCGCAACATGCCCCCCATCCTTTCGGCTGACTCCCTGATCATGCGATAGAGTTCAGCGTTGTTGATGGACGCGGCAACCTGACTGGCCGCTGCCGAGACCAACCTGAGATGTGTCTCAGTGAAATAGCCCGGCTGGGGATGGTGGAGAAGGAGCACTCCCAAAACATCTCCGTCCGTCATCAGAGGCACAGCCAGAGCCGACTTGCTCACCCGATCCTGTCCAGGACGCACCAGCCAGCGCTCATCCTTGGATACGTCCTCGATGAGGACTGGTTCCCGGTGTTCCAAGACCCAACCAGCCAACCCCACACCCTTTCTGAAGTCCGTCATCTTGCCCCCACGAGGCAAAGGTTCATCATGGCCCAAAGCAGCGCGGTAGATGAGATTATCCGATTCATGGTCGAGCAGCATGATAGAACCGTGCTCTACCCCGACGGCCTCATTAATCAAAGCCAGAGCTTGAATCAAGACACGATCCAGATCCAAGCTGATTCCCAGGTCCCTGGTGATGCGGTAGAGAGCCTCGACACGATCACGCTCCGCAGTGAGTTCCTTGAGAGCCTGAGCCAACTCCTCGGTCCGCTCCTCAACCTTTTGCTCTAAATCCTGGGCAGAACGAGTGAGTTCCTTGTACAGGCGTGCGTTCTCAATGGCGATGGCAACCTGATCGCCCAGAGTCTGCAATATAGCTATGTCCTCGGTGCCAAAAGCATCCAGCTCACCACTTTGTACATCTAGGATGCCGATGACTCGCTCCCCAATCTTCAAGGGCACTGCCAACTCCGACTCGGTATCTGGCAGAGCCTTGTTGGGCACATACCTCGGATCTTTCGAAACATCGTTCACCAGCAGAGACTGGCCAGTACCAGCTACCCAGCCGATGATGCCCTGCTCACCAACTTTGAAGCGTACCCCCCCTTGCTCCGCGATAAGCCGTCCGACTTCGCCTGCGCCAGCCTGGAAAACAGCCTCATCGGAAGTAAAATCAATGAGGAAAATGTGGACGTGATAGTAGCCTAAAATCTGCTGGATGAGCTCGACCACCTGGTCGAGCAACTCATCGAGATCGAGGATAGAGATGATACGTCGGCTGACCTCGCTCATCGCTTCCAGTTGAGCTGCCCGTTGACGTACCTCCCTGTAAAGGCGAGCGTTCTCCAAAGCTACGGCAGCCTGGGTGGCAAAAGTCACGGCCAGGCGCGCATCCTCTTCAGTATAATAGCCCGCTGTCATCTTATCCAGTGAGATCATGCCTATCACTTTGTCCCTGAACAAGAGGGGTACCCCCAACCAGGAACGGATGTGAGAGTGCGGTTCCTCGCGGAAGGCTTCATAAACAGCGGGAGCATCAGGTATGATCAGAGACTTCTTATCCACGATGACGTGGCGGTTGGGGTTATCGCCATCGAGGGGGAAAGAGATGCCGATCACCTTTTCCACATCGGCAAAGCCCCGGCCAGCGATGATCTCCAGACGATCCCCCACTAAAAGCTGGATCGAGGAGCTGTCATAATCCACCACCCTTCGCAGTTGGTCCAGGATCAGTTCCAGAACTTCGCTGAGCTCCAGGGTAGAGCTTACTACCTCCGACACCTGGCGTAAGGTATCCGCCAAACGCCGCCGGGCCTGCTCAGAGTCATACAGGCGTGCATTCTCAATGGAGGTGGCTGCTTGGTCAGCCAAGGTGGAGAGAAGGAGTCGATCAGTGGTGGAAAATCCTCCAGTCTCCTTCCTTTCGGCCGTCAATACCCCTATCACCTTATTCCTGGCAGACAGAGGAACCATCAACATAGAGCCTACCTCAACGGGCCCGGGCACGAACCGTGAATCGGCGCTGGTATCAGGTATGATCAACGCCTTTCCCGTCTCAACCACGTAGCCGACTAACCCCTCGCCAGGAGCGAAACGTAACTCCTCTCTTGCCTCCAGTTCGTATTTGTAGCTCATCCGGGGGACAAACCGCCCATCCTGAAGGTCAGGCAAGAAAATGGTCGCGTAATCACAATCCAGAAGCTGAGCGCTGGTCTCGACGATGGTATTCAGAAGCATCTCTGGATCGAGCATGGCACTGACGGCCCGCCCTATTTCGTTGACCACAGCCAAGTTATCAACGCGACGCTGCAGGTTGGCGTAAAGATGAGCATCACCGATAGCGATGGCTGCCTGGTTAGCCACTATGGAGAGAAGACTCAGATCGTGGGCGGTAATCACCGCGCCGGCCCTAGGATCGCAGACGTTGAGAACACCGATGAGTCGCCCTGTCACTGTCATCGGCACAGAAGCGAAAGCAGCCCGATAATGCCTCTCCACCTCGATGCCTTTCTCAGACAAGTATGTGGTAATATCGTCAGTGACGAAAGGCTTGCCCGAGTCAGCCACTTTGCCAGAGATCCCCTGCCCTCGCGGGATCTTTCCAGGCGAGATATCCTCTGGCAATCCTACTGCGGCCACCATCTCCAGATGCTCATTGTCTTCTGAGAACAGCAATAAGGCAGAAATTCGCGCCTCAAAGATCTCCGCTGCAGTACAGGCAATAGTCTGATATAGACTCTCTAGCCCCTCTCGAATGGAGAAACCAAGCGAGGACAACTTGGCTAACTTGGCCTGGTCTATTCCATTGCTACTGTTAGGAAACACGCTCACCTTAAAATCCCTCTGAAAGTAGCAAATACCTAGACATCTGACTATCCATCAGTCTCCCGAACAAGGCCGATGCCCTTACACGGCATTCCTAGAGAACGTAAGCGAGATGATGCAATGTCATCCGCCTTCACGCCTGGCCTCAGCAGATCTCTCCGTGATCTCCCTTATATCAGCAAAGGGACCATCATCATGCGCTACGATACCCACAGCCAGAGTCATCAAAGGCACATGCTCTTCTTGGCCATTGGGATCCTGAACAATTATGTAACCCTGCTCTCGATGCTTGAAGTTGTAAAAAGTTCCCACTTCGGTAGCGAAACGATCCGAGACCTTTCCCTTGATCGCTTGAGCCCGCTCGGCTATGGTGATGATGACGAAATCATTGGCTGCCGTGTGACCGATAAAGTCATTAGGCCCTCCTAACTCGTCAACGGCCTCTCCTACCACCATGGCCGTAAAGCGGAGGACGTCATCACCAGCCACGAAGCCATAGACCTCGTTGAAGGCTCCAAAATCCTTGAGGCCAATATACAGGATAGCCCAACCCTCTTGGCGCATGAGGAGTCTGAGTTGTTCTTCGATGAGCTTGCCGCTAGGCAAGCCCGTCACGGGGTTAGTCAAGCTCTCACGGGTGTACCGCACAACCGCATTCTGGATACGGAACTTTAGTTCCTCGATGTCGAAAGGCTTGGTGATGTAATCATCGGCTCCCAATTCCAAGCCAGCGATCTTGTCCGATCGCTCATCCCTTTGGGTCAAAAACATGATGGGGATATGCTTGGTACGCAGGTTGCTGCGCAGTTTCTTGCAGACCTCATAACCATCCATGTCGGGCAACATGATGTCCAGAACCACCACATGGGGCAGTTTCTTGCGGCAAAGCTCCAAAGCATCGCCACCCCGTGCAGCCAGGTGGACCTCATATCCCTGTGAGTCGAAATAGATACGCAACATATTAGCGATATCCAGATCGTCTTCTACGACCAAGATCCTGCCTTTGTTCATTGTCCTTCACCTCCACTCATGCCTGAGTTTTGAAAACCCTCTGAAATAGCAAGGGGCCTTCGAGTCCAGGGGATAATACCTCAGCCCCGATTCCCAGTCAGCCCTCTACAAATGCCTCTGCTAAGGCCCAAAATTCGGCGCTCTTTCCTCCTTGTGATTTTGGATGTAGGTTCTATCAACCTGGATTGCTCTCACGACAGATGGAACACCACAAAGGGTTAGACTAACCAACGACTTGGTGCCCCATCTTTCTAAGGGCATTCTCTTTGACTAACTCGACCTCCTCCCGGGTCACGGCGCGTTCAAATGAGCGAAAGCCGCCAAGTCTGAACCCGTGCTTCGCCGCCAGTGACGCTATCTCCTCCACTTGCTCCACCGTTACATCCCGCCCCAGGGTATAACTCTCGCAGCGCCCTTCCAGGGCAAGGATCATGACCTCGGCCATACAGGCATAAGCCATCCTGGGGGGAAAACCGAAATCGAAGCCGAAATCAACAGGGCCAGGCACCTCTACCATCCCCCCCTCGATAACTAGCACGTCCTTCCGCTTTTCTACCACCTGGCGTGAGACATCACGAGGGCGAGCCACATCGAGGATCACAGCCCCCGGTTTGAGGTGATGAGGCTCGATGATAGTCTCAATGGCACTGGTCACAGTGATGATCAGGTCGGCCTCCCTGATAGCTTCTATCTCAGTAGCCAGACTCACATGGGCCCCTCCCACTGTCTGGACACAGGCCTTGACTTCCTCTAAGCGAGGCAAGCGCCTTCCTACCAGGACTATCTCCGCCACGTCCCGCGCCAACAATTGAGCACAAACGCTTCCCACCGCACCCGTAGCGCCAACCACTGCCGCTTTGGCCCTGCTTAGAGCTATCTCCATCTGTCTGGCCGCTTCACGTACCGCTTCGACGGCCACAGCCACAGTGTAACTATTGCCAGTAGTCACCGGGATGGAGAGGCGTTTGGATATAGTAATACCAGCGTCGCCTACTACCGAAGTGAAAGCCCCTAGCCCCAGGATCTTCGCCCCCAGCCTCTCCGCAAGCCTGCCCGTCTGCACGATCTTGCGGTAGGCCATTTCGGTTGACACCTGCGTCATCCGGGTCGGGGTCAGAGGGCAAGCCACGAACCAGCCCTCGATTTCACGCCCAGCGATAGAGCGAATACCCGTAATATGAGAGATATACACGGGCGGAAAGAAAAGGCAGAAATAATCAATGACGCCGGTTGGCAGATAACCAAAGAGCTTGAATTTGCGGGCCACATCCTTCCTGGGCTCAATGGGATGGATGATGAAAGCAAAGTTATCCATCACTACCTGCAAGCAATAACCACTGACTACTGGTCCCTTGGATACAAACGCTGATGACTATCCCCATCTCGCAGGTGATGATGATCGCTTTCTTCATAACTGACGTTTTTGGCAATTACGGCCCGTTTGTCAGAGCGGATCAAGACACTGTCGGACTCTATGGTGCGGCAGGGGTAAACAGTCAGGTCAGCACCAATGCGACAGTTATGGCCCACACATCCTCCCCATACGGTTCGACCAATAGGCTGTAGTTCCCCTTTATGCATCGTCCGTAGGGGTTTGGGTATCACGTTAAAATCAGTAAAGGTCACTCCAGCTCCTACGAAGGAATTGCGTCCCACAAGACACAATTGCAGACAGGCGTTCTGGGCGACCATCGAATTCTCCATCAGGGCGCTCATGAAAAGGGCAGCACGAAAAGGTATATAGCAGCCATCGCTGACCACACTGAGGCACAACTGCGAACCTTGCATAACATTGACGTTGTTGCCAATGACGCAGGCAACGATCACCGCTCCTGCTCCGACGGTGACGTTATCACCGATGAAAGAGGGGCCCTGAATGATAGCTGAGGGATCGATCTGGGTGTTCTTGCCCACCTGAACCACGGCCGAACTGGAGAGAAACTGCTTACGCTCCACGAGAGCACGAACAAATGCTCTGAACAGGAAGGAGAACTTGTCAGCCTCTTCTTCCATACGCGCTCCGATGGCAAAGATACCGAAAGGAGAATTGGCCATGAGAACGTGGACCCAATTCTCAATGGAAAGAAAAGCCCTGAGTGGAACATAGTATACTACGTCGCCATGTCTCATGTCCTCGGCCATATAGCTGGGAATGTGGTAGAAACCCTTCTCTTGGGGCTTGGTATCAATGACCAGTGGTTCTGGCCTTTCTTTGATCCCATGAGGGAAATACCAAAGGTCAGCTACATAGACATTGCCCTCTTTCCTAATGCCATCTTGTAGAGGCAGGGCATGAGTGACGATAGCTTTGTCATCAGGGGCGAAGGCTACTTGGCAAGCCTTGCCTGAAGCACGCGCTGCCGTTATAAAGGCATCAATGAAAGGCTCGTCGAAGAAAAGGTTATTGCGATAGACGAGCACTTCGCCATCGTCAGCAGTGATCCCCTCGAAAGAGTCCACCTCGATTTCCATAATGCAGTATTTTGCTAAGACATCACGCTGATAGAGCCAAAGGGGCTTGTTGAGAACTCGGAGATCCCTGGCCGGCTCATTGAAAGGTGGTATCTTTGTCCTGTCACGAATGATGAACTTCTTCATGCTATGTAGCTCATACCTTCTTTGCCCGCCACGACACAATGAACAGTGATCTAATCCAATGGCCTTTTATCAATAATGATATTGCAAGTAGGATCACCCATGGCGATGCAGGCAACCTCTTCAATATGAACGTTCTTCCCGCCACTAACCCAATGGTGCCCCTCTTGCAAGATGCCCACTGCAACGTGACAGCACGGCACATCGGATTTCCTGTTCCAACACACGGCGCACCGTTCAATGACCCAAATGAAACGATCAGCTTCCTCTTCTATGTGGACTTTATGATCGGTGAACTTGTTAAAAGTCTCTGCCATGGCGTTCAGACCAACCTTCACCTTCATCCCCAGAGGCAACAGTCGGAAAGCAAGGTCAGCCATACCCAATACTGCCCCGAATTCCCTGAGAGCATACTTGAAAGCAGCCCGGCCTTGGCGCAGGGCCAACCCCTTACCACCCCGCGGACCATACATATCCTCAAGCGCTTGTTGGATAGCACTAAATTCATCAAAGCTGAACCGTAAGTCGAGGTTGTTAGGGGGATAGTTGTTGACCAGGTGCTTTAACTTGGCCAGGTTGAGGACAGCATTCACTCCGTTTCTACCCATCACGTCCTCCAAAGCCAGGAGAGAAATGCGTCCCATTCTGTTAGGCCAGTAATACCTCACCTCGGCGGCAGAGGCTTTATCCTTGCCTTCTGTCATGCCTTGTACCTCCTGGTGGCATATCAAAACGCAGATAGCTGGAAGCTAGCTAGTGCAGCGAAGATCCGCAGTAGGCTCTCAAACACACAATTACGAAGACAGGAAATCCAACAGAACATTGGTAAATCGTTCCGGCTCATCGAGCATCGGAAAATGTTTGGAACCCTCCATCCACGCCACTCGAGCGTCTTTTATCTGCTCACCGATAATCCTCGCTTGAGATGGTTCGACAATGTTGTCTTTCGCGCCGCAAATAGCCAAAGTCGGCACCTCAAGCTGACTAAGGTACGGCTCCAGGTTAATTTCTCGTAACGAAGCTATGCTCCACCAGAACGCTTCCACAGTTGTCCGAGAGAGCTCTTTTTCGATCATCCTGTAAAGCTTCATGCCATCTCTGGCCAACTGAGAAGAGAATATTCTCAAACCTAAGCGCAAAAGGCCAAGATTGCTCCAGACCAGGGAAGCGATAAATTGATGACCAGCAAGCTTGAGCAGGATGTTAAGAGAACTACCTATCATAGGAGAACCTATGACAATGACTTTCTCAACACGGGAGGGATGCTCCAAAGCTAAATTCATGGCCACTGTCCCTCCCATCGAATGACCAATCACTGGAGCCTGAGCGATGCCCATTATTTCCATGAACTGATCTACCATGGATACATATGAGGAAACAGTAAAGAAGGGCGCACTCCTTTTCGCCGAATCACCAAAGCCCCAGAAATCCAACGCATAGATTTTGTACTGATGTAGACCTGAGATGGTCAGCATAGTGTCGCGCCAGACACCCCATGAACCCAACCAACCATGCAGGAAAACGAGGGGTTTGCCACGTCCATCTACCTCATAATGAACGATCCCTTTATCCGTAACTATGGAACTCAACCTGCCCTCTCCACTATAGGTGTCCAGGTTTTGGGTGGTTAGGCGCCTAGCTACCTGAACCTAATCATCGAGTCAAAGTCTAAAGCTATTCCGCCTGCGTCTCCTCCAAAATGGAATACAGGAGTTCCAAAAGGACATTTTTGACGCTTTCTTTGTCAGTGGCCACACAGGGTAGAACTTTCACATTCCGGTCTATCTTCAGAGCGATGCGCAGATCCTCGGGCGGCCATGCATCAGCCAAATCCTGTTTGTTGGCAGCCACAATGTAGGGCGTGGTGGCACCATAGCCGCT
>Ga0180437_10010516_pt1 | contig 11273 bp, 10 predicted proteins | sample SS_ome_4_FD_132410 | JGI IMG/M metagenome (GOLD analysis project Ga0180437, IMG submission 132410) | Hypersaline lake sediment archaeal communities from the Salton Sea, California, USA - SS_3_D_1 metaG | ecosystem: Environmental > Aquatic > Non-marine Saline and Alkaline > Hypersaline >... | reverse complement strand
TGCGGCAACTTCGGCATCCTGACTGCGCTTAAGAATGCCTTGGTTACCCTTGAGATCGAGCCGTATCGTGTATTGATGGTATCTGGTATCGGCCAAGCTGGCAAACTGCCTCACTACGCCAAGGGCAATGTACTCAATGTCCTTCATGGACGGACACTGCCAGCAGCTAGCGGTGCCAAGATAGCTAATCCTGAGCTTATCGTTATTGCTGTAGGTGGCGATGGCGACGGATATGGCGAGGGCGGGAACCACTTTATCAACGCTGTGCGTCGCAACCACGACATTACATATCTGGTGCATAATAATCAGGTCTATGGCCTCACCAAAGGCCAGGCCTCACCCACCAGCGACTCTGGCTTTGTCACCAAGACCACACCCCAAGGGGCAGATATGCCACTAAACCCAATCGCTCTGGCAATAGCCGCTGGAGCCAGCTTTGTAGGCAGGAGTTTCGCCGGAGATGTAGAACACCTAACCCAACTCATCGTCCTGGGGATTCAGCATCATGGGTTTGCTCTGATTGATGTGCTCCAACCCTGTGTCTCATTTAACCAAAAGAACACCTATGCCTGGTATCGGGAAAGGGTCTACAAACTAGAGGAGAATGGTTACGACTCGGACAACAAGATGGCTGCATTCGAAAAGGCTCAAGAATGGGGCGACAAAATACCTATCGGGGTAATCTATAGAGAGGAGAAGTCAACTTACGAAGAACGACTTCCCGCCTTAAAAAGGGGGCCGTTAGTCCGGCGTGAGCTTGACCCGATGCAGGCAGAAAAGCTGCTGGGTGAATTTCTGTAGTGAACAAGGGAAGATGATACTAGCAGGGAAACGAATTGCTATTCTGGCTGAGGTAACGCGAGAAATGGTCAGGGGCAGATGAGAGGACAGCCGGCCCTAACTTAGAATAGTGTCAAGTCATAGACTAGGAGGTATAAAATGGAGAATAAACTTGGGACACAGCTCGAGGTCAACAGCGTATCTGTCGAAATCAACCCTTTCGTCCAAGAGTTCCTGACTAGAACTGTCATCGGTGCAGCCTCTTCGCTGAAAGGGGCTGAGAGCATACAGAATCTGGAACTTCACCTGGAACAGGGCGATGTCAAGCTCATCGTAAATGGCAACGAACTGCACCTTACCCCCTTCCCTAAGGATATTATCACCAACACTATAATCGGCTTGGTCTCTTCATTAAAGGGATTGGGCAAAATAGATAGTGTAAAGATCAACGTTAAGGCAGAATAGTCAATTGTTGATACAAAAGTCACATACAACAAGCGTGGCGCTATTTAAAATTGACTAATATATGAGGTAATTATTCTTGACGATAAAAAACAAGAGTTGAGAAAGGAGGGAAAGATGGTTGAGCAATTATGTCCGATTTGTGGTTGTAGCATTGCAGGGGAGGGCTATGAGAAAGAGGGCGTTAAATACTGTTGTGAGCCCTGCGCCACCGGTGGTGGGCCCTGTGAGTGTGGGTGCTGCCACCCAGTTGAAGAAGACAAAGAAAAACACTAGACCCTGAATATACAATAGGTACTTTGTTGAGGAGTGGAGGATGTTATGCCCAATCGTTTGATAAATGAGACTTCTCCCTATTTGCTTCAACATGCTCATAACCCAGTGGATTGGTACCCGTGGGGTCCAGAGGCATTTGAGAAAGCTCAGAGAGAAAATAAGCCTATCTTCCTGTCTATAGGGTATTCCACCTGTCATTGGTGCCACGTAATGGCACATGAGTCCTTTGAGCATCCTGAAGTAGCCACACTGATGAACGAGGTCTTCATTTCCATTAAGGTAGACCGTGAGGAACGTCCTGATATAGACAATGTCTACATGAGCTCCTGTCAGATTATGACAGGCGGTGGGGGTTGGCCTCTCAGTATCATTATGACGCCGGACAAAAAACCTTTCTTTGCTGCCACTTATATCCCAAGGGAGGACCGCTTTGGACTCATTGGGATGCTGGAGCTAATTCCACGCATCAGAGAGCTTTGGACAACACAGCAAGGCGAAGCGCTAACTTTGTCCCATAGAATCGCTACAGCACTCCAACAGACCTCCCAGGACACACCCGGTGAAGACCTAGGTGAAGCGACACTGGAACTCACGTATGAGCAGCTTGCCCAACGCTTTGATGAACAGTACGCTGGCTTCGGCAGTGCCCCGAAGTTTCCCACCCCACACAATCTCATTTTCCTGCTCCGTTACTGGAAACGTAGCGGTAACAAGAGAGCATTGGAGATGGTGGAAAAAACACTTCAGGCAATGAAGCGTGGCGGCATCTATGACCATGTTGGATTTGGATTTCACCGCTACTCTACGGACTCTCAATGGCTTGTGCCCCATTTTGAAAAAATGCTTTACGACCAAGCTACGTTAGCCACGGCTTACACCGAGGCTTATCAAGCCACTGGAAAAGAAGACTATGGAAAGACAGCGCGGGAGATTTTCACCTATGTTTCGCGGGATATGAGGGCACCGGAAGGCGGGTTCTACTCGGCTGAAGATGCTGATAGCGAGGGAGAAGAGGGAAAGTTTTATATCTGGACGCGGGATGAAGTCCGACAAGCGCTCGGGAATGAAGAAGCAGATTTCATCGCTAGAGTATTCAATATCGAAAAAGACGGCAATTTCGTGGAGCAAGGTACTGGAAGGAGGAATAGTGTCAACATTTTACATCTAAGGAAGTCGTTTGGAGAACTCGCCTCCAGCCTGAATCTGTCTCAACATGACCTTCATAAGCATCTCGAAGGGATACGGCAGAAATTGTTTGCTTACCGCGAGAAACGCATTCATCCCATGAAGGACGATAAGACTTTGACTGATTGGAACGGTCTTATGATTGCTGCATTGGCGAAAGGGGCCCAGGCCTTTGATGAGCCCGAGTACGCTGAAGCGGCCCGCCATGCTGCAGATTTCATCCTTGGGAATATGCGTAAATCGGACGGGCGGCTGTTGCACCGCTATCGAGATGGTCAGGCTGGCATAGAAGCCAATTTGGATGACTACGCTTTTCTGGTTTGGGGTTTAATAGAACTGTATGAGGCCGTTTTTGACCTGAGATATCTCAAGGTTGCTCTGGAGTTGACTAATGACATGTTGAAACATTTCTGGGACGAAGACGGTGGTGGGCTGTATCTCACGCCTGACGATGGCGAAAGCCTGTTTGTCAGAAACAAGGAGATTCGCGATGGTGCTATCCCATCGGGGAATTCTGTGGCGATGCTGAACTTCCTTCGTTTGGGGCGTATGACTGCCACTTCCGATTTGGAAGAGAAAGCAGCAAAAATCGGGCGTGCTTTCTCAACAAGCGTCAAACAATCACCATTGGCCCATACTCAACTCATGGTTGCACTGGACTTTGGAATAGGGCCCTGTTATGAAGTGGTTATCGCCGGCAATTCAGAGGCAGAGGATACCAAAGCTATGTTCAAAGCGCTAAGAGCAAATTTCTTGCCCAGCAAAGTCGTGCTTCTCAATCCCATTGAAGAAGAATCGCCCGAAGTAGCTCAGCTTGCCGAATTTACCAAAAGTCAATCGAGTATCGGGGGCAAGGCCACAGCTTACGTCTGTATGAATTATAACTGCAAGCTGCCAACCACGGATATAAACAAGATGCTGGATTTGCTAAATAGTAAAGTCGAGGGAGAAAAAATCCACAGTTAGGCTGTAAAGGAGGTTAAGATGGAAGATACCAGGATTTCTTACCATGAATCTGTGCGTAAGGTGTATGACAGGATTAAAAGAGACGGCATGAACAACATTTGGGACCGATACGAAGCCCAAGGCTTCGGCGAGCCTGATAAAAGATGTCCCTTCTGCCAGGGCGGTGTTCGATGTGACCTATGTTCCAATGGGCCGTGCCGTTCGGATGCGTCCAAGGATAAAAGAGGTGTATGTGGTATCACTGCCGATGGTATGGCTATGCGGATGATGCTCCTCAGAAATGTCATGGGCGCCTCAACTTACCAGTACCACACGGACCAAACTATCAAGACCCTAAGGGCCACGGCAAATGGTAAGACACCGTTCGAGATCAGGGAGCCTGTTAAGCTGAAGAGCTTTGCCGAGCGGCTTGGCATAGACATATCGGGGGCAGAAAATCAAATCGCCATCCGCCTGTGTGATTTTGCGGAAGCTGATTTCAACAGAAAGCACTATGAAGCAAGTCACATCGTGGAGGCGCTGGCCCCTCAAGAGCGTAAAGACACCTGGAGGAAGTTGGGGATTTTTCCGGGTGGGATTTATGGTGAGATGATGCTGGCCACAAGTTCCTGTCTGACCAATGTCGATGGCTATTATGTGAGCTTGGCCCTCAAGGCCATGCGTCTGGGTTTGGCGATGGCCTATCAGAGCCAGATTGTCAATGAATATTGTCAGGATATCCTCTTTGGCATCCCCAGGCCACATAAAATGCGAGTAGACCTTGGCGTATTGGATCCTGACTATGTTAATGTGCTGCCCAACGGACATGAACCTTTTCTCGGCTTCGCTATGGTTCAGTTAGCTCGAAACCCACAATGGCAGGAGAAAGCAAAAGCCGTGGGAGCCAAGGGTTTGCGGGTAATCGCCAACATTGAGACTGGTCAGGAAATGATTCAAAGATGGGAAATGGACGACTCCTTTTACGGTTTTACTGGTAACTGGATCGCGCAAGAGGCAGTTTTGGCCAGTGGCTGTATAGACCTCTTCGCTTGTGACATGAATTGCTCCATGCCCGTTGACCCATTGTATGCCCAGCAATATAAGTTCAAACTCATACCGGTGAGCGAGGTAGTCTCCTTTGAAGGCGTTACGGACCGGCTTGACTATTTACCGGAAAAGGCTCAAGAACAGGCCGCTCAACTCCTGCAGATGGCAGTGGATAACTATAAGGAACGTAGGACGTCTGTCGAGCCAATCAGTCAACTGCCCCTGCAAGAAGCGGTGGTTGGCTTCTCCACCGAGAGCATTGTCGACGCCTTAGGCGGCACGCTGGACCCCCTCCTGGGAGCCATAAAAGACGGGGCCTTAAGAGGAGTAGCCGGTCTTGTTTCCTGCACCACATTGAGGGATACGGGTCAGGACGTACACAGCGTTCGCGTAGCCAAAGAACTGATTAAGCGCGATGTTTTGGTGCTATCCCTGGGCTGTGGCAATGCCGCTATGCAAGTCGCGGGTCTCTGCAGTCCAGAGGCAAAGAAATTCGCCGGCCCCGGCCTCAGTGGACTTTGCCGGACTTTGAAAATCCCCCCTGTACTTAGCTACGGAACCTGCACTGACACAGGGCGTCTGGCTGACTTGCTGGCAGCGATATCCAATGCTTTGGGAGGCGTGCCTATCCCAGACCTTCCTGTTGCTGCTGTAGCGCCTGAATATATGGAACAAAAGGCTACCATTGACGCAATTTTCGCCTTGGCACTGGGCCTTTATACCTATGTCAATCCCGTGCCCACTGTCACCGGAGCACCGAATCTGGTTCAATTGCTGACACAGGACTGCAAGCAGGTAACCGGCGGCATATTGAATGTCGAAACAGACCCTGTCCAAGCTGTTGATTCTATCCTGGGCCACATAGAAGCGAATCGAAAAAAGCTGGGCATATAGAGGTTGGTTGAATGCGATGGCACGTAATAAAGCATATGCGACTAATGCTTGGGCCTACGCCCCGAGGGATATTGCCCGCCTGCTATTCAACTCTATCATCCATAGGTACCAAGGCATTCGCGTGGGGGGTTGATTTACATGTGAAGATTTGACTGTGATGCAGAAACCAAAATACTAGAGAAGGAAAGGAGGGAAAATTGGAAACATTTCGTGGTAGTGGTCATCTGCCTGGAGCTCCCAAGGTGTGGGACGTGGAACTGGATGCTGACTGGGAGAATAAAGAATTCACAGTACGCATACCGGCATCCGGGGCAAAATTGACCGAATGGCCAGGGCTAATGGTACAGACTATCGGGGGCGAAGAGGCAGTATTCAGGACACGGGGTATACCACCGCTCCAAATTCACTGGTGGCATGTGGTGAAGAATCCCACTGGCGACCTCTGGGTTATGGTCCTCTTCCCTCCCAATAAAGAGGGGATATGGCTAAACTGTGGCCTTCGCCTGGAAAAGATGAGCGGATGATGCTCTGTTCGAATATCAGGTTAGCTTTTTCGCTGGCCATTTTAAGGAGGTGGTGCCTATGACAAAAAGATAGGATAGGAATGGTAGCTGTGTTATTCAAATAATAAATAAAGTCCAAGGAAAGGAGGAAACATTATGAATGAAGATAGCAAGGTCCCGGTAACGGGTATGGCTCACAAACACACTGCCGGCGGCGGCACGACGAACGTGGACTGGTGGCCGAACCAGTTGAATCTCGATATCCTGCACCAACATTCCTCCAAGTCCAATCCGATGGGCGAGGATTTCAACTACGCTAAAGAGTTCAAGAGTCTCGACCTGGAGGCGGTGAAGAAGGACCTCCGTGAACTGATGACGAAGTCGCAGGACTGGTGGCCGGCGGACTTCGGACACTACGGACCTTTGTTCATCCGTATGGCTTGGCACAGCGCTGGAACATACCGCATGGGCGACGGCCGCGGTGGCGCAGGCAGAGGTAGCCAGCGCTTTGCGCCCCTCAACAGTTGGCCCGACAATGTCAACCTCGACAAGGCACGCCGGCTGCTCTGGCCGATCAAGCAGAAATACGGCCGGAAGATTTCCTGGGCCGACCTCATGATCCTCGCCGGTAACGTCGCCTTGGAATCGATGGGTTTTAAGACCTTTGGTTTCGCTGGTGGGCGTGAGGACATCTGGGAACCGGAAAAAGACATCTACTGGGGCTCCGAGAGCGAGTGGCTGGGTGACAAGCGCTACTCCGGCGACCGAGAACTTGAAAATCCTCTCGCTGCCGTGCAAATGGGTCTTATTTACGTCAATCCGGAAGGCCCGAACAGCAACCCGGATCCGATCGCTGCAGCAAAGGATATCCGCGAGGTCTTCGCTCGCATGGCGATGAATGACGAAGAGACGGTGGCCCTCATCGCGGGCGGCCACGCTTTCGGCAAGACCCACGGTGCCGGTGATGCGAAACATGTTGGGCCTGAGCCTGAAGCGTCCCCCATCGAGGAGCAGGGCCTGGGCTGGAAGAGCAGCTTTGGCACGGGAAAAGGCGGCGACACAATCACCAGCGGTCTGGAAGTCACCTGGACCAACACGCCAACGCAGTGGAGTAACAACTTCTTCAGGATCCTGTTTAGCTATGAGTGGGAACTGACGAAGAGTCCGGCCGGTGCGCACCAGTGGAAGCCGAAGGGTGACGCAGGCGCCGGTACGATTCCGGATGCCCACGACTCGTCCAAGCGTCACGCACCATCCATGCTTACCACTGACCTCGCCCTGCGGTTCGACCCTGTTTACGAGAAGATTTCAAGGCGCTTCTACGAGAACCCGGATCAGTTAGCAGATGCATTCGCCCGGGCATGGTTCAAGTTGACACACCGCGATATGGGTCCGCGCACGCGCTATCTTGGCCCGGAGGTTCCGACGGAAGAGCTTATCTGGCAAGACCCCATCCCCACTATCAATCATAAATTGATCGACGAGAAGGACATCGCTTCCCTCAAGGGCAAGATCCTGGCTTCTGGCCTGTCTGTCTCGGAACTGGTTTCGACTGCCTGGGCGTCGGCGTCCACCTTCCGTGGCTCCGACAAGCGCGGCGGTGCCAACGGTGCCCGCATTCGTCTCGCACCGCAGAAGGATTGGGAAGTCAACCAGCCTGCCCGGCTGGTGAAAGTGCTGAAAACGCTCGAGGGTATCCAAAGCGAGTTCAATAGATCCCAGTCAAGCGACAAGAAGGTATCGCTCGCCGACCTGATCGTCCTGGGCGGATGCACGGCCGTCGAAGCGGCAGCGAATAAAGCCAGACACAAGGTGACGGTTCCCTTCACGCCGGGACGCATGGACGCCTTGCAGGAGCAAACCGATGTAAACTCCTTCGCCTTGCTCGAACCAGTCGCGGACGGCTTCCGCAATTATCAAAAAGCCCGATACTCCGTGTCGGCCGAGGAGTTGTTGGTCGATAAGGCACAATTGTTGACGTTGACGGCACCTGAGATGACGGTTCTCATTGGCGGCCTGCGAGTCCTGAATACTAATTTCGGCCAGACCCAACACGGCGTCTTCACCAAGCGGCCGGAGTCGCTCACCAATGACTTCTTCGTGAATCTGCTCGACATGAGCACGACCTGGAATGCAACCTCGGAAGACAAAGCCGTGTTCGAAGGTCGTGATCGCGCAACGGGCGAACTCAAGTGGACCGGCACGCGTGTCGATCTAATCTTCGGTTCAAACTCCCAACTCCGGGCTCTAGCGGAAGTCTATGCAAGTTCGGACGCGCAGATGAAGTTTGTCCATGACTTCGTAGCAGCCTGGAGCAAGGTGATGAACCTTGATCGCTTCGACCTCGCCTGATCGTAGCATAAACGTCTTCTAGGGCTTGTGAAGCGTATTCTGAACTGCAAATCAGATGATCAAAAAGCGATACCTTAAGTTAGGGAGGTATGACCATGAGAAAAGCGATAACCAGTGGAGGTATTTTGTTTCTTGTCCTTTCCCTGATTCTAATAGCTATACCAGGCTGTGGAGTAGATATTGATGGTGACGAAACAGATGAACTGGCACCCGTTGAGATTAGAGAATATGAAGGCGTAGATCTCTCGTCAATAAATGCCTTTAGGGAAAATTCCATAAGAGGTCCACAGGAAGTAGACGCAGAACGCTATATGCTAGAAATTACCGGCCTGGTGACGAATCCTAAAAGCTATACCTATGATGAAGTTCTGAACAAACATCAACAATATAAGAAAGTCGTAGCGTTGGACTGCGTGGAAGGATGGAGTGTAACTATTCTCTGGGAAGGCTTGCTGGTCAGAGATTTACTGGAAGAGGCGAAACCCCTGTCAAATGCGGAGGTAGTCATATTCCATGCCTACGATGGATACACGACTTCTGTGCCTATCGACTACATAATGGACAACGACATAGTGATGGCATACAAGATGAATGATGTTATTCTTCCCCCTGAAAGAGGGTTCCCTTTTCAACTGGTAGCAGAAAGCAAATGGGGATATAAATGGATTAAATGGATTACAGAGATAGAATTGTCCGATGATGTTAATTACAGAGGTTACTGGGAAAGTCGAGGATACTCGAACAGCGCAGATCTGGACAGAAGCTTCTTTGGAGACTGAAAAACATGATTAATCAACGACGGATGAGAGAAACAATATATTGGCTACTGACAGCTGTGGTAATAGTCTACCTTGTCACTGGATTTGGTATCACCCAGTACAGAATTGTTGAGCCTCTTACATTTGGACTGTTGACCAAGAGTTTGGCCCATAAAATTCATATAAATATGGAAATCCCTTTCATAATATTATTAATCTTGCATATCTGGCTCCTGCCACTGTTTAGGTATTTCAAATTGAAAAAACTGAGGAATAAGTGACGGAGATTGCTTTTCCTGAATAAAGACCAGAAGGATTTCAGGATATGATAGCCTTCCTGCAAACCCTCCACCCCGTAATACAGGCTCTTCTGGCAACATGTTTTACCTGGGCTATGACCGCACTTGGGGCAGCCGTAGTTTTTACAGCTAGAGATATAAGCAAAAGGGTGCTCGACACAATGCTTGGCTTTGCCGGGGGAGTGATGATTGCTGCCAGCTATTGGTCCTTGCTTGCTCCTGCCATTGCAATGTCTGAAGGTGGAGATGTCCCCGTCTGGCTTCCACCCACGGTAGGTTTTCTCCTGGGAGCCATTTTCCTGCGGGGTATTGATATGGTGCTCCCCCACCTTCATCTCAGCTTTCCCATGGAGGAGGCTGAAGGCGTCAAGACATCCTGGCGGCGCAGTACCTTGCTTGTCCTCGCCGTAACCTTGCACAATATCCCTGAGGGCCTTGCAGTTGGGGTTGCCTTCGGAGCCGTTGCCGCCGGTCTTCCCGCAGCTACTTTACCGGCTGCTATCGCCCTGGCTATCGGCATTGGGATTCAAAACTTTCCCGAGGGGCTGGCAATCTCCATGCCCCTTCGCCGCGAGGGTCTGTCTAGACGGAGGAGTTTCTGGTACGGCCAGTTGTCGGGCTCAGTTGAGCCTATCGCCGGGGTTATCGGTGCTGCCGCCGTTATCCTGGCACAGCCCATCCTGCCGTATGCTCTGGCCTTTGCCGCAGGCGCCATGATCTTTGTTGTGGTTGAGGAGCTAGTTCCGGAGTCCCAACGCGGCGGCAATACCGATTTGGCTACCATGGGCGCCATAATAGGTTTTGTGGTAATGATGATACTTGATGTAGCCTTTGCTTAGCCCACAGTCATCTGACAGAAATCCTCTTTCAGTTTTGGGTGCTTACACTCAAAACTAGCTTCGCAACCTCACATGAGGATTGACATACCTTCGGCTCGCAATTGCTAAACAAGGAAACGAAGGAACTATTGAGCATATTAACGGATATTTGAAGGTGATTTTTATCAGCAAGCAGTGATAGAATTAGGACGGGATAAAAATCCCAGCGCATTTTCAGAGGAAGCATGGCAGTCTTACAGATTCGTACCTTGCCCGATCCCGTGTTGAGGCAAAAGGCCAAAAGAGTAAAAAAAATCGATGCCTCCATCCAGAAGCTAATTGATGACATGATTGATACCATGCGGGTTAACTCAGGTGTGGGCTTGGCTGCGCCGCAGATAGGAGTATCGCTGCGCATAGCAGTCATAGAGATGCCCGAAGAGGAAGTCATCACCCTGATTAACCCCGAAGTCATAAAAAGAAAAGGCGAGCGCGTGTTGTTGGAAGCCTGCCTGTCCGTGCCAGGCTATCAGGGAGAGATTAAGAGGTCGGTGACCGTTAAAGTCAAGGCACAGGACCGCCAGGGTAAAGAAATCCGCCTCAAAGGCGAGGAGCTTTTTGCCCAAGCCCTGGAACACGAGACTGACCACCTTAATGGCACCTTATATATTGACCATGTAGAAAGCCCGGAAAAGCTGTTTGAGATTATTAGGGAAGGGGAGGAGCAGACAAACATTGCTACGGAGGCTTAGCTCCAGGACCAGATAGCAAAGCCGTTCCAGGCGCAAATAAGGACCATCCCCAGGCTCAGCGGCTTCAATAATGCGCCTCGCTTAAACAAAACCAGAGCTGTGACTATTAGACACGCAATCAGCCCCTTAACCGGCATGCTGCTGCCAAATCTCGCGCCAAGGAAGGGGTTAAGCTCATAACTCCCGAGTCCTAAAGCAATCC
>Ga0180437_10010515_pt1 | contig 11274 bp, 8 predicted proteins | sample SS_ome_4_FD_132410 | JGI IMG/M metagenome (GOLD analysis project Ga0180437, IMG submission 132410) | Hypersaline lake sediment archaeal communities from the Salton Sea, California, USA - SS_3_D_1 metaG | ecosystem: Environmental > Aquatic > Non-marine Saline and Alkaline > Hypersaline > Sediment... | reverse complement strand
TTCGTCCTTTTCCCGGCGGGTGAAGGCGTTGCGCCGCGTGTGGGTGCGGATGCCGAAGAGCACGTTCTTGTAGATGGAGATGGGCAGCGGGTTGGGCCGCTGGAAGACCATGCCCACCGACTTCCGCAGTTCGCTGAGCGAGACGTCCGGGTCGTAGATATTCTTGCCCCAGATGGTCACCTCGCCGGTGGTGGTCACGTTTCCATAGCGCTCGTTGATGCGATTGAAACAGCGCAGCAGCGTCGTCTTTCCACAGCCGGACGGGCCGATCAGCGAGGTGATCAGCCGCGGTGGGACGTCGATGGTCACGTCATTAAGCGCCTGGAAATCGCCGTACCACAGGCTGAGGTTGCGGGTGCGGACGCTGTGCTGCGTCGACGTTGTGGAGACCGAGGCAACCGCCATTATCCAAAACCTCCCGTCACGTATGCCCCCGTCAGTTTGTCCTTGGGATCCGAAAATATCTGTTCCGTTTCGCCCACCTCGACCAGGCGCGACGCGTTGAAAAAGGCCGTGTGGTCGGCCAGGCGATGGGCCTGCTGCACCAGGTTGGTCACCAGCACGATGGTCATCTCGTTCTTCAGCTCCAGCAGCACGTCCTCGATCTTCATCGTGGTGACCGGGTCGATGGCGATGGAGAACTCGTCGAGGCAGAGGATCTCGGGCCGGTGCGAGAGGGCCCGGGCCAAGGTGAGCCGTTGTTGCTGCCCGCCGGAGAGCTTCGTCCCGAGCTGGTCCAGGCGGTCTTTGACCTCGTCCCAGAGCACGGCCTGGCGGAGACATTTTTCCACCAGCTCGTCGAGTTGCGTGCGGTCGCGCAGCCCGGCCCGGCGCGGGGCATAGGCCACGTTGTCGTAGACCGACAGCGGCAGCCCCACCGGCAGCGGAAACACCATCCCGATCCGCCGCCGCAGGTTGTACACGTTGCGGATGCGAAACACGTTTTTTCCGTCTACCGACACCTCGCCGCGGACTTTGGCGGCGGGAACAAAATCGATCGTGCGATTGATGCACTTCAGGAACGTCGTCTTGCCGGAGTTGGCCGGCCCGATGATCCCGAAGATCCGGTTGCGCGGGATCTCGACCGAAATGTCCTGCAGCGCCACCTTGGAACCGTAGGAGACCTGAACGTCGTCGAATCGTACGTGAGATTCCGTAACCATGTTACCACTTCTTCCGCGAACGCAGATAACTCCGAATTCCGATGGAAACGCTATTGACCGCCAACACCAATCCGATCAACACCACGGCCGTGCCGTACTGGATCTCTTCGGAGACGCCGCGGACCTGCGTGGCCAGGGTGAACAAGTGCATCGAGAGGGCCATGCAGCGGTCGCCCAGGCCGTAGGGGAGGAACGCCTCCCAGCCGTGATCGGCCACGGGCACGTAGAACACGGCCCCGGTGAACAGAATCGGCGCGGTTTCTCCCGCCGCACGCGAAACCTGCAGAATGACTCCCGTGAGAATCCCGCTGACTGAGTTGGGCAACACGATCGTGCGGATGGTCTGCCACCGGGTGGCCCCCATGTTCCAGCATGCCTCGCGGAAGGACATGGGGACGGACGCCAGGGCCTCTCGCGTGCTGGTGATGATCACCGGCAGCGTCATGACCCCCAGCGTGCAGGACGCGGCCAGCAGCGACCTTCCCATGCCGGCGAACAGCACAAACGCTCCCACGCCGAACAAGGCGTGTACGATGCTGGGCACGCCCGCCAGGTTGACCACCGCCAGGTTGATGAGGCGCGTCAGCCAGTTGTCGCGCGCGTATTCATTCAGGTACACGCCCGCCAGCACGCCGACCGGCGCCGCGGCCGCCAGGGAGATCGCCACCAGAAAGAACGTTCCAACCAGCGGCGCCCAAATCCCCCCAGCGGTCATGCGGTTTTGCGGATTCTCCAGCAGGAAGGCGGGGGTCAGTACCGGCCACGCCTTGATCACCAGGTAACCCAGAATGGCGATCACCGGCAAAACCAGGGCAATGGCCATGCTCATAAACACGTACTTGGCAATCGTCTCCCTGATCTTCTTCCGTCTCTCCAATTGCGATGGTGCAAACACCCCGCGCGGACTCAGACGCAGGTGCTGCCCCCGGTCGAGCGGTAATCGGCCCTCGCGGTGCCGGCGGACGAGTCCTTCGACTGCCGAGTGAAAGCCCTGGTACGGCTGCAGCTCGGTTCCTTCTCCGCCAGCATCGCTGGCCCCGGCGTCCACGAAGAAATCGTAGCGAGGTCGCCCGCGGAGCCGGATATCCGTGTCGGCCCGGTCGCACATGATCTCGATCGGGGAGTTCGCCTCGCCATTTTCCGAGGTCGCGCCGGCGCGCTGCCCCACTTCGATCAAGGCCTCCTCCAACGTCCTCAGGCCTTCTGTCGCGTGGCTGCCGTTGGAGGTGCCGCGTCTTGCCAAGACGAAGTACCTCAACCCGCCGTCGTCGAATTCAGCTTTGCTTTTCACTGCGAATCCCTTTCACCACGAGATCGGCCGCCAGGTTCACGACGAAGGTGACCGCGAACAGCACCACGCCAATCACGAACAACACGCGGTAGTGGTCGTTGCCTTCGACGGTCTCGCCCAGTTTCGCGGCGATGGTGGCCGTCAGGGTGCGAATCGGGTCCACCAGGCTGTGGGGAATCTGCACGGCGTGGCCGGTGACCATCAACACCGCCATGGTTTCTCCTATGGCGCGACCCACCCCCAACAGCACGGCGGCCAGCAGGCCGTTCTTGGCGGCCGGGAACAGCACGCGGTAGACGATTTCCCAGCGGCTGGCGCCCAGCGACACGGCCGCCTCGCGGTACGAGTCGGGCACGGCCTTAAGCGAATCCTCACCGACCGAGACGATGATCGGCACGCTCATCAGGGCCAGGATGATCCCGCCGTTGAGCAGATTCACGCCAACCGCAGCTCCGGTCAGGTTCATGATAATGGGTCCCAGGACCAGATAACCGATAAACCCCCAGACTACCGACGGCACCGCCGAAAGCAGCTCGATGACCACTTTCAGCACCTCTTTGAGCTTTCCGCTGCAAAACTCCGAGACGTAGATCGCCGCCCCCAAGCCAAACGGCACCGCCAGCAACATGGCCAATCCGGTCACCGCCAATGAACCGACCAGCAACGCGAGAGTCCCGTATTGGGGTCGTACGTCGGATGCCGGCCGCCAATTGGGGCTGGTAAAAAACTCGACCAGGTCCAGTCCACCCCAGAGGAACGGCGCCGCTTCGCGAAAGACGAAATAGAAAATCGCGAACACGAAGAGGATCGCACTCCAACCGCAGATCCGGATCATGCATTCGATGAGCCATTCGGTCAGGCGGTAACAGAGCTGTCTGACCGGCCGGGCGCTAGTGAGGCTGTCGGATGACATGACCGTTCCTTATCCTTGGCCTTTCGAATCACCTTCGGACTTGGGTGCCGGTTGCTCAGCGCCAGGGTCCGCCCCCACCGCCCCGCCTTCGGACGCCTCCTCGAGACCATCAGCCGGAACATACCCCAAGTCGAGTATCACTTTCTGACCTTCCAGCGAGTTGATCCAATCGAGATACTCTTTGAGCAAACCCTCTGGTTTTCCGGCCGTGTAGATATAAAGCGGTCGCGTAATCGGATAGCTTCCGTCCTTGGCCGTATCGACCACAGGTGCAACGGCCGGTTCTTCCGAAGTCTTGGCAACGGCGAGCATCTTCACTTCCGGCGTGGCGTATCCCATGCCGCTGTAGCCGATCGCGCCGGGCGTCTTGGACACCAATGCCACCACGTCCTTCGAGCCGCTCTGATCGATCGAGCCGAGCTTGTACTCTCGCTGCTTGCCGAGAACCGCCTCGCGGAAGTAGGCGTAGGTTCCCGAGTTGTTCTGACGGCTGATGCGGGTAATCTCCAAATCGCCGCCGCCGGGCAGTTGCGACCAGTTGGTAATCGTGCCGCCCTCGCCGTAGATTTCGGCCAACTGCTGGACGGTGATCGAATCGAGCGGGTTGTCCTTGTGGACGTAGACGGCCAGGGCGTCGTAGCCGACGATGTGCTCGATCGGTTCTTTCCCCTGCTTCTGTTTGACCCTGGCTTTTTCCTTGTCCTTCATTTTGCGGCTGGCGTTGGCCATGTCGCAGTTCCCGTCGGTGAGGCTGGCGATGCCCACGCCGGAACCACCCCCGAGGACTTGAACGCTGACGCCCGGAAACTTCTTGTTGTACTCCTCCGCCCACGCCTGCGCGAGATTGACCATCGTGTCGGAACCTTCGACACGGATCGTGTTTTCGTTGCCGCCACTCGAGGAAGCTGGTCCCTTGCTGCCACAACCGTGCGCCGCGAACAGCAGCAAGCCAACGATTACCATACCCGTCGCAAATCTTTGCATCATCCAAACTCCTTTCTCACGAACTAACGAATTACCAATCCGGCCAGAAGGGGTCATGCAAGGCGAGTGACCGTAACGGTTTGCGTCCGGCCGCTTGGGGGCCTTGTTTTCTTTTCGACCAATCATACAAGGCCATGGTTGGGGCAGCGTGAGAGAATGGTTAAAAAACCGTTAAGCGCAAAGAGTCCACCCACTTGTTAGCGAATGGTTAGCGCCGTGTTAGAGCCGCGTGTCCGCATCGGCTGCGGGAACACGGCGCCGCTGGCACGCCGCAAACGTCGCGAAGAAGGCGAGCCGGTTCGATGCTCGGTCCATCGACGATTCGAATTCTACTTCACGCCGGCCAGCGCCTCGGCGATGTTCAGCGCGTGTTCGCGAACGCGGCGGTAGGAGTTCAGTTGCGCGTTGTACGCCACCACGACCTGCGCATCCTGCTTCTGATCGGACATCTTGGTCAAGAACGCATGCCGTAATTCCTTGGCGTGTCGGGTGATGGCCTGCCCCTTCGAATTCGCCAGCGCGATCACCTCCGACTCGCGCTGTTCGTAGGAGCGGCTGATCATCGCCAGGTACTCGGCCACCATGTCGTGCAGTTCCAACAGTTTCTGGAAGTCGTCTTCGGGAATCCGCAAGTTCGCGTGGACGAGTTTCAGATGGGACTTGAGGATGGCGGCCAGGTAATCGCTCACCGACTCGTACTCGTCGACCATCCGTAACTGGAGTCGGGCCGTGTCGGTCACGTCGTGCGGCAGGTTGCCCGAAACCAGGTGGGCCATAAACGCCACGATTTCGTCCTGCACCCTGTCGAGCAGCTCTTCGCGATGGAAAAGCTGTTCGACCAGCTTCTGATCGGGAACCTCCTGCGTGAGGATCTCCTTCAGCCACGCGGTCATCTCGCTGCACGCGTGGCCCATGCGCAACACCTCGACTCGCGATTGCTCGATGGCAATCACCGACGTCTCCAACATCCGCACGTCCAGGCTGGTCAGATGCGGTTCTTCCTTGGCGGCCCGCTCGGGAATGGCCCATTCCAGAAGGGTGGCCATCTTCCGTACCAGTGGCAGGAAGAGGATCGTATTGGTCACGTTGAAGAGCGTATGGGTCACCGCGATGGCTTCGGTCACGTCGCGCGGCACGATCCGGCCCGTCTCCGGGTCGGTCACGGTACCGACGATCCACTCGACCAGCGAGACGTATCCGATTTGGCCGAGGAAGGGAACGTGCCGCGGGAGAAAGATGGCCGTGATCCAGAGCACTCCCAGCATGTTGAACATCATGTGGAAGTAGGCCGCCCGCTTGGCGTTGGTGGTGGCCCCCAGCGACGCCAGCCAGGCGGTAATCGTGGTGCCGATGTTCTCACCCAGCACCAAGGCCGCGCCGGTCTCGAACGGAATCACGCCGGTCACGGCCAGCGAGATCGTGATCCCCAAGGTTGCCGAGGACGATTGGACGATGCAGGTCAACACGCAGCCGACCGAAGCGCATTTCAGTACGCCCAAGTAGGTGTCGGCGGAAAAGGACTGGAACCAGCTTTCGAAGGCGGGCAGGTTCTTGACGATCGCGAAGCCGTTCTTCATGATTTCCAGGCCCAAAAACACCATCCCCAGGCCCATCAACGCCATCGCCAGGTAGCGGACGCGGTCGCGCCGGGAAAACAAATAAACAAACGCGCCGGCGCCAACCAGCGGCAAGCCGTATTTGCCGATCTTCAGCACCAGGATCCAACCGGTGATCGTGGTGCCGATATTGGCGCCCATAATCACGCCGCAGGCCTGGGCCAGCGTCATGAACCCGCTGTTGACGAACCCCACCACCATCACCGTGGTGATCGAGCTGGATTGGATCAGGCAGGTCACCAGGGTACCGACCCCGGCGGCCATCAGTCGGTTGTCGGTCACGGCGCCGATCATCCGCCGCAGCCCCGCCCCGGCCACCGCCTGGAGCCCCTCGGACATGTTCTTCATGCCCAACAGGAAGATGCCCAGGCCGCCGATCACGGTGAGCACCAGCTTCCAGTAGTCGGGCTCCCAGACTTCGGCCTGGAACTTGTTGCGCAGGCACTTGCCGGTTTGGGAATTGCACACCCGCAAGGTGATTTCGGTCTTCCCAACGCTCCCCCACTCCAGGGTCAGTTTGGAACCGTCGATCGTCGCCTTGGCGTGCTTTTCTTTCTCGTTGAACGAGACTTCAAAGTCGAGTGCTTCGCCGCCTTCCGCGATCTCCGTATCTTGAAACGCGTCGGCCAAGTCGATCACAGTCGGAGGCGATCCCAGCAACGTCTTGACGTCGGGAATCAGTCTGGTCGGCACCCCTTTTTCGACGTCGCTGGGAGACGACGCAACCGGTACTTTCGGGTGGCCTGGATCCGCTGGTGATTGCCTGGTTGCCGGCGCGCTGCTCGGGTCGTGCGAAGACGTGTCGCCGGGAGCGGCAGCGCCCAAAAGCACCGCACCCAGAGCGGCTGCCAGCAGAATGCCCGTGCATTTGCTGCCAATCAGCTTCTGACGCGGCGCCAGATATGCCAGACGGTTCGTGAACCTCATCATCTCTCCCTTTGATCGCCATCAAGCCCACCCGTCAAAGACAAACGCCAATGCAGTCAGGCCGACAATGCAGTATGAAGACGGCGTCGGGCGGCTGTCAAGGACAAGCCCGCCGCCGATTGTTAGGGAATTGTTAGCATTGGGTTAGCACGAGGCGCTGGCGGCCCCCGCCTTCACTCGACCACTTCTTCTTCCTCCGCCTCCGATTCCTCGGACGTTTCCGAGGGTTTGGAAGGGAAGTCGAGCTTGTCGAGGGGCTGGATCACGCTGGAGGCGATGTTGCGGAGGTGAGAAGTCGCCCGTTTGAAATAGCGATACGCCAACACGTAGGCGGCCGGCAGATCGACTTGCCGTTCTGCAGCCAGCAGCCCGTGAATATGGTCGTCGCAGACGTCCTCGATTTCCTGAGCCTCACGGATCAGTTGGGCGGCGCCGTCGCGGTCGCGGGCGTCGTAGATCTCGCGGCAGGTGGCCATCATGCCGGAGATGCGGTCTTTGAGCTTCACCAGTTGTTCGCGATGTTCGCCCACGGGGGGATGGGGCGTTGAAGCGGCCAGATCGAAGATATTCTTGGCGTAGTCGCCCACTCGTTCCGCGTCCTTCACGACACTCATCAGCACCAGGCAGGCGGGAAACTCGGTCGTTCCGTGTACCGAGGCGTGGACAACGATCTCGCGGCGGATCTGTTGTTCGGCCCGGTTGATCCGCTTGTCCGTATCGAACAGATCCTGGCGAATCACCTCCAAGTCGGTGCCCCCCAGAAAGGCGTTGGAGGCCGTATCGAAGATGTGCCGGCCCGCGTCGAGCATCTGGCCGAACTGGGCTCGCATTCTCTCCAGCCCCGGGGCACCCGTATCGGTGCTGCTCAAAAACCATTCAAACATCTGTAATCCTCTCAGCTTTCGGCTACTTCCCCCAGATCAGGATACCCGCAATCGGAATCAAGACGAATACGCTCACCATGTACAAGACGACCCAGAGTCGGTTTCGCTCCGCGGCGGCGCCCAGTTGGTGGGCCAGGAAGACGGGAATCTGGCGGACGCGTTTGACGGGGAAGAACATCAGCGCGCCCAACAGGTTGAACTGGGTGTGGACCAGGGCGATCGTCAGCCCGGCCGGGCCGGCTACGGCGGCGGCCAACAGCGCGGTGATGGTCGTTCCGATGTTGGCCCCCAGCATAATCGGAAAGCCCGCCTCCAGCCCCAGTACACCCGCGCCGAACATCGGAATCAACAACGACGTGGTAATGCTGGACGACTGAACGACCGCGGTCACGACCATCCCGATGATCAGCCCCAGCAGTCCGCTCCGCGTCAGGACCCGGTTGAGCCACTCTTCAATCTGGTCGGCCATCAGCGCCTTCATGTTCTTGGTAATCACGATCAGCGAACCGACGATCATGACCAACGCCACCAGGGCCAGCAGCGAGGCCAAGAGCGTACTCTGCCCCGGGGCCGTTCCCGTGATCCCGCTGGCGGAATCCGGCAGGTCGATCAGCCCCAACGCCTGGAGAATCTCGCGAAACAACGTTTCGATTCCGTCGGCAAAGTGCTTCACGGCCTGCTTGATGGGGCTTTTGAACGTCCCGCCGCTGCTCTCCAGCGGCAGGTGTTCGACCATCCAGCGGGCCGCCGTCTCGAGGATTCCCCCGTTGGGCAGCAACCGCGCGGTGATCAACTCCAGCGGCAGCAGCACCACCACGGTGAGCAGGTTGATAAAGCCGTGTACGGTGGCTCCGGAAAACGCGCGACGGAACGCCGCGTTCTGAGCGATGTGCCCCAAGGAAACGATGGCACAGGTGACCGAGGTACCGATGTTGGCGCCCATAATCACCGGGATCGCGCAAGTCAGCGAAAGGCTGCCTGCGCCCACCATCGCCACCACGGTGCTCGTTGTCGCCGAAGAGCTTTGCAGGATTGCGGTCGCGATGATGCCCACCGCCAGCCCGGCAAAGGGGTTCTCCAGTCCACAGAACAACCTGTCGGCCCTACTCTCCCCCAGCATCTTGAACGAGTGCCCGAACAGCTCAATCGCAGCCAGGAAGACGTAGATGGCGCCGACGAAGATCACCAGCCGCGTCAGCCATCGAGAACGGGGTGTTTGAAGGGAGTCGGCCATGCTTGGGAATACTTATCGCGATGTCCGACGTGACCGACGAGCCGCTCGGCCCGGTCCGTGAAGACAATGAACGCTTCTGCGCGGGGGGGCTGCGGCCCCTGCTTGGGCGCCTCTCGGTTGATTCGTCAGGGCACGAACCTTCGCCAACTGACAGTGGTTCCGATTGTTAGAGATCTATTAGCGCATTGTGATGGCTCTGTTAGGAACGTGTCAAGCGGTCGCCGCGAATTCGTTTGATTCGGGTGGTATTGAATCTGCCGAATATCCGGCTGACGGGGGGAAAGTACTTGCGATTTGCCGGGTGTCATGAGACAATGGGTGAATTGGTGGGAATGTCCGCATTATGGAGGCTATTGCCCCCTCGTTGGGCCGGTTTCGCGGCTTAGACCCTTCCGACCCCTTCGCTTCAACCACTCCGGAAACCGTTGGAGGAGACGACCGAATGACACGCTGCATCCTTTCTGTGAGCTTCTGTTTGCTGGCCTTGGCGCTGCTGACCAGTGATCCGGTCGTTGCTGCCCTCGCATCGCCTGAAGATGCCAAGACGCCGGCCGATTCCAAGGCCGATGAATCTCCCAAGGAAGAGAAGAAAGACCAGGCCGACTCACAGAAGAAGACCGCCGAGGCGAAGCCGGCCGAATCGGAGGAGGCCAAGAAGGAGGAGCCTGCCCCCAAAAAGGACGAAGCTGAGAAGAAAGAAGCTACACCGTCCGCCGCCTCCACGCCCGCTACGCTGACGATCAAGACAGAACCACTGAAGATCGAGGTCTCCTTGGACGGTGCTTTCGAGGCCGAGAAGACCATGGAGCTTAAACTGGAACCCGAGGCCTGGACTTCGTTCAAAGTGCTCACGGCCGTCGAGCACGGCGAACGGGTCAAACGGGACGACGTGCTGGTGACGATGGACCTGGAGAAGATCGATCGGGCCATCAAGGATTTGCGCGAGGATCACAAGACGGCCGACCTGGACATGAAGCTGGCCGAGCAGCAGTTGGCCCTGCTGGAAAAGACCACGCCGATGGATCTGGCCGCCAACGACCGCACCCACCAATACGCCCAGGAGGATTTCGACTATTACTTCAAGGTCACCCGGCCCATGTCGCTGAAGAACGCCGAGTTCATGCTCAAGGCGGGCAAGGAGTATCTGGAAAACCAGGAGGAAGAACTCCGGCAGTTGGAGAAGATGTACAAGGCCGACGATCTGACCGAGGAGACCGAAGAGATTATTCTGAAGCGCGCCCGCAGTGCCGTAGAGCGGGCGAAGTTCTACCTCGAGATGGACAAGATGGCTTACGAGCGGCTGGTCAGCGTGACGATTCCCCGCCGCGACACCAGCACCAAGGAAACCGATGCCCGGGGAAAGCTGGCCTACCAGGACGCCCAGGTGGCGCTGTCGGTGGCACTGAAGAAGCAGCGTTTGGCGCTGCAGAAACTAAAGGTCACGCGGGACCGGTCGGAAGAAAGGCTGCAACATCTGCTGGCCGATCGGGCGGCGATGACCGTCAAGGCCCCCGTCTCCGGCGTCGTCTACCACGGCAAGTTTTCCCGGGGCAAGCTGAGCAGTTCCAGTTCCAGCTCGAGCGGCGTGCAGGCCGGTGCAAGCATTGCAGCCAAAAACACCTTCATGACCATCGTCCAGCCGCGGCCGATGACCGTTCGCAGCAGCGTGGTGGAGAAAGACCTGCACAACGTGCGGGCGGGCATCAAAGGCACCGCCGTGCCCGCCGCGTTTCCCGAACTGAAACTCCCGGTGATCGTCGATCGGGTCAGTGCCGTCCCGATGGGCGCCGGGAGCTTCGACACCCGGATCACCGTCGCGCTGGACGACCGGGCCGAGGCCTTGATGCCCGGCATGACCTGTAAAGTGAAGCTGGTCGCTTACGAAAACAAGCACGCCGTCACGGTTCCCCCCGAGGCGATCGAGACCGACGAGGCCGATGAGGACAAGAAGTTCGTCTACGTGGTACCCAAGAAGGGAAAGCCGAAGAAGCGGGCCGTGACCTTGGGCAAGCGGACGGCCACGAAGGTCGAAATCCTCAAGGGCCTTAAGGACGGCGAAAAGATCCTCTCGGAGCCGCCCAAGAAGGACAAGTAGCCGCCTAAGGCTTCGGCGCGGCAACCGGTCTGGGGCTTCGCGGCGATCGCGCGACTCCACTCCTCCACAGCGAAAGACTTCACCATGCTGATAAGATGCACGTGGGTGGCCGCGATGGCGTTGATTTGCACGCCGGCCTGGGCACAAGAGAATCGGCCCGCGACGCT
>Ga0180437_10010514_pt1 | contig 11274 bp, 9 predicted proteins | sample SS_ome_4_FD_132410 | JGI IMG/M metagenome (GOLD analysis project Ga0180437, IMG submission 132410) | Hypersaline lake sediment archaeal communities from the Salton Sea, California, USA - SS_3_D_1 metaG | ecosystem: Environmental > Aquatic > Non-marine Saline and Alkaline > Hypersaline > Sediment... | reverse complement strand
ACGTTGCAATTTATGTGGGGCTAATATCAGTAAACCAAATTTACGTTATTGTGAATCTTGCGGAGCAAAATTATAATATTAGGGAGATATTATGGCTGAAAATGAAGAAATTAAGAAGCAAATGGTTCTCTATTTTATATTTGCTGTATGTATGATCTTACTGAATTATTTCATCCAAAAGTTAAATCAAATTATTTTTTATCCACTTATCTGTAATTCTTTAGGTTCTTTTGAGCTTATCCAATCACTTTACTGTACTACAAATCCTAATATGTCTGAATTGATGGGATCCATATTAGCAGTAGGAATCACCTATATCGTAAAATTCTTTTTGGATAAGTATATTGTATTCAAAAAAAAAGGATCCAAATTAAAAGATACGTCCATAGAATTTTTCAAATATTTTATATTTGCACTTTTAACGACAATTGAAAATATTGGAATTCAATTCGCCTTGACCAATTTCTTAGGATTTCCATTAGAGCTTAGTTCTATTATTGCACTCTCAATTGGATATTTAACTAAGTTCTTTTTGGATAGAAGATATGTATTTAACCAATATTATTAAGAACTTCTTTAGTTATACTTTTCAAAAATCTTTAGTGTAACTTTCGAACTAAAGTCATTAGGATCCTAATTATTATAAAGCTCAAATTTAATTTGAGTAGTAAAATTTAATAGAACTAAACGCGTTTTTAATATTATGTCTGAAGAACATGGCAACCGTAAAGAGCAAGACGAATCAATCACCGATGCTCTCAGCACACTTGGGTGGATCGAAGAATCGGAGGAAGAAGAACAACCTCTTAAAGAGGAGGAGGATCTCTCAGAACAATTGAATTTTTTCATTGAGCAGAATAAGCAGTTAAATGATGAAATTCTTGATTTGAAAAAACAGATTGGGGAGATTATTAATGAAAAGGAAAATCTTCTTCACGAGAAAGAAAAAATACAAACAGAAACAGAAAAAAATAATGATACTATCGAAAATTTGCTTCAGAGTATTGTACAAAAAGATGATATTATTAAAGAGTTAGAGCAGCAGGTAGAAAGTTTTTCACAAAAAATAGAGAATGAAGAATTACAGACTCAAAATATTACCGAACTCCAAGATATGATAAATACCAAAACAAAAGAAAACGAAGCTCTTGCTTTACAGCTTAAAGAAAAAGAAGCTCTAATCCAAAATCCAATGGAATCTATCGCAAAATTCGACAATTCCCTCAAACAATCTTCTGAAACCATTGATGAGTTAAATGAAACCATTGAAAATCTAAAACAACAACAAACTAATAATGAAGAGATAACTCAGATATTACAGCAGAAAGAAGAGAATATTAAAGAGTTTAAAGCTCAAATTGAATATCTTGAAAAAGATACCATTCAAAAATCTAAATTTGATAAATTACAAGTATTAGTCGATAAAAAAGATGAATTACTAACCGAAAAAGAAAAAACTATCTTTGAACTTCAAAATGCCATTGAAAAATCAAACCAAAAAACCAAGGAACTTCAATCCCAAATAGAAACTTTTAGCTTAATGAAGAAGGATCTTAGTAAAAAAGAAGATCGAATCAAGGAATTGGTTTTAGAGGTTGAAAAACTCACTCAAAAAAGTCAAACTAATGAGGAATTTTTAAAGCGAATGGAAGAAAAACTTGAGGAATCGCAACAAAAATCGGGCAACATCACAGGAAAGTTTGAATTAGAATTGGCAAATTTAAGAACAATAAATGAGGATCAACGTAAGGAGATCAAGGAATTACACACGACACAAAAGCAACTTAAAGATAAATTATTTGAGGCAGAACAAATCGAAGACAGAATACTTACGGAAATGCAGAAAGTTAAAGATGACAAACTTAAACTTACTTCTGGCATTGAAAAAAAGGATAAGGAAATAGTAGAATTAAAAAAGAAAATTAAACTATTAAGACGAGATCTGAAAAAAACCTAATTTAATAATATCTATTTATTAAATTTACATTTTAAACCATTTATTAAGATAATTCTTAACATTGTTTAGCTTAATTTTTACTTGTTTGTAAAAAAACGATGAACTCAATTAACCAAGCAATAAAAAGCATTGATATGAATGCATATATGAGAAATGGCCATATATTCTCTATATCAGTACAAATATCATAATAGAGAGCAATTCCAAGAACTGCAACCATGATTACTAATAACCCTAAGTAATATAAAAGATAGATTATATTATAACCCTCGGACTTCTTACTCAGCTTATTTTAAATCCTCCTGATAATAAATTAGCTAATATATTATCATTAAAACTAAGTAAATAAATGTCTGCCAACTATCTTTGTCGAAATTATGTGTAATAAGTATAAAAAAGAGAAAAATAAATAAATAATATTCGTTTTAGATTATTTCTCACGCCACTCCAAACCGCATTCACCGCAGCGGTACTTTTTACCGTACATTCTCGGGTAGTCGAGTATTATATTTCCTTTATCAACACTTTCGTGTATCAGAAGCTTGTTATCATTACCACAATTCGGACACTTGCGTCGCCCCTCAGACTTTTCGATAGTTAAAAGATCATCTCTAGATCCGGGAATACCCGGTGCCGCACCGGAAGCGCTAGTCACTTTTAGTTCTTCTATATCTGCACTAATTTCAGCGGGAGTGACCTCTTTGACTTCAGTTTTTAATTCGGGTTCAATGGCAGCTGCAGCCCTATCCGCTTCAGTTTCTGGTTCTAAGCTGGATTCTGCTCGTAATTGTACTGCATCAGATTCTTTATAATGTTCTCCTTTTTCCAAAGCACTAATAAATTTACTATCATCTCCCTCCTCAAAGATAGTTTCGTTTTGTAAACCAGCACGATCTGCATCTATTTGACGTGCCCACTGTCCTGATTTTACTTTTTCTTTAACATTGCAAGCGTTTCCTTGCCAAACATATACTTTGTTTCCTAAATCTAATACAAAACAATCTTCGGTATCTAAAGATTCTTTATCATAAGGTACTTGTATCATCTTCATCGCATCTATTCCTTCGAACTCTTCTGAGGAGACTCGATATAATACATTAACATGCTCTGCAAATTGCGCATAATCTCCTGTCACAACATCTTTTAACATAGTTCTTGCAACATTTTTCTCAACTACTTTCATTGCTCCCAATGAATTTATTAATTTCAAAAATTCAGATGATTCTTGATTCTGATCAACAGTTATTATTTTCGCAGCTCCTCCTCTTTTTTGGTCGAGAGTACGTGCTTGAGCTGCTCCGGCGGTCTTTTCATCTACGCTACATTTACTCCCAATCCATACATAAATCGTTTTTTCATCATCGACAATATAGACATCTCCAGTAGAAAAAATAGGTTTATTAATCTCTTGAAGTTGGCCTTGATTGACCATATAAATTTTCATAATACAACCTCAAATTTTTTTAAAAAGTTATTATGAATATAGGGTCAATATTTTTAAGTATTTATAAATCGTATAGAAGAAAAAAATAATTTACTGAAAATCCTTAAGTGCAAGACTAATTCTTTTAATGAATTCTGGAATGGCATCTACATCTATCGAAGAATAGGCAATTCGAATACCGTTTATGTTTTCTTTTAAATTTTGTATCGGAATAATACCTACTTTATATTTTTTTAAAAGATGATCGGCAAAATCGTTAGCAAAGACGAGATCGGGATTAATGTTCAAGAAAACAAAGAAGCCTCCAGAGTTAGGATCGATTGTTACATTCGGATCATTCATATCTTTCAATAAACCATTGATTAATTCATATCTTTTTTTAAGAACTTGAACAATTCTATTACGCTTTTCAAGTAATTTAGTAATATTATGATCTTCAACTAATTTTATTGCTAGGGTTTGATAATAATGATTACAATTGGATATTGTACTTCTATTGATGCCCGAAAGTTTATTATCTATCTCCTTTTTTAAAATCTCTAATTCTTGATCATTTTGTATCCATTTTTTCTTTAATCCGATGGTTGTAAATCCTACTCTCCCACCATACATGAGTAATTCTTTTGTGATTCCGTCTAATTTGATAGGGATTATATTTTCCTCTAATTGTTGAAAATCATAAAATATCGATCGTTGAGAGACAATATCAGAAAAGATATAAGGTTCATAGGCATCATCTATGAGAAGAATAATCGGACATTGATTTTTGGTATTAAAATCTCTCAAAATATCAATCAGTTCATTAATTTCATCTCTTGTAGGAACAAATCCTGTTGGATTGTTTGGGAAACATAATATAGTAACAATTTTATTCTGTCTTTTAATAACAGCATCCATAGCATCGATAAACCCTTTCGTATTAAATTTAGCATTATTAAAAAACTCATATGATTGAATGTTAGCTCCTAGAAATTTAGAAACGATGTTGTCATAATTTCCCCATCTTTTATTGGGTAAAATAATGTATTCAGAAGGATTGAGGAATAAAGCGCAATTCAAGAATATAGCATTAGTAACACCAGCGGTTACTATAGGATCTGAAATATATTTCTCTAGTTTGCTGATTTTCTCTCTTTGCGAGGTTTCATTATAAAGTGACTTCTTTATTATCCACTGTTTCCATTTTTTTCGTAATTCAGAAAGTCCTGAAATTGATGCATATGTTACGATATCATTAACATTCATCTCTTGAAAAAATTTTTTCACATCTTCTAAGTAGCAAGGTCCCCAAGTAGAGCTTCCATTATCAATATAATCCTTTTCATAAGAATATGCCACCCCAATCGTTCCGTTTAGCTCAGCTTCATTTTTTGCCCTCCCCGACCAAAAAAATACACCTTCAGGAAGAAATATCTTTTTACCTAATTCTGAAAAGGCACTATAAAGAGGAGTATTCTTTAATATGTTAAATTCCATGATAAAAAGGCTTTTAGTATCTTTTTTATTAAAGGATTTCATAAAATAAATATTTAAGCATCAAAATCTTTATAACAAATTATGAGCCAAGAAAATAATCGTAGTGATGAGATTCAAGAAAAGAAACCGGATAGCTTTTTAATGAAAGGTTGGAAAGACTTTATGGCAGAGATAACCGAAGGATATAAAAAATTTCAAAACTTCTACGAAGAGCAGGCAAAGAAAAATCAAGAAGCATGGAATGAAAATAAAGATCGAATCGTAAAATTTTTCGATGATTCAAGAAGAAATTGGGACAGCATCATAATGGAATGGGGTACTGAGTTGGAAAAAATGCAGAGAGAAAATAAAGAACAATGGAATAAAAATAAAGAAGATATAGAAAAGTTTTTTCAAGAATCTAAATCAAATTGGGAGGAAAAATTACAAGAGTGGAGATCAGAAATTAGTAGACGGCAATCTGAAAGTCTTGCAGAATGGAACGCAAGAAAAGAGAAAATAAGGGAGGATATTAAATCGTGGCAAGAAGATACGAAAAAAAGTTGGGAAAAGGGATTAAAAGCTTGGCGCAGAGAGATGATAAAAGGATCATATCTATTTTTAGTGTTTATGATTCCTATCTTATTAGTTTTTTTTGTGATTGTAGCCTTAATTAATTGGCTTCTTCCTGATTAGAACTTGAATCTTGAGGATAGAAACTGATAATCATGTTGGAAATTCTCTTCTTTTCTTTCTTAGTTGCACTCACCGGAGCTTTGTCTCCAGGACCACTTCTTACTTATACTATTTATAAATCATTTAAGGAAAAAAGAGGGTATTTGGCGGGTATATATATTCTATTAGGACATGCTGCCATTGAATTAACGCTTATATTAATCTTATTATCAGGAGCCTCTTTTTTCTTTCAAAATATATATATTCTAACCATGATAGGGATTGTTGGCGGATGTTTTTTAATAATTTTTGGCATTTTATCAATCAAAGATGCATTAAAGATCGACCAAGATCTAAATTTATTTCAAACCTCAGAACATTACAATCGATTTAAAGGAAATAGTTTTATTGGGGGGATTTTAGTTACGTTATCTAATCCCTTCTGGGAGTTTTGGTGGGCTGTTGTCGGATTAGGTTTTATGATCAATTTTAATATTAGTTTTTTAAATCCAATCGGGTTAATTCTTTTCTTTGTGGGTCATGAATTAGGAGATATTATTTGGTATCTTCCAATATCGGTCTCAGTATATCTTGGAGGTAGATCAGTAAATTCAAGAATATATAAATATATACTAATAGGTTGTGGGCTGTTTATGATCCTTTTTGGGATTTATTTAACATTGAATATAATATTTTTTCCACCAATTAACTAATCTGAGTATATAATATTTGTATATTATTAAGCAATATCAAGGATATCTTCGTTTTTATTTTGTGAAGTGTCGTTTAGTATCTAGATATTAATAATATAAGAATATAACTCGTTAAATTTGTGAACTATGAAGGATGTAGAAATGATTAATTGTCCAGTTTGTGGTACTAAATTTATTCCCAGAACTTTTTATCCAGAAGACGCTATTTTCTCAACATTGGATGGAAAGAAACTTTCGGGATTTAATGGATATATTAGTAGTAGAGGTGTTAAACCCCAAGAAGTCATCTTAAGTACTTGGAAAACGTATTGCCCCAACTGCAATTATATTCTCAATTTCGTAAAAGAAATTGTACGAAAAGAAAAACTTCATATTCAGAAGGGCATATCGAATGATGTTTCTAGTAAATATAATAGCTATTATTTCGGTTTTCCGTTCGGAGATTACACACAATATCTTAAAGAAGTATCTAAAAAAATGGAAGATGGAATTAAATCGATTCTGAAAGAACTAGATATTGAAACATGGGAAAATTTGTATATCATTGAGGATCATTTTAAATTTTTAGTAAAATTCTATGCCAATTTAGAGCATTACTGTGATACAAAATTAGGCATGAAGGAAGAAAAAGATCTCATCGCAAAGGTAAGGAAGCTGAAGCTTAATGAAAATCTTGAGAAGCATCTTTTAGATTTAAATGTCGTTAAAGATAAAATTATCAAAGGGGATTATGAACTTTCCTCCAGCGAACAATCTACGATTCGTACAGTATTGGTTAAATTTGTGCTTTTTCTTTTGAAAAAACAATTAGAATCATTGATCAATAAAAAGGAATTGCTTAAAGGATATGAATTCCTTAATCGTACTGATTTAGAATCCGAGATCAAAAGTTATATCAGTCATTACCTCTATTCAACTTTTAATAGCGATCCAAAAAGTAAAAAGCAAATCAATATCTTCTTGGAAAATATCTTTGAAGAGGCAAAAGTGTGAATAATCCTACATACCAGAGTAATTTAACTCTGAAATAGCCCTAGATTCGGATCTAAAAATTGATTTTGACACATAGGACATGAATTATATTTGGAAAGCCAGTCAGCTACACATAGATAATGATATGTACTTCCACAAAAGGGACAGGTAATTACTTGGTTTTTGCTAAAATCAATATTTTTATGACATACTGTACATTGAACATTCGATGCCGAGACTCCTGCTCTAATTTTAACTTTATTTGATAAAATTTCATCCAATTTAGCCTTTTCTACTTGATACAATCCTAAACTTGTGGTTAACTGATTAATTTTCGCTTCAATCTCTCCTATTCGTTCCTTTATCTCTTCTTCTGTTAGGCGTTCAGCAAGAAATGCTGACAATGCGAAATTAAATGGTATCCCCTCGAAATTTTCGGCTTGTTTAGTGATTTCGGTAATTTCCGCAAATAAAATAGACTCCTCATCAATTAAATCTTTAAAGCTTTTAAAAATTTTATTGACCAAAATAGACAACAAGAAGGTAACCTGTTGTTTTTTTCTGTTGAAATTTTTTTCCCAGTATCGAATGATATTATACATATCTACATTACTATCCTTGTACTTCTCAAGAGTAGTGTAGACGTCATCTTTAATTAACTCAATTTGAGCTTTATAATTTTTAATAATTTCTCTTACTTTGCGTAATTGAGGCAATTCTTCTCTAATAATTTTTGACGTCTCATCCTCATAGGAACTTATTATTTTATTAACTTCAGAAATCTTTTTATCAACTAAGTTTCTAACTTCTATTCGAAGACTTTCGTCTTTGATACTCACTAAATAATTCGCATATTCTTCTTTTCTACGAGAAATCTCGGAACTAAGACTAACTAAAGTTTTCTTTAATGAACTGGTTATATTTACATATGGTTTTAAATATTTGTCAAAACTCAATAACCAATTATCAAATTCATCGATAAGAGCGGATAAGGCATCGATTTTACTATAGAATAGATCAATAATCTTTACAAAATTATTTGTCTCTTGATCATCTACATCACTAACCAGATCTTGAAATTTTTTATCCAATCCGTTAAAGTACAAATTCACTATTTTCGAAAGTAAATCAGTATGATTTTTCTTTAAAAGCACGTTTCTGTCGAAATTACCTTTCTGGTGAGAATCATCGATATCAAATTCCTTATCTAATTTGCTAATTTCACCTATAATAGGTTCAAAATTATCAGTAATATATGATAAAATAACAGGTTTGATTTCTTGTTTAAGAGTTTTTTGGACCTCTTTTCGCTCTAAGACGTTAACAAATTCCTCATCTTTCTCAAACTCCTCAAAAAAACCCTTCTTATATAAGAAATAAACTAAATCGTAATAGAGTTCTAATTTCTGCTTCTCATGACTTGAAATAAATTGATATAACTCATCAAAATGAAAAGAATTAATTTTTTCTTTTCGCGATTTTCCTCTTCTTACCCCTTCCGCTTCCACAAGGCTTATTATAAATGTATTTATAGCCATAATCTCGTCCCATATCAATAAATCATTTGGAAGAGGGTTCATTTTAAACTTTAAATTCTTTATTTTATTTACTTTAATCCATATCTTTCTTTCATTTTCATATTCTTTTTCAATGGAAACAACATTCTTTTTTAAATTTGGAAGAATATCATTGACATCATTTCTCACTTTCTTTGCAAGTACTATAAAGTTGTCCAGAGAGGAAATTTGATTTAAATGGCGCTTGACACTACCCGCATTAGAAATAAGGTTAGCTAAATTACTTGAAATAAGGCTTAATTCCTCATTTATACTTGTCTTGAGAAAATTGTATAATTCTTTCGGACAATCTACTAGGTATTGTTGGATAAATGAAATAATTTCCAAAACATAATTAGAATATTCATCTAGAAGATGAAATTTGAACTCTTGTTCGAGATACTCATTTATTTCATTTTTTTGCGCTGAATTCGATTTAAGATCCGAGATTTCATTTTTAATCTTCAGAATTTCGGATTTTGAATAGCCCTTTAATTCTCGAGTATTATCAAAGTTATTATTAAAAAAAAGCATTGAAGAGCACCATTTTAAATAACATTAATTCACAAGAAAGGAAATTACTAATCATTAAAATTTTTTGCGATAAATCTAACACAAATTATTATATTTCAATAACTTAAAAATTAAGAATTAAGCGAAAAAATAAGTTATTCTCCTAATTCATCGATTTCAATATGTTTTTCTTCCGCACCCTCTTTAGTGATTATAAGAAGATCGATTCCATTGCCCGTCATAGCATCACGCTTCATAGCATTTCTAATGGTTTTTTCGACTAATTTTGTTCCTTCTTCGATTGTCATACCTGGTTTATATTCTGCCTCCAATATACCTACAGACATCAGCATACCCGTTCCTGTCACTCCATAATCATCTGGAATAAGAGAACCAATAGCATCCAAGGAATATAATTTTGGGCCATCGTCATCTACTCCCGCAACCACAATATTCGTATATAAGGGTGCCATTTTACGAGAGTAAAGGAAATTAGAGATCAACTTTGCTAAGCTTTTAGTTGTGATTCTCTGCTTTGCATCTAACTCATAAAGATTAGCTTGTGCCCTCATAATGCGAACCAGTATCTGAAAATCTCCGATTAGACCATAAGCAGCAAGTCCAATATGATCGGTTATCTTAAACACTTTTTGCGTCGATTTATTCGTCACTGTATATCCCCAGGTCGCCCGTCGGTCGTTTCCTAAAATAACTCCGTCCTTACACTTAATTGCAACCCCACAAGCTCCAGGAACCATAATTTCTTGAGACATTTTCCTTACCTTACCTAATTAAAAATTGAATTATTTGACTAATTTAACTTAATAGTTATAAGAAAATGAGAATTAATTAAAATTTTTGTTTTAAATTATAAAACACTACAAATTATGAAAGTTATTAATAGTGCTTAACTTATGGTGTAATAAAAACTTGATAAATCAACCACTAACCTTAATTCAATAAAAATTTGTTATCAATAAGATTCAATTTCGATAAAAATATTTTGCCTTTAATAAAATACTAAGGTTTTGAATAATTAGTGTTTTAAGCAGTAATTTTTTACTAAAATTGATTAACAACTAAAAAATAGTATTTTATTCAATTCTTCACGGATCTTCATTGCATAATGCATGTCATGATCCCTAAAATACTATTATTATAATCTAATTAGTTCGATTATGACTAAGTATGTATGATCGAATAATTGATGGGATCATATACTTAGGCAATAATAAATTTTCATTCAAATTTTTTTCTTTCCCCTTAAAAACATAAAAAAATAGATACTAAAGACCATTTGCTCAATATTACTATTTCAACTATTGTGATGAAACAAAAATTCATTCATTTTTTTATCTATGATCACCTACCGATCATCCACCCAATAATATCCTTTATTCTGAACAATGATTTTTTGTCGTAATTTTTTATGCACTTAAATCTCTGACTTCTTCTCAATTGCCAAAACATTTAAATACAGCTTCGGATATATAATTATCTAAGAAACTTTAATAATAACTACTAAAAAAATTAAAAACTACAATTTTAAAAATTTCTATAAGTGGAGGAATAAGACTATGGCTAAGAAAAAACACAGATTAAAGACCCTCTCGGTCTTAAGTGGAATTTTGCCTGGTCGCCTATTAGACGGTTGATGAAACAACAGGGTGCGAGCATCGTAGCCCGTAACGCTGTTGACTTATTAATCGACCATCTTGAAAAGACGGCTGTTGGCCTTACTGAGCAAGCAAGAGCTTTCACCATGCATGCTAACAGGAAGAAAATCACAAAAAATGATCTTGTGTTAGCGATAAAATACAAATAAAAAACATATAACTTTTTTTTTTTTTTACTTTTGATTTTTTTTGATTTTTTTTTTAAGGATTATAATGACCAACATCTTTAATATAAAAAAAATATTAAACAATTTTTTAACCAAGTTTTCGGCGTTTTTGACTTACGACAAAAGATAATATAACTCCCATCGTT
>Ga0180437_10010513_pt1 | contig 11275 bp, 11 predicted proteins | sample SS_ome_4_FD_132410 | JGI IMG/M metagenome (GOLD analysis project Ga0180437, IMG submission 132410) | Hypersaline lake sediment archaeal communities from the Salton Sea, California, USA - SS_3_D_1 metaG | ecosystem: Environmental > Aquatic > Non-marine Saline and Alkaline > Hypersaline >... | reverse complement strand
GCACGATGGTGTCTGAAGAAGAGCGAGCCGGAACAACGCCACGCAAAGACGCGCAGTATAATCTTCTGCAACCCATTTGAAAAGAGCCGCGTGTTGACAGGGATGGTACAATCAGTTGCAATCGGTTGGGCGATCGCATCCCATGCTCTTTTTCGGAACACGGTGACGCAACATGAGAAGGGAACTCCACGACGGAAGAGAAGACGGACTGGAGCCGCTGGAACCTCTGGACGTGCGATCGGCCGGAAGCTTTGCCGAGATGCTCGACGCCATGGGCAAGACGGCGTTCGGCGGCCGCGAGCTGGGCGAGGCCCTCGATGTCCTGCGCGCGATGACGACGGACGCGGATTGTCTGGTTGTGCTGACGGTCTCCGGGGCCATGACGATCGCCAAGATGGGCAAGGTGATCTGCGAAATGATCACCGCCGGTATGGCCGATATCGTCGTCTCGACGGGAGCGATCATGGCCCACGGACTTTCCGAAAGCGTAGGTCTGACCCACTACAAGTACGATCCGAGCAAATCGGACAGGGAACTCTACGAGGCCGGCTATAACCGGGTTTACGACACCCTCGAAATGGAGTCGAACCTGGACGACGTGGCGAAGGTCGTCGCCGAGGTCATGGATCGATTCGACTGGCCCGAACCTGTCGGGTCCGCCGAGATCAATCGTCTCGTCGGACGGCGCCTCTCGGAAGTCCGGCAGATGCCGAGCGTTCTGGGCTGCGCATACGAACGGGACGTGCCCGTCTATGTGCCAGCTTTTACCGATTCGGAAATGGGACTCGACATCGCGACATTCAGCCTCAAGCGCCGGGAAGGAGCCGGCAACCAAAAGGACCTTGACGCGTTCTTCAGTGCGGCGCCTCGCTTCAACCCCTATCGGGACCTTTACGACTACGCGAAGCGAGTCCTGAAAGCGAAGCGGCTCGGCATCTTTACCATTGGCGGCGGCGTCCCGCGCAACTGGGCCCAGCAAATCGGGCCGTTCATCGAGATTACCAACGTTCGGGTGGGCACGGGCTTCGCGCCGCCGCGCTTTCAGTATGGCGTTCGAATATGTCCGGAACCCGTTCATTGGGGAGGATTGAGCGGATGCACCTACGCCGAGGGGGTTTCGTGGGGCAAGTTCCTCAGCCCCGAAGAAGGGGGCCGTTTCGCCGAAGTTCACTGCGACGCGACCATTGCCTGGCCGATCCTGATACGCGCCATGCTCGAGGACATGGGCGAACTCAAGCCATGAAGCAGGAACCCCCTCCCAACTTCCTGGATCTTCCCTCGCTTGCCGAGGCCGACTCCGAAGCGGTTATTCTGCCGTTGCCTTTCGAACGGACAACCTCCTACGGCAAGGGGGCCGAAGGCGGACCGGACGCGATTCTTAGAGCGTCATGCCAGATCGAGCTTTTCGATGAAGAGCTTGGAATCGACTTCGAGGCTTCCGGAGGTTTTCACACGGCGCCGTCCGTCCAAGACGATCCGGAACGTTCCATCGAACAATACCTGAAGCAGGTCGCGGAGAAGGTTCGCGCCATTCGCGACAAGTTCTTCCTCGCCCTGGGCGGGGAACACACGGTGACGTACGGGGTCGTCGAGGGGCTGGTGGAGAGTCTCGACGATCTGACCATCGTGATGATCGACGCTCATGCGGACCTGATCGACGAACTCGAAGGCCGGCGTTGGTCCCATGGCACGGTAGCGCGGCGTCTATGGGAGCAGGGATGCCGGGTCCTGCAGATCGGCGTTCGCAGCCTGTCCCGAGAGGAACACGATTTCATCAAGGCCGGAGAGCGCATCGAAACCTGGTACGCCCATGAGTTGAGCGGCAAATGGCAGAACCTCCTCGCCCGCTTAGGTGATTTGAGCGGACCCCTATACCTCTCGGTTGATGTCGATGGTCTGGACCCCTCGCTCATTCCAAGCACGGGAACGCCACAGCCGGAAGGGTTAACCTGGCGGCAGACGATGGACGTTTTCGGCGCTCTTTCGAAATCCAGGGCACAATGGCTGGGAGCCGATGTCGTCGAATTCGTCCCTTCGCCCCAGTCGCCCGGTTGCGACATCACCGCGGCCAAGCTGGCCGTGAAGCTTGCGGCGTACTGGCGAAAGAGGAACCGGTCGTCGAGCGGGCTTTAGACTGAGAGCCGGTAATCGGTGGCGCCTCAAGTTCTGTCCGGAGTGCTGCCGGCCAACTGTCTCCAGTGCCACTTGACGAACACGATCGCGAAACCGGTGGAAGTCAGGACGGTCACCCAGGCCAGGCTCTTCAGGACCAGCCAAGATAACGTTTGCGAACTTTCCTCCGGCGGCGCGCCGCTGGGACCCAGCAGGAAAAGACCCCAGGCGATCGTGATCACCTGAAGATCCATCTTCACCTTTCCCATCCAGTTAGCCCCGACCACCTTTCCTCGCGCAGCGGCTACGTCACGTACGCCGCTGACGACGAATTCCCGCGCGATCAGGACGAGCGCCATCCAGAGAGGCAAAGCCCCCACGTCAGCCAGCGCGACAAAGACGCAGAGCACCAGCACCTTGTCGGCAACTTTGTCGAGGTAGTTGCCCAGCACGGTCTGGCTGCCACGTCGCGCGAGCACGCCGTCCACGGCATCGGTCGCTGCCGCCAGCAGAAATAGGACGAGGGCTGCATACCTCTGACACGGCGTCCGGCCGTACATGAGCCAGACGATGAATGGGGTCGCGCAAAGACGAGACAGCGTCAGCAGGTTGGGCAGGTTCGTCGGCTTGACGGGCTCATCCGGCATGCGCTCGGCTCCGCAGGACTGAATGAAACATCACGATACCGCCGGGTAAGGTCCGGATCAAGGCGCCTTGGCCCAATCTCGCCGCTTAGCGTGAAGCGCGACCCCGCCCCCGAAGAGAGCGGACACAAAGAGTATCTGGACGAGAAGCGTCGCCGGGTACATGTAGCGGAAGTACCGCGCCGTCATAGCCAGCATGTAGCTGCCGTAGTATGAGAGAGGGAGGAAAAGCAGCAAGATCGCGAGCCAAGACGGATGGATTCGCTTCTGAACGAATACAGCGAAAACGGCGGCAATCCAGGCCAGGTCAATCACGATCCAGACCAGGTGCACGCCCGTCAGCCAGCGCAACAGGGAGAAGCGACCGCAGAAAGATATGAATGCTTCAATCCACAGGCGAACGGCCGCAAACGTATCGTTCATTCGGACGCCGAAAGGGTTGCTCACGATGCTCCGCTGGGCCCAATGGGATGTACGATCGATGCCGAGCATCGTCACGAAGCCGATCCAGTTCACATGAAGCATGCTCAGGGGATGCCGTCGCACCATTCGCCAATACTCGGCCGAGAGCTTGGGGTTCGGGCGCTCGATGGTCACAAACCCGGAACGCACGATAAGGGGTTCCATGTACCAGAGGGGGCCTGTTTCTCCCCAGATGTACTTGTCCAGATGCTCGTCGATGACGTTGGCGCTCGTGTAGGGCATCTCTTCTCGGATGTCCGGCCTCAGGATGCAGAGCCCGATGAGTTGTTGCGCCATGCATTGATTCGCGACGCCCGAGCGCTCGACGCCCAAGAGGTTATACTGTGCCCGGAAGAGGATCGCCGCAAGGAAGACCGGAGCCAGCGCGATGAGCGGCGCTGTTTTGGGGCGCCGACGCCACACCAGAAGCCAAACCACCAGACAGAGCACAGGGAGACACAGGACGCCATTATGCCGAATCAGTGGAACGAGGCCCGCCAGCGCGATCAATGCGACGATTCGAATCGTCCCTGGACGGCCGGGCTTCTTGCGATCGAGCCGCAGAGCAAGCTCGACAATCCATACGAACGCCACCAGCATCCAGGAGTCTTTGCCGAAGGTCATGAGATAAAAAAGGAGGGGGGAGACCGGTATGAGCAACAGGACCAGGCAGGCGAGACCGGTCCATTCGCAGGCGCCATGTGATAGGCGCCGGCCGTAGAGCAAGCGAGTGCAAGACCCGGCCAGCCGTTGGACGCCGAGAGTTCCGGCGAGACAGACGACGAACGTCAACGCGCCGACGCCGCCGCCGAGCCGCATAAGGCCTGCCAGCAGAATCGACATAACCGGCGCATGCCAATCCGTGAACTCCCCCGATTTCGCGTGCGCGTAGATCCAGAACGAATCAGCGCCCATGCAGGCCGGGTAGTAGACCAGCCACAGGATCAAGCCGAGAGCAAGCGCGACCAGCGCGGGGGCGCAGGCTTTCGCTCGTGACAGAAAGGACCTGACGCGGCCGAGAGTCTTAGCTACGTTTGCGGTTTTTGATTTGCGATTTGCGATCTTGTCTTGCTCGACACAATTTCCGTAGCCTGGAACGCCCGTTTCCCTTTCACCTGAAATGGCGTCCTCACAGCCCATACGCCGGCAGACGGATCATAGACGACAACCGGCATCATACCAGTGTGTTGACAGCAGGGAAAGCAGCCCTTATCCTTTCCGCAAATTGTTCCCACACGGATCACCACGAAAGGAAAACCCATGGACAAGGTTCGCGCAGGCATCATAGGGTGCGGAAAGTTCGCGGCCGCCGAGCACTTACCGAACTGTCAGGCGGCCGAGAACATCGATCTCCACCCCTGCAGCTCGCGCAGCAAAAACGGCCAGGAGAACGCCGCGCGCTTCGGCGCGCAAAAGATCACGTCGGACTACCGCGATGTTTTGAGCGACCCGGCCGTCGACATGGTCATTCTCAGCGTGCCGCACGAGATGCACATGTTCTTCATCGAGGAGACCATCAAGGCGGGCAAGAACTGCCTTTGCGAGAAGCCGATGACCATGAGGGTCGAGGAGGCCTACCGTGTCGTACGCGCGGTCAAGGAGAAGGGCATCAAGTTCTGCGTGGATTACAACCGGCGCTTCAGCCCCTCGATGGTGGACATGAAGAAGTCCTACCACGCGCACCGCACACATCCGAAGGGCAAGCCACGGGTCTATACGCAGGAGAGCAACCGGCCGGCCTGGGCGGAGGAAAACGCCACGAACATGCTGATCCGGATCAACGACGAGAGCCTGACCTACGGCGGGGTTCACATCGACTGGCGCGAGGGAGGCGGCCAGATCATCGGGGAAGGGTGCCACTGGCTTGACCTCATATGCTGGATGCTCGACGAGAGGCCGATTCGTATCGGCGGCGTCGGCAGCACGCGCCTGAACTACGTGATTACGCTCGAGTTCGCGAGCGGATCACTCGGGTGCATCTTCTTCAGCGCCACGGGCACGTTCGAGTACCCGAAGGAGCTGATTGAGATCCAGCACGGCGGCAGGATTCTCCGGAGCGAGTGTTTCGTCGAAAACCAGTACTTCGGGCGCGGAGACCGGGAAGTGAAGCGCTTCGACCTCCAGGAGGATCTTCAACCCGACGCCGGCAAGCAGGGCGGTCACGCCGGGTATCTCGAGAAGATCGAGGCCTCGGCCCGAGAGTACGTCCAAACGGGTGACTTCAAGTACGTCTTCCCGGACAAGGGGCACTTCAACCTCGTTCGCGCCTTTGCAGAAAGCATCTTAAGGGACGAACCGGCGCCCATCGACGAAATGGCGGGTATGCGCGCCACCTATCTCTGCTGTCGCGCGATGGACTCGATTCGCATCGGACACCCGCTGCCGGTGAATATCGAAGACTGGGAGATGTACGTCCACGTTTGATTCTGTGCATCGATGGGATACCAGCATGCATGTCAGTGCCAAGGAACGACGCATTCTGAGGGACTTCGCGAAAGAGGTCGCGGATCTGGCCTCGCAGCCGGTCATGGAAGAACGACGCCGACTCTGGAAACAGCACAACAGCCTGAAGCCCGTACGCCCCATGATCCTCCTGTTTCCCGAGGGTTCATGGCGAGAGCTGTTGCCGAAAGAGTCGCTGCAGTGCGAGGACGAATCGGCGCGCGGGATGGAGATGAACCTGCGACGCCGGTTGTATTACGCGCAATGGCCCGACGACACCGTCATCGAGGCCGACTGGGTTGTCAATAAGGCTGTCCACAACACCGGATGGGGGCTCGAGCCGAAGCGGATTCCCAGCCCGGATGCGCTGGGAGCGTGGGCCTTCGATCCGGTTATTTTGGAACCGGCGGACCTGAAAAAGTTGCAGCATCCGGTCGTCGAGCACGACGAGCAGGAGACGCAAAGGCGCCTGGAATCCGCGCAGGAACTCTTTGGCGGCATCCTGGAGATCAAGGTGCGCGGCGTACATCGCACGTCCTACCATCTCATGGCCCAGTACACGCGTTTGCGCGGTCTGGAGCAGGTGATGATGGATATGCTTGAGAATCCCGGCATGCTGCACGACGCCATGGCCTTCCTCGAGGAAGGACATCGCGGAATCCTCGAACAGCATATGGCGCTCAATCTTCTGGATCTGAACAACGATGGCACCTACCACTCATCGGGCGGCAACGGGTACACGGAAGAACTTCCGCAACCGCATTTCGACCCGGACCGCGTGCGGCCCTGTGACATGTGGGCCTCGGCGGAGGCCCAGGAGATGGCGCAGGTGTCACCGGACATGCACCGAGAGTTCATTCTCGACTATGAAAAGCGGCTGATGGAGCCCTTCGGGCTGAATGGGTACGGCTGCTGCGAAGACCTGACGCGGAAGCTGGACGACGTCTTTACCATTCCCAACATTCGCCGCATTTCGATATCGCCCTGGGCGGATGTCGACGCGTGCGCCGAGAAGCTGCAGGACAAGTACATCTTCTCATGGAAACCGAATCCGAGCCACCTGATCGGCCAATTCAACCCGGAACGCATTCGTGAGTACATCCGTCACGCTCTGGAAGCCTGTCGGGGCTGCGTGCTCGAAATGATTCTCAAGGACACGCATACTTGCGATCACCATCCGGAGAGATTCAAGATCTGGACGGAGATTGCGCGGGGTCTTGTAGACAGCCTGTGAGGGACCGGACGTGGCCTCGGACCTCGCCAAACCCAACCAGGCTGGAATCAACCGAAGCGAGGTGCGATGTCGCGGTGGGCGTCGATGCAGGTAGCAAGAGCCGTGTTCCCGGCGTCCTTGTCCACGATGGTGGGATCCAGTTCCACCGCTTCGCGACTGAGCCGCTCGCCATAGGCCTGCATCAGCCTGACGGCGGGCTGATTGATGCCGTAGAGTGTCAGGCGAATGCCCCGCAGGCGATGGCGGAGAATAGCATGGCGAAGAAGGCCGGGACCGAACACGTAACTGCCGGCGCCGATCACGGCCACTTTGACGTTGGACATGTTCAAGTGCCTGCTGAAGCGGTCAGTTCCTCACCGTGTTCGCGGAAAAGGTCTTCACACATGGTTCGAACACGCTGTCCTTCCGCCGGGAATCCTGAAACCACAAGCGTCCGCAGCAGGTGCACCATGCCAAGGTAGTCGTTGACATCGACGTACTCGGGTCCCAGTTTCATCTTGTCCCAGTTGACGTTGTGATAGTTGCCCAGGGCCAGGCAGAGACCGGCCGCCCGATAGCCGTAAGCACCGTAAACGCTCGATTCGCAGGTGCCACCGTCCATGAGCCTTCTCTGATACTTGAATCCTTTGCGGCGCTCCTTCAGATCTTTCGCTGCGTCCGCGATGGCCTGGGTGAGCGCCGGCTCGAAGACGGTCATCCTGTCGCCCACCCGGATGATGACCCCGTCCCCCAGACGAGCGTTGCTGAGGGCCTTGCTGGTCTCCAAAGCGATGATCCGGCAGCGCCTCGGGAGCGTCGCATCTCTGGATGCACCAATGGCCCCCAGGAATCCGGATTCCTCGGCGCGCGTAAAAAAGGCATAGAACTCCGCTTGGTCCTTGCGGCGACAGGCCGTGTCTAGCAGGCTGACGATCGCGGCCACGCCCGTGACGTCGTCATGTCCCCGGGCATAAAGGCGGGTGCCCCGCATGCGTGGATCGGGGAAATCCCACATGCCCACGCTGCCGGGCTCGACAGGCTGTGTTACCTCGATTCGGGTCGGCCGCGCCTTGCCCGTCCGGTGGCGGCCGGTATGCTGGACCACCTTTCCGCGAATCCAATGTCCGTCGCTGAAGAACCGGACCGAGGCCCCCGGGAACAGCTCGTGAGGCACGAAACCTCGCCACAACGCTGACAGCAGACCGTTGCGCATCATTCGCTCTGCAAGGAATCCCGGGTGGTCCATATGGGCGCAGAACGCGAGAGGATGGGGAGACCGATCTCCGTTAGGGTAATGGATCAAGAGATTGCCCCATTTGTCGGTTCGGCATGGCAGACCATGGCCCTGAGCGAATTGGGTGAGCCATTCGGCCACGGCGCGCTCCCCCAGAGGCGAGGTCGGCAGCGAGAGCAGGTCCCGGGCGAATTGCAGCCAGCGTTTCTCCACGTTATCCATCTCCTCCAAGGGCGCGCGCCAGCCGATGACGTGACCGCATCATAGAGAAGGTGGCCGGTATTCTCAAGAATTCGTCCGGCGAGGTAGGCAAAGGAGGATGAGTCAGGCAACGGGTCTCGGCGCGGTACAGCCCTCTCTTGCGTCGCGCTTTCCGAGAAAAGGCAAGGATACGTGGCTGGCGACTCAGGCAAACCGCCCACCATCGAGGCCGGCTATTCGAGGAATTCGATCTTCCGCGCCACGAAGCGATAGAGCGCCTTGCCTTCTTTTCCTTCGGACTGCGACTCGTACAGGTTCTTGATCCGGCCCACTACCCGGACCCGTTCGCCCATCTTCGGCTCGCGCAGGCTTTCGAGATTGGACCGGTCGCGTCCGTCAATGACAAAAACGGTGCCCGTCGCATCCTTGAGCGGGAAAACACGTTGGGCCGGCAGTCCGGGCACGTCGAGAATGGTGGATTCATTGTCCTTGACGGCCAGAACGACACCCGTGAGTATATAGCTCCCTCCGGGATCGCCCGCATGCATTCTGTCGCTAACCCTTGCCACGGTCGTCTTGCGCGGCCCCGCCACAAAATATGCGACGACAACGACCAGAAGCAGAAACAGGATATACCGCTTCTTGAATGTCCTGCGTGTGACAATGACATCCCCCTCATGCTTCTTTCGCAAGAACCGGCGTTTTCGGCCTCTTGCCACGGCACCCCATCCAAAAGATCCATGTAAACCCCAACGCAATAGATTTACATAATATTGTACGGTCAATTTGCTGGTTTGGCAAGTGCTAAGACCGAGTTTTCGGAGGATATTGCCGGAAGAACGACCCTCTTATCTGCCTGGCTGGACGCGCTTGAGTGCTTCAGGGCGACGATTCTGAACGAGGACACGGCTAAATTCGGTCAAGAAGCGGCAGATGGGGATACTCGGCCCAGAAAGATCAGACGAGACGTTGCGCCGTTGAACGCCGGGGAAGGTCCAGCGGCGCATCCGTCTCGTCTGGAACGCGGAAAGATTGGCAAGTTCCCATATTGTGACTTTACAGTTTGTATCGGCAACTCCATGGAAAGATTTACCACAAATTCCGGCGGGCAACTATGTCGCTCACAAATAACGCGCCGGCGGCCCTTTGCCTCTGCCGTGATCGCCGGCGCGCGAACATGGTACCAGAGGTGGGAGTCGAACCCACACTGGGGGTGAACCCAACGGGATTTTGAGTCCCGATAGCGAGTCGGCGGAAGGGGTAACAGGGCAAGACGTTACGGCAAGTCCGGAAAATGTCTTGGCGTCCTGCTTGGCGTTTGTGCGCCGGAAATCGACCGAACTGGCCTCTTTCATCTGTCGCTGTTCAATGTCAGCGGTTGACTTTCTTGCTTCCGCAAGTAGAATGCCGTTGGCGTTCGTAGCGGCCAAGCAGAAGCTGGAAACGGGAATACCTTGTGCGTGGCGGGAGCACAACACCGGAGAACCTGGCTGTGAGTCCGAGCAGAAAACTGCGACGCCTGCTGCGGCGCTACCCTTTCCTTCGGTTGCTGCTTCTCATCATTGTCATCTGGACTTTGGGCGCCCTCTTGCTCTGGCTGTTTGAGAGAAACAGCAACTCCGATTTCGATACGCTGGCCCGGTCCTTCTGGAACATCGCCGTATACCTCTTCAGCGGACTGGACAGCGGGGTTCCTCAGACAACACCGGGCAAGATCGCCGTCACGATCGTCCTCGTCATGAGTCTGGGAGTTGTAGCGGTTTTCACCGGTTCCATCGCGTCCTTCATCGTCGAATCAAGACTTGGGGAGGCAAGAAGAATGCCTGACTACGACCTGCAGAACCATATCGTTGTCTGTAACTGGAATGACAAAGGTATCCCAATTATCCAGGAGCTACACGCGGACATCGTGCGTGATCGGCGACCGGTCGTCGTCGTGAGCGACCAGGAGGGAGCTGCGGCTCTGCCTGAGGAAGACGAGGGCCAGGAATTCGAGGATGTCTACCTCGTGAAAGGGGACCCCGCAAAGGAGACGATTCTGCGACGTGCCAACGCCCATCGGGCTCATTCCGTGATCATCCTTGCCCGGCCCGAGGAGGGAGAGCTGGCTGATGCCAGGTCCATTCTGATTGCCATGACAGTCAAGAGTCTTTGCATTGAGCAGGGCGTCGAGAAGACCCATATGTGCGTCGAAGTCGCCTCAGCGGAGAACGTTGAACACCTGCAGCGCGCGGGGGCGGACGAAATCGTCTCGGCCTCAGATTTCGCGATGATGCTGCTGTCTCAAGCTGCCTTGTCCCATGGTCTGAGCAAGGTATATCGTGACCTCTTGACGGTTTCCGAAGAGACGAATGAGGTCTATATTGTCCCGTTGCCGAAGGAGTTTGTCGGCAAGACTTTTGAGGAGCTTGGCGCAGCCATGTTCGCTGCGAGAAGCACGGAAAATCCCGCAACCCTTATCGGCGTCGTGACCGGCAAAGGCATCCAGGTTAACCCCAGACCCGGGGAAGTTCCCACGCTGGCAGAAGGGGACAAGGCAGTTGTCGTGGCCTTCGAGTATCCCAAACAATTGCTTGCGTAGCCCAAATCGTCGCCTCATTCATTCGAGTGCACAATCATGTCGGCCTTATGTTGTTTGACGCGGAAACCACACAGTTCGAAGAGGTCCGCGACGTGCTGGAGAGGACGGTTCGTTGTGCGGACGACATCGAACGGCACGTTACAGGCGAAGACATGCCCATCGAGGAGGTCCGGGGCGCTTTGGAGAGAGAAGCCCGCGGCCGAAAAGATCAGGAGCCGGGCGATGCAGAAAATTAGGGAACAACTGCGCCGCATAAAGCGCCTGCCCCATTCACGCCTCAAAGTCGCCGTCGAGGACAACGAGGTGACGGTAACGCTGCCAAACGGGCGACACCAGCACATAGAAATCAAACGAGAAGGCGACCAATACGTTTTCACCTCGATCGT
>Ga0180437_10010510_pt1 | contig 11276 bp, 5 predicted proteins | sample SS_ome_4_FD_132410 | JGI IMG/M metagenome (GOLD analysis project Ga0180437, IMG submission 132410) | Hypersaline lake sediment archaeal communities from the Salton Sea, California, USA - SS_3_D_1 metaG | ecosystem: Environmental > Aquatic > Non-marine Saline and Alkaline > Hypersaline > Sediment... | reverse complement strand
TTCCAGGAGGTCTGTGCTTTTGCCGCGGCCGGTGGAATCGACGTGGCCCGCCTGGTCGATTCGCGAGGACACGATACGTTCGTGGCCGATCCCTGCGCCGGTACGCTCTCGGGCGACGGATTCTCCAACCGGGCGGAAGGGTTCGACGGCGTTCATGCCTATGCACTGGCCGGCGGCGTCGACACGGCCATGCTGGTCGATTCGCCGGGGGACGACAAGTTCGTGGCGGACCCGATTTCCGGGGCGCTGTTCGGCGCGGGATACTACAACCGGGCCAAGCACTTCGAGGGGGTCCACGCGTACGCCGTGGCCGGAGGTGTCGACCGGGCTTTGCTGAGCGATTCCGAAGGGGACGACAAGCTGGTGGTCGACCCGGTGTTCACGGCCCTGTTCGGCGAAGAGTTCTATAATCGGGCCAAGTTTTTCGAGCAGGTCCAGCTCGACTTCTCGCGGGGTGGACGAGACGAGAGGCGAATCGCGGCCGTAGACTATGTCTTGGAGTTCCTCGAGGACTTGCCGTGACGGCTGCCTCGGCACAGCAACCCGGGCAGCCGCCTTCAGCCGTTGCCAAGTCACCATGGATCGGCCAGGACCGTTGTCGCCTCACTGCAGAGCGTTAGAATACTCGTAATCACCAGTCAGCCCGCTGAGGGACGCTATTGACAAGAGGGCACGGCCATGGTCGGTCAATCGCAGGTGCCGGAGGTTGCCGAGGACTCCAGGGTCCTGTTCCATTGGGTGACGCAGCAACTGCCGGCGATGATCTGGTCCACGGATTGCGAGTTGCGGATCATCTCGGTTTCGGGGGCGGTGCTGTCCGCGCTGGACGTAAGCCCGGATGGGATCATCGGAACGACGTTGCCGGAGTTCTACGGGACGGAAGATCCGAACTATCCCCCGCTGCAAGCCCATCTCCGGGCGCTGCAAGGCGAGACGGTGGCCTACGAAATCGAGCTGGTGGGCCGGACGTTCCGCTGCCACGTGGGGCAGTTGCGGGACGACGGGGGCACGATTCTCGGTTGTGCGGGCGTTGCACAGGACGTGACCGAGTGCAAGCAGGCAGAGGAAGCGCGGCGGGAGTCACAACGAGCACTGCAGATTCAAAACGGGATCGACGAGATCTTCCTCACGAGTCCCGACGACCAGATGTATGGGGAAGTGCTGCAGTTCGTGTTGGAGGCCATGGAGAGCCAACAAGGGGTATTCGGGTACGTGGACGAAGCGGAGAACCTGGTGTGCCCGTCCATGACCCGAGATATTTGGGATCAATGCCAGATCGCCGACAAGGACATCATCTTCCCCCGAGCGAAGTGGGGTGGCCTTTGGGGCCGGTGCTTGGTGGAGCGGCGGAGTCTCTATTCCAACGAGCCCGGCAAGGTTCCCCGAGGGCACATCCCCATCGAGCGGGCTTTGGCGACGCCGATCGTTTATCGCGGCGAGACGATCGGGTTGCTGAACGTTGCCAACAAGCGGACCGACTACGGCGAGCAGGACGTGGCGTTGTTGGAGCGGATCGCGTCCGGTATTGCTCCGGTGCTGCAGGCGAGAGTGCAGCGAGACCGCCAGGAGGTACAGCGTCGGCAGTTGGCGCACGATCTGGGCGAGCGCGTCAAGGAACTGAATTGTCTCTACACCATTTCGCGTCTTGTGGAGAAGCCGGGCGTTTCCTTGGAGGAGATCTTCCAGGGGACGGTGGAGGTTATCCCTCCTGCCTGGAAGTATCCGGAGATCACTTCCGCGCGGATCGTCTTCGAGGACCAGCAATTCAAGTCGGCCGAATTCAGGGAGACGGCCTTGCGGCAGACCGCCGGCATTTGCGTGCACGGTGAGCGGAAAGGCGCGGTGGAAGTCTACTACCTCGACGAGAAACCGAAAAGCGACGAAGGGCCGTTCCTGAAAGAGGAGAGAGACCTGATCAATGCGATTGCGGAGCGCTTGGGGAGGATCGTCGAGCGGGTCCGGGCGGAAGAGGCGCTGCACAAGGCCCATCACGAGTTGGAGCGCCGCGTGCAGGAGCGGACGGCCGAACTGCGCGAAGCGAACGAGCAACTGCGCCGCGAAATGGAAGACCGCCGGAGAGCGGAAAAGGCCCTGGCCCAGGCCAAACGCCTGGCTTCGATCGGCACCCTGGCCGGCGGCATTGCCCACGAGATCAACAATCCGTTGCATGCGATCTCGATGAGTTCGGCCGTAGCGCTCCGGGCCAACCAGCGAACCGACGGCGCCCAAATTCGGGACAAGTTTTTGCACAAGATCCAGGACGAGGCGCTGCGGTGCGGCCGCATCGTCAAGAGCGTGCTCCAGTTCGCCCGGCAGGAATCGTCGGAGAAGTGGCCCTGCAGTCTGACCGCGACGATTCGCCGCGCGGTCGATCTGACTCAGAAGTCGGCGGCCATCAAGGCCGTGTCGGTGCAGCTCGAGCGGTGCGACCGGCTTCCCGAGGTGACCATGAATCCGACCGAAATGGAACAGGTGTTCGTCAACCTGCTTTCCAACGCGATCCAGGCTTCGAAACCGGGCGACTGCGTCACCGTTCGCGCCGAAACGACGGACGAGGCCGTGCGGGTGCAGGTGGAGGACCGGGGGTGTGGAATGACCAAGGAGCAAGCGGACCACATCTTCGAGCCGTTCTTTACGACCCGCCAGCAAGACGGTGGCACCGGTCTGGGGTTGAGCGTGACGCACGGTATTATTCAGCAGCATAGAGGGACCATCGCCGTAGAGAGCGACCCCGGCGAGGGGACGATTTTCACGCTGGTTCTGCCGCCAGGTCCCCCGGCCGTACGAGGAGCCCGAGATGGCGAAGGTCCTGATCGTTGACGACGAGTTCGGCAGCCGCGATTCGTCACAAGCCTTGTTGGAGGTGGAAGGCTTCGAGGTCGAGGTAGCCGCCAGCGGCCGGGAAGCGCTGGAGTTGCAGCAGCGATTCCAGCCGGACGTGCTGGTGGTCGACCGCATCCTCGGCGGAGAGATCGATGGCATGGAGGTCGTGAAACTCTCGCGCGACGTTGATCCCAAGCTGCCGGTGGTCGTGATCACGGGTTACGTGTCGGCGGAGTTGGAGGCCCAAATCGAGTCCATGCCTTTGGTGCAATGCATGTTGAAGCCCATTCCGCCCGAGGAGTTCATCGAGGCCGTACGGAAGGCCTCGCAGCACCGGGCGGTGCAATAGAGTCTTTGATTATGACTTCTGCGCACGGTGCGCGCATGTTTGCACGTCCTTTTGCCAGAAAGTTTTAGGGTTCAGTGGTCAGGGTTCAGGGTTCAGCACTCCGCCTTCGATCGTTACCCCGAAGTCCTGAACCCTGACCGCTGAACCCTGAACCCTCCTTTGGTTGCCGCCACCGGCCGCGCTATGGCATCTCTTGCAAGACCTGGGCCCCGTTCCCCACGCTCTGACAAGCGTGGCTATTGACTCTCAGAAAGCCAATGGCACATCGTTTAGCCGTCGCCGGCACGGCGACGGGGGCGCTTCTCCCGGCCGACGTACCGTCGGCCGCTAAACGGCATGTCGCATGATCTGTCTGAGCATCAATAAAGTTCCGACGCAAAGCCTAGCCCACACGGTTCAGCTGCCGGGGTTGCGCGGCTCGGACAGGGTCTGGACTCCGTAACCGGGCGGCGATCACGCGGTCGGGCCGTTGGGGCTGGACGTACTCCGGAACGATCTGCTGCAGCAGTTCGATCATCATCTCGGGATGATCGTCGGCGAGCCGCAGCAGGCGCTCGATGGAACCGGCCACCATGCCGGGGGCACGGCCCTGGTGATCGGCCACGGTGATTTTGGGATGGGGCGTGGGGAGCTGCTGTTCCCCTTGGGCGTGCAATTCCTCGAAAAGCTTTTCCCCCGGTCGCAGCCCGGTAAACTCGATCTCGATGTCCCGACCCAATTGCAGCCCCGAGAGGCGGATCATGTCGGCCGCCAGGTCGACGATCCGCACCGGGTCGCCCATGTCAAGCAGCAGGATTTCGCCGCCCCGGCCGATGGCCCCGGCCTGGATCACGAGTCGGGCGGCCTCGGGAATGGTCATGAAGTAGCGCTGGATGCGAGGATCGGTCACGGTGACCGGCCCGCCGCGGGCGATCTGTCGGCGGAAAACCTGCACCACGCTGCCGGCCGAATCGAGCACGTTTCCGAACCGCACGGTGACAAAGCGGCAGCGCGCCGATTCCGCCTGCGATTGGACGTACAACTCGGCCACCCGCTTGCAGGCCCCCATCACGCTGGTCGGATTGACGGCCTTGTCGGTGGAGATCAAGACGAACGACTCCACGCCGCACTCGTTGGCCAGGTCGGCGAGTTGCCGGGTGGCCAGCACGATGTTGCGGACGGCCTCGCTCGGATGGGCCTCCATCAAGGGGACGTGCTTGTAGGCGGCGGCGTGGAAGATGATGTCCGGGCGGCACTCTTCCAACAGGCGCCGGGTGCCTCGGGCGTTGAGCACGTCGACCACGCGGACGTCGAGTTCCACGCCGTTCTCGGCCGCCGAGTCGACCTGCTCCTTCAACTCCCGCTCCAGGAAGAACTGACCGTTTTCCGAGCGGTCGACCAGGATCAGCCGTTTCGGCGAGAACTGCAGCAATTGGCGGCAGATTTCCGAACCGATGCTGCCGGCGCTGCCGGTGATCATCAGCACGCGGCCGTCGATCCACTGGCCGATGTTTCCCAGATCGAGCTGCACCGGCTCGCGCCGCAGCAGGTCGTTGATCGAGACGGGCCGCGGCCGAATGTCGACCGTTCCGCTGATCAGCTGCTCGTAGCTGGGCAGGACCTTCACGTTGATCTGGTGCGGCCGGGCATCCTCGACCAGTTTGCGGACCTGCCGGCCGGAGAGTTCTCCGCTGGCGATCAGGATCTCGCGCACGGCGTGGCGTTCGGCCAGCTGGCAGGTCTGATCGATGCCGCCGATCACCGGCACGCCACCGATGCTGGTGCCGATGCGCCGATCGCTGACGTCGATAAAGCCGACCACGTGGTACCCCAGTTGCTCGTTGCGAACGATCGAGCGCAGCAGCGATTCGCCGGCGTCGTTGGCTCCCACGATCAGCACGGGCACTCGATGGGAGGAGGAGAGCAGCGACATCCAGTTGCCCTCGCGGAGCACGCGCGCCAGGGAGCGGGCCCCGCCGATCACGACGATCGTGCCGCCCCAGTCCATCAGGAGGACGCTTCGCGGGACGGTCGGCTCGGAGAGGAAGAAGCGGTAGATCAGCACCACCACGATCAGGCTGGAGGTGGCGGCCTGGATCAGCGTGATCAGGTCGTAGAAGGTCACGAACCGCCCCCAGCTTCGATGGACCCGAAACCAGGCGAATATCACCAGCTTGACCAGCACAATCCAGCCGACGGTGAGCGAGAACTCCCGCCATTCCGTCGGTCCCAGCCGGCCCTCGAACCGCAGCCAGTAGCTGAGGTAGTAGATGACGACGAACATCGGCATCAGCGTAGCCATGCAGAGCATGGGTCGCCCGATCTGCCGCAGCTTTCTGGCCGTATCAGCCGTGGCTCTAGTCGGCCTTCGTGGCATTTCGTCGTGTGATTTGACGTTCAAAGGGAAGTCCTTCCGTGGTCGATTGCGCGTCACGGCAGCGAGTCCTGGGGCAATGCGGCAACGCGGGGCGCGTCTTCGCCGTCGATCCGTCCCACGACGATGCGCCGCCGCAGGTCCTGCAGCCGCTTGTCGTTGGGCCGTCGTTGCAGACACCAGTCGACGTGGGTCTCGGCTTCGGCAAACTGTTGTTGGTCGGCCAGGCGAAGCGCCATGGCGTGTCGCACGTTATAGTCGTTCGGATTGCGGGCAAAGGCGTTGCGTGCACAATCCAGCGCGCGGTCCGACTGCTCCAGCAAGTGGTACAGCCAGCCCGCCTCCAGCCAGGCCTGAGCGGCGTCTTCCTCCTCGTCGAGCGTCCGGGCTTTGGCCAGGGCCGCCCCGGCGTAGCAGCGGCGCAGTTGGGTCAGATCCTCGGGCAGATGGAAGCGGCTGTACTCCTTGTGCAGCATTCGTAGGGCGACCAGGTCGGGCTGGAAACCTTCCAGCAGGAACCCGACCGGCACGCGGCCGGCGAGCAGCTCGATCAGCTTCAGCTGGTGTTTGCGTCCGCAACGGAACGAGTGCTGCCAGTACTGCATCCCTTGCGAATAGTCGCCGGCCAGCCAGGCCTCGCGGCCGGCCTCGAACAACACGGCCCCGCCCAGCGGCCGCACTTGCAGCGCCTGGCCGACGTAGGCCGACTTCGCGCGTTGCGGATGCCCTGTGTCGAGGAAACACAGCTCGGCCAGACACAGGTAGCCTTCCCCTTGCAGCGGGCAAAGCTCCAGGCTCCGCCGCGCATGTTGCAGCGCCGCTTCGATGCAGTTGCCTTGGCTGCTGATGGTTCGGGCCAGCCATTGCTCCACCTCGCGCTTGGTTTGCTCATCGCGCGCGGCCGCGCGGGCCTGAATCACGGCGTCGCGGATTTGGGCCAACGGCATGGGATTCTCCGACGCCTGCTGGGCCAGATCGAAACGGCGGAGATAGGCCTCGGCCAGGCGGAGCCGCGCCCGGGCATGGTCGGGATCCCAGCGAACCACCTGCTCCAGCTCGTCGATCATCCGGGCGATGGCCTCCAGCGAGGCTTCGCGGACCTGCTGGGGCGTGACCGGCACGGAAGATTCGGTCTCTTCGGCCGGGGCCGGGCGGGCGGCCGCCATGGCCAGAATCCGGTAGCGGTCCCAGTGCGGTTCGGCCAACGTAGGGCCGACCCGCCCTACGATCATCCACGTGCCCACCACCAGCAGCGCCACGGCCATCGTCGCGACCACCGGCTTGGGCATCGCCCACGGTTTCAACCGGCTCTGCTTCCCGTTGGCGGCCGATTGCCGGAGCCGGCACGCGCAGCCGGCCATGATCGCGACCAACGCCATACAGGCTGGGACGTACCAGACGAAGTCGGCCAGGGAGTGGACCACACTGACGGTCAGGCTGGCGGAGATTGCGCCGATACACACCAGCGCGCGCTTGGAGCCGGCCCGTCTCAACCCGCCGATGCACCAGCACGCGCAGAACCCGACGCCGGCCAACACCAGGGTCAGGCCGACCGCGCCGGTTTCCAGCAGCGCCTGTAAGGGGCCGTTCTCGGCGTGCGTGTATTCGGACATCGCCGGCTGTTCGAGATACATGGGGTAGACTTCCCGGTGGCTCCCTACTCCGGAACCGAGCAGGGCGAAGTCGGCGGACGCCCGGACGACCGTGGCCCAGATGAGTCGCCGGCCGCTCTCTTGGTCGAGCGTTTCGATCGATCCGGAACTCAACTCGTCCAGCCGGCTGCCCACCTGGTCGGAGCCGTAGATCGTCAAGAGGGCGCCGATCAACAGGGCCGTCGCCGCCATGCTCAGGACGAATCGTTTTCCCAGCGTCTTGGCCCGATAGCAGACGGCCACACAGATCGCCACGGCGATGAAGGTCACGGCCATGCCGCCGCGCGACAGCGAGGTCAGCCCGGCGAACAGCACCAGCCCCAAGGCCACGGTGCGCAGCCCCGATACTTGTCCCGAGGTCTGAAAGTCTCCGGTGCTTGGGCCGGACACGCGCGCGTTGCGGCGGTTGCGCCGTCGGCGCGGCAGCAGGTTCTCCTGCAGCCACCAGATCAGCGGGCCGATGCCCAAGGCGAGAAAATGCGCGAAGTGATTGCGATTGGTAAAGCTCCCCTTGGCGCCGTCGCGGGTGTCGGAGAACGGATGTTCGTAGAACCAGAAGAACTTCCCGTTGCTGGTGAGCAGTTGGGCCAGTCCGAAACCGGCCATCATCAGCGCCGAGATGGCGATCCAACGCAACAGGCGCTCGACGTCCGCCACGTCGCGAATCCGCTGGATTGTGACCAGAAACAGCAGCCCGTAGGCCAGGAACAACGCCAGGGCGCCCCGGGTCGCTGCGGGTGTGAGCGAGAGGCACGTCCAAGTGCCCAGGGAGAGCGAGGAATCGGCGTTCCACATCGGCAGGATCCTGGCCGTGTGGGGAGCGACCCACTGCAATATCGGCTGAGGCAGCGGCACCAGTTGCACGACCAGCAAGGCCACGCCGGCCAGGAGCAGAAACATCGCGGGTGTGTGCCGCCACTGGGATTCACGCTGCAGGCACTGGCGCACGGTCCAGGCCAGTGCGGCGATGACCGCCAGTGATACGAGCACCAGTTGTCCCAGGGCCTGGCGCCCACCCATCAACAGCGGAACGACGAAGATGCAGCCGGCCAGTGCCCCGTCGACGAGCTTCAAGAGGAACCGATCCCGCGGCGTGCCGTGTTCGTCGCCCGGTCTGGCGGCTGTCTTCCTGGGGGCGGGTGGTGACATGGCTGCATCCTTTACTCTGCGGCGCCGGGGCGACCGCTTTCCGTCAGGCAACCCGTTTGGGGACGATGGTGGCGGGCGGATCGACGTCCTCGTCGGCGAGCCGGCCCGTGAGCACTTCCTGGGGCGTTTCTGCTTGGTCTTCGGCCGCCGTCTCTTGCGGATCGGCTTCGGCCGAGTACTCTTCCGTATAGCTGTAGCCGTATCCGTAGTAGCCGCGGTCGTCGTCGGTGCCGATCCGATTGACCACGATTCCCAGCAAGGGGATCTTCAGCGAGACCAGGCTCTCCTTGGCGCGCACCACCATGCGGCGGCGGTTCTTGCTCGGCTGCACGACCATCACCACGCCGTCGACCAGCCGGCCGATCACGGCGGCGTCGCTGGTGGCCAGGGTGGGCGGGCTGTCGATCAGCACCTGGTCGTAGTGGGTCTCGGCCCAGGCCAGCAGTTCGGAGAAGCGGGGGTGGGCCAGCAGTTCGGCCGGATTGCCGGGCCGGGGGCCGGAAGGCAGCACGTCGAGCCCCTCGATGCCGCACGGCTGCACGCATCCGGCCGCCATCTCGACCACCTTGCCGTCGCCGCGGATGATGCTGGAAAGTCCCTCCCGGCCGCGCATCGCCGCCAGGGCCGTCATCCCCGGCCGGCGGAGGTCGGCGTCGATCAGGAGCGTCTTCCCGCCGAATTGGGCGTAGGAGATGGCCAGGTTGGCCAGCACGGTCGTTTTGCCGTCGCCGGGCTCGGCGCTGGAGATCACGATCTGTCGCGCCTCCTTGTCCGCCAGTTCCAGGGCGGTCCGCAGGGTGCGGAAGGCCTCGCACTGGACGGAACCCGGGTCGACGTGCATCGGCAGCACGTCGAGCCCGCCGGCTTCGGGTGCGTCCAGTTGACGCACCATGGCCAGGACCGGCACGTTCACCTGGTTCTGGATCTCTTCGACCGAGCGGAAGCGATCGTCGAGGATGTCCAGCACGTAGACCGAGGCCAGTCCCAGCGCCAGACCACCGACCAGGACCATCAGAATCACGTGGCGGAGGTTGGGGGAGACGGGATCGGTGGCCTCGACGGGCTCTTGCACCACGGCCGTGCGGACCTCCTGCCCGTCCTGCAGAAGCTCGATATCCGCGATCTTGTCCAACAGCGCGTCGTGCTCTTTGCGAAGCCATTCGACTTCGTGCTTGATGCTTTCAACTCGCGAGAGCTGGCTGTTGAGTTGCATGGCTTCGGCGTTTGCCTGCTCGTATTTCCTCCGCAGCGCGATCTCCCGCTGCCAGACCTCCTGGAGCTTCTGCTCGACCAAGTGCGTGAGCATGGGGCCCAGCTCGGTGCGCTGGATTTCGTCCACGCGGCGGTTGGCGTTCTGTTGGAATCCCAGCAAATACTGCTCGGTCTCACGGATGTTGTTGGTCTTGTCGATCACGTCGGGATGCGCTGGCCCGTAGACGTCCGTCATCGTTTTCAACTCCGAGCGGGCCTCCAGCAGGCTTCGTTCGATTTCGGCCAGGAAGTAGCCGTTGTACTTGTTGATCCCCAGCTTCGTCATCAGCAGTTCCATCCCCGCCGTATTGGTCAGGGCGATGGCCTGTTGTTGCAGGGACTGGCCGTTGCGAATCGCGTCCTTGATCGTGCGGAGCGAGGCCTCCAGGTTTAACCGTTCGCTGTTGGCCTCCAGCCAGGCCTTGTGGTAGAAGAGCACGCTCTGCAACTTCGGGTGCAGGTTCTCACCGTCCGGTTGCGTGGCCAGGCCGAAGATCTGGTACTGGGACATGACCGCTTCCAGCTCTCGTTCCTTCCATTCGAGCAGGGTCTTCGTTTCGGTTTTCTCCTTGTTGAACAGCCGGCCGACTTGCCCGGCCGTTCCCCGGTGCGTCTCGTCGAGAAACTGCCGGTACGACTCGACCACGGCGTTGACCACGTTGACGGCGACTTTCGGATCCCGGGAGCGGTAGCTGACTTCGATGATGTTCGTGCCGCGGAGGACTTGGGTGGAGAGGTTCGCCTCGAGGATGGCGGGCCAGGCCTCGGGAGTGGCATCGCCGAAATCGATGCAGTCTTCCGGCCGCAGCAGAGGAATGGCGCCGGCGAGCACCTTGGTCTTGCTGAAGAGGCTCTCGAAGGTGGGCATCGAGTTGCGTTGCCGCCCGCGTTCCACGGGGCCGGAGATCGATGTTCCGTCGGAACCCGATCCCATCACCAGTACGGACACGCTCGCTTGGTAATAAGGCGTCGCCGTGAAGTAATAAAGGCCGCCCAACAGTCCAGCCACCACGAAGGCCGTCAACACCACGTTCTTCCGGTAGCGCGCCGCCAGCAGAAACTGCATCAACGCGTGGACGATGTGCGTGGTGGATTCGTTTTCGGGCTCGGAGTAGACGACCGTCGGTTCTTCTAGCATGCCGATTACCACCTCTTCTAGAACAGCGGAATGGAGCTGGTCACGCCAAAGCGGATGAAACTCTTCAGGGCGTCCAGGACCACGGTGGCCGGCGTCTCCTCCACGCTGATCACGTCGCCCGGCGCCAAACGCACGTTGGCCAGCCGATTCCGCTTGGCCTCGCGGATGCTCGTCTCGATCACCACGGGGACTTCCTGATCGGGCACCTGGCGTCGAATGATCACCCGGTCGGCCACCTGCATGGTGCGGTCGCCGGCCTTGGCCAGGGCGTCGAGCAGGTACATGTCCTTGCTGGGGGGCAACTCGATTTCGCCCGGCTCGCGCACCAGCCCCATCACGTAAATCGGTTTGGGGGCCCGCTTCGCGACCATCACCACGTCGCCGTCTTCGAGGTAGTGCCCGGCGTTTCCCTCGGCGGCCGCGTTGGCCAGATTGACGCGGATGATCCTCGGTCCGGCCGTGGCGGCTTGGGCCTCATGGTACGCGGTCAGTTGCACCCGCGGATCACCCGCCAGGTGTCCCGGCGGTTGCTGGATCGGGTAGGGCATGCTCTCACGTCGG
>Ga0180437_10010508_pt1 | contig 11281 bp, 22 predicted proteins | sample SS_ome_4_FD_132410 | JGI IMG/M metagenome (GOLD analysis project Ga0180437, IMG submission 132410) | Hypersaline lake sediment archaeal communities from the Salton Sea, California, USA - SS_3_D_1 metaG | ecosystem: Environmental > Aquatic > Non-marine Saline and Alkaline > Hypersaline >... | reverse complement strand
TGGCCGACTGATGGTTCAGGGAATTTACTTGAAGAGTCGGATTATGAAGAATGGGATGGAAACGCAAAGGATTTGAAATAATGAGAAGATTACCACCAAGAATGAGTTTCAGTCAAACAACTAATTATGATAATCCTGAGATACACAAATGCAAGAAATGTGGTAAAAAACTATCAAAATATGTTTATGTTAGAACAGGGAGGCACAAATGGTCTCCAATAAAAAGAAGTGGAAAAAGGCTATATTGTGCTAAATGTAAACCAGATGCTTATGTTATATGAGGAGAATGATGGGAAGATCGAATGTGGCTGATGAAAAAAAGATTGAGTTTTTAAAAGAGAACAAATCTCTTTGGAAAGGGTTGACTGGTTGGGAAGACAAGTTCAATCCTAAGGCAAGGAAGTTGGCAAAAATCATGAAGGCCAATGGAATGTATTCAGAGTCTACTATTATGGTGGATATTAATCCATTGCGATTGATACGCAAGATTAGAAAACGGGAAGGAAAGGGCTGGTAGAAAAAATGAGTGGTGTATGGAATGTTGTTAAGAAAACTAAACCTCCTATAAACGAGAGTTTTTGGGGATATGATGTATTTTATGGTGGGGTACATGTTTGCCGTTGGGATGGGGAAGACGTTGATGACGATGAGGTTCCCTTCCCTGAAATAGAAGGGATGGGTGGTGATGATTACGCCATTGAATTTTGGATGAAAATGGAGAAAAAACCTGATCCACCAAATATCAACTTAGAAGATATAAAGGATGATAAATGATGAAGTATTCTATTGATCCAATGTGGTTTTTTATAGGATGGGGAGTTCTTTTTGTCCTTGCAATTTCAGGTTATGTTTATTGTATATATAGTTGGATGAGAGCCTGGAAAAAGTACGAGATTGCAATGACCAAGATCATAAACGGGGAAGAGGATTAAAAAGGATATTTAAGTATGGTATCGAAGAAACCAAAGAAAAATTCTAAAGATATTAAGAAGAATTTACCGGATATTGTTCCAAAAACTGAAGCACAATTGCGAAAAAAGCTAACTTTCAAGCAGAAGAAATTTGTAAAAGAATATATGGTCGATTTGAACGCAAAAGGGGCTGCAGTAAGGGCAGGATATAGCGAAAAAAGCGCACATGTCATCGGACACGATTTGCTTAAGCATCCATTAGTACGCACGAAAATACAAAAAGAACTAACCCGAATTTTAAAGAACGTGGACGCAATTAAAGGCGTAGCAGTACGGACTTTACTGCAACAGGCACTAGGAGACATCAGGGACATTGTGGATTGGGGAAACGATCGTGTAACCCTTAAGGACTCCAGTGAATTGACCCGTGAACAGGCCAACATGATAGAGGAGATTGAAGAAAAAGTTAACAATGGTGGGGTATCTTCTGTAAAAGTGAAATTTGCTTCCCGACAAAAAGCCCTAGAACTTCTAGGAAAGTATCTATCGTTTTTTACCGAGAAGCATGAACACACTGGTACTGTGGAGCACGACCACAAACATTCCTTATCAGTAAAGGATCTTACCGACGAGGAACTGGAGACTATGAGGAACATTCTTAGGAGAAAAAAGGAAAAAGAAAATGTTATTGATGCGGAGGTTGTGGAATGAAAAATGATATGTTATCAAATATGAGAGATATTGAGTTCATGTTAAATGGTGGATATACAGCAGTAGTAGCAGGGATTATAAAATGGGTCTTAAAGATGAGTGTTGCAGGGTTCCTTCTGGGTATAACATTTAAATTTGGATACAACCTTTTTTAAAGGAGAATTTATGAAACATGAAAGATATGAAGTGATTGTGGCTTTTGATGGTGGTGTTACAAAGAAGTTTGGGACAGAAAAAACTCATTGGCATGAAGAATTCACAACCTTCATAGACAAGGGTGATTTTGTCAATGCAAAGATCGAGCGGGTACGTGTTCACTGTGGTAAAGATCTTTTTTGGGAATCAGACGAGATTGAGGATCTAGTTAGACATTTATGGCAAAACAAAAGATAACTGATACTGAAATTATAAGACATCTTGCCAACAAACATCTTGACGATTTTTTTGTAACTGAAGTTAAAGACGGGCCAAGTATGTATAGATCTCATTTGAGGTTGGATGCACTGGCCGTTAAAAAGAGTTGGGCTAGACCATGCTTTACTGCATATGAAGTAAAAACATCACGATCAGATTTTTTAAAGGATGAGAAGTGGCCAGGATACCTATCTCTTTGCCACAGGCTATATTTTGTATGCCCACAAGGTATGATTAAAAAAGAGGAACTCAAGGGTGGATCTGCAGGACTGATCTACTATAGGCAAGGGAAAACAACCCCTCTTTGGACGGCTCTTAAAGCACCTTATAGAGATATTGAAATTCCAGTACAAATGGTGATGCATATACTTTTTTCCAAGTTGGACTCTGATCGATACCCTTTTTTTAAGGAAAGGCAGGAGTACTTTGAACAATGGTTGGAAGAAAAGAAATCCTCAAGACAAATTGGCTGGGAGGTTGGAACACAGATTTGGCAAAGACTTGCTAACCATGAGGAAAAAAAGAAATTATACGATAGGACAATTGAGCGGTGGAAAAAGGACAACGAGAAGATCGAGAGCATAAGGAACCTCTTGAAGAAATACGATGTACACTTTTATAATCATGAGAGCATGATCGAAGAACTCGAAGACAGGTTGAAATGTGGTGTCAACCCTCAAATTAAGTCTCGTGTGAATCGTATCAAACGAAATGTTGAAGAGATTGAAATGATGCTAGAAGACAGTGGATCTTCTGGTACTTAATATACGTTCTTTTTAGTATGGAGAGAGTTGGTGGAACAAGGTTAAATGCGACCTCGACACACCCCATAGGGGCTGGTCTTTAATTCTAGATGAGGAGACCAACATGCGGGTTAAAATCCCGCACTCTCTTCCAAAATTGACCCAGTGTCGTTAGTTGACTTCTATAGTGTAAGTAGGTAGTTGATCGCACTGAAAGCATTATAGACGTTGTTGTAGGTAGTGAAAATTGGCATTTCAAACGGTACCTAGTAAATGTCGGCCTACTTCAATGATAAGATGAGGTGCAACTCCTCACGCTGGGAACCTTAATAAAGAGGATGATATGAAAGGTAAGATTTCGATTTCAGTTACACATTGTGGAAGTGGTGAAAAATATATAAGCATTGAATTGATAGATGAGGCGTCTGGAATCCATTTTGTTGACGCTAAAATGTCATTTGAAGATTTTGCTAAGGCTATCACTGGCCAAGCTCATATGAAAATGCATTTTAAGGCAAGGGGGTTGGATAGAGTTGGTAAGGTAATGGAACATAAACCCTTTGAATTTGTAATTCCGAAATGTGATTATCACGACAGACTTCATATTGCTGAAAAAATAGCTGTGAGGATTTGTCCAGAGGGTTGGGTTCCCGATAAATATTTTGGATCAAAGGATTCTTTTTTTGAGAAGGATGGAAAGCAATATGCTAGGACAACCATAAGAAGGTGGGTGTCCCAGTGAAGTATTATCGTCAATGCAAGTTGGAAAAAGACAATTCTTGCATGACTAGTTGGATACCAGAGAATATAGCCAAATTAAACAAGACTGTTCGATTAAAGAATGACGATGGTACATGGGATGAGGGTTGGAAAGTGGTAAAGGTTTTTAGTCGTATGGAAGAGAGCATGGTTAGAATAAAGAACAGACAACACAAACACCATAGGAAAGTGACTGATATATGAAGAAACCGTATAAACTTTTTCATGGAGATAGTGAACAAGTTTTAGCACATAGTTTACTAGATAATATGGTAGACTCTTGTGTATGCGATTGCCCATATGCAAACAAATTTATGAAGTCTGTCAAGAAATGGGACATAACACCAAGTGTCGATCTTTGGAAAGAAGTTTATAGAGTTCTCAAACCTGGGGCACATCTTTTGGCTATGGGTGGAACTAGAACATATCATAAATTGGCAATGAATATAGAGGATGCGGGGTTTGAGATAAGAGATGTTATCACATGGCTTTATGGATCTGGATTCCCAAAGTCGCACAATATCAGTAAAGCAATGGACAAGATGCAAGGGGCTAAAAGAGGGAAATTGCAAGCCAGAACAGGTTATAAAAATAATGTAAATCATAGTGGTGGTGATTATACTGGTGAATTTCCAGATAATGAACCTATAACTCCTGAAGCCAAACAGTGGGACGGTTGGGGGACAGCCCTTAAACCAGCTTGTGAACTCATTGTCATGGCACGCAAACCTTTTAAACAATCTGTAGCAAAGAACATGTTGAAACATGGTACGGGTGGAATAAATATAGACGCTTGTAAGGTTAAAACAGAGATAGGAAACAAGAGTCGATTTCCTGCAAATTTGATACTAGACGAAGAGAGCGCAAAGTTGTTAGATAAACAGAGTGGAAATACATCAAAAACAGGAAATAGAAGTATAAAGAGTAAAAATAATAATCAAGATAGTGGTAACCCATTTAGTGCAAAAGGTAATTTAAAAAACTGTGAATATACAGATTCAGGTGGGGCTTCTAGGTTTTTTTATTGTGCAAAAGCCAGTAAAGCTGAAAGAAATGTTGGGCTTGATGATATGCCTGAAGTGGAATGTAAGACTGGGTGTGGCGGGAAGATGCCTATTGATGATAACGGAAAGCAAAGAGATAGATTTAGAAAAGTGGCACGGAATCATCACCCCACAGTAAAACCTATAAAACTTATGGAGTATTTGGTAAAACTTGTGACACCACCAAATGGATTGGTGCTTGACCCTTTTATGGGTTCAGGCTCTACTGGTGTGGCGTGTGTAAGGAATGACTTTAGGTTTATAGGAATTGAAATAGGGGATGATTATTTTAATATTGCAAGCAAACGTATTAAACACCATAAGGAAGAGAAAAATATTGTAAAGGATTAATATGATAATACTACTTGATTTAGATGGGGTTTGCGTAGATTTCATTTCTGGAGTATCGGAACTTCTTGGAAGGGATATCGATCACAACAACTGGCCGATAAAAGGTGAATTTGCTCTTGAAAAGATTTATGATGCCCCAATCAATATGATATGGAAGATTATAGACAATGAGGGTCCAGAGTTTTGGGCACGTTTAACTCCTTATATAGATTTCTTCCCGATGTACAATCTTCTTTGTAAATATGGGAAGGTGTATTTTTGTACAAGCCCATCAATTTCATCGGATTGCGTGAAGGGAAAGTTGATGTGGTTACAAGACAAGTTTGGTATGGGTTTCAGGAACTACATCTTTACTTGTAAAAAGCATTTGTTGGCTGGACCGGATCGTGTTTTGATCGATGATTCAGACATGCATTGTGAGAAATTTGCTGAAGCGGGTGGAAGATCAATCTTGTACCCAAGGTTGTGGAACAAGAATTATGATATCGAGGACTCGGATGCATTTTTGTTTAAAAGAATGGAGCGTATATGCGGATTGCTAAGACAGTAACAGGGTTTATAATTGCATATCCAATATTAATATTTATCGGTGTAATGATAGATGTAGTTCTCATAACTGTTGTCCCGTTCTTTTTTGCGAAAGAGTGTTATGAAAGAGACCAATGGTTCTGGAAGATCAAAATCAAGGACAAGAGCGATGAGGAACACGAGGTTGAGGAACGAGCAAAGCACGTACTTGAACACATACTGAAGGAAAGAAAAAGAGTGAAGAAAATTTTAAAGAAATACATTCGATCCTGGGGTGGTATGGACGGTGACGAATATATAGAAATTTGTAATGAAATTGATGAGGTTACACAGGGGTTTTAATATGATGCATAGACTAAAAATTTTGCCTGAATATTATGAGGCGGTTGTTAAAGGAAAAAAGAAATTTGAGGTTAGGGAAAATGATAGGGGTTACCAGGTTGGAGACCATTTGGCATTGTCGGAGTGGGACCCTAAGACAAAAAACTACACTGGAAAAGAAATTTGGGTATTTGTAACATATATGATGGAAGGTGGTCAATACGGTCTTGATGAAAAATACGTGATAATGTCTATTGAAATATTAGATAAAAAGAATGAACACGAGGAGTGGAAAGAAAACACTAAACACCAAACTGTAGGATATGAACATATATGAGCACAAAAATCTACAATGCTTATAAGTTCAACGGATCAATCGAAGATTTGATGGTTTTTTTGTGGGATTTAAAGAAAAAGTATTGGGAAAATGTAGAATACGTTTTTAAAGGGTCTATGGTATGGGACTACTACTTTGTAAATATGGACAGGCTTAAAGCGATTGATGAGTTTGAAAAAGGTATGAGAAAGGGCACTAGATTCAATTATTATGATCCTTCAGCATCGGTTGTGGTGTATTTTTATAAAAAACATATATACGTACAATTCTTTGGTGTGTTTGAGGATTTATACAAACTTGATGAAAGTAAAATCCTTGACCATAGATTTAAGGATTATCATTATCAAAATTCAACTGAAGGCCCAGACGATGTTTCTCAAAGAAGTTGGAACACAAGAAAAAGAACTTGGGATGAAATTATGTCACATGGTGGTTCTTTTAGAGAGAATGGTTTAACCTTTGATGTCTTCTGTGAGAATGATGCGTTTTCTTTTGTGTGGAAACTTAAAGAGGAATTATTGAAAAAGAGGAAAAAGAATGAGTGCAAAGATTAAAGAAAATCACTGGTTACCAAAGTTCCTTAAGGTAGAGGGAATTACATTCAACCCTTATATTTTCCTTGCTGAAAAGAAAAAGGAACGTTTAGTAAACCACGAAATGATCCATATAGAACAGTATAAAGAGTGTGGGTTTTTTGGTTTTCTCTCAAAGTATGTTGGGTTCTGGTTTAAGGATTATTTGAAGTACAAGAGTTACAACACAGCGTATATGAGGATTCCTTTTGAAAAAGAGGCATATGAAAATCAGCGCAATTTGGATTATATAAAGACAAGAAAAGAGCATGCGTGGAAGGATTACATATGATAACAATGCTATACTGTCCTAAATGTGGAATTATGATGACTTCTACTGATGGTGATAAGCAATGGTATTGTTCCTGTTGTGTAGTTAATTACAAACTTAGAGTTGTTAATGGAAAGATTGAATTGGAGGAGGTTTAAGCATGAATGGAAAGGTAGCGAGGGTTATAAATAGAGCAGTAACAGTTACATATCATGATGTAAATTATGCTGGGAAAGCGAGTAAACGTGGTGTGAGAAGTAGATTCATGGAAAGTTACAAACGACTGTCCCATAAGGACAGAAATTATAGAGTCCGTGAAATGGAAGATGTAGCAAACGGATTCATTGACCCACAGGAATTTTTAGATTCAATACTAATATGAAACCAAACATTATAAAACCTGAACACAACTTTGATGCTCCGTTTACACTGGATCAGTTGGACATTGAGGCAGCCGAAAGGTCTCTTGCAGAATTTTCAAAGCAAGCATGGCCGATCGTTGAACCCAAAAGAGTGTATCAGCACAATTGGCATATCGATGCGATTTGTGAACACTTGGAGGCTGTGGCAAATGGGGAGATCCGAAATCTCTTGATCAACGTACCGCCAAGGCACATGAAAGAAATATGGCACGAACAACCCATTTTAACTCCACAAGGTTGGAGAAAACATGGTGATCTAAATGTTGGTGATTTTGTATTTGGTCCTGATGGTTCACATAGAAAAATCATAAAAAAATCTGAAGATTCTCCTTCTGATGTTGAGGTTGAATTTAAAAATGGAGAAATTATAAAATGCAATGGTGATCACTTATGGACTGTATATGATAGACAAACAAAAAAATGGGTGACAAGGGACACTAGAAGTTTTTTCAATTGTAAAGTGGTGGTTGGTAAAAAAGAACCTAGATGTAGGTTTCAATTACCTTTAATGGAGAAGTTAGAATTTAATAAAAAAAGCCAACCTCTTGACCCATATTATGTTGGGTTGTGGATTGCTGATGGTACTAGGGCAAGCACTTGTATTACACACCACATTGATAATGTTCAGTTAATTGATCGTATACCTTATAAAGTGACTTCGACCATTAAAGTGGCAAAAGAACATATAGTTAAATCTGGATTTGGACACCAAGGTATCTTAGAAAAATTGAGAGATCTTGGGTTACGTGATAAAAAATATATACCGGAAATTTACAAGTGGGGTTCAGTTGAACAAAGGTTAGAACTTCTTGCTGGAATTATTGATGGTGATGGTTGTGTGTGTAAAAAAACCGGAAGAGTTAGGATTACTTCTGGTGATAGTGAAGAATTGGCAAGAGATATTTTTGATGTTGTAATGTCTTTGGGTTTTTATCCCACTATAACTACATACAAAGCACCGGATTTCCCACCATATAAATCAAAAGGAACTAAATGTTTTGTAGTTCAGTTCACTCCACACTTAGACATTCCAACTGTTTTACCAAAGAAGAGGGTTATTGGAAGAAACATCAAGAGAAGAAGAATTGGTATTAAAGAAGTAAGAAAGGCAAAAAATCCTGGAGTTGGAAATTGTATAACTGTAAATCATCCAGATGGTTTATATCTTGTAGGTGAAACATGCGTACCAACCCACAATTCCCTTTTGGTTTCAGTGTTTTTTCCTTGTTGGTTGTGGACAACCCGTCCTGAAACCCGTTGGCTTTTCAGTTCCTATGCACAGAGTCTTTCATCGAGAGATTCAGTTAAATGCAGAAGGATTATCAAGCACCCTTGGTACCAAAAGCGTTGGGGAAACCAATTTCAGATTGCCAAGGATCAAGATGAGAAGTTAAAATTTGAAAATGATCGAACGGGTTATAGAATCGCATCTTCCGTGGGTGGTTCCAACACTGGTGAAGGTGGTGATTTCATCCTGGTCGATGACCCGCACAAGGTCAACAAAACAGAATCGGCCAAAGAGCGTAAAAATGTAATCAGTTGGTGGGACAATGAAATGTCCACTCGTGGTAATGATCCCGATACCTACTGCAAGATTGTAATCATGCAGCGTATCCACGAGGGTGATTTGTCGGGACATATACTCAAGCAAGGTGGTTATGAGCACCTTTGTCTTCCAGCCGAATACGAGTCCAAAAGGAAGGTTTGGATTCTGGATGGTGATAAAAAGGTTCAAAAGGAACAAGATGTCAAGGATCTTCCTACATCAATAGGATGGATCGATCCTAGAACTGAAGAAGAGGAACTCCTTTGGCCCAGTAGATTTACAAAGTTAGCCCTTGTTGAATTGAAAAGAAGGTTGGGATCAAGGGGAACAGCCGGTCAATTACAACAAAGACCTAGTCCTGCTAAGGGTATTATTGTTGAACGCCACTGGTGGAAATTCTATCCGGAGAGTCCTCGTGATAAAATCAAGCAAGTGAGTTTTATCACAATCTCATGGGATATGTCATTTAAAAAGGCTACTGACACGGATTATGTGGTCGGTCAAGTTTGGGGAAGAACTGGAGCCAATAAATTCCTTTTCGACGAGTTTAGGAAAAAGATGGGGTTTGTTGAAACGATACAGGCCGTACTATATATGAACGCTAAGTGGCCTCAAGCCAATGAGAATGTGGTCGAGGAAAAGGCCAATGGTTCTGCTGTAATAGACACTTTAAAATCCAAGATCCCTGGAATGATTGCTTACAACCCGATTGAATCCAAGGAATCAAGGATCATTGCTGTATCTCCTCAAATCGAGGCTGGAAATGTGTGGCTTCCTGATGTTGAGAAATACCCATGGGTCGAGGATTATATAGAAGAGTTGGCCATATTTCCAAATGGTGAATATGATGACCGTGTGGATTCCACTTCACAAGCCCTATTGCGACTTGGAAAGAACATGGGGTGGATCGAGGCTGCAGCCAATATGAAGGATGACAAACAAAAACAACTTCTTAAGGAGATGTTCTGGAAAAATATGAAATGAAACTATCAGTATTGACGCACCGTTCTTTTAAGTAGAGGTTAAATATGAAAGAAAAAGAAATAAAAGGATTTTGTATAGTTTGTAACGAAATAAAACCGCTTTATAAAGTTTATGATGGTTACGGTAATTCATATACAGTACACAAAATATGTGTATCATGTTTCAATTCTTATAATAGATACCATGGTGAAAGGTTTATTTTAGAAGCGGTACATAATAGACGTAGCAATCTTAAAAGTGAATTTACAAAGACACTTGATAAAACTGTACAAGATTGGCACAACCCACCAGTGGCTAAATGCATTCAAAACAAAGACGCTGAAGATATGATAAGTAAAGATACTTTTTGTGAGATTATTGGGATGGAAAAGAAGTTGAGTGATGATGACCTTTTACAGTGCGTCGAGTATCTTAAGTCCATACTTCACAATAGAAGTGTAAAGTCTTCAAGATCGGGAAAGAAGAAGGGAAAGGGGAATTGAGCAAATCAAGATTAGCATCATTTTTCGGTCTTTTGGCAGGTATGGGTGCTTTACCTATGTTTAAGGAACCAAAGTGGTTGAAAGGTATCGATATTGAAAAGGAATATGAACTGATCAAGCAAAAAAAGAGCAATCTATCTGCAAGTCAAAGAGCGGAGGTTGTTGCTCGATATGAATGGGAAAAAAAGGACAGAGAGGAATGTAAAAGAGTAAATAAAAAATATTTGTATATGTCAATATCTGATTTAATACACTCAAACTCAACGTGGAGTTTAGAGGAGACAAAAGAATATTTAAATAAAAGAGGCATAAACATTCCAGATGTTGATTTACAAAGAATGTACAACGAGGAAAGAGAATGTGGGCGGTAAAGTTAGGGTCTAAAGGAAAAATACATTACGTAGAGAAGGAATATCGAAAATCTTATCTTACTAAAAAGAATGGAATATACCACTATTATGAGACATCTTGTGGTAAAAGAATGAAAGGGAGTTTTTGGCATTTTTTTGATTCTATATTTAGAACATCTATTGACATCGACCATCCACTTCCTGTTCCAGTTTGTAAAAGATGTTTAAATTCTCAATTAAAAAAAGATCCAATGTTAGACCGCATTTATAAAAGCTGGAAGAAGAGGAATATTAAATCGTATTTACAATTGATGGAAGAAAAGGATTGATAATGGATTTTGCGGATACATATTTAGAGATTGTGGCTCCTGGGGAAGAAGGGGACATAATTAGTATTAGTATTCACGCTCCTGAAGCCGAGGATGCTAGTGCGTCAAGTGTTAGTAAGGAAGTTATACTTGATGGTGGAACTGAAAAATATGCTGAATGGGGATTATATTTAATAAGAGACTTCATTGCACGCAAACTCAATGAGG
>Ga0180437_10010507_pt1 | contig 11281 bp, 5 predicted proteins | sample SS_ome_4_FD_132410 | JGI IMG/M metagenome (GOLD analysis project Ga0180437, IMG submission 132410) | Hypersaline lake sediment archaeal communities from the Salton Sea, California, USA - SS_3_D_1 metaG | ecosystem: Environmental > Aquatic > Non-marine Saline and Alkaline > Hypersaline > Sediment... | reverse complement strand
CGGCCGTGCGCCACTGGACGGCCTGCGTGGTGCGCGGGTCGTCCGACCACGTAAGCACGACCTGGTCCGGTGAATCCGTTGCGGGGTGCGATGTCGCCCGGACGTCGGCCACGAGCACGGGATGATGCTCGACTACGCCCAAGACGAGCAAACCACCCAGTGCAACGGCAACGACGATGGGCAAAACGCGCCTGAGCAGCCCTCGACGACGCGCCGAGCCCTTCTCGTCCCGCGCAAACAACCGGATCATGCAGTACACGACGCCCAGAAGCACCAGTAGGAAGCCGAACACCACATGCACGTCAAGAACGTACCACTTGGCGATGCCCAGGAAACCGCGCTGAGCGACGGCTATGTCCGTGCCCCGCGCGGCAAAATGAATAAAGATTCCTGTCGAGGCGACAACCACCAAGGCAACAATGAAAAACCACTTCGCAAACCGCCTCAAGCAACACTTCTCCTTTACGGGCGTCACCGCAGTTTCGCACGAAGATACCCTTCGTCAGGAAGGGCGTCGGGCTACCTTCATAACGCCTGACGGCACGCCATGTCAATCGCGGTCTACCGATCCGATAGAGACATTGTCGGTCCGCCTTGTGCGGTGCAACGGCAGCGGCGCTGCTTTGTGGCGCGCCAAACGTACTGAGTCACCGTCGACACGCTGCGGCTCGGCGGACGAAGGCTCTGAAGAGCCTGTTCTGAATTGCGTCATTGACGGCCATCTCGGGATGCCACTGGACACCCACAATCCAGCAGTCATCGTCGTCTGGCTCCACCTCGATGGCCTCGACAATGCCGCCAGGACCCGTGGCGACGATGGACACGCCCGCGCCCGGCTTATCCACTGCCTGGCCGTGGAAGCTGTGGACATTGTCCAAGCGGATGTCTCCCGTCACCTCGGCCAATCGGCTCCCTTGAGCCAGTTCGACGGGGTGCCCGGCGAACGTAAAGTGGGCCTTCTTCAGTTCCTCGTCCGCGCGCAGGTTGCGGAGCGTTCCACCAAAAGCGACGTTCAGGATCTGGCAACCCCGGCATATGCCCAGGACGGGGATACCGCGCGCTTTGGCCGCGCGAATGAGAGCAATCTCGAAATCGTCTCGCAGTCGGTTGATCATCATGCTGCCGTTCGGATTGCCGCCATAGAGTTCCGGATCCACGTCCCCGCCGCCGGTCAGCAGCACGCCGTCGATCTGCTCGCGATCCAACAAAGCCTCGAGCGCCTCAGCGTCGACCTCCGGGGAACCCGCCGCATCCGGCTCGAACCGGATCAGGCGTCCGCCGACGCGCGTCAAGGCTTGCTGGTACGTGCTATCCGTGATCCCGAGCTCATTCAGCCAGGTGTCGTCGAGTGAGAACGCGATACGCGGCGCGTCATGAGGGAGCCGGGCATGCATCCAGAGCTGGAATCCGACCCGCGACAGGCAATAGACGCCGACAATTATGACCACCGCGAAGGCGATGCGGACAAGCCAAGGGCGAGAACGTTTTGCCCCGCGCGTCGACGTGTCGTTTCGCTCTTCGTGCGTGTCACTCATCGTTGCTGCCGGGGCCTCCTTCCCCCGTCAGCAGTTCCATATTCACTTTCCCGTGGCGAAGGAACACGGCAACCGGGTATAGGAGCCCGAGCGCGGGCAGGGGATCGTGACGCGACAGGATGTCGTAGACGTTGTCTTTGTGATCCTCGAGCAGGCTTCTGGCCTCCCTGAATCGCGCCTTTAGATCCAGTAGCTCTTTCGTCCCTTTGAAAAGCTTGCGTATGCCGGCGCGCTTCGACCCCTCGCGGAACTCGTCCTTGGCCTGGCGCCACGCGTTGGTGAGCGCCTCCATGCCGCGGTCGTTCGCGGCCATATCCTGCAACGTGGCCAGAAAAGCGACCACCGGGATTTCGGTGCGGACGTCCATACGCCCTTGCTCGACAGGGTCCAGGCGCCCATCCGCGCCGAGCCGGAACAGCAGCCACGGGTAATCCCAGCCCGATTCGACGGCCTGAATCAACCCGCCCCAGAACCGGGGATTCACCTCGATCAGGCACGGCTGGCCGTCGGGCGTACCGTCCCACCGGAAATCGAGTTCGGCCACCCCGTGCCACCCAAGCGGGCCGAGGACATCGGACGCAATCGCCTCCATCTTCGGGGCGCTGACGGTTTCGCGCATCACGCCCGCACCCTTCTCGGCCGGAAACGCCCGCAGGTTGTGGTAGGTCATGCAGGCGACAAGCTTCCCGTGGTCGAACAACGTCGTGACACAGTAGTCGTCGCCCGGCACGGCTTCCTGAACGATCGGACAATCGCCCTCTTTCAGCTTGAAATGGTCGATGAATTCCTTGAATGTGGAGGCCAGTTCTTCCCGCGTCTTGACCTTCTGAATGCCTACGCCCGCCGCCGACTCGCGCAGCTTCACAAAGGCCGGCAGCGTTACGTCAGCCGCCAAGGCCTCGAACTCATCGAGGCTTTTCGGAATCCACGTGGTAGGGATAGGCAACCCGCGCTCGAGCGCATACGCCGCCAGCGATCCCTTGTTGTGCACCATTTCGATATCTTCAATTTGCGGCAACGGCACACGGATACGCGGCTCGAACCGTTCCCGATGCCGCGCAATCAAATACGTCTCCTTGTGAATCGGCATGAGCACATACGGCAGCGATTCGTCCTCGGGCTTGTGCTTGACGACGGCCCTTTCGAGCGCGTCGAGGAACCCTTCAGGGTCTTCCGTCGAATTCGGATACCGGAACTCCGCGATGCTATATCGCGAAAACGAAGCCGCCGTCATCGCATATTCATCGCCCGTCACCACCTCAACACCCCGCCGCCCCAAACTCCGCGTCGCAACCAGCGACTGCCACCCCCGCGAATACGTGATAACAGCCCGCCCGGCGCCCTTAGTCTCCTCCGCAGATTCGCTCATATGTGTTCTCCCCAATCGCCTCAAACAAACCAGAAGTCTGCACAGTTCACAGCGCGCACAGCCACTCTAACGCACCGGCTTCTTCGGACACAACCGCGCCGACGCATTGTGGTCTGCAATTCGGGGAAAAGTGCCTCGGGTCGCCTAATGGCTCGCGCATCACCGGCGGCACAGCCTGGCAGGTGCATGCGCCGGTTAGCTTCAGGTCGAACAACACACGGCTTATTTTGGCAGCGCCTTGCGCATCTCAGACAGGTCCTTTTCTAATCGCTCATCCACTCTCACAAAAGCGCCCACAGCAAGGAGTCCCCTTAGAGGGCTAAGATCCTGGACGCCATTACAGCCGTTGAGATATAGGCTTCTCAGGCTCGTCAGTCCCGACAGAGGAGTGAGATCTTGGATCTGCATGCATTCCTCGAGACTTAGAGTGCGCAGATTGCCTAGTCCTTTCAGTGCTTCAATGTCGGACACATTCGAGCAGTAGTGCAGACTAAGCCTGGTAAGCCCAGCCATACCGGCCAGCGGCGATAGGTCAGAAACGCCCCGGCAAGCTGTCAGGCTCAGGGATTCCAGCTTCTTCAGTTGGCTGAGCGGGGAAAGGTCTTGGATATTCTCGCTGCTTTCGAGGTTAAGATGTTTCAGATTTGTCAACTTGGCCAGTGGTGAGATATCCGACACCCCATTGAATCGGTGCAGTATTAGTGACTCCAGGCCGGTCAGGTTTGTCAGTGGCGTGAGGTCCGAAACCTCGCGCCACTCACTCAACTCGAGTTGCCTCAGGTTCGTGAGTCCCGCTAACGGCGACAAGTCGTCAAGGGCTATCCATGTTGCGCCAACTGCGAGGGATTCCAAGTTGGTGAGCTTCGCTAAGGGAGTCACGTCAACAATCTCTTCGCAGCCGTGAAGATTGAGGGACTTGAGCGTGGTGAGCTGTGCCAATGGTTTAAGATCGGATATCCTGCAGTTTCTGAGGTCCAACATCTCAAGTCGCGGGAGTGCGCATAGCGCTGATAGCGTTCCGATATGTGGATTGCTACTTAGATCCAGCGACCTAAGCGCTGCTAGCTTCGCAAGGGGGGAGAGTGAATGGACATTCATCTCTCCCATGTCTCCAGGAAACCTGCCCAGTTCCAGCGATTCCAGGTTGACCAGTTTGGCCAGTGGGCGCAGATCGGTAACCTGGTCGCAACTTCTCAGGTCCAGCGAAGTGAGGCTGGTTAGGTTTGCCAACGGCGACAGGTCGGAGAACTTCACTCGGCGTCCCCGTCGTACTCGTCGCAAGTGTGTGATCTTGTCCAAACCGGGCAGCGCTGAGAACTCCTCAGGCAGAGGACACTCGCACCAAAGAATCAATTGCCTACCTGAGGGGTGTTCCTCAAGTGCCGCAGCGGCAGCCGTGAGGTCATCGCCTGGACTTTGAATCCAAATCCCGGCCAACTGCCGCTGAGCGTCGTCTACGCCCACATACACGGATACCCCTTCCTGCGCGAAGCTGAGGTACGTTCCTCCGGTATAGTGCCAACGCAGCCCGCATCTCCCAATGTAAATCCATCCATCGTCTGGTATGCGGGTGTTTCTTTCCCCACCCGTGAGCCCCCCGCGCACAAGACGGACCTCGCCAGGGCCGGGTGGCGTCAAGATGCGGGATCCGGACCTCGTTGTTGTTGCTTCGGCGATTTCTTCGTCGGTTAGCTCGACGTGCAGCGTGCCACCCATGATCTCCGTGCCTAGGATTTCAAGTTCCTTGATTGGAACCACTCGCTCTTCATAGTCTTCGGCCTCAGGGGATGGGCCGACTGCGATTACAATCCTGACTGCCGGCAAGCTACTGGGGCACCGGAGAAGAACCTCCCTTTCAGTACCTTGAATCAACAGTCTTTGGTCCCGGATAAAGCCTTGTCCTTGTGCGTCCGCGTTGCCACTTGTGTGCGCAGCGCAGACGACTTGTGGTGCTTGATAGTACGTCGAAACGTAAAGCAAGTTGTGCGGGAAAGGCAACGGGCCGTGCGAAACAGTCAAGATAAAGCTACCCTGGACAAGGTCGAGCTCCTCCCAGCCCGTAAGCGGCACAATCCCGCCAGACTGCCCATACCTCACATATCTGGCGTGCTGCTTCACGCCGATGACGCGCTTCTTGTCCCACTCGTATTCGTTGATGGAGTTGACATATCGCAGGCTGCTGGGGAGAGGGTCTGCAAAAATACGCCCGATATCGTCGCGAAGCAGGACTATCTCTTCAATGCGCTGGATACGCCCCTCTGTGAGCGTCTCTTCGCGCCACTCCCCGTAATACGTGTCATTCCGCACGGAGTACTCGATTGTTCTTCCTGGCCCTTTGATCTCCTCGATAGCGTAGTTCGGTACGTTTGGCGATTGGAGCTTGGAATACATGCCACACCGCCAAAACCGTAGACTCGGTTTCTCCGAGCCCATGGGTACGGACTGCTCCCCGTGGCGGACGACCTTTCCAAACAATGGCAGCTCCACCCGCTCGTACCACACGCGCGCGGGCGGGCTTGCAGGAGCAAGGACGCAGACGAGCGCCAGAACGAATGTGAATTTGACGCTGAATTGACTCATCTATGTCTGACTCCTAACGCTTCGTCGAAGAGCTCGAAGACAGAAAGACCTCAACACCGCAAGCAGTGGCCAAAACCAGGGGATTCCTTCATGTCGGAGCTTCAAAGAATAGACTTGACAGTAAAGCGCCGAGATATCTCTTACGGCAACGTTCGTTAACACCTCTTGGATGACAGCAGCCTGTACGGGGATTTTTGGGGGAGGAGTTTTGGGGACTACGAAACTACCCCTTCCGTCCTGCACTTTTTCCGCCAGAACGCTCCGTGTAGCTCTTGGCATATCGGCCCCGCAGCACGAAAGCGGCAGGGATTCAATACAAACGGGAAGTGCTCCCCCCCATTCCAACCGCTCTCCCTTGGCTGCGTTCTTGCAAGACCTTCATCGGAGTTGTTCCGAACAGGAGACTGTCACGGCGTCAGCATTGACGCGTGGCCGCATACATGCACATAATGAACCAGCCGACACTGAGGTCGAGACGGAGCAGAAATGGGGGTGGACAGATGAGCCACATCGCGGCACTCCGGGTCCGGGCCTTCCTCGCAATACTCTGCATCCTGGTCGTGAGTTCGCATTCTTCCATGGCAGCCAGTATGGAACAGCCGCGATTCCAATTCGACCGCATGTGGCCGATGCTATCGCAACCCTGGTCTTTCAACGACCCAATTGGCGTTGCGGTGCACGGAAGCGTTGTGTACGTGTGCGACAGCCTGAACGAGCGGGTGAACAAGTACACTGTTGATGGTCAACTCATCGCAAGCCTGGCGGTGCAGTATCCGTTCGGCTTGGCCACTGACGCGGGAGGGAACGTATATGTCGCTGACGAAGAGGGGATCGCTAAGTACGATCCGGCCGGCACGTTTGTGGCGTTCATCTCAACGCAAGAAGAAAACGGCGCAGGCGGGATGCAGCCGGTTAGTCCAGCGGACGTAGCCGTTCGCGAGTCTGGGGATATCTACGTTGTCAGTCGGCACCGGCTCCTGGTGCAACAATACGATGCGAACGGCGGGCTTGTTCGTCAATGGGCAGAAGAAGCAGATAACAGGGCGGATGCAGACAGAAATGGCATTGCCGTAGGTGCAGATGGCGGCGTCTATGTGTCTGACTTCGTGCACGACACGGTCAGGAAGTACACGGCTGAGGGAGACTGGTTGCTGGACTTTGCCCGGCCAACGCCGGCTGACGGCAGCATCGGTTTTGACGGCCCTGCAGGGATCGCTGTTGACGCCAATGGCTTCGTCTACGTGGCCGACCTCCATAATGAGCGTGTCCTGAGATTCACTGGCCAGGGTCTCTTCGACACGGCGTGGCAAATCGAATCGCTGGCTGATCCGTCCGGGGTCGCTATTGACAGCACGGGCAACATTTACATTACTGAAGTAGACGCTGACCGCATCTCGAAATTTACATCTTACGGCAGCCCCATCACCCAGTGGTGCACGTCCGGCAATGCTCCGGGCTTGTTCAGTCGCCCCGAAGCCTTGGTACTTTCCCAGAGTGGCGACGTGTACGTGGCCGACACCTCCAACGGCCGCGTACAGGTGTTCTCTGGATCGGGTGAATTCCGATGCGAATGGCGTCTGCAGGGCGGCTTTGAACCGGGCAGAGGGATGAGCCCAAGGGGGATTGCGGTGGACGCCGCCGGGTATGTGTACGTGTCCAACGATGGTAATGAGGGGGCCCCGATACTAAGGTTCGATGCGGACACTTCCCTGGACGCCGAATGGGGACTCGATGAGGACTTTGGGACGCCGGAAGGGATCGCCCTTGATAGCCTGGGCAACGTGTACGCAACCGACGCTGGCAGCGATTCCGATACCGTGCGCGTGGATCGGGTCCTGAAATACTCGCCGTCGGGTCAACTTGTGGCGGCATGGGGGGAGTTCGGCCACGGCGGCCCGACAGCGGAGGACCCGTACCATCCTGTCCAGTTCGCGGGCCCGCGAGATATTGCCATTGACGGTGAAGGCAATGTGTACGTCACGGACGAAGGCAACTGCCGGGTGCAAAAGTTTACAAGTAGCGGCGAGTTCCTGCTTCAGTGGGGCGTATCTGGGGAGGGCGACGGTCAGTTGACCGGCCCTCGCGGCGTTGACATAGACGCCAACGGCAACATTTGTGTAGTGGATACAAACAACACAGACGTCGCACGCATCGAGGTGTTCAGGCCGGATGGAACCTTCCTATACTCGCTGGGGGGCTCTGGTGAAAACGCCGGGGAGTTCAGCGAGCCAGCAGGTATCGCCATAGGCACCGACGGCCGAATATACGTCGCGGACGCAGGCAATGACCGCGTGCAGGTGTTTCGAGAAGCCGCGGCGGCTGGCGAACACAAGGCTATTGTCGTTGCAGGCGGGGGGCCCTTTGCAGACGCAAGCTTGTGGCCTTCCACCCAAATGCTAGCTAACTTCGCGTACCGCTCCTTAAGATATCAAGGTTTCTCGCCAGAGATGATCCGTTATCTGACTTCAAATCAGAGTCTGGATTTAGACAACGACGTCAAAACAGTGGAAGTTGCCGGCGACGCCACTGTCACGAATCTGGCATACGCCATTACAGATTGGGCAACACAAAACCAGACCGAGAACGTGATCGTGTATCTGACGGGTCCGGGTGTGCAAGATCTTTTCCGAATCAACGAAGCCGAGACTGTGTCGGCTGCCACGTTGGGCGCCTGGCTCGATACGTTGCAGAGCACGATAGCCGGTTCCGTGGTGGTGATTTACGACGCGAGCGAGGCGGGAAATTTTGTTACGTGGCTTGCGCCCAAGTCAGAGAACGGTCGTGTTGTCATCGCCAGCGCCTCCGCCGAGGAACCCGCCTATTTTGTGACCAACGGTACACTGTCATTCTCCAACCAGTTCTGGCTGGGAGTTTTCAACGGGTTAGACATCTACGACGCCTTCGAGGCCGCCCGTGACGCCATTGGCGGCTCGACCGCGTATCAGCATCCACAACTCGATGCAAACGGCAACGGCATCGGCAACGAGCCCGAAGACGCCGCCTTGGCCGCCGGCTTAACGATCATGCTCGGTGCACGCAGCTTCGATGAAGCCCCGGTTGTGGCGGCTGTTTCTCCCCCGCAAGTCCTCTCAGAAGACCAGACCGCAGCCGCGTTCTTCGCCGGCGGGGTAACTGACGATAGGGCTGCCGTTGCCCGCGTCTGGGCCGTGATTACACCGCCTGGCGGGGTTAAGGCAGGTGACGCCGCACTGGTAGACCTCCCCAGCTTCGACTTGGTTCCCGGCGACGAGGATTCCTATACGGGGACGTTCGACGGTTTCGAACAGCCCGGTGAGTATGAGGTTGATATTTACGCAATGGACGGCAACTTGAACATTTCTGTCGTCCAACGCACTACAGTGACCAAAGCGGGCATTCTGCCCGGCACGGTACTCTGCACCGTATGGGACGACGATGCGTCTGACCATGTCCCGATCACGAACGCCACAGTAACGGTTACCCCTATTGGCTTGTCCATCACGGAGAACATCGAGGGAGTCTACACATTCGCCGACATCCCTGCGGGGACATATACCATACTGGTCGTGGCACCGGGCTACGAAGACGCCTCGCGGACGGCCACTGTCGCCTCGGGCGCGGTCGTCAGGGTTGATTTCCCCATACACCAGATGTCCAACGGGGAAGGAGAGGGCGAGAGTGAAGGCGAGGGAGAAGGGCCATCGCCCGGCTGCATAGGTCCAGCCCTTACGACAGGCCATTCAAGCACCCCCTCCGGAGGTCTCCGCGGCGATATCCTCGTGTTGAGCGCCGTGCTGACGCTCCTAGTCTCTGCTCGGAAAGGCAAACAGACCACCCGTGCATAAGCACAGACAGAAGGAAGCCCAACATCGAGGAATCTACTCTAGCTCGCCCAATGCTCAATCAGTCCACTCACATCCTTCGGCTGAAGCTCACCGGACGATGCCGCGTCCGTCTGCAAGCCACAATGCGTCGCCGCGCTCAACCACGCGCCGTCCTCCGCACGCGCAACCAACCCGGCTGGTGAAACGCCTCATCGAGCTCACCGAAAACATCAGCAAAGAGAAGATGGCAGACCTCGCAGGAGAATCCTGACCATAGGCGTCCCCGGGTGGTGATGCGCGGATAGAGCTTCTCCGACGGGGACGAACGCAGGGTGTGTACGTACAAGTCTCGTCGTCAGATAACTGAGGCAAGCTAGGGGACCGCGTTATAGACGGCGTCGTGGGGCAGCACGACGCGGAAGCCCGCACGCCGTTCTGCGGCGCTCGGGGGAACCCGAGCCCAGGAGAGGCAACCGCCCCGGCCGGTGTCGTAGGAGCCGCCGCGGCGGACATGCATCGTGCCGGCCGGGGGCCCGGGCGGGTCGTCGGTCGGGCTCCGGGCGTAGTAGTCCGCCGCGTACCAATCCTGACACCATTCCCAAGCGTTCCCGGCCATGTTGAACAGCCCAAAGGGATTGGCCGGAAACGTGCCCACCGGCTCAGGGTGATACCGGGGGGCGTGACGGTCCCCGGCCGCGACGGCGTCCGGCCTGTAGAAGATGCTGGCCAGTTCCTTGGGGTCCCGGTCGCCCATATAGGTCCTTGTCATCGTGCCGGCACGGTACGCGTATTCCCATTCCGCTTCCGTCGGCAGGCGGTACGGCAGCCCTTCCCGCTCCGACAACAACCGGCAAAACGCGACGCTCTCCTCCCAATCGATCAGATAGACGGGATGATTCGCAAGCGGGGGCTCACCCCTGGTCGGGGCGATTTTGCCTGTGACCGCTTCGTACTGCGCGCGCGTTACCTCGTAGGCGCCCATGAAACACGGCCGGGTGATATTCACCCAATGCGCCGGTTCGGCGTCCGGCACCCGCGCTTGCCCCATGAGAAACTGCCCCGCTGGGAGCGAGACGAACTCCATGCCGACCGTGTTGACCCAATACGTGACTTCTTCCTCGTGGTTCCCCAGAGGCAGGGCCAACGTGACCCGGCGCATCACCTTCGTCCAGCCCGGCGGGAGCGCCGTCCGGGCCGCAACCTCGCGGGCCTCCCCGACGGCCTGCTCAGCGCTTTCCTCCGCTGCCCGGACCCGGGTTCGCCGGACGGCCTTGTTCCCGACCCTGAGTAGCGCGACCCCGCCAACGGACACAACAAGCAGAAGGAAAACCAACACCCGAAAGTCCAATCGGAACGCGCCCCTCGTGGTCTTGCTCATCCCTTTTGGCTCCTTCCCGGCGGACTTGCAGCGGGTTCGCCGACTGCCCCCGGCCCCGCTCGCATGCCGACCCGCGCGAAACGCGGAGCCCCGCCACGCCATCGAGGCCGACCGCCACAGTCTCATTTCCCGTCAGTATAGTTCTGTCTGCCGAACCCGTCAATGGCGCGAGTTGCCTCATGAAGGGAACCCACTCGAAATGTCTGGTGGATTGGGCGAATTGCCTCACAATAAAGGTATTCGAAGGCGCATCGTTGCCTCACGCAACAAGAGCATCCGAAATCGGCTGGTGTCGAGACAGGGGTCTGATCTTAAACTATAACGCTTTGGTGGTCTGCTTGTCTCGGACAAGGTTTGATAACAGGATAAGCCAGGATCAGAGGCGAATCTGGTCAGCCAGACAGGGCATCACGTTCATCGTGTTATCCTGTCGAAACCGAGGGCGTCGAACAACGCGATCTTCGCTTTGCAGGACTTGTTACCGACGCAGTGGCGAATGGCGCTGACTTTTCGTTTAAGTTCTTCTATTTTCTTGGGTTGCGTTTGCGTTTCCTGACGCCGCGCGTTTTGGCTTCGAGTATTTCCAGGGAAAGGGTTCGCATTTGCTCGAGGATCT
>Ga0180437_10010506_pt1 | contig 11282 bp, 5 predicted proteins | sample SS_ome_4_FD_132410 | JGI IMG/M metagenome (GOLD analysis project Ga0180437, IMG submission 132410) | Hypersaline lake sediment archaeal communities from the Salton Sea, California, USA - SS_3_D_1 metaG | ecosystem: Environmental > Aquatic > Non-marine Saline and Alkaline > Hypersaline > Sediment... | reverse complement strand
TTCTATAAATATGAAAAAAATATAAAAAAGTATGATAATAAAAATAATTCAATGAGAGGACGAAGAGTGACGCATAAAATTGTCTATCCATTTACAGCGATAATTGGCCAAGACCTAATGAAATTGGCATTAATATTGAATGCAATAAATCCTAAAATCGGTGGTATTTTAATAAAAGGGATGAAGGGTACTGCTAAATCAACAGCAGTAAGAGCATTAGCTGATATTCTTCCAGAAATAGAATCTATCAAATCATGTTCGTTTAATTGCAATCCTTCTGATAAAAAGGAAATGTGTCATTCTTGTCAGGAAAAATACAACAATGGAAGGGTTCCGAAAGAAGATATCGAGAAGAAAAAGATGAGGGTTATAACCCTTCCAATTAATGCTACTGAAGATCGAGTTATAGGAACGATTGATATTAATCTCGCACTTAAGGAGGGAATTAAAGCTTTAGAACCAGGAATTCTGGCTGAGGCTCATAGGAATATTCTTTATATTGATGAAGTTAATCTTTTAGCGGATAATGTTGCAGATGTGCTTTTAGACAGTGCCGCAATGGGCTTAAACATAATTGAGCGAGAAGGCATTAGCTTTCATCATCCCGCAAGTTTCATTCTTGTAGGAACAATGAATCCCGAGGAGGGAAATTTAAGACCGCAATTATTAGATCGCTTTGGATTAAGCGTTGATGTTGAAAGAATTCAAGATGTAGAAAAGAGAATGAAGATCGTGAAGTATGTAGAGGAATTTCAACAAGATCCTCACACATTCCTGCATAAGTTTGAAAAAGAACAAGCTAGCCTTCGTGAAAAGATACTAAAAGCCCGAGATTTACTAAATAATGTTATAATTCCTGAAGAACTCCTGGAAAAGGTCGTCAAATTATGCATTAGCTTTCAAACGGATGGACATCGAGCAGATATAACTATTGCTATAGCTTCTAAAACAATTGCAGCTTTTAATGGAAGGATAACAGTCAATGAAGATGATATTAAAACTGCGGCAAAGTTATCTTTAAGTCACAGGCTCCGAAAATTACCATTTGAAGACCAAAATGTAAACGAACAAGAATTAGAGCGTTTAATTGAAGGAATGGAAAGACAAGATGAAATAAATCAAGAAAATTTATCTGATACTGAAAGAGACACAAAAATGAATAATACTCAAGAAGAAATATTTGAAATTGATAAAAGCGTAAATTTAGAAGAAATCATAGAAAATAAGAAATATAAAACCAATATGAACATTTCTGGTCAACGAGTTTTACACCCGACAAGCGATAAAAAAGGAAAATATATTGGTGGTGAAAAACCTAGAAATTACAATTTCTCGAGTGTAAATGACATTGCAATCAATGAAACAATAAATAATGCAGCAATCGATTTGGATAACCAGGAAATATTTTCTAGAGGGGGGCAATTAATCATTAAAGAAGAGCACTTGCAATCTAAAAAAAGAAAGGGTAAATCTAGCTATTGCGTAATTTTTTGCGTGGATGCTTCAGGTTCAATGGGTGTAAAAGATCGAATGAAGACCGTAAAGGGAGCTATCTTTTCTATATTACAATCTAATTATGTGTTTAGAGATAAAGTTGCTCTTGTAGTCTTTCGAGAAGATAAAGCGGAAATTATTCTCCCCCCTACAAGGAGCACTGATCTTGCTTTTAAAATGCTTCAGGAAATTCCCGTTGGTGGCACAACTCCATTGGTTGATGGATTAATGAAATCTGTGGAAGTTGCACAAGAGGAAGAAAGAAAAAACACTGGTTACATTCCCCTAATTATATTGTTAACGGATGCCAGGGGTAATGTATATTATAACGACGCAATTGGAGATGTATTAAAAACTGGGCGATATATAGCTAACCAAGGAATAGAAATGTTAATTATTGATACAGAAGAATCCGATTTACGATTAGAAGTTTGTAAAAAATTATCAGATGTGTCAAATGCTTCTTATTATCATTTAGATCATTTGAATATAGCAAATCTTAATAATGTTCTTAAATTGGAAGGGATTCTTGAAAAATTTTAAAATTAAGCGAAATGTGACAAAAATAAAAAAATGAATGAGAAAAAAATTCCTAAAATCTCTCTGGTTTCTGCAAGCGTGTTTCTTAAATGGTTAACAGAAGGAATTTCAGAGATATATAGAAATATTGGTAAAGTTTTTGAATTTAAAATATATTTCCTCAATGATATAGATTCTGGGAAAGTAAAAAAGGATAACTTCATAAAGGATATTTATGAATCCGAAGTTATGCTATTAGATATTAGAGGAAATTGCCCTACTGTAGAAATCCTAGTAGATACCTATGCAAGAATGGAAAAAAAAAATCCCGATCTCTTTAAGTCAAAAACTATAATTGCTTTAGTTGGAGGTAATAGTGAGATCAGAAAGCTAACTAAAATGGGGGCATTCCAAGCTAGAAAGATTCCTTCTCCCCAACAAACAGATTATGGTACAGATGAAATTCCTGATCTTACTAAAGCCGTCAGGTTTGGTCAAAGAATGAATTCCTTTATGAAAGCGTTAGGTAGCGTGTTTCCCGCAAAATCATTAAAGCATGCTAAGTATTGGGCTATAATGATGGATTATTGGGTCTATGGTTTGGGGGGAATGGCTCAGAATCATAAGAATATGGTTCTTTTTTTATTAAAGAATTATTTAGGATTTGAAGATATAAAAGTTCAAAAACCTATTAAGATTCCTCCATTTGGGATTTATGATGTAATATTAAATCAATATTTTGGCAATCTTGATGATTATTTTAAATCTAAACCTTTAGATAAGACTAAACAAACGATAGGTATTTTTTTTTATGGGGGTTTATATTTTGAACAATCCATACCAATTGTTAAAGAATTTCTAACCCATTTGACTGAGTTTAATATCATTCCAGTTTTTTCAGATGTAATGACAAATCTTGAAGCTCATGAAAAATTCTTTTTCTATAAAGGTCAAAAAATTGTGAGCACAATTATAAATCTTCAATATTTTCAATTGAATGGAGGGCCGTTTGGAGGAGATGGTTCTGTAACATTGGATCTATTTAAGCGCCTTGATATTCCCAATTTTAATCCAATCATACAATATGATATGCCGTTTGAAGAATATAAAAATTCAAACCAAGGTATAATTCCAATAAATCAAATCATAGCTATAGTAATGCCTGAATTAGATGGACGCTTTGAAATGGTTACTGTGGGATGCATGAGGAATTTAGGATATTCTGCTACCACGAACTCAGATATATTAGAAGTTGCCCCCATAGTTGAAAATGTCTCACTTGTTTGTAGTAGGATAAAAAAATGGTTAAGATTGAGATATAAATTAAATTCTGAAAAAAAAATTGCCCTTATTATTTATAATTATCCCCCAGGAGAAGATAAAATAGGTAATGCTGCGTATCTAGATGTTTCTACTTCAATTAGGAATATTTTTATCGAACTTGATAAGGAGGGCTATAATGTACAACCAATACCTGAAAATAAATCTTTATCTGACATATTTATAGAAGGAGGTGCTGTGAACCTCCCTAAACACACAACCACTAATAATTTTAAAGGAATCCTCTTAGATAAAGAAACTTATCTAAAAATGATATCGGACCTACCTGATGAATTATTACAGGAAATAGTTGAAATTTGGGGTGAAGCCCCGGGAAAAATCATGACTCTAAATTCAACTATTAAACTACCGATTATTGCAATGAATAATATTTATTTATGTTTACAACCTTCCCGAAGTACAGTCTCGGGAAATATTAATGAATACCATGATAAAAATTTACCACCTCATCATCAATATCTTGGATTTTACAGATATCTCGAAAGAATACTTGATGTAGACGCAATAGTTAATATTGGAACCCATGGAACTGAAGAATTCTTACCTGGAAAAGAATGTGCAGGGGGTTTCGAGGATTTTTCCTTGAATTTGCTTGGTGATATTCCCAATCTTTATTACTATCACATATCTAATACAAGTGAAGCAGCTATCGCAAAAAGGAGAGGAAATGCTCTTATAATTAACCATTCAGGTCCTAGCTTTAAAAATTCGGATCTTTATGAAGAATTAGAGCATTTAGAAACGTTAATTAGAGAATATATGGCTGAATATGAACTAGGTTTTAATACAAAAGAAGTGGGCAATAAATCGGAAAGATTAGAAGATCTTGAAAAAGAAATTAGTCAGCTTGCTTCAAGATTAGAACTTCAATACGAATCTATTTCCGAACTTGAAGATTTATTATATCGTTATAAAACATCCATAATCCCAATGGGCTTACATTACTTTGGTAAAACATACTCAATTGAAGAGCTCACGGATGTTGTTCTAATGATTCTTTTGCATTCTGCTGAAAAACCAATAGAAATCGAAAGATTTCTTCAGAAAATAGGAAAAATCGAGGAAGAACAGGTTTCTTATCTTAATCCCGTTTTAAATGAAATTATTACTTACATTCTGGATTATTCTTACTTCGATAACTCTCTTGTAAAAGAATTAATCAAGAGAATAAGCTTCGAAGAGAAATTTTCAAAAGATGAAATTAATGTTTTTATTAATTGGATTGGAAATTTGATATTTAATCTCAATAATTCCCTAGAAATTGAAAACTTAATTCACGCTTTAGAAGGAGGTTATATAGAAGCGGGCCTCGGTGGCGATCCTATTCGTTCACCACATATTTTCCCTACGGGTAGAAATTCTTTTGGTTTTGATCCCCGATTAATACCCAATACAACAGCATACCGAAGAGGAGGTATTATTGCTGAACAATTAATTGAAAAGTACCAACGCGAGAATGGAAAATACCCAGAAACCGTAAGCGTGGTATTATGGGCTTTTGAAACAATGAAAACTGGTGGAGAAACAATAGGTCAGATTTTTAATTACCTCGGTGTCAAAGTCATAAAAAATAAGTCAATTTGGACCACTGAATTTGAGATAATCCCTTTAAATAAAATGAAACATCCCCGTATTAACGTGCTAACGACTATTTGTGGTATTTTTAGAGATACTTTTCCTTACCTATTGGATTTAATCAACCGGGCAATTGAAGCCGTTAGCAAGTTAGATGAACCATTAGAATCTAATTTTGTTCGTAAACAAATGCTCGATATGATGGCTGAAGGGGTCGAAAATCCTTTGGCTAGAGTTTTTGGCCCATCTCCTGGAAAATATAATACAAACTTGACTGATATAATTTCAGCAGGTAAATGGGAATCTGAAAATGAATTAATAGAAGATTATCTTAGTAATATGTGTTTTGCTTATATGAAAAACAGAAGAGTTGAACGGAGTCCTAAAACTTTTTCAAAAACCATAAAAAATGTCGATATAATGAGCCAAATAAGGGATTCAAGCGAATATGCAATTACTGATTTAGATCATTATTACGAATTTACTGGTGGTTTGGCAAGATCTTATGAACAATTATCTGGAAATAAAGCAAAAGTTTACATAGCAGATACTTCTCGTAAGGAAATTAATGTAGATTCGTTGAGTAAATCTATTAAAGAAGGGGCTATTACGAGATCATTAAATCCACGTTGGATTAAAGCAATGTTAGATCATAAATACCACGGAGGTCAAAAGGTTGCTGAGCGAGTTGAGAACTTTCTTGGATTATCCGCAACAACCCATGAGGTTGATGAATGGATATGGAATAAATCCTATAAACAGTATATCGAAAATGATGAAATCAGAGAAGCTTTAATTGAAAATAATCATTTTGCAATGATGGATATCATTAAAAATATGATTCAAGCTGATAATCGAGGTTATTGGGAAGCTGATGAAGATCAAATCGATAATCTGAAGAAATTATATTTAGATCTCGAAAATTGGGTCGAAAATATTTACCAATAGACTCTTTCTAACTTTAAATAGGAAAATAGTGTTTCATTTTGAAGAAAACTTTGTAATACAATTTTCACAGATAAAAGGTTAATTTTATTTATATTACCTTAAAAATCGATATTTTTTTATTCAATTTCCAAGAATTTTGTTAATTTTAATTTTCAAACCATCCTCAGCAGCTATTACATTTTGAATATTGGTTTTTTCTTTTAACTTCTTTACTTGGCTAGGTACGAAATTTTTAGGAGAACGAGGGCCATCCATGTAAGAACCGAAATGAGTTATGATTAACCCATCCAAATCCGGGTCTATTTTATTAAGGTATGGAATAACTTCGTCAGTGCAGACATGGCGCTTACAGGTTATTGAATTTGGCCTCAAAAGATTTAGAACTAAAATGTTTACACCAGAGAACTGCTCAGAAAAACCATCAAATACTTTAGTATCGCTTGTAAACGCCAAAGAGTAATCCTTAAGATTAAATCTTATTCCAAATCCTTCTACTCTAGGAGAATGAACAACTTTCATTTTAACTAATTCTATTCCCTTATAATTATAGGTATCAACAACACTAAAATCAACGGCATTTTCAAGCATGTTGATATGATAATCAGATACATATCGAAGTACTTCATGCGTGGTGATTAGGGTTCCTTTCTTGATAAAATTTCGCTCTTTATCGTAAAAATAATCACGTGATCCTTCAATTATCGCACTCACGTCGTTAAAATGGTCTATGTGAAGGTGTGTCACTATAATTAATTCGGTTTTAGTGGGATCTTCATTATATTGATTTAACCTTACAATTGCTCCCGGACCTGGATCTATATGTGCTTGAATTCCGTTGAATTTATAGAGTATACCTCCCGTTGCCCGATGTTGCGTTCTAATATGGTATCTTCCACCTCCAGAACCCAATATTACTAATTCATCATTCATAATAGTGTTTTTCCATTTTTAGAATAAAATAATCAAGATCTACTTTCGATTAATAGCTTAGCTATTGAATAAAATACTTTAAAGATATTTATACTATCTTTCGCCGAAGTTTCTATGTAATCAAAAATATTAAACACTTCTCTAACGTGTTGTATTTGCTCCTTATTCACAATAATGGAATCCTTAAGATCACATTTTGTTCCTACAAGAATTATAGGAAGGCTAATATCGTGCATTCTAACCATATTTACCCATTCAAGAATGTTTATAATTTTTAAATCATATGTCATGTCTATTAAGAGAAGTGCTCCCCTTGCGCCCATCACATAGTTATTGAGAATATGTTTTAATCTTAAAGGACCGCCAAAATCCCATAGTTGCAATGAAACAGCATTATCAGAGTTTAATTCTAACTGCTTGACAGAATAGTTTGTTTCACTTGTTATCTCTTTCGTATCTTCAAAATTGTCGTTAACAAATCTATTGACTAAACTCGTTTTCCCTACTCCACTATCTCCTACAATGAGCAACTTTAAAACGTGTTCTTTCGGCATAATCTTATTTTTATTAATGATCAGTTATTTATTAAATCGTCGAGTTTCTCGAAATTCAGATAATACTTCTCTCTTTTCAAGATCTTAGCTCAAGAAGTAAAATTTTGTCAATTTGAGCAAGTTCCCGTTCTAATTTTTTGTTTAAATCGTTTTGAATTTTTATTTTTGAAATCTTACTATTATTTTGGGAGATTTCTTTGATCGTAGCTTGAGCTTTCTGGTGGCATTTCTTTCCCAATTCTACGAGTTTTTTATGCTCATTATTGCCGGAATTAAATTTTTTAATAGGAATATCTAATGGAATTTTGAATATATGCCTTGAACTTTTCTTAATTTGAATTTGTTTCGTCATTAAAGGAGAATTCAAGATTGCAGATAAATAAAAAGCTTCCTCAAGGCTATTTGTATCGTAGAAACTTAAATCGCCCGTAATTATATAATCTCCTTGAATTATTGCTGAGTTTAAGATGGATCCCGAATTATTATAGACTACTTTTATCTGAGATAATTGACGCTTATTTATGAGTTTCGCCCATCTATTCAAGTTATCCATCAATGAAAGGTTATTAGTTGTCTCCTTTTTAAGATCTAAATAAATCTTATTTATTTTATCGTAAAAATTTTTTGAATATTTCGATAAACTATCGTAATTAAAGCATAAATCAATTTTCGATAGCGGTAAAAAAACCTGATAATAATCAAAAACACCAAACTTTACCAATTCCGTGCTCTTTATGACATTAAAGATATTTTCACGATCTACTTTTTGATCTTTAAACTCCTTTTTCGTCCAAGGATTTTTAGCCTTTTTAAAAATTCTCTCGTCTGGGTTTATTAATACTATGGAATCATTCATTTCTGTAACTTTCACAAAAATTAAATTACGAGGATTTAAATCTGCCCCTTTATGAAATAGCTCCTTATAATAGCTCGCTCGAGTTGGAAGTAGTTCGTTATGCTGTTCTTTTGTAATGAGTTTTTTAGTATAGATTTTACCTGCTTTTTGTTCAATCGAATAAGGTATTAGAGTTTCCATTTTCTGAATTTCTAAATTTACATTGTCGAAATAATTTAAATCTTCGATTCTTTCTTTAATAGTAAAGCTCCGGGAAGGTATCTCCATTTCAATTGTCTTTCTTTTCTTCTCAGTTTTCTGCGCAAATAAACATATGAAATCAATATTGAACACTTTTTCGATCTTTTTGTCAAATCCCCATAGTTTAATGTTCTTGAAACCATTGAAATTACGAAACCGTGAAGCGTGAGATCCATTAATCACTCCTTTCGTCATTACAAAGAATATCTTAGCATCGTTGCGCATGAAAGCATTTCCTGCGTGGTAAAAGAACAAGGAGGCAATCTCTATATTAAGAATATTTTTGGGGAGGGGTTTTATTTCTAATTGTTCTGCTAACTTTTTGATCTTTTCTTGGTATTCGGGTGATTCAATATCTCGAAATGTATACCAAGGGGGATTTCCAATAACTAAATCAAATCGTTCATTTAAGTCAGTTCCATTTATAAATAATGAATCTAAGGCATGTAAATTTAAATAAATCTCTGGAGAAATATCCTTCAAAAGCAATAGAAAATTAAGTTTAGTGGCGAAAATAGAGATGGGATTTATGTCATATCCATGCAAATTATTTATTGCTGCCCTTTTTTCTTTTTTTGTTTTTTCCGAATTCATTATTAATTTAATGATCTCTATTAAGAAATTCCCGGATCCACAACAAGGATCGAGGACTTTTTCTCCAAAGCAATAAACTTCTCCGACCATCTTTTTTACTAAAAAAGGTGGAGTATAGTATTCTCCGGCTTGGTGCCTTATTACAGGAGAGATTATTCCGTGAGTTAAGTAATCAAATAAGTACTGCGGTTGTATGTCTAAGCTTCGAATGAATTCTGTGATATCAATAATTATTGTATAACATGTATTCAAATGTCCCTCTTCTAATAGTCGAATTACAGGATTAAAGTACTCAAAATCAAATATTCGTATGTTAGGAAATCTTTTTTCCAACTTATCATTTATTAATTTAAAAATATTTGGATGATTATCAAGAATAAGAGTGTCTTTCTCATTAATTAAGATAAATTCTATGATAAAAGAATATCCCATGAGGTAATAGATGGAGTGACTTATATATAATCGGAGATTGACAATTTTTTCACCATATATTGTTTTAAAATCATACTGCCATTTTTTGAAACGAGGATCGTTGAGGATATTGTACTTCAGTAAATCGTCTTCTAAAACTCCAATTTTATTTTGAAGCAATCGTAAAATCGAATCTAAACTGTTATCTGGGCGCGCTTTATGAACCAAAAATCGAACTCCTTTTTCTGTATTCGGATGTGTTATCAAAGAATAAATATTTAAATATAAATTAAAACTCTCATATTATTAAATTAACAAGATAGATATAGTTAAGAAAATCAGTGTTTTGACAACTAAAGAAATAAAATTAGCCAAATTCCTTCAAAATGGCTTAGAATTTTCTTGCCAAATGTGTGGTGGGTGTTGTAGGGGCTTTGAGGAAGGAGAAGTTTATTTATACATGGAGGATATAGTAAAATTAGCGGACCATCTAGGATTAAAGGGAAAAGCAGGATTAAAGAAATTTGCTGAAACTTATTTAAAGGTAATACCCGATTCTTTTTTTTGGAGGGAACCCGGAGAACCAAGAGGTCGTAATTATAAATTTAAAACTTTAGGATTCAAATTTACTGCAAAAGATCAACATTGCCAGTTTTTAGTTGATAACCTATGTACCGTTCACGAGGTGCGCCCATTTCAATGTAGATGTTTTCCTTGGTGGCAAATGATGGTTACAACCAAAGGAAGAATCAATCTTGAAGATTACGCCAAAAAATGCGAAGGATTGAGACTCATGAAAGGGACATATTATCCTCCTGAAGAAATTCTTAAATGGGCACAAGAAGAATACGAAATTGAGAAAAAATATTTCTTAGAAATGAAAAAAAATGATTTTGATATAACAAAAGTCTATCCATTTTTACCAAGAGAAATGCTCGAAGACTAACTTTATTTACTTTAAGAATGAAAGTATTATTTAAACTAACAAAAATATGACAAGATATGGGAGGAAATGATCTTGAACATCGGGCTATTTATTTGTGATTGTGGGAAAAACATTAGCGGTGTTATAAATAACAATGAAGTAATAGATCATTTTAAAAAAAAATCCAATATTCATGTTATACGCGATCAATATTTATGTTCAGAATTAGGATTAAATAAAATTGTAGAAGAAATAAAAGAAAAAAAGATTGACAGGGTTGTAATAGCAGCATGTTCATTTAACTTGCACGGGTTGCTTTTTCGAAGGACAATAGAAGACGCTGGATTAAACAGATTTCTTATATCTTTTGCAAACATACGGGAACAAAATTCATGGGTACACGTCAATGAACCTGAAAAAGCTACGAGAAAGGCGATAGATCAAATCGAAATGGCAATTGAAAATGTCAAACTCCTTGAACCGTTAGAAGTCCAGTATTCAGATGTTACTCCTTCTACATTAATCATAGGTGGGGGAATCACGGGAATAAAAGCCGCCTTGGTAATTGCTAACGCAGGGTATAAAGTATATCTTGTTGAAAGAGATTTAACTATCGGCGGTCACATGGCATTATTTGATAAAACTTTTCCTACCTTAGATTGTAGCATCTGCATCCTAGGTCCATTGATGGTGGATTGTAAAGATCATCCAAATATTGAATTATTGACTTATTCTGAAATTAAAAATGTTGAGGGCCATGTAGGAAATTTTGAGGTATCAATTACTAAAAAACCTCGATTTATTGATGAGGAAAAATGTGTGGGATGCGTTGATATCTGTAGGGATGTGTGCGAGATCGAAGTAAAAGATACTTTTTTTCCAAGAAAGGCCATTG
>Ga0180437_10010505_pt1 | contig 11283 bp, 5 predicted proteins | sample SS_ome_4_FD_132410 | JGI IMG/M metagenome (GOLD analysis project Ga0180437, IMG submission 132410) | Hypersaline lake sediment archaeal communities from the Salton Sea, California, USA - SS_3_D_1 metaG | ecosystem: Environmental > Aquatic > Non-marine Saline and Alkaline > Hypersaline > Sediment... | reverse complement strand
CCCCAACTTTGGGGGAGGGAGCACGGGAGAGGAGGGGGGTGAGGGCAGGCTGCAAAAACGCATCCAGATAGAGCAAAGTCAGAGGCAACCACTGGACGGTCAGCAGCGACAGATGGCCTATGAGGCTCAGACGATAGGGGGCGAAGGCGAAAGCCAGACCCGCCAGGAAGGCGGCCAACCTGTTTCCGGTATAACGGAGGGCCAACAAGTAGAGGCCAAAGCCGCCCAAGATAAAGCTCGTCAGAAAGGCCACATTATAGGCCAAAATCGGCTCCCCCGAAATCAGTAGGATGGGCAACATGGGCAGAGCCGTGCCCAGCAGATGTTCTGAGTAGGCCAAGGTGTCTTTCAGGGGGAAGAAGATGTTGGCATCGAAGAGGTGGGCCGGATCGGTCAACAGGGCGTGTCCATCCCAGGCCAGAATCCAGGTATTGAGCAGCGGGTCTCCGATGTCGCTGGGCACGGCCGTGGTCAGGTGACACCAGAGGGGATGGGTGCTGACCAGAGCCAGAAGGCCATAGAGAGCGCAGATGAAAGCTGGTGAGCGGAGCACGCGATAGCGACCTCTCATGGTGATTCTACCTCCACCCGGGTGCCTAACACGATTTGGCCCTCAGACAATGCGTTGCTCTCAGCATCAACCGCTTCCAACCGCTCTAGGCTATCCAATTCGTACATGCCCACTGCAATACGATAGCTCCCTGCTGGAGCCGTGTCGGCGGTGGGGATACGATGCTTGTCTTCGACGACCTGCCCAGCCAGCCATGATGAAGTGGGGTACATGCCCTCGACTGGAATGCCATCCTGTTGTCCTTGGATGTTCCCCTCACCATCTAAGAGATGGGTGAAAACGATATAACTCCCCTCAATCTCTTCCATGGCCTGCCAATACAGGATCAACTCCAGCACTTCACCAGATCGGATCGATTCCTCTCCCAGCCCATATCCCAACAACTTGATCTTTCCGCCCAGCAGGCTGCCGTCTCGATGGGGCAGACGTCGGACATTGATCGGTTTGGTCCTCAGGACGTGGACCGTCTGCAAAGGGATGCTATTACCTGCAGCCTGTCCTCCTTCAGACAAGACGGGCAGTCGCTCCCCTGTAACTTTGTCGTAGAGGCCGACCTGGAGGAGGTACGCCACCGGAGGTAGGTCAGCCGGGATTGAGATGGTATGTTCGTCCCTGATGTACAACGACGGAGCCCAGCGGGAGGTGGGGATCCCGCCGGGATTGAGGTTGTCGGATCCGGCCCAGGTGGTGTAGCCCGGTGGCGCATCCAGATGAGCAAAGACGCTGTATTGCTTTCCCAGAGGTTGCTGAGCCTGCCAGTAAAGGACCAGGCGCAAGTCTTCTCCCTGGCGCACGGCGTCATCGGCCCGATCATAACCCAGGAAGAATATTTTATCACCAAGGTTGATTTGAACTGCGTGTTGGGCGCCCAGCACCGTGGGAAGTGGCGAATGTTTTCTGAACCAGGGGGTGTGAGGATCAATGAGGGCTTCCTTGACGGCCAATAGGGCCAGGATGACAGCGGCCAGCAGGATGGCCTGAGTCCAGGAGAGACCACCGGTTGGATGGGGGGGAAATGCCGTCAATCGAGATCGGACCAGGATGATGAGCGTGACCAGCAAGGCAGCCAGTGACAGTCCGGTGGCCAGCAGCCGTACCGGGGTGTTTTCGAAGCGCAGGAGAAGGGTATGTTCGCCTGGGGGGATGGCCACCTCGATGAGGGCGTGGGGCTGGCTGATCTGGATGTCGCGCTCCTCACCGTCCACATAGGCCCGCCAGCCGGGGAAGTAGAAAGTGTTGAAGCGAGCGGTGAAAGCCTGGGAACTGGTGAAGCGGTAACTATCGCTGATCACACTGTGGCCAAGCATCTCTGCCCGGACCCCTTCGGGCAGGTGTTGACTATCTAGCTTGCTAATGGGCTGCCCCGCACGGTAAAGGGCCAAGAGAGGAGAATCCTCTGGTTTCGCCGTCAGCCATATCGTTAGGTATTCGCTACCGCTGGTGGTGCCCCAGGCGTGGCTTTCCAGCTCAAAGTCCACAATGTCGGCCGGCGTGGGATCAGGATACTCAATGAAGGGCTGACGCGGGTAGAGGTAGACGAAGGCGGTCGCTGGCACCACGACCAGGCCCAGGGCCAGGGCGATGAAGGCAGGAGAGAGCCGTTCTCTATCGGTCAGCAGGCGGAGGCTCATCCCGGCCAGTAGAGCGGTGAACAGTGCGGCCAGGCCCAGCATACGCCAGGGGAATTCGGTGAAGGCCAGTAGGGGCGCGTATTCCCAGACCAAGGTCGAAGCTGGGAGCATCATGAAGACGCACAGGATCAGGCTCACCCAAGAAAAGAGCAGATGCGACTTCTCCTCCCGGCGCAGGCCGAAACGAGGGAGGAGAGCCAGCACAGCTACCAGAGGGAGAACGACCTGCGTTGTGCCTAGGTTGAAAGGCATGTAAGGGTTGCTGGCCGCCGTGTCCAGCGGCAAGGAGGGAGAGAGCAGTTCCCCCAGACTCAGGAAATACTGTCGGAAGTCAAAGAACCCTTTGGTCAGCAGGTCCAGTTGGACCCATCTTTTCTCGTACAGGGCCGGCAGCCAGAAGAAAGCCGTCAGTCCCAGGGCCAAGGCCAGGGCGGCCAGGGCGGGGAGCACCTCAGAAACCAGGTTTCTACGAGGGTTCCTCTCATCGCCTCCCGGTGGCAGGAGTGTCATCCAGATGATGTACAAGCCCAGGAAAGGCGACGTAAGCATAGCTGTGATGTTGTGGCTGAGGATCAGCGCTCCATAGAGGTAGGCTCCGACAAAGATGTAAATCGGTTTTCTGGTGACGATGATTTTGTAGAAAGCCCAGAAGATCAATGGCAGGAAGGTCAGGGCTAGAAACTGCGGATAGTCCCCTTGGACGAAAGCCTCTTTGAAACGGTAGGGCACGTAGACATGGGCTACCGCAGCCAGGAGGGCTGGCTTTCGGCCCATGATTTCCCTGGCGAAGACGTACATGCCCAGACCGTAGAGCAGGAAAGTGCCAATCTGGATGACCTTGATAGCGCCCTGGAAGCTGAAACCCAAGACGTGGAGCACTTCAGCCAGGTAGTACAGCAGTGGCGCGTAGAAATTAAAGATGGGGTAGCCGTAGCCCAGGAACAGGTCTGGGGCCCAGCGCGGGTAATAGACCCCATCTTGCCAGCATTGATCGAGCTCCACGGTACGGTACAGATGTAGAGCGCCGTCGGCCGTATTGGGCAAGCCCGGCTGCAATAGAGGGTAGAAGGCAAAAAGGGTCAAAAGGCAAGCCACCCCTAATCCAGGATCAATTTTTTCCAACATGCTTTTAATGCTTCTAAGCACCGTCTACTCCTAACCGTCACTCGCCAATCACCCATACCTTATCTAGGATGACCCGGCTATCCTGGGGTAACCCCATTGCATCCAAGACGGGCAAACGTTCGCCGCTGTCCAGTTCGTACAAGCCAATCTCGATAGAATACTCGCCCGGAGGGATCTCGGGACTGGTCGCTATTTCGTATCTATCAACAATCTTCTCGCCAGGCGTCCATTCCGTGGTCGGGTAGAGTCCGCTCACCGGAGGGTTGTCTTTCTGGCCCATAATTCGCTCATCTTGGTCAATAATATGGGTGAAGACAATGTAGCTGGTCTCCATATTGGCTAGACCCTGCCAATAGAGGGCCAATTGTATGCTGTCACCCGGTCTGATCTCTTCCGCTTTCAAAGTGTAGCCCAGCAATTTTATCTGTCCGCTAAAGTTGGCTTCAGTAGCGTGTTGCATGGGCAATTCAGGCAGCTTTCTGAAAAGGAGGATGTTGCTCTCCGAATAGATCAGTTCATGATTGGAGCTTTCTTTCAGCAGTGCTAGCATATGTGGCCCCTCCAGCGGTTGGTGGTAGAACCACGGGGCCAAATCGGCAAGGACAAAATCCACTTTACCGATTCTGGTGGGAAATTCGTAGATCTCTTTGCGCTGTGCGAAGTGAGATCCTATAAAGAACTCGGCGCACAACGAGGCTTCTTGTGGGATCAAGGTTTTCACTTCTCTCAGGGTTCGTGTCTTAGCCTCGACGACCTGATATTGATCCTCTTTAACCAGCGGAGAGAAGGGCAAGGGGCCGAGCCAATAGTTGAAAACCAGTGCAGCGCACAGAAGGATGCAGGAGCCGTATCGCTCTAATTTGTGTTTTAAGGATGGATTGCCGATATGTCTCAGGAGGTTGTGCACTCCGAAGACAGCGCTCAGGAAAACCACTGGTAGCATCGGGCTAACGTGGTGAGATTGTCCGCTCATGGGAATGGAGTAATGTACGGTGAGAGCAGATAGATTGACCAGTAGGTTTGGGATGGTAGTGGCGAGCAGGGGCAAGTTCAGTAAAGGCGTGAACAAAAGAGGCGCAAGGAGACGAAATAAATTATCCCTAAGAGGGGTGGCAAAGAACGAGTACGATTCAGGATGTCCGAGGGTGTCAATCAGTGGTGTCAAAGCCCCATAGTAATGAGGAGCACTGGCTCTCCGAAAATAGGGTATGACCCATTGAGTTGCTGCCACAAACCATAGGGTAGAAAGGAAAAATATGACCAGGCCGATTCTGCGATTTCCCTTATCGCAGAGAAACAAATACAGACCAAGGCAGGCCAGCAACAGTGCATAGTACTCGATGACTGTCAGGGCTAGGAGGAAAAAGAGCGTGTACAGAGGGAGCCTTCTTTTCTCCAAGAAATAGAAGGCGAAAAGAAGTAATGGTGGAAAAAAGTCTTCGGGATGGAAACCGTAGACACAGCGATTGAGAGTCGCCCATTGCAGAGGCGGATACAGAAGGTAAGAGAAAGCGAAGCAAATTGCTGTCCATTCGCCTTGTAGCTTGTTGCGAGCTATCAAAAAAATGGCGAGGCCCCCCGATCCAGCCATAAATGCTTGAAGGAAAAAGAGCGTGTATGCGTGCGGAAGCAGTGCATAAAAGGGAAAGACAAGGAGCAGAATCAGATAAAAATGATCTGCAAAAGCGACCCTGTGCTCAAAATGAACGGCCGTTCCAACGGTCGTTCTAAAAAACTCACCATGGAGTGTCCTGTACAGAGCTTGCTCAAAGAATGCCAAATCGCCTGTCCCCATGTGCAGCCCCTCATAGAGCCTGACTTGCAAGGCAAAGAAAACGACCGTGTATAGCATGACTCCAATGATGCAGATGGCTTCACCCCAGCTTGGTCTGCAAAGAGAGACTCGCCTCTTTTCCCTAGCGTTCACGATCTTATATCCTTTTGAGGAAGCTCCATCTCGAGGTTAATCTAATACCTCCACTGCGTCCAACAGGATGCGGTCCCCCCTGCCTTCGAGACCACCGCGCACTTCCAGCCGCTGACCTGTCTCCAACTGGTACATACCGATCTCAAGTTGATATTCACCCGGCAGGAGTTCAGGGCCGAGAGGGATGACATAGCGGTCCTGGACGATCTCTCCCACCTCCCAGGCCGATGTGGGCAACAAGCCGCTGACGGGGGGATTGTCTTTCTGGGCGCGTAATCGCCCTTCCGAGTCTAGCAGGTGAGTGAAGACAGTGTAATCTTCTTCTATCTTGCCTAGAGCCTGCCAGTAGAGGATGAGATATACCTGACCTCCGGGCTTGGAAGGAGAGTGATGGAGGTCATAACCCAGGAGGCGTATCCGTTGCCCCAGCATCTCCTGCCGGGGATGTTGAATGGGCGGAGGGGAAGTGTGCCTCCAAAGGTAGTAGGTCCGCGCCTCCTCGTCGTAGGATTTCACCAGCCGGTAGTGCTCCTCGGCCCAGTCCAGATAACGGGGTGCCCGGGCGAGACGCCCGCTCAGAGCGACGATGGCCTGGGGCTGATATTTCTCTGTCCAGACGATAAGCTGTTCCTCCGTCATAAGGCCAACGGCGATTTTCCTGAAAGAAACGTCGGTCAGTGGTGGAGGTATCATTCTGCCAGCCCAGAAAGTTACAGATGGGTCATCGGTGACAATCCAATCGCCAGGCCAGGTCATTGTGGAGATGAACTGTGTGGCTTCTTCCTGTACGGTCAAGGTGGGAGCAACCAACTGATCGCAGTAGTCTTTCATCAGGCTTGGCAAGGCGAAGGTGTAACCGGCCACAGTTCCGATGCTGACCAACAAAGCTATGCCCCCTCGCCAGGTTGCCGGTCTCCGAAGAGGTACCAGATGTTCTTCGAGGTGTCCGACGACACATCCTCCTACTACGGCCATAGGGAAAAGCAGGGAACTCATTTGGTGGAAAAAGAGGGGCGTTTGGAACACCAGGGCAGCCAGCACGACCGCACCCCAGCTAATGACAACAGCCTCTTTCGCCGAGCGTCGTCCCAGGAGCAAAAGGGTGCCCCAGGCAGCCAACATCGTCAAGCCAGCATTGTCCAGCAGATACTCCCCGATCCAGCGGGCATTAGCGGCTGGGTCAAAAGAGAAGGCTATTCTGGCTCTTACGGTTACAGCAATGAGATCGTTGTAAAGGGGTTGCCAGCCGTACGTCAACAAACAGACGAAAGCTGGTAATATAGCTGCTCCCGACACAATTACCGCGTCTCTGAGCAGCTTATGCCATGACCTGGGTCTCTCTTGGCGTATGTGGAAGCAGAGGACAGCCAGTCCCAGAGGCAGAAAGGCGGGGATTACGATCAGCTTGAAAAGACCGCCAAGCCCAAAGGCGAGACCGGCGAGAAGCAACCACCTTCTCTGCCCCGTGACCAGATAGCGCAGCGACAGCAGAATGGCCAGGGTCGCCATGGTGCTTGCCTGTACATCGGGCATTGCCGCTCTTGAGAGACGGAAGAATTCAGGCGCAAGGCTCAGCAGCACGACGGCAGAAAGGCCGGAGAGCCATCCGCCCAACTCTCGCGCTGTCAACGCCACCAGCAACAGACCAACTGCTCCATATAGTACGGTCACTAACCTTCCAGCAGCGACCGATGGACCCAATAACTCAAAAGCAGAGACAATAGAATAGATAAAGAGAGGACCATGGGGATGGGAGATTTCCTTGTAGAGTGTATAGCCAGAGCGCACCATACGTGCAATTGTCAAATACAGTCCTTCATCGTAACCCTGGCTGAATCCTTCCAGATGGTTCGCTTCCCAGATGACAAAAACTACTAGCAGAATACCCAGAGCCCATGGGCTAATCCTGTTCTTCCGCGCGAGTTTGGCTTCATTCATTGGCTGATTGCTCCCCTGAAAGGGTCTGGCTTTCATATTCTCCCATCCAATCGTTCACTCGAATCTTCAGCAAACCCAGGAATGAACGGATCACATCTTTCCATAATTTGACCTTTGTGCCGGGATCGTTCCGCCAACGGACCGGCACCTCCTTTACTGTGTAGCCATATTTCTGAGCGAGGAAAAGGATCTCGGCATCAAAGCTCCAGTCATTGACCCGTTGTATAGCAAAAACCTTTTGAGCGGCTGAGTGAGTGAACCCTTTGAACCCACAGGTCACATCGGATATGTTCTTCGTAAGTATTAGGTTGGTTAGCCAGATGAAGACCTTGCTCATAGATTCTCGTAGCCAGCTCTGGTGCACTTCAACATTCGCTCCAGTGATTTTCCTTGAGCCAATGACGATGTCATACCCTTGATTGAGTTGCTCCAGGAACTTGTCCAGCTCTGTTATAGGTGTCGAGAGGTCTGCATCGGTGAAGAAGATGTATTGACCCTTCGCGCTCAAGATGCCCTTTCTGACCGCAGCTCCTTTCCCGCCGTGTTGGGCATGCAGGAGATGTCCGTCCTGTGTCTCAGCTATCAACTCTCTTACGAGTTCGACCGTTCTGTCTGTGCTCCCATCATCCACGACGATCAATTCGTAAGAACAGCTGTTACTCTGGAAATAGGTGATGATTTGTGCCAGGCTGGGGCCGATTCTTTTTTCTTCATTATAGGCTGGTATGATAAGCGACAAAGGTAAATCGTCGGACATTTTACTCATGCTTACCTCGAGCGTGATGAAATGGCTGCCCCTTCATTGCACCGTCATCTCTTCCAACAAGACTCGGTTGTCCATAGTCTGTCCTTCTTGGCCGATGACCACCAGCCGTTGCCCTGTTTCCGATTGATACATCCCGATCTCAATGGCGTATGGTCCAGGTGGGGTATCAGGTTGTATCGGTATATCATACCTATCAACTATGATCTCGTCCCTGACCCAGCAACTTGTTGGCAAAGCGCCGTTCAATGGCAGGCTGTCTTTCTGCCCTCGGATAAGATTGCCTTTATCAAGCAGGTGGGTGAAAACAGTGTAGGATTCATCCATCTCAGCCAGGGCTTGCCAGTAAAGAGTGAGATGCACTGCGCCGCCTGCCCGGACGGAAGTGGCCCCTAAATCATAGCCAAGAAGCTTGACCTGGTTATCCAGGTTTGCGTCCAAAGGGCGCTGGATGGCTGGGGGAGTGAAGCTGACTACTCCTTTGTCCGTTCTCTCCTTACGACAGTCAATCTCATAGACAAGGATGGAATATCCGATTTGGGCAGCCGGGGTGCGATCTCTGAACCACTTGTAGCGGTCTCTGTCGTCAGGAAGGTAGAGACCTTGAAGGAAAGTGGCACTGATAGCAAAAACACCTCTGGTAAACCGGCCTTCTCTCAAAGCCGTTAGGTCTTGATCCGAGATCCGTTTATAGGATATACCATAGTACTCCGGGGCCGCTGTTCCAAAATAGGCCAGTTTCACCTCCTCGATGCCCCTGCGCCCCAAGTATTCTTTCAAACCCTTGAGGTCCTGGCCCCAATCCAGGTTGGAATCAACCAGGTACTTGTATCCATTAGACGGTCCACCTACGTACTCGTTGAAATAGGCTAGGTAATGGGGATAGATACGTATCGAAGAGGCAAAGTACCAGATGGCTAGAACGGCCACCACACCGAGAAGCCAGCGTCTCTTCAGGTTGATCCTCTGGGCCAGGCTGCCTATAATGACGAAGGCGAAGGGCAAAACGGGCAGAGCATATCTCACCCCAAGCTGTACAGGCGTCATCGAAAGTGCAATAAGCAGGAGGAGAGGAGGAGCAAGCAAAAAGAAATGATTGTATAAACTTGCCCTCTTCTGCAACAGGGAAATGCAAATGGCAAGGAGCAACATAATTTGCATGGCAACAGGCGTCTTGATAGCCAGGGCGGCCAGGTAATAATACCACCACCCATGTGAGGAGATTTTCCCCCAAAGGAAGGCATCGTGGCCTCTTTTTGAATGCTCCAGTTGTCCTAGCAATCCCAGAACATACTCCCTTCCAGGCCCTCGAAAAGATAAAACGTGGTGCCAGGCCCACTCTTTTATTTCACTCTTAGGAAAATATCTTTGTATGGCTGGCAGGATGGTTTCATCAAAGCGGTACCAGGGTTTGAGATAGAATGGATAAGCGATGAGGATGACAAGCAAACCCAGTCCCACGATAAGGACAACATACAGCATCATTGTAACCCCTCGCTTGAACAAAACGGCCGGGGGATGAGCCTTCTTGCGGAATTGGAGGAGTTGCACAAAAGGGAATACCATGTACATTGGTAGGAGAAAGAAGGTCGTGAATTTAGAGATAAAAGCTAGGCCGAGGGTCAAACCAGCGAGAAGCAGGTTACTGACTGAAGGGTGCGAGCCGAATTTCCACAGGCGATAGCAGGCCAGGAACATAAAACAAGCCAGTCCCAGGTCATTCGTTGCCAGCCTTGAATGAGCCAAGATATTGGGGCTGAAGGCGTAGAGGAATAGGGAAAACAAGCCCGCTTCAATCCCATAGATTTCACTCGTCCATCTGAATACAGTAAGGCCTAGCAAGAGCGAAAGCAAGACTGTAGGAATCCTGGCCCAGAATAAAAGTTGATCAGAGTTGTCGTTATCCTCGTAGAAGAAGTCGTACTGGTAGGAACGGTCATTCTCATAGTGACTCGGGAGTTTCGGTTGTAATAGGAGCAAGGGGGTTGCGCAGATGACTTCGGTGAGAGGTGGATGTTGCCAGATCAAGCTAAAGTCACCCGTCTTCAGGTAGGTATAACCCGCCAAAAGGTGAATGGGTTCATCAAAGGTCATCGTCTCTGTCCTCATACTGAGGACGCATTGGAGCCCTATCGCCAGCAACAAGAGAATTACTATGGGTTTATGCCAGGAAGCCGCTCGTTGCTTGAGCCAACTGGTAGTCGTCTTCATGTTTGTACCGTTATCTTTTCCAGCAGGACCTTGTCGTCTGTTATCTGTCCCTTCTCGATGATGGGCAGCCGCTGTCCCGTCTCCGGCTGGTACATGCCGACCTCGATGGTATATTGCCCCGGCGGGGCATTGGACTGGAGTGGGACCTCGTAGTGATCTGCGATGACCTCACCAGGCAGCCAACCCGTCGTCAGCAAAGACCCATTGCCAGGCAGGCTGTCACGCTGTCCCCAAATCCTGTTTCCAGCGTCTAAGATGTGGACAAAGACTGTGTACGAAGTGTCTATCTCCGCCAGCGCTTTCCAATACAATGTCAGAGGCAACGTGCCACCAGCTTTCAACCCCGTAGCGTCGATATCATAGCCTAACAGTTCCACCCGATTGCCCAGGTTAACCTCCAGCGGGTGCTGGATCAGTGGTGCCTCAAATGTCCGGGGGCGTCCCTCCACAGTCAACTCTGCCAGAGACACTGGCCCTATTTCCCCACCGCTTCCGACATCAGCCAGGCCGACCATCAGAGCATACTGACCAGAGGCGACATCGGCTGGGATGCGGACATCCAGTTGTTCGCGTACCGTTTCTCCCTGCTCCCAGAGCGTCGTCGGATAGGAGCCGTTGGCTGGCCGCTCCCGGTGCAACGTCCAACCGGTGCCGTCCTCGGCCTGCAGTTGCAAAAGGATAATATAATCTTTGTCCACATCACTCTCCGCCCGCCAGAACAGGCTCAAAGGTAGAGGGTCTCCTGGTCGGAAGGTTATTGGGGAAAGATTGTAACCCAATAGCTCCACTTGCCCTCCTAAGCTTCCTAGCACGAGGTTCTGAATCTCCAGGCTCTCAACCGGTGGTGGAGTGAGTGGCTTGACAACTCGGACCACTCTTTGAGGTGTCTCCCATCCGCCAAGAACTTTGGTTCCATCCCCATCTAGAATCGAGTACATGCCAACCTCAAGGGCATAGTCGCCAGGCGGAGTACCAGCCAGAGTCTCAATATTATATTCATCCTTGACGATCATCCCTTCCTTCCACTGGGAGGTGGGCAGGAAACCCTGGGCGGGCCAATTGTCCGTCTGTCCCCAAAGGTGCCCGGCCTCGTCCTCCAGGCGGACGTAGACGCTGT
>Ga0180437_10010502_pt1 | contig 11285 bp, 7 predicted proteins | sample SS_ome_4_FD_132410 | JGI IMG/M metagenome (GOLD analysis project Ga0180437, IMG submission 132410) | Hypersaline lake sediment archaeal communities from the Salton Sea, California, USA - SS_3_D_1 metaG | ecosystem: Environmental > Aquatic > Non-marine Saline and Alkaline > Hypersaline > Sediment... | reverse complement strand
TCACGGTCTTCGCCGCCGTCGTTGTTGGCTGTCAGGCGAATATTTCCTGATCGCAGAATTAGCAACGCTGACTGTTACCGCCATTCCGGCCTGCCTTTGAAATCGGGCAAAGGCGGTGCTACGATTCTTTTGCATGGCGCATACGTTCTATTCAGATAGTCACCAGCGCCGGCTATGGCGTGTGTTTCCCGACGTGTTCCAGTACCGAGGGCTTCTCTTTGACCTGGTGTGGAAAGATCTTCGGGTACGCTACCGCAACGCCATGATGGGGCTTTTGTGGGCCGTCTTGCAACCGCTGCTGCTAACGCTTGTTCTGACGTTCGTGTTTACGTACATCATCCCTTTACGGATCTCGGAAACGGGAGACGGGCGCGTGCTTGATAGAGCGCCGTTTTTTCTGTGCGGCCTCATCCCTTGGCAGTTTTTCAGCGCGTCGCTGGGCGTCGCGACCACGTCGTTGCTGGCGAACCGCGACCTCGTCAAAAAGGTCTATTTCCCTCGGGAGTTGATTCCCATCGCGGCGGAGCTGAACTGTCTGGTGAATTTCGTGATCGGTTTCGCGCTGCTCCTTATTGTGCGGGTGGCCCTTGGCGGGGCGCTCGGCGCCGCACTCCTGTGGACGCCGTTCATTTTCCTGATCCAGTTCGTGCTGCAAGTGGGACTTGGCCTCCTGCTGTCCTGCGCCGAGGTCCATTTCCGCGACACCCACTATATCGTAGAAATCGCCCTGGTTTTTGCGTTCTACATGACACCGGTAATCTACCATCTGGACGCCGTGTCTTCCCGGCTCGGCTCGACGTCTTTCCTTTTCCGGCTGTACTTGGCCAATCCGGTGGCCGGACTCGTCGCGGCATACCGAGAGGCCATCTTCTACAATCAGTCGCCCGACCTGGGCCTGTTGCTCTGGCCTGCTTTGACTGCTGCGGTGTTGCTTGTATTTGGGGGCGCCGTGTTTCGACGCCACGCGCCCGTGTTGGCGGACTACATCTAATGGCCATCATCGATGTGGACAACGTCTCGAAGGAATACCGGCTGCGCGGCGGCCCGCCCGCCCTGTTTCGCTGGGGCGGCGCGCGAACGCTCCTCGGAAGACGGCGCCACAAGACAATCAAGGCACTCGAGGGCATAACGTTTGCGGTTGGCGCGGGCGAATCGCTCGGCATAATCGGCGCCAACGGCTCGGGGAAAAGCACGCTCCTTAAGATTCTGGCCGGCGTAACGACGCCGACCTCGGGCCATGTCCGTCTCTACGGGCGCGTGGCGTCGTTGCTCGAGTTGGGCGCCGGGTTTCATCCGCTGCTCACGGGACGCGAAAACATCTATTTGAATGCGCGCATCCTCGGCATGACGCACGCGGAAGTGGACGCGGCCTTCGACGCGATCGTTGCGTTTTCGGGGATCGCCGAGTTCATCGATGACCCCATCAACATTTATTCGAGCGGCATGTACCTGCGCATCGGGTTTGCGGTGGCGGCCTACGCCGACCCCGAGGTCTTTCTGGTTGACGAGGTGTTCTCGATCGGCGACGAAGCGTTTCAACGGAAATGCCGCCAGCGCATCGGTGAACTGAAAGAACAAGGGAAGACCATCGTGTTCGTCTCGCACGATTTGGGCATCGTCAACGCCCTCTGCGATCGCGTAATCCTGCTGCGCGAAGGCCGGATGATGGCCGGGGAATCGCCGCAAGCCACGATCCAGCGGTATCTGCGTCAAGTCGAGCAGACAAGGGCCCTGCACGCCGTGTGTCAGGGGGAAAACGAGGTCGTTTTGGCCCAGGGATGTCTGTCTTTGTTCCACGGCGAACGGGAAGTGAGCGGCGCTGCCGGCCTCTATGTCACGATCGAGTCGTCGGGTCGGACGTACAGTTCCGCCAACGACGCGTGGGAGGTTGCGGAGCGGGCGCCCGAGGCCGGCGCATTCCGGGGGCGCATGGCCTCGCTGCCTGTCGTCCACGATTGGCGGTTCCGGCTCGACGGCGATCGGCTCACCTGGCACATCGCCATCGAGTGCGAACGCGAGACTACCATCGAGGCCTTCGACGCGAATCTCATGTTGCGGGGCGGATATGTTCGGTGGACCTACGGCCGCCTCGCGGGCCCTTTTCCCGAAATCCTCCCCGGCGACCTGAGCTGGACCGTCGTCGTCGCGCCGGATGCGGCGTGCCGCGAGGCCGGCGCGCTCCCCGATGAAGACTCGACGTTGCCGCCGGTGCTCATCGAACTGGAATCCGAAACGCCCTACCTCCGTCTTCAATGGAGTAACACCGATTACGTCAACGGCGGCCGGTTGTTGCAGGCCGGGGCGCGTCTGCCCGAGGATGCGCGCACGTTTCGACCCGGCCGACACGAGTTGATGACGGTGTCCATTCGCTTCGACATGACGGCGGGGGCCGTACTCGAGCGGGTCCGCGCCCGGAGAGACGAGTTTACGCTCGAGCGGGGCGCGTTCTCGGCGCGATTCGAGTCTGGGGGGGTCGCCCTCGCTTACGGCGGCGCCGAACTGACGTCGCCGCTGCGCGTTTACGCCTCGATTCTCATCGGGGGCCTCTGGAACGACAGCACCGGCCTCCAATGGCACCGCATTGCGCGCTCTGGCGGTCGCGTCGAAGCAAGCGGCGAATCGCGCCGGTTTCCTTTCCGGCAACACTGGGAACTCGAATTGGCCGATGACGGTCTCCGCCTCGCAATCTGGCTCGAGACGCTCGAACCGATCGACATCGAAGAATACCACGTTTCCGTAGGCCTGCGGCCCGTCTACGTCTGCTGGGAAACGGATCGCGAGTCCGGCGTGTTTCCGGATATCGATCCGCATCAAGAAGACTGGCGGCACGTCAACAGAGACTATGCACCCGGCGCGCGGATCACTGCAACGTGTAAGGAATTTCCGAGCGTCGCCCTGGAAGTCGCAGCCGATCCGACGCGGGTCGGCGTGGCGCCTTTCCGCATGACGGCGTTGAATACCGATTGCCACCTTAACAGCCGCGTGTTGCAGGCGTTGTGCACACCTGGAATCGGCAAGCTGCATTTTGACAAAGGCCGGCACAGCCTTTTCGTCGGAAAGGTTGTCGTCCGACAGCAAAGCGAGCAACGCCAAACGGATTAGGCACATCGAATGTCGCACCCGGCACACGAAACGCACAATTCTGACGCATCCGTCAAGATCTTTCGGAAGACGAAGAGACGCGTCCTGACGCGGCGCGGCGTGATTTGGCTCGGCCAAACGTGCAACCTCCGTTGTTTTTTCTGCTATTTCATTCAGCGGATTGGCGATGCCGATCACCCGGAACATGCGTTTTTGAGACTTGACAAGGCCAAGGCCATCTGCAGAATCCTCCGGCGTTTCTACGGCAACACCGCCGTGGACATCCAGGGCGGCGAACCGACCCTCTATCCCGAGATCCTGGAATTGGTGCGATATTGCCGCGAAATCGGGCTCTACCCGACTTTGATCACGAACGGGCTGGTGCTTGCCGAACCTGGCCGCGTCGAGGCGTACCGCGACGCGGGCATTCGCGATTTCCTTGTGAGCCTCCACGGGATCGGCGCCGCCCACGACGAAGTCGTAGGCCGGAAAGGCGCATTCGACAAGACTGTGGCCGCTATCGAGCACATGCGGCGCGCCGGCATTCCCGTGCGGTTCAACTGTACCATGACAAAACAGAGTGTGCCGTTCTTAGCGGCCATCGCCCACAAGGCCATCGGGTGCGGCGCCAACGCGGTTAACTACATCGCTCACAACGATTTCGGCGACCAGCGCACCGGCGTCCGGACCACCGCGAACGTGCCCCGGTACGCCGAACTGGCGCCGAGATTGGCCGAGGCCATTGACCTACTCGAGGCCGCGGGCGTCGAGACTAACGTGCGATACATCCCCTTGTGCGTTGCGCAACCGCGGCACCGCAAAAATTTCTACAACTTTCAGCAGCTTTCCTACGACACCCATGAGTGGGACTACCAGAGCTGGCTGTGGACCATGATGACGCCGCAACTGACGCGCGACGGCGGCCTCTCGCCGCCCTATCGCTTGGGCCGGGGCGCGCGGCGGTTCGTATGGCGCCAAGACCATGCCCGGCTGCGCGACTGGGCCGAGGCACACCCTATCAAGAGCCGCGTGTGCTTCTTGGGCCAACGGGCGCTTGCCCGCGCCGGGCAACTTTTGCTCGGCAAGGCGTTCTGGTATCGCAGAGAAGCCGTCGCGCGAACCCGAATCGACCTCCAATACACGTTTTGTGAAGTCTGCACCCGCTGTTCGGCCAAAGACATCTGTGACGGTTTTCACGGCGATTACGCCGCCATGTTCGGCACGGACGAAGCCCAGGCCATCACAGACGTTCCGCGCACCGAAGACCCCACAGCATTTATCCGCCGCCAAGAGAAAGTGGTCGAACCCGAAGACGAATCCTGGGCCTTGTAGCCATCCGGCGCCTTGCTGCCGTTCTGTATTCCCCCTTGTGCTCCTCCTATTACTCGTATTCTTTAATCAGGAACGCCGACAAACACGGACGAACACAGACAAACACAGAGCGTAATACGGGGTTGAGGCCTAGCTCGAGCATCACAAGTTGCGCTGTGAATGCAACCCGGTGTAACGGTCTTCGATTCCGATTGTTGGATTGCAAACACGAATAGGAGCAAGAGCAAGAGGAGCGCGCGCGTGATATGCTACACTTGGATTTATGAAGCCTGATTTTGACGTAATAGTGGTTGGCGGCGGTCATGCCGGCGTCGAAGCGGCGCTGTTGTGCGCGCGGACCGGCCACCGGACCATGCTGACGACGATCAATATGGACACCGTTGCGCGGATGTCGTGCAACCCGGCCATCGGCGGCGTGGCCAAGGGGCAAGTGGTGCGCGAGATCGACGCCTTGGGCGGCGAGATGGGGCGGTGCATCGACCGGACGGGCATCCAATTCAAGATGCTGAACCGATCCAAGGGGCCCGCCGTCCACTCGCCGCGGGCCCAGGCCGACCGCGTGGCCTATCAGTACGCCATGAAAGCTGTTTGCGAGAGCACGCCCAACCTGGTTATGAAACAACTGCTCGTGGACGACCTGGTCGTCGAGAACGACATGATCCGCGGCGTCCGCACCTCCGTCGGCGCCGAGATCACGGCGCGGGCCGTGATTGTTTGCACCGGCACGTTCATGCGCGGGCTGCTGCATTTCGGCATGGTCGAAGTGCCGGGCGGCCGCGCGGGCGAGCCGCCGGCCGCAGGATTGAGCGACGCGTATCGCCGACTCGGGTTCGAGGTGGGCCGCCTCAAAACGGGCACGTGCCCCCGCGTACACCGTCGAAGCATCGACACGACCGCCATGGCCGTGCAACTCGGCGACGAGGCGCCCCGGCCGTTCTCGTTCTCGACACCCATCGAGGGGTTCAATCCAAACAAGGTCCCCTGCTGGATTACGTACACCAACGACGACACCCATAAGGTTATCCGCGCCAACCTTGATAGATCGCCGCTCTTTTCCGGGAAAATCGATGGGGTCGGTATACGCTACTGCCCAAGCATCGAGGACAAAGTAATGAAGTTCCCCGACAAAGACCGGCACGTCGTGTTCCTCGAACCCGAAGGGCTGAACACGGCGGAGGTCTACGTCAACGGCCTATCCACGAGCCTCCCCGAGGATGTGCAACTTGCGTATCTGCGTACGTTGCCGGGACTCGACGCGGTCGAGATCATACGGCCCGGCTACGCCGTGGAATACGATTTTGTGCCCCCTACGCAATTGAAACCCACCCTCGAGACCAAGCGTATTCGAGGGCTGTTCAACGCGGGACAGATCAACGGCACGTCGGGCTACGAAGAAGCCGCCGGCCAAGGAATTTTCGCCGCGCTCAACGCCGTCCGATACGTGGACGGCGGCCCGCCGCTGTACCTCGGCAGGGACGAGGCGTACATCGGGGTGATGGTCGATGACTTGGTGACCCGGGGCGTGCTCGAGCCGTATCGGCTATTTACGTCGCGTGCCGAGTACCGCTTGCACCTGCGCCACGACAATGCCGACGTCCGCTTGGCGCGATACGGCATTGCGGGCGACGAATTCCTCGAACGTGTTCGGGCCAAGGAAGACCAGGTTCACGCGGAAATCGAGCGCCTCGAAGGAACGCGATTGGCGCCCTCGGCCGACCTGAACGCGTTCTTGGCAGCCCTCGGCGAGGGGCCGCTCAATGAGCCCCAATCGGCCGCACAGCTTCTGCGGCGCCCAAGGCTCACGTATGACGCTCTTCTAAACGTGTTGCCGGAGACGGGGTCACTCAGTTCCGAAGTGGCCGAGCAAATCGAAATACGGATCAAATACCACGGGTATCTCGAGCGGCAGCGTCGCGACATCGAGCGGTTCAAAGGGGCGGAATCGCGCCGGCTCGCCGACGACCTGGACTATTTCGCGGTCCCGGGTCTGCCCCAAGAATGCAAAGAGCGGCTGAACCAAGTGCGGCCGACCAACTTCGGTCAGGCGGCCCGGATCCCCGGCGTCCGGCCGACGGACATCGCCGTGCTGCACATCTTTGTCGAGAAACGGGCTCGCGAGCAAACCGACAGGAAAACGGCGGTATAACGAGTATTTTTTTGATCGAAGCGGGTGTGAGAGCGCATAAGCGTGGAGGGGCTTGCACGTCGGCGGCGTAATGTCTAATATGGTGGTGTGTGGCGTCTTGAAACCGAAATCGGAGGTGTGGGAGCAAGTAAACGATAGCCTACGCGGCCCGCAAGGCCTGAAGCGGATAGCGCCGAGCTTCATTCCCGGCACGGCAGCGCTCGCGGCGAACGTCTTGCCGATATTCATAAGACGGATGAGCGTGCGATTCGGCATTGCCAGTATCAATGGCAAGGCGGCCCGAGGTGGCGCGTCGAACACGGAAACCCTGGCGTTTCGTGGAATCATTAACAAGATCAGTGCGGTAGCGAGTCGATACTTCTGCGGGAGGGCCTGATTTGCCGGCGCCACGCGTTATTGCCTTGATCCTCTGTCTGGGTCTGGCCGGGGCGGTTTGGGCTCAGGATGAGCCGGACGATGAGATCACCGTTGACCTAACGGTGCATTACAATTCGGCCTATCGCGAAGGGGCGTGGGTCCCGGTGGACGTCTTCGTGAAGAACGACGCGTATGATGTGTCCGGCCACATCGAGGTGCGCATCTACGACGCGATGGAGCAGCTCACAAGCCCTATCTATCGTGTCCCTGCAGAAAGCCCAAAGGCCTCCAGAAAGCGGTTTCGCCTCTATTGCGCACTGGGCTTCGCCAACCGCCTCGAAGCGCAACTGTATGACAACGGCCGTGCCGCCACCCCGTTTCCGGCCTACTACGACAACGCCCGGGCCATCGATCCCAGCGACCTTATGGCCTTGGTCCTCACCGAGGAGCCTAGTGACTTCGGGTTCCTTTACCGCATCGTCGGGGCGGGCGACGACGAGCGGCGGGTACACCGCGAGAACCTGGGCACGGAAGAACTCGGCGCGTTGGCCGACTTTCCGCAGTGTTACGATCCATTCAATGTGGTCATACTCGGCGATATCGATCCGTCGAGAATCGCAGAGCGGCACCGCCGCCTGTTGCGGGATTATGTCGAAGCGGGCGGTGTATTGGTCGTCTGCACGGGCGTCAACGCAAGGGCATACCGGGGCAGTTGGGTCGAGGATCTTGCGGGCGTCGCCATTGGCGCAACGGAGACTATCAAAGAATCCGACCTCGCCGCCGCGGTGTTCGGCGAGGACGGGACCCGGGGCGCGAAAGAATGGCGGGAGTGCCTCCTAAGCGAGTTGTTGCCGCAAGACCCGGCGGCTATGAAACTCGGCAAGGACAAAACCTTAGCGGCGCTCAAGCCGCTCGGACGCGGCTTCGTCGCCACGCTCGGCGTCGACGGGATGAGCCGCGCCCTCCAGAACTGCCCCGGCTACCTCGCACTATGGGAATATCTCATGACGGTGCGGGATTCGTCCGAACGGTTCAATCTGGGCGCCGCAACCGAGGTCTGTGCCGACGCGCTGCCGCTGCTATCCGGGATAAAGATTGCGTCGCGCTGGACGGTGCTGACCTACTTGCTCGCTTATTTCGTCGTCGGGATCGCGTTAAACTGGGCCGCGTGCAGCCTACTTAAGCGGCGCGAGTTGTTCTGGGTCTTCCTGGTGCTTTTCTCATTGGGCTTTACGGCCTATGCCGTGGCCTTCGGCACGGTCGGCCTTGCCGGCGGGACAGAGATCGAGCAAGTGAACGTGGTAGCCCTGCCGAGGAACGCTCGTGGCGGCGCGCTTCATAGCATCATCGGCATTTTGCCCAGGCCGACCTCGTACTTCGCGCTTGAACTGGACCGTGAATTCGCGTTGATCCGCGATGTACGGGCTATCGGCTCGGTGCGGGGACGCGACCGCGCGACGTCGGAGCGACCGTTCACCGCGACCCAGGCAAGTCCCGCGAACGTGACGGGATTTCGGGTGAAATCCGGGACCATGCGGTTCATACTTGCCGAGAGCCCCGTCCGCCTTAACGGGGGCATTTCCGGGAAACTCATCTACGACGCCGACGGACTCAACGGTACGCTGAGAAACGAGACCGGCCTGCGCCTCGATAATCCCTTCCTCGTGATGAACGGCCAGTTCTGCCGCGTCAAAAGGTCGCGAGACGATTTCGACGTCTCGGTCTCACCGCATGAACTCGATAGTCTTACCGACGAATACAACGGATGGACGCGGTTCTCGCGCGGCGGGACGGCTCGTTGGCGCCCCGGACGATATTACTCCGACATGCACCTCGGACAATTCCGAGAGGGTTTCGCGTGGACGCTGTTCTCCTCTTGGCAGACCCCTGGCCGCTTCGGCGCCCCAAACGTCGGCGGGGGCGAATCGGTGAGGAGAACCCACGGCGCTTATTTGTGCGGGTGGCTCAAGGGATCCGTGGCAACCGACCCGACCTTGGACAAACCGGCCGCCAAAAAGATCAACGAAACACTGCTCGTGGCCGAGGTGGAAATCGAGACGCGCTTCGATACCGACGAGTGGACGTCCCTGGTCGTTCAACCCGCCGAGCAACGGGGGGGGAAGGCGGTTCCTCTTCCGTTGGCGTTGTTCGAGCCTAACGGGTTCGCGGTTTCCGTACCCCCCTGGTTGCTGCCCGGCAGCGGCGGTGAGATAGCCATCGACATCGAGTGGCGGCCAAAGCAGGACTATGCACTCTGTCTGGCCCTGAATGAGCGCACTGCAGAGAAGACCGTAAAATGGTCTGCAAAAGAGCCCGAGAGTACCGATGCCCGGCAGGAAGATGAAGGAGAAATTGTAAAGATTACCTATCGAATAACGGACATAGGCGATGTCTACGACGAGCAACAGGGTGTGGTTCGCGGCCAACTTTGGGCGTATCAAACAGGCACAGAGGCGCCGTGCGAAAATGATGGGTTGTTGGGCTCGGCCGCTCGTCTGGGTGGCAGCGCGGCTTGCGTGTGGACGACGAGCGCGTTGCGGGCACGTTTATGGTCTCCGCGCGCGGCAGAGTATCAGGTGGACACAAACGCAACGCAGTGGGAGGGTTCTCGATATGGCGATGATTGAGACGATTGGCCTGACGAAGAAGTACGGGAGTTTCCTCGCCCTGGACCAAATCGACCTTACCATAAACGAGCGGGACATTTTTGGATTCATCGGCCCCAACGGCGCCGGCAAAACGACCACGCTCCGCATCCTGGCAACGTTGCTCGCACCGACGGCTGGCCAGGCAAAGGTCAATGGCATCGACGTCACCAGAAAACCGTTCGAGATCAAACGCATCGTCGGCTTTATGCCGGACTCGTTCGGCGTGTATGACGGCATGCGGCTGCGCGAGTACCTCGACTTCTTCGGTGCGGCGTACAAGATCCCGAGCAAGAAACGCAAGGGCATCATCGACGACGTCCTCGAACTCACCGACCTATCGAGCAAAGCCGACGATTACGTGAGCGCGTTCTCGAGAGGCATGAAGCAGCGGTGCTGCCTGGCGAAAACGCTCATCCACGACCCGCAAGTCCTCCTGCTCGACGAGCCAGCCAGCGGCCTCGACCCGCGCGCGCGCATCGAGATCCGAGAACTCCTCAAGGCATTGCGCGACATGGGCAAAACCATCTTCATCTCCTCACACATTCTCGCCGAGTTGGGCGACATGTGCAACCGCATCGGCATTATCGAACACGGTAAGATCCTTGCTGCGGGCGACTTCCGCGAGATCCTGGCGAACGTCAGGCAAGTGAACGAGATCCGCCTCGTCGTGCTCGACGGCGGCGACGCGGCCGCGAGAATTCTCGGACAAACGCCCGGCATCGCCAACGTCGACCGCTCGGGCAACGAGTTCCAGATGCAGTCCAATCTGGGTCGCGAAGGCATCAGCGAGCTTCATAACCGTCTCGTGGGCGCCGGCGTCAAGATCGTGTTCTTCGAACAGGACAAAGGCACGCTCGAGGATGTGTTCCTCCATGTAACCAAAGGGGGGCTTTGAGTACATGACTCTGCAAATACTGCGACATACTCCGTCCCGCCCCCAGCGTGTTCGTGCTCGTGCTCGAAATCATGATCGAAACACGATGGACGAGCACGACGGACAAGCACGAGAGCGAGTGGGGGGGCAACCAACACGAATCCGGGTGCGGCACTAGCAGAAAGGGCTCCAAACAATGCGGGCATTGCTTCCCACCACGGCGCTTGTACGCCGTGAATTGCTTACGAATCTGCGCCGCGTCCGTTCATTCGTTTGTTTGGTCCTTGTGGTAGGCTTCGTTACGCTGTTGGTCGTGGCCGTTTGGCCGCGGGACGTAAACTTCGCGCGGGCGGGCATGGCCACGGAGTACTTGCTTATAGCGGTATCGATGTCGTTGCTCGGCGCGTGCGCGTTGTTCATTCCCGGCCTGACGGGAACGGCCATCACCGTCGAGAAAGACCGCGAGACGTTCGACCTGCTCGATATGACCCTCATACCCCGTTCCAGCATCGTGCTGGCCAAGCTGCTCAATGCGGTTGGTTTCTTCCTGCTGCTCGTAATAGCTGTGTTGCCGGTGCTCGGCTCGGTGCTTTTCCTAGTGGGCGTCGACTGGGTGCAAATCGCGGCCTCCTTTGCGGTTATTTTCGTGACCGTATTCTCTTGCGCCATGGCCGGGTTGTTCTGTTCCACCCTGGTCCGTAGAACGGCCCTGGCGCTCGCACTCAGTTATGTTGGCATGATCATTCTGATGGGCGGCGTCCTTCTGCCTCCGGTCATCATCGCCGGCTCCCTGCGATGGGATGGCCTAATGCGGCTCATCGAAAGGGAGGCCCTATTCTTGAGCCCC
>Ga0180437_10010500_pt1 | contig 11286 bp, 13 predicted proteins | sample SS_ome_4_FD_132410 | JGI IMG/M metagenome (GOLD analysis project Ga0180437, IMG submission 132410) | Hypersaline lake sediment archaeal communities from the Salton Sea, California, USA - SS_3_D_1 metaG | ecosystem: Environmental > Aquatic > Non-marine Saline and Alkaline > Hypersaline >... | reverse complement strand
GGTATGATCCCTTCAAAAACGAATACTGTTTGAGTTCACCGGATTTTACCGGCTTCGGACGAAAACTCAAGAAAAAAACCGCCGTTGAATAATTTTGTGCCGGGCGAAACCGGCAGCTACGGTGGCAAGACCCTGACCAATGAAGGGTGGATATTCTTTTTGCGGATCTGGCAAGTTACCACAATCAGCCACAACCTTTGGGACAATGCTGAGCCGCGGCCGAATTCTTCCTCACGATTTCATGTGATTGATTCTATGAGCGATTTGCGCAACGGGTTGTCATAGGACCTGGCGAGTTCCTCTACGAGGTACTTTCGGTACTCCGCCGATTTGATTCCAAGCGGTTTTTGCCATTTCTGGAACTTTTGCTGCATGCGGTCGGCATGGATGCGGGCCCATCGCTGTTTTTTTTCCTTATCTGCGAACATTGTTACTTCGTCTCCGTCAAGCTGCCCCCCCACTTCGCAGGGCATTATATAAGAATCGCGTTTTTTGGCGTTTTCTCCCGTTAGCTGCGATCGAGCAGGACTGTATCGTATTTTTCCACCGCCGCTCACCAAACAAACAGGACGCACGCAACATCTTGCCGAAGAGGCGAGGGCCCGATGGTCGGCGTTGTTGCTGCGGCGTAGCTGGTCGGCAATAGCACCAAGTAGCCGGCCATATCTATTTCGTTTTGAGACAATCGTCCATGAAGCAGCAGTCTGCGTATTGACACTGCCCGACAGCAGTGCCGAAGCACGGCGTGTTGTTTTCCGCCTGCTGTATAGCCTGTATGAGCTCGTTCTTTTTCATTTTTCCCGGGTTTATGCCGAGGGTTTTTGCTTTTGTCTTAATTTCCGGCAATTTCATAAAGAGATCTCCTGTTTTAGCGTCAGATACACTTTTTCTCTCCCGTATCCTTTCACCGCTCCTTGTAGCAGCGTTAAGCCGATTCGTTGTTGGCAAGTTGCGATTAACCCTGCTTAATTATTTCGGTTGCGGGTGAGTTATGCGTTAAAGTTTTTCCTGCAAGCTCCCACAACTGCTGCAAAAGAGGTGGTCAGGATGTTTCAGGTATAATCTTCTCGGACGTGAAGGCAGGCCCGCCGGCGTGGTGGGGTTACGGCAGGGGGCCGGGGAGACTGAATGAAGAAAAATACACCAATCCTCCGGCGGTTGCACGGAAGATTGGATGAATAAACGGTCGAGGGACTTGAATGTCTTCGCGGGATCTGGTATTATGGGACGAGTGAGCGGGCGGAATATTGTTTAATAGATGGGATATGCGAAAGTTGAAACCGGCCGAGTGGATTTGATGAAAAAAGGCTTCACGCTTATAGAGCTTCTGGTTGTAATTGCCATCATAGCATTGTTGATGTCGATAATGATGCCTGCGCTTCAGGGGGTGAAGAAGCACACAAAAACAATTATTTGCCGTTCGAACCTGCGGCAGTACGGGCTTGCGGGCAGGATGTATCTGGACAGCAACGAAGGGCGTTTTCCTAATACGATGGACTGGCTGTATTCGAAGAGGCCGTCGGGATACTGCATGTGGCACGACAAGGCGCACAATCTGGTGAACCATCCGGAAAACGGGGGGCTGCTGTGGCCTTACCTGAAGGAAAAAAACGTACACCTTTGCCCGACGTTTAAGAATGTTTGCCGGTTCAGGGGTTGCTGGTGGGACGGGCATGACCCTTCGATACCAATTGAACCTCAATACAGTTACAGCATGAACGCCTTCCTCGGTGGTGACGGACGGGGCAAGGTTTCAATCGAAACCCAGGTAAGACATCCGGCGGAGGTTTTCTTCTTCAGCGAGGAAAATTCCTGGGAGGTTCCGGGTGTGAGCACCTGCGGGATCAACGACAATAATCTTCGAATCGGCATACCGCCGGATATAGTCGACGGCTTTGCGACCTATCATAATACGAGCGACATGGATAAAGGAATGGCCAACCTGGTTTATCTGGACGGGCACGTGGGTACGATAAAGGCCGAGGAACAGAAAGACGGGGGCAATTTCCGCCTTGCCTGGCCGCGGGCAAGATCGGAGATACCGTGAGCGGCGATAGAGTGCGGGCGGTATAGTGAGCTTGATTGCAGGGGGAAAAGGCTTATCCAATCTTTGTGATGATGTCCTGCAGGGCGGATTCGGCATCGGGGTACTTGAATTTGTATCCGGCGCTGATGAGCCTCGCCGGCAGCGCCTTTTGGCCGGAGAGGAGCAGTTCGGTGGCCATTTCTCCGAGGAGCACCTTCAAGATGAATGCAGGCATGGGGCAGATGGCTGGCCGGTTCATAATTTTACCCAGGGTGTCGTAGAAGTCCTTTGCCAAAACGGGATTTGGGGAGGTCAAATTGAATACGCCGGTGAGGTTGCGGTCTTCTATCAGAAAGTGTATGGCGGCAGTGAGGTCTTCTATGTGAATCCACGGGAACCACTGGATTCCGGGTCCGGGATGGCCTCCGAGAAACATTCGAAATGGCGGCAACACACGGGCCATAAAGCCTCCGTCACTTGCGAGGACGGGTGCGATCCTGATTATGACACATCTGAGGTTTGAATTGCAGACAGGCTGAATTGCCTGCTCCCACTGCTCGGCGATATCGGCCAGAAAGCCGGTTCCGCCGGAGGAATTCTCATCGAGCACTTCGTCACCGCGGTGGCCGTAGTAGCCGATACCCGAGGCCTGAATGATCACGGTTGGTTTTTTCGAGGTCTTGTTGACGGCTTCGACAACGGCATTTGCGGCGTTGAGCCTGCTTCGTACTATTCGATATTTTTTTTCCGGGGTCCATCTTCCGGAGCCGATGTTTTCTCCCGCGAGATTGACGATGGCGGCGTTTTCCGCAAACTTTAACCATCCGTTGGAGGTGAGAGCATCCCAGTGTACGGTTCTGGCATGTGGTTCGAAGGATTCTCTGATTTGCGATGCGCGGCGTGAAAGGACGATGACCTCGCAGCCGGCATTTGCCAGTTCCCTGGAAAGGGATCGGCCTATTAAGCCGCTGCCGCCTGTTATGACTACTCGCATTTCGGTATCCTCATTTTGGCATTTCTAAAAGTTCCACCTTTTTCACGTAAGCGTCGGGGTCGAATTTTCTTTTGAGACCGGCGGCATTCATGTAACGGATTTTGCCGAAGACAGGTCTTTGGCCCCATGCCCTGTCGTGCTTTCCGAAGCACCATGCGACGCCGGTATAGGCGTTTGCGTCTCTTCCATCAAGCTCGTACTTGTTGTTTAGATAGAGGGCGATTCTGAAAGCCTCGCGGGCCTCTTCGGTCCATTCGAGGATTTTCTTTCCCCAGTACATTCGCATGTAGCCATGCATCTTGCCGGTTGTCACCATCTGCTTTTGGGCGGCGTTCCAGTACGGGTCATGGGTACGTGCCTGCTCGAACTGCTTTAGGGAATAGAGGTATTGCCTTTTGTCTTTTCGATGTCGGTCGAGAGATTGCCTTGCCCAGTTTGGAAGGGCGTCGAAGCTGTCGTACTGTTCGTTGTAAAAGACGAAATTGTGGCTTAGTTCTCTGCGGACGATGAGCTCTTCGAGGTATGCATCTGTTCCAGGGCTTCTTGTATTGATTACCTGGAGGGCAATGTAGAGGGGTGATATCTGACCAAAATGCAGGTAAGGGCTCATGTTCGAGACATATTCGACGGTGGGGTCGTTCCGCAGGGATTGAAAATTATCGAGCTTTTCCGACAAAAACTTCGCCAGGTGCTTCTTCGCATGGGCTGTGCCTCCGTGAAACGTGTCGACGGCAGGGACGGATTTGTCGATGCGAAGTTTTGCAACCGCCTTCCGGAGGTCGCTGATATCAAACCGGTCAAGACTCAGGCTGAGCGAATCTTTCCCGGGCCTTTTGTGCCGCAGGGGCACAAGATAGTAATTTAGCAGCCTGCTTATCCTGGGTCGGAAGGTACCGGCGGAGAATTCCTCTTTAGGTGAGGCTTGGTCGATAGGAACTATAAGGTTGGTTTCCACTTCGTGCAGAGCACAATCGATGTTTTGGGCAGCCTTTTTTCTCCATTTTCTTTGCGGCCTCAAATGCCCTGCATCGACGACGACCAGGGCCGCGTCCGCGGATAATTCGACGGCGCTCACATCCGGGCGGTTGTGGCGGATTACCATGTGTATGCCCTTGTTTTGAAGCGATTTTGCAGTTTCGTGGATGCCTTCGAGCATAAAACGGTAATGCCGGAGATTTGCCTCGGGATAGTGGTCGGTGATCGAGAAGAGGACAAGGAGGGGCTTTTTGAGAGCGTTTGCGTTCTCGAGAGCATATTCGAGTGCGTGATTGTATTCTGCACGCTGGGCGGCCTGCATCCAATACAGGACGTATTTTCCGCTCCGCAGCGGCTTGCGGTTGAGCAACTTGATTCTTTCCTGCTGAATCATAAACGTCGGTGTTTGCACCCTGGTTTAATTATCTGTATAACCCTTTGATTGCCAGTCCACCCCATCTTATTACAGACTTGCCGCCTTCAATCAAGTATTCGGCGGGCTCGGCGGCGAATATTAGTTTTTTCGGAGGAGCCGGTGCAAAAAAATGGGATTGGACATGAGGTTGGCGGCGTTGTTGTATAGAAAAAAGGCGACAGCACACGTGGAAATGCTGTCGCCTGCATTTGAAGTCTCCATAATGTCAACTTCAATATGAAAGGAGACCACATTACTCAATAAGTATTTTCGCAAATCGTGCGATGGAGACAATTGTGGGAACTACGTATATTTAAAGTTTTTTTGCGGCCAAGTGGCGCCGCCTGTGGGTTTTGGTGCGTTCTGATGTTTCCAGCGAGGCGCTTGCGGACAAGCGCAGAAAAAAGGGGAGACAGGCGATTTATCTGCACTTTTCGTCACCCGATCTCCCAGCCGCATAGTGCCTTTATTTAAATAACGTGTAGGGCGAAACCGCCAAGTTGCACATGCGACTATAATATTATAACGAGGCGTGGGCGGGGCTGTCAAGTGCTGAGCGGCTCGATTATAAAAAAAGTGAAAAAACTTCACGCAATCGACACTTTCGGCTTGGATTGGGGCTAATGGCCGTCTCTGAACATCTTTAGGCGTTCCAAATTCGCAACATTTTATTCTCACTGCAAAGGTTGGGTGTAAGTCAGGTGGTAGCCTTTTTTTGCATAGGAATTTGCATTTGGGGCTTTAGAGGTCGTCATGCGGGTTGTTATCCGGGTATACCTTTTAGACATTGCAAACGCTTTATTGATGCTCGAGAAGAGGGAAAGCTCATCCGTGTTTATCCCGGCTGCGTCAGGGGTTTTCCCTTAGTGGCGTTGTGAGGGTGGACATTTCGAAAGCAAATAGTTCAGTTTCATGTTTGTTGATTCTGCATTTGCGAGAGTTCTTTTGCGAACGCATCGTAGGCGGCCTGGCCGAAGAGTGCGAAGACGACCCTTTCCAGTGCGGTCGGGCCTTTTAGATAATCGACGGTAGTCCGAAGCATAATCCGGGCGCACCTTTGGAGAGGGAAACCGAAGATACCCGTGCTGATGGCGGGCAGGGCAATGCTCTTGATGGCGGTTTCGTCGGCGAGCTTGAGTGAGTTGCGGGTTGCATTTTTGAGCTTGGCGTCTTCGTCGCCCTCGCCCATTCGAGGTCCGACGGCGTGTATCACGTATCTTGCCTTGAGGCTGCCACCGGTAGTTATGACGGCTCCGCCTACGAACGTGGGGGCTTTTTTGTAGCACTCCTTCTGGATTTTTGGTCCGCCTCTTTTCCTGATGGCGCCGGCGACGCCGCCTCCGAGAATAAGCTGGGCGTTGGCGGGGTTGACGATGGCGTCGGTTTCCATTTCGGTGATATCAGTGTTGAGCAGTTCGATGACGGATTTTGCGATTTTTGCCTTCATTGTCCCATGCCTTAGGATTCGCGTTCAAAAACAAAGGTGGGCGAGCGGATTGGAACCGCCGAATAATGGTTCTGCAAACTTGTTTTTTGTTTCCCTAAGAGCTTTCTTCTTCAATGCGTTACGGCTGCCTTGAGTCTACTTGTTGTTGCGTTTTTTGTCTCAGCCATCGAATCAGCAATGCTCGCTATCAGGTTATATTTGCCGGTTGCCTTTCGTGGCTATGGGCGCACCAGCATACTCTGTCAGTTCCGGCAGGGCGGTTAAGCGTATCGCCCTCTTCGGTTATTATAGTATGCGAATACCGGCCCGGCGTCAAGTTGATGTCTGAATGACAATCGTCCCAAGAACCGTCTTAGACAAGGCTGGAAAGCTTGACTCTGCTTAAGGCGGCCCTGGTCCTGGCGATTACCTTGTCGTAGGCCTGCTCGGCTTTTTTGGCGTACTTGTCACGGGGCGCCGTATCGCTCAGGCCCAGTGAGATGTCCATCGGACCTTCCGCCGCTTCGATGACCTCGAGCATCGATATGCTGCTTAATGGTCTGGCCAACGAAAACCCGCCTTTAGGGCCTCTTTTGCTTGTTAATACGTTTATCCGCACCAACTGCTGCATAATCTTGTGCAGATATTCCGGTGGAATGCCGCACTCCTTCGCTATAGTCTTTGTCAAGACTATTCTTTCGTCCGGATGCCTGGCGAAGTAACCAACCGCCAGAACTGCATAACTTGTAGACCTGTTTAACTTCATCTGACATACTCCTCTACAGTAACAGTTTTTGTTTTGGTTAGATAACATTCTGAATCTTAGGCGGGTAATATAGCAGGTTTAATCAATAATTCAAAGCTTTATTGCCAAAATCTAAATTTTTATTTCGGCTGTCTTTTTGGCGGGAACTTTCACAGCGGAGGTTTTTCCCTTGATATTAACCATCTTGAAGGCTGCGGGATTTCTAGGTTCTGCTGGCAAGGCCGCTGCCTAAGAATCCAAGGCCACTTTCGCCAACGGCTTTAAAACGCAAAGAACGCTGCTTCAAAATTTTGCGAAAAACGAAAAATTCTGTTGTAATCAAAAGTCAATTTTGTAACATTCCTTCTCTCACTGTCAGCTTTGGTTAGTTTTTTAGAAAGGGTAAAACAAATGCCGGCAAAAGTCGATACTGCAAAGTGTACAGGCTGTGAATCGTGCGTGGAAGACTGCCCGAGCGAGGCGATCAGTATGGTCGACGACAAGGCGGTCATTGACAACGACGCATGCATCGACTGCGGTGTATGCGTAGACGCCTGCCCGGTCGAAGCTATCAGCATGGATTAGCCTGCAGGTTGGCCCCATCGTCTAGGCAGGTCCAGGACACCGGGTTTTCAACCCGGCAACAGGGGTTCGAATCCCCTTGGGGCTATGTTTTATCGTTGCCGGACGGCAAAGAGTCGAACCGAACCATCCCAGGAATCCGGCCTTGCGGCGCATAATCGCCCAATTCACAAATTCATTCCCGATACAGTGGTCTCAAACACCATAGTGCCATCAACGACCCCTTGTATCTCGGCAGTGTGTTTTCTTCGGCTGGTTCTCAGGATGTGACCAAGGAGATACAGCCTTTTTCCCGGCTCGATAGCGGCGCGGAACTTCGCCGAATCTATGCTGGCAAAGCCTATAAAGCCCTGAACTCTGTAAATCTTCCTAACGAAGAAACTCAAGAGTTGAGCAGCAGCCTCGACCATTATTACCGCAGGCATCAGCGGGCGCCCTGGAATATGTCCCCGAATCCAGAATTCGTTTTCGGTTACATCCTTGTAGCCCAGGACCAGGTATTTTTCTTTGTCATACCAAAGAATGCCGTCGAGCTGCTGCATTTCGAATCTTTGGGGGTTTACGGCGCGAATCACCTCGGCGTCAAAAACCGGTTCTGCACTCAAATCTATCTGCGATAAGTCCAACAATAACGGTGGCGGCATGGGACAACCTCTAATCTAAGCCATCCGGTGCGCATTTCACACCCGAACTACCGACCACCCCCGGCAGGCTCGTGACAAGGCAACGGCCGGGTCGAAATGTACGCAACCTACTGTATTAGCAGGCAGTTACGAGGGTTTATTCGGTTGATCTGATCTCAAGGATGCGGTTTCGAACGTTCTGACAGGCCTGCTTTATTTGCTGCATCTGTTTCCGTACCCGCGTCCCTGCCGCCTTGTTTCCGCCTTCGGCTTTGTTGATGTCGGCTTCAATTTCCGCTACCAACACTTTGAGTTCTTCGTACTCTTGCATTAAAGTGTCCTCCACTTTAAAGTTTATTATCGCCGAAAACTTAACGGCATCGTAAAGTTTTGTCAAAGAAAAATGCGTTTTTTACAATAAAAAACAATATTTTTTGGTTCCTCCCACAAATCCGTGCACGATTTTGCGGGTATAAACGGTCGTAACCTTTGAATTCATAAGAGCTTAGATGCGCCTACAGCGTGTCAAAACCGGTGTTTCAGGTCATCTCCTGCGAATCCGGCGAAAACAACACGCACAGATTTTGGCGATCATATTGCAGAAATTCTTAGGAGGAGGCTTATTTTCTAAGATAGGCCAACTCGTGCGGGAGCGTAACGTTGTTGCCCCAGTTATCCTCGCCGTAACCGCCTTCTGCCAGCAGGTTAATATCGGCCAGCACACGTTTATCCCCGACAAAAGTCACCCGCAGGTCCGACTCGACGTCGATCTTGCCTGTAGCCTGTAAACGCGCGAGTTCGGCAGTTACTTTCTCAAGTAGTATTCCTTCCTTTCGCACTGGTTCTTGAGGCAACTGAAGCGGCTGTTCGTACAGAATCAGTCTGCTTTTCTCGGCCAACGCCGACACCACATCGCGCACAACATCCATCACGTCTTTACCCTCGGCGTTTACCTCGACAAGCCCGAGGCGCATAACCTCATCGACCAGGCACCTGCGTTTCTGAGCGTTTATCTTCTCATTTGCGCGGAACAGCTCCAGCGGCGAGCCTGGGTCATACATATCACCGTCAAGCTCCATTCGCACCTGGCTTCCGTAGTGCAGTACAAGCTTGGCGATCAGTGTCGCCGGGCGAACATGAAAGCCCCTGTAACGGGGAACGGCCACTTCGATGCGCCCCACCTGTGCATAGCGTTTGAGCATCTCCTGACAAAGTCGCTGAGCACACTCAATGTAGCTGGTGCTGTATATGACCGAATAATTCATCAGCATTGCAAGCATGGTTTCAGGCTTCATCAGCGGTTTGACGCAGGTTGAAGCATCCAAGAGCTGGCCGCAGATATGCCTTTCGTAGTAGTGAGCAAACAGCGTGGCGGTCTGGAGCAGGTGGAAGACAACACTAATATGACCGCGCAAAACGGGAAGTTGGCGGTCGAGGCCCTCTGTTTCGGTATCCGAGACATGTGTATCGTAGAGCGATTGAAGGCTGTGGAACATAAACTTCAATCGTCGCAGGTTCTTTTCACTGACGGACTCAGGTAGTTCATATGGGCGTTCTTCGGTCCATGTTTGCGCATCTGAGCACAATAATTCGGTTTCGGCAGCCAGGTTCAAGAAGGCCGTTGCCAGCAGTGTTACGGTCTCACGAACGGTTTGCGTTCTATATGTCTGTCGGTCGTGCGCCAGCCTGCCACACGGAAGGTGCTCTGTAAAAAGTTCTTCGCCGGCCTGATTCGGGTATATAGTCAGGTTAAGCTCGAGAGCCTGACTGGTCAACTGCCGGGACACCTCAAGAAGTACCTTTTCGGTAAAGGCAAAAGCTTCTCTCGTGGCCTTGGCGAAATCGTGTCCTATGGGCAAGAGCTGGTATCTTGGCAGCGAATGCTGGATATGGAGGAGTTCGTAACCAATGTCGGCAAAAAGTTTCACCGCCGCCACCAAAGAACGGAACCGGGACCATTGACGGTTATTGCGTGCGTCATAGGCGTCGAGAAGCTCTTCCATCTGAGTGGACTGGGAAAGCAATTCGCCCATGACCGGCCTGACCAGCTTTTTGGGTCTTGGTTTGTCCTGCGAGAGGGATTTCACAATTCCCAGCAGTTTCCGCCCCCGGTTTTCGATCAGATTGTGAAACTGGTCATGATCAACGTTTACTACGGCCATCTGCCCCATCCGCTTCTGCGTTCGGGCTCTTATTATCGAGCGTTCCAGCGTTTTCAAAATCGTATTTCGGCTAAAACGCCGGAAAGTATTCACTATTTTGACCGCCCTTCCGACTTTAGCGGCATTATCTGCGGCTTGCCAAAGCCCTCGGGAATCTCAATCTCGAAGATTCTCTCGTCCATGTACTTGTTGATTCCTGGCCTGATCAGTTCTACCTTGTAAATGTCCTGCTCGGTGGAGGTACCAACTATTCTCACCGGAAGGTGCGTTTCTTTATCAATCCAAAAGTCGATTGACGTATAATCGTCCTTGTATACCGAGTCGGGCTTGACCTTCAAACGCAAATGTATGGAAGGAGTAGCTTTGGCCTCGTGCGGCTCAACCAGGCTTATCTCGAACTGCTTTCGAAGCTCATCGGTTTTGGTGAATCCGATGAGCGGAAAAGTCCTGCCGATAAGCTCAAATACGTCGACCGCTTTGTTCGGCTCGGCAGGGTCGGGTTCGGCCAATTGATGAATCTTGACCTGCCTGACTTGATAATCAATATGAGCCAGCCAGACACCGGTAAGATGATAGCCGAGCTTTTTAAGACCCGTGCCGTTGATTACGTATTGCTCAAGATGCTCTTGTTCTTTTTCGTCGTCCTGTTTGAGGCTGGTGAGATTCACTCTAAGTTTGGATTGCTTTTCGGACTTCTGATAATATAACACGCCCTTTCTGAGCGTTTCTGTCTCGAACAAGGGCTGAATGACTTTATGTTCGATCCCACTCTGATAGGACTTGAGCTGCGTGGCTGCCTCGTTCAACTCCTTCAGAATACGCTCGACCCTGTCGGACCCGGATTCTTCGCAGGAAAGCCCTGCCGGGTAGGACCTTAAACGTCCTTGCCGTGCGCCGTTGTCCTTGCAGGTTCCGGAGCCGGAGCCTGCGATTGCTATCGCCGCGGCCAACAGAACTATCGATATTCTCATGTTATTCATTGCTCGGTCCTTTCCGATACAATACGCCTTAGTTTATGTACTGTTCTTGATTTCAATAATTTCAAGGATTTTCTCAAGCTTATCAATCGTAAAATCCGCATCTTCGCCAAATTCGTTCAGTTCCTTGTGATTGGTCAGCAGCACGGCGCCGGCGCCGGCGGCCCTCGCGCACTGCACGTCGAAAAGGTAATCGCCAACCACCAGCGTCTCCGAAGGGTTGACTAGGAAAAGCTGGCAAAGGCTCAATACGCCAAAGGCATCGGGCTTTACCGGCCCCTCCTCCCGACCGATGACTGCGTCAAATTGCAGTCCGTGCTTCTTAGCAACGCCGTTGGCGTTGCTTCGCCTATTTCGTGTC
>Ga0180437_10010499_pt1 | contig 11286 bp, 7 predicted proteins | sample SS_ome_4_FD_132410 | JGI IMG/M metagenome (GOLD analysis project Ga0180437, IMG submission 132410) | Hypersaline lake sediment archaeal communities from the Salton Sea, California, USA - SS_3_D_1 metaG | ecosystem: Environmental > Aquatic > Non-marine Saline and Alkaline > Hypersaline > Sediment... | reverse complement strand
GGTGATCACACCCACGACGTGACAGGTGCCTATGGAAAACCTGGTCAGGAGGTGGTATCATACAAATGACAAATGGCCAATGATCAAATGGGCAATAGATTGAGGTAGAGAATCTATCATACTTGAATGTCGAAGGGCATTCACTTTATGGGGTGACTACCCGAGGTAAGAGGAGGAATTCATGTTGCAAGGAGAGAATCTGACGTTGACCTATCAGGATGGCGATAGAACAATAGACGCCGTGCACGACGTCTCGATGGCTATGGAGGATCACCAGTTCATTGGTATCCTGGGGCCATCAGGCTCCGGCAAGAGTTCACTGCTGTATCTCCTGAGCGGGCTGCGCCGGGCGAGCCAGGGCGAAGTCTACCTCGATGGACGGGCGTACGGCAAGATGTCGGACCGAGAGCGGGTGGCCCTGCGCCGCAGCGAGTTCGGCTTTGTCTTTCAGCAGCACTTTCTGATCAACTACTTGACCGCACAGGAGAACGTGATGGTCGCCGCGCCGGTGCAGGACAAGGCGCACGCCGAACAGGCCAAAGCGCTGCTGGCCGACCTGGGCATGGGCGACAAGCTGCATCGCTTTCCCTATGAGCTTTCGGGTGGCGAGCGACAGCGGACGGCCGTGGCGCGGGCGATGATCCACCGTCCACGGGTCATCTTTGCCGACGAGCCGACGGGGTTGCTGGACCGGCGCACCGGATTGCAGGTGATGGCGCTGTTGCGCGGCTATCGCGAGCAGGGGAGTCTCATCGCTGTGACGCACAACCCGGAGATCCTCAGCGAGGCCGACCTGGTGATCACCCTGCGCGGGGGACAGATCAGCAGCGTCAAAGACCGGCTGGCGCGTGTTGCTCAAGCCGACGCCCCATAGTAGCAGGAGGAGATTATGAACCCGTTATCCCCTGTAACCTACTACCGCCGCCACAAGTGGAGCACGTTGCTTCTGGTTGCCCTCATCTGCCTGGTGACGATAGGGCTGTACGTCATGGTCGGTGTGCTGGATTCCATCGTCATGCGTGGCCAGTTCAGCTACCTGACCAAAGTCAGCCAGGTGTATGCTGCTGCCGGTGATTCGCTTGAGTCAGGCGTTTTTTCGCAGATTCAGGCGCACCCAGACGTAGCGCGGGTAATTCCGGACAACGGTCTGCGCATTCAGCCACCGACGCTGATCGGTGTTGACGACGTGCGCTTGATGGGGGTGTCTCATGAGGATGTGCTATATCTAATGGATCGCTTTGGCGTACGCTTGAAGGAAGGACGGATGTTTGAGCCGCGTACCAATGAGATCCTGCTCTCGGAGGAAGTGGTCCGTGCGCTGGGATCGCAGATCGGCGACCAGATTGACCGCTCGATCCACGACAGGTACTATGGGGCGATTCCAGAACCGCTGGTGTTGGTGGGCATTCTGGAAGGCGATCCTTCGACTCTGCTCAGGACAGGCCCAGCGGTAAGCCCGGGTCCGAGCGTCCGGGTGGGCTTTGCCTCGTACGAATACCTGGAGAGCCACGAATCGTTCGCGCCTCGCAGAATGAACCTCCTGGTTGTTGCGCGAGAGGGCCACAAGGAGGTGGTGGACGAGTTCCTGGAGACTACCATCGCGTCTGCCCGCACGGAGACCGATACCTATAGAGAGGTGTCTCGGTTGATGGCGATGGCCCTCCAGGGTCTCCATGTCATCTTTGGCGTTGTGAACTGCCTGGTTGCGGTTGTCGTTGCGCTGGTCGTCGGGGTGATCAACAGGATTGCCCTGACGCAGCGAGTGGAGGAACTTGGTCTGTTGTACGCCGTGGGCTACCAGAAGGGTCGGCTCATCGGCCGTCTGACCTTGGAGACCACCGTCGCAGCGGTAGTGGGATGGGGGATCGGCCTGGGGTTGTCGTTGCTCATTTTGATCGGGCTAAAGTCTAGCCTGTATTACGCCAAGGGGATGGAGATAGACCTGGGGAACCTGGTGCCGTTCTGGTTTGTCCTGCCGATTCCGGCCGTCGTGGTCGCGTTTGCGACCGTTGGCGCCAGGCGGATGTTCGCCCGGCTCGACGCGGTGGCCATTGTCGAGCGGGGAAAACTCGGCATGGAAGCGGAGGGGCGCGAGTGGACGGTGAAACGCTCGTCGGTCAGGCCGCTGTCGTCCCGAACCTTCTACCTACGCCATCGTCGTCGAGGGATCATGCTGGTCGTGAGCATGGCGCTGATGATCCTGGGGGTCGCTTTTCCAGCGTTCCTCGGATCGGCAATGTTTGACGCGGCGGAGCCTGTTTTCGGATACCTGCGCTATGTGAGTAGCGTTGCGCCTGGGTTGGGGCAGGCTGTTGATCCCGGTGTGATGTCACAGATCAGGAGTCATCCAGCCGTCGCGCGCGTCGTCCCCGCTATGCCATTAGGGTTGACGGCCCTCATCCCACCCGGTGGTGGATATCAAGTCAGTATCTACGGTGTTGCTGAGGACGAGCTGCCAGTCCTCATGGATCATTTTGGGATGCACCTTGTGGAAGGTCGCCTGCCGCGTGCCCGATCCAACGAGATCATGATATCTGAAGCGGTCGCGCTGAATCGCGGTCTGCACGTGGGCGACACGATTGGCCGACCCGTTCAAGAGAGAGACGAAGCTGATCCGCTGATCAGCGACGATATCCCGACCGAAATGGTAGTGGTCGGCCTGCTTTCTCGTGACGACCTGTGGTTGGGGTTTGCCTCTTTCGAGTATCTGGAGAGCCACGAACTTGTCGCGTCCCGGCCGGTTCACCAGCTCGTCGTCCCGGCCGAGGGGCACAAGCGTGAACTTGACGCCTGGTTGGAGGAGCGCGTGGCTTCCGCACAAGCAGACGTGTCCACCTACCGCATGCGCCGCCGTGAGGCTCAGCAACTTACACAAGTTGTGCTCTTGCTGTTTGCCGCGATCGAGAGCATCATCGCCATCGTCGCAGCCATTGCCCTGGCGGCTCTGAACTATATCTTTTTCGCCCAGCGGCGAGGGGAGTTCGGTATCTTGCACGCGGTGGGCCGCAGTCGCCCGTGGCTCGTTCTGCGCGCTGTAAAGGAGACTTGGGGCGTGGTTGCCATGGCCTGGCTGATCGGCGCTGCGGTGTGCGTGGTCGGCCTGGTATGGGCGCAGGTTGCCATCTATGCGCCAAGGGGCTTGGGCCTGAACCTGCTCAATCTTGTTCCCTGGTTGTTCACGCTTCCTATCCCGTTGGCTGTCATCGCCGTGGGTGCTGGCACCGTTGCCCGGACGCTCTCCAGACTCGATCCGGTGGCTATTGTTGAGAGGAGATAGTCTTGAGATGAACCCATTATCCGCAGCCATCATTGAGAGAAGGTGAGAATATGAATCCGTTATCTCCGTTTACCTACTACCGCCGCCATAAACAAAGTGCGTTTCTGTTGGTGGCTCTGATCATGCTGGCGACGATGGTGCTCTATACCATCGTCGGCGTGCTGGACTCTCTCACGCTACAACTCGACTTTAGCTACTTGAGTCAACTTAGCCGGGTTCGCCCTGACACCGGTCAGGTGCTCGAGCCGGGCGTCGTACCGCAAATCCAGGCGCATCCAGACGTGGCGCGCGTGATCTGGGACAACGGTCTGGCGATCTCTGTGCCGACGCTGGGCGGCATTGATGCGATGCACTTGATGAGCGTGCCCCAGGACGATGTGCAGTACTTGATGGAACGCTGCGGCGTGCGCTTGAAAGAGGGACGCTTGCTCGAACCGCGCACGAACGAGTTTATGCTTTCGGAAGAGATCGCCCGCGCGTTGGACCTCGAGCTTGGCGACCGGATTGATTGCTCGATTGATGAGGGTTACTATGAGAACGTCTTGGAGCCGCTGGTGCTGGCGGGCATCCTGGAGAGTGATCCAACCGTTAGTTCGGGGCCAAGCGTTCGCGTGGGGTTTGTCTCCTACGAGTACCTGGAGGGGCACGAGTTGTACGCTCCTCGGATCGTCAGTGCGCTCGTCGTTGCGCGAGAGGATCGCAAGGAAGCGGTGGACGATTTCCTGGAAACTACCATCGCGTCTACGAGCACGGAGGTGGAGACCTACAGAGACGTCCTTGAGGTGGCCGCGCAGGCCCGCCGGTTCCTCTATCTCACCTTTGGTATCGTGAACTGCATGGTGGCGGTCGCGGTCGCAGTGGCCGTTGGGGTGATCAATCAGATTGCATTGATGCGGAGGGTTTCAGAGCTTGGTCTGCTGCACGCGTTAGGCCACCATAGGAACAGGCTCATCCGCCGTCTGACGTTAGAGACGGCGGCCGTGGCAGGTGTTGGGTGGATCACAGGTTTGATGCTTGCGCTGCTGATCCTATCCTGGTTGAAGGCTAATCTCTACTATTCCAGGGGCATGGAGCTTGATCTGGCGAACTTGATGCCACTCTGGTTTGTCATTCCCATTCCGTTGATGGTGGTTGCTCTGGCGGTTCTTAGCCTCCGGCGTCTGTTTGCCCGGTTTGATGCTGTGGCGATCGTGGAGCGGGGAAAGCTCAGTATGGAGAATGCAGGAGGCAAGAAGCAGGAAGCAAAGCGATCGTCGAGCAAGCCGTTATCTTCCTGGACCTTTTACTTGCGCCATCGTCGCCGGGGAATCGTGTTGGTGGTGAGCGCGGCGTTGGTGATCGTGGGGGTTGCCCTTCCCGTGTTTCTCCTTTCGGCAGTGGCCGACGCGATGATGCCCGATTTCGAATACCTACGCTACGTGAGCAAGGTTGCGCCAAGCAACGGGCGCACCGTTGGCGCCGGCGTGATGGGGCAGATCAGAAGCCACCCGACTGTCGAGCGCGTGATTCCCGTGATGTCGCTCGGATTGCAGGTTGATGTGCCGCCGAGCGGCGTGAGGAGAACCAGTATCTACGGCGCTGTTGAGGGTGATCTGCCGATCCTGGTGGACCTGTTTGGAATGCAAGTCGAGCAAGGCCGTCTGCCCCATCCTCGCTCCAATGAGATTGTCTTGTCAGAACCGGTGGCGCTGAATCGCGGATTGCACGTCGGCGACAGGATCGGTGTGCCGGCCCACGAGAGGGGCGAATTTGAGCTGCTGAATCGGGACGACATCCCGACCGAGATGGTGGTGGTCGGCATCCTTCGACAAGCTCAGGACAAGTCCCTTCGGCCACGAGCGGAACGTTCACGTTCGGGACAGACTCTTTCCTCTGACGCCATGTGGTTGGGGCTTGCTTCTTATGAGTACCTGGAAGGCCACGAACTTGCCTCATCCCGACCGACCCACCTGCTCGTCGTCCCAGCCGATGGACGCAAGGATGAACTTGATGCCTGGCTAGAGGGAAGCGTGGCCTCTGCCCAGACAAACGTGACCACCTATGACGTCGAGTCCCGCGAGCATCAACAGGGTACGCAAGGCCTGGTCTTGGGATTCGCTGTGGTTGGGTGTGTCACGGCCATCGTCGCGGCGATTGCGATGGCTACTCTGAACTATATTTTCTTTACGCAGCGCCGGGAGGAATTTGGCATCCTGCACGCCGTGGGGCGCAGTCGCTTGTGGCTCGTCCTGCGCACGATGAAGGAAACGGGCAGTGTAATTACCGTAGCCTGGCTGGCGGGCGCTGTGATCTGTTGTATTGGTTTGATCTGTGTCCAGGCTCTCGTCTATGCGCCCAAGGGGTTGAACTTGAACTTTTTCAATCCTGTACCGTGGGCATTGACGTTTCCGATTCCGCTGGCCGTCATCGTCGTTGGTACTGGCACGATTGCCCGGATGCTTTCCAGACTTGATCCGGTGGCTATTGTTGAGAGGAGATAGTCTTGAGATGAACCCTTTGTCAACCTGGACCTTTTACCGCCGCCACAAGCGACGCGCCGTCCTGCTGCTGAGTTTGATCAGCCTGGTGACCGCTGGGCTCTATTTGATGGTCGCGTTGTCGTGGGCAATATTCGTCGAGCCGATGCGTTCAAACTACATGTTTCTGTCAAAGTTCAGTGTCGTACTGCCAGGCTATGGAAACGAATTGGACGCATCTGTGGTGGCCCAGATTCGGGCCAACCCCCACGTGGCGCGGGTTATTCCGGTATCTGGTATGCAGATCGGATTACCTGAAGTGATGGGAGGTGGGGCCAATTGGTTTCACCTGCTCGGCTTGATGGAGGAGGACCTCCCGTATGTCATGGAGAGATGCAGTGCCACTTTGAAGGAGGGACGGCTGCTGCAACCACGGACGAATGGCATCATGCTTTCGGAACAAGTGGCCACCAACCTGGGCCTGCAGATGGGGGATACGATTCACAATGCCATCAACCCAGAACTCTACGGCAACATCGTCGATCCTATGAAAGTGGTCGGCATTCTAGAAAGTGACGTGCGCCTGGGTATTGTGTCCTATGAATATTTCTACAGCCACGAACTGTACCGCAAATTTCCGACCAGGTTCCTGGTTGTGGCCCAAGAAGGCCGCGAAGCGGCCGTTGATGACTTTCTCAGAGGCGAAACCTCGGCGCTCCGAGCTGGTGTTGAGACGTTTCAATGGTTGACTGAGAGTATGGCAGGAGCATACCGGTCAACCTATTCGCTGCTTATCCCGATTATTGCGATTGTGGCGATAGTGATTGCGCTTGTGGTTGGCATCGCCAACCGAATTGCCTTCACCCGGCGCTTGTCAGAGTTTGGTCTCTTGTATGCGGCTGGCCGTAGCAGGAGATGGTTGACGCGCCGGCTGACGATGGAAACCGCTGCCCTGGCCTCGGTTGGCTGGGTGATGGGCATCGGACTGTCGTGGTTGATCCTTTACGCCCTCAAGCTAGCCGTTTTTGCGCCACGCGGCCATGATCTCAACGTGATGACATTGGCACCGGCGGCACCTGTTATCCTGGTTCCGATTTCGGTGATTGGATTCACGCTCATCAGTGTTAGCCGCGTCTTGTCGCGACTGGACCCTGTGTCCGTTGTCGAGCGGGGCGAACTGAGCATGGAAGAGAACCGGCAGCGAGGGGCGACGGCTTCAAAGAGTTCGCCGAGGCCACTGGCGTCTACGACGTTTTACAGACGACACAAGCGGCGGGCCGTGCTGTTAACCGGCGCCATGGGCTTGATGATTATGGCGGTCGTCCTGGTTATTTTCCTCCTTGCGGCGACTCACGATGCGCAGAAAGCAGGTCTTGGAAACCTGAGTCGAGTGAGCATTGTCGGGACGCGCCCTGGTTCACCTCTGGGTCCAGGCGTGGCAGCCCAGGTTAGGACGCACCCGGCTGTAGAACGAGCCATTCCGATCGCCCCCCCGTATTTCATGCTGGACATATTCATCCCGCCTTTTGGTGGGGACGCAAACGCGAGTCCATATGGCGTCTCTGCAGAGGATATGGCGTATCTGGTCGCGTTATACGGTCTGGAACTCAAAGAAGGGCACTTGCCGCGTCCCCGGACCAATGAAATGGTTGTTTCTGAAGCTGTCGCTCAGAACCGGGATCTCCAAATCGGCGATGTTGTTGGCGACCCTGACCATCCCGCTTACCCCGGAGCTCCGGGGACACTGGCTGAATTCGTGATCTCGGGCATTTTTGCCAGGCCGACAGGACCGGAAGAAAACTGGTTGGCCTTTGTCTCTCTTGAGTTCATGGCGAGCCATGAAGCCTTCAACATCCCGGATGACGTCACTCGGCTGATCGTTGTGCCGAAGGCCGGGCAGAAAGCCGCGCTGGATGATTGGCTGGAGAACGAGTTAGCCAGCGACGAGGCGTGGGTGTTAACCTATCGTCAACAGGCTGCCCGCGCCCAGGAAAAGACTCGTAGCCTGATGCTGACGATGGCACTGCTAGAAGGCGTCGTTGCGCTGGTGGCCGCGATTGCCCTGGCGGTGCTCAACTACATCTCTATCTCCCAGAGGCAATCAGAGTTTGGCCTGTTGCACGCGCTGGGCTACGGTCGTTTGCAGCTGGTGTGGCGCACGGTGCGAGAGACAGCTTTCACGACGGGGGTAGCCTGGGGTTTCAGTGCGTTTCTATGTCTGGTGGGGCTGCTGTACCTGCAATTCGGCGTATTCGCATCACTGGGATTACGGCTCAACCTGTTCAACCCTACGCCCTGGGCGTTTACCCTGCCTATCCCCGCCGCGGTGCTGGCTGTCACGACCGGCACGATTGCGCGGACGCTGTCTAAACTCGATCCGGTGTCCATCGTCGAGAGGAGGTTGTGAGGAGAATGGAGAGATTCATGCTTGCAGGTAATGGCGCTGCTGCGCAGTTACCGAGACCAGGGCAGCCTGATCGCCGTCACCCACAATCCCGAGATCCTCAGCGAGGTCGACCTGGAAGTCACCTTGCGCGGCGGACAGGTGGCTGATATGAAGGATCGTGTGGTTCGCCAGGCACAGGAGGTGATGGCATGAGTCCTTTGTCCCCTTGGACCTACTACCTTCGCCACAAGCGGAGCGCGCTGTTGCAGATTGCACTCATCAGTCTGGCCACGGTAGGATTGTTTATCCTCGTGGGTGTGCTCGACACCATTCCCTCGCGCGCCAACGTCAGCTATCTGACCAAACTCAGCCGGGTGATGCCCACCACAGGCGCGCTGGACCCGGCGACGGTCTCACAAATCCAAACCCACCCGGACGTAGCGCGCGTTATTCCAGACAACGGGTTGCGGATTACCTTGCCCGCGCTGCTCGGCACAGATTCTCAACGCCTGCTGGGCGTCTCACCGCAAGAGGCGCAGTATCTGATGCAGCACTGCGGTGTGCGTCTCAAGCAAGGGCGCATGTTCGAGCCGCGCAGCAACGAGTTCGTGCTTTCCGAAGAAATAGCGCGCGCGCTAGACCTGGAGCTTGGCAGCGAGATCGAGCGCGAGATTGATCCGGATCACTACAGGGCCATTCCCACCCCCTTGGTATTGGTAGGCATCCTGGAAGGCGCTTCGGGGGCGAGTGCGCGCCTGGGCTTTGTCTCGGACGAGTACCTGGACAGCCACGAGTTGTACGCGCCCCGTGCCAGCAGTTTGCTGCTCGTCGCCAAGACGGGGCGCAAAGCCGCTGTGGACAATTTCCTAGAGACGACTATTAGTTCCAAATACACAAAAGTGGAAACGTTTGATCTTTTTGTCAGGACCTCCGCTGTGACGCGCACCGAAGTATATGTCATTTTCGGCGTCGTCAACAGCGTGGTGGCCGTCGCCGTGGCCTTTGTCGTCGGCGTCATCAACCAGATCGCCATGACCAGGCGCTTGGACGAGTTTGGTTTGCTGCACGCCCTGGGACGCCAAAAAAAGCGCCTGATCCGCCGCTTGACGCTAGAAACGGCAGCCGTGGCCGGGATCGGATCTCTGATGGGGTTGGCAACAGCCCTCGCCATCCTGTCGTGGCTCAAGAACGGCCCGTTCTACGATCTGGGCATGGAACTGAATCTGTTCAACCCTGCGCCGTTTTGTTTCGTCTTGCCCATCCCCCTGGTAGCCGTCGCTCTGACCTCTTGGAGCGTCAGGCGCATCTTTGCCCACCTGGACGCAGTGTCCATCATCGAGCGGGGCAAATTGAGCCAGGAGCCAGGAGGACGCCAGGCTGTCAAGCGTTCGCGAGCGCCGCGCTTATCGGCCAGGCCGTTATCCTCCCTCACCTTTTATCTGCGCCACCGGCGGCGCGGAGTGTTGATGATCCTCAGCACGGCGCTGATGGTGTTGGTGACAGCTTTTCCGGTGTTCTTGCCGTCGGCCATGTTGAGCGCAAGCAAACCAGAGAGTGATTACCTGCAACGGGTCAGCGAAATTTACTCGCTAGGCCGCTCAGAACTCGATCCTGGCATCGTGGCCCAAATCAAGAGCCACCCGGCTGTGGCTTACACTGTCCCGGCCTTTGCGATGGGAATACAGATGATCCTGCCGCCCATCGCCGGGACCGAAGCCGAGGTCTATGGCGTTTCCGAGGCCGATTTGCCGATACTATTAGAGTTGTACGGCCTGCAAGTGCAACAAGGCCGCATGCCCCGGCCTCGCAGCAATGAGATTTTGATCTCCGCCGCCGTCGCCGCCAACCGTGGTCTGCGCGTGGGCGACGTGATAGGCGGCAAAACTGACGATGATGCGTCGATCATTGACTACCTGCCCGTCGAGATGGTCGTCGCGGGGATACTTTCGCCCGATCGCCCCTGGATAGGCTTTGCCAGTTATGAATACCTGAGCGGCCACGAACTCACCTCATCTGGGAACCCGAATTTGCTCATTGTCCCGCGCGAGGGACAAAAGCAAACGCTGGACAATTGGTTGGAAGAGAACCTGGACCCGGCACAGGTGCATGTCATCACCCACGCCATCAAAGAACGTAAGTATAAAGAAGAGATGACGGCCATCCTGCTCATCTCTGCCCTGTTGGAATACATGATCGCGGCCGTGGCGGCCATCGCCCTGGCTACGCTGAGCCACATCTTTTTCACCCAACGCAAAGAAGAATTTGGCATCCTGAACGCCATTGGCCGCGGTCGCCGGTGGCTCGTGCTGCGCACCGTGAAAGAAACGGGCAGCATGGTTGGCATCGCCTGGGTCGTTGGCGCAGTGGTGTGCGGGGTCGGCCTGCTGGCTGTGCAAAATCTCGTCTACGGCCCTCGCAGCCTGACCATGGACTTGTTCAACCTGACGCCCTGGCTGCTCACCACGTCCTTGCCGCTCACGGTCGTCCTGATCAGCACGGGAACCATCTCCTGGATGCTCTCCAGGCTCGATCCGGTGTCCATCGTCGAGAGGAGATAGAATATAGAGCGGCTTTCCACAGCCGCTAATAGGTAGCGGCAGGTTAGAAACCTGCCCCACAATTGAGGAGAAAGCCATGTTACAAGGAGAGACTCTGACCCTAACGTATCAAGACGGCGAAACCACGCTAGACGCCGTGCACGACGTCTCGATCGCCGTCGAGGATCACCAGTTCATCGGCATCCTGGGGCCTTCGGGCTCCGGCAAGAGTTCGCTGCTGTATCTCCTGAGCGGGCTGCGCCGGGCAGCTCAGGGCGAGGTCTACCTGGACGATCGGGCCTACGGCAAGATGGCGGAGCGTGAGCGCGTGGCCTTGCGGCGCAGCGAGTTCGGCTTTGTCTTTCAAGAGACAATCGCATCATGAACCCGCTATCCCCTTTTACCTACTACCGCCGGCACAAGCGCCAGGCGCTGCTGGTGTTGGTGCTGATCGGCTCGCTGACGCTGGGCGTCTATGTGATAGTCAGCCTGACAGGCGTCTCGAACGGGACTATGCGCCTCTCCTTTCACTACCTGAACAGAATGAGCCGGCTATTGGCCAGCAAAGGGCCAGACATAGGTATGCAGAGCGGGATACCGACCATTGGGACGCTAGACTCGGGCTTTGCG
>Ga0180437_10010498_pt1 | contig 11286 bp, 12 predicted proteins | sample SS_ome_4_FD_132410 | JGI IMG/M metagenome (GOLD analysis project Ga0180437, IMG submission 132410) | Hypersaline lake sediment archaeal communities from the Salton Sea, California, USA - SS_3_D_1 metaG | ecosystem: Environmental > Aquatic > Non-marine Saline and Alkaline > Hypersaline >... | reverse complement strand
CCTCCTGCATGCCCTCCATTGATGACTTTTCGTATATCCCCCGGGCAGCTGCATGCATGACCACGTCAGAGACGTCAGTCGCTTCTATCGTGACCCGGGTCGACGAGTTGCTGTCCTTGACAGCCTGTTTGATTTTCATCGCCAGCGAATACGGCAGTTGCCCGGCATTGGCCCCTATCACCCAGATACGATAGCTGTCGCGTCCGGAGCCGATCATGTCCGGAAGCAGGTAGTCGTCGAGCAGGTCGAACAGTTCCTTTGGCTCGAACCACGCGTCTTCGCGGGTAGTGATTGCGTGCAGGACGCTGTTTCTGAGGTCGACAGCGTCTCCGTTGCGGATTTCATCGACAAGCGCATCCAGTGATCCCAGACTGAACTCGGTCAGCACGGGGTTTAGTTTTTCCGTTATCGAGTTTGCCCGATCTTCCCCGATCACGATCCCGAACTCGTCCTGCAGCACCATTTGCAGGACCTGATACGCGCCGCCTTCTTGCAGTGAAATTGATGACATTTATTTACCTGTTCCCAATTGCCATTGAACGGGCCAGGAGCAGCCTGTTCACTCTATGAGCATAGGATGAATTTGGCAGAGTTCAAGATTACGTCAGGATTTACACGCCTCGCTGTCGTCTCGACGTTTAGCCGGTATCGGCCTGAACAGTTCGCGGCTTTTCAGCTTTCTGTTGCCCAGATGGCTGCTGATAATGTAGCGCATGAGCTTCTTTATCTCGGCAATGCTGCGCGAAGATTCCAGCTGGCCGGCGCTGAATGCCAGCAGGCTGCCTCCCGACACCACGGGAATCGGCCCGGTACGCTCGTCACGGCACAACACCGGTCCGTGCTCGAAATGGTAGGCATAATTCCGGTCCGGCAGCACGGCCTCGCCGGAATCCGCGTCGACCGCCAGGTTCAGACCAAAGCCCAGCTGCTCGAGCAGGTATTTCTCGAAATTGCGCAATACAACCTCGAGCCGTGATGCCTGCCCCAGGCTGTAGAGGGCTTCATGGTATTCGCTGAACAGCGCCTCGTGGACGTCGTTTCGATGGAGCAGCAGCACCAGCAGTTCATTCAGGTAGGTCGCGGACAGCAGCGCTTTTCCGGTCAACACCGGCGGCCTGGGGTCTGCAACGTCGACCCCTCTGAGCGTGGGCATTTCCCCCCGTCCGTACCAGCCCAGCAGCAGGGGCCTGAACGGCTGCAGTACGCCGCTGGTGCGGGAGCGCGGACTGCGGCTGCCCCTGGACATCAGGGAAAAACGGCCGTGATTGCGGCTGAAAACCTCCAGAATCTGGCTGCTTTCACGGTAGGGCCGCTTGTGCAGGATGTAGGCAGGTTCGGCGTTGACTTGCATAACTACACTAGATCACAGAATTCGCTATCGGCACAAATAGATTCCTACTCTTAGATTCCTACTCTCGCAAAGGCGCCAAGCTCGCAAAGGTTTTTATTGAGGTGATCTTCTATCAAAAAAACCCTGCGTTCTCAGCGCCTCTGCGAGATTCCGTCAATTTACCTCTCGCGGAGGCGCAGGGCCCACAGAGGGGCATTGGATTTTCTGACTGGCTGCAAAATACAAAATCCTTGGCGCCTTTGCGAGAGTAAAAAATACCAACCAGCCACTACTCGTTAGTGTACCCCAGACTGGCCAGGGCGCGTTCGTCGTTGGACCAGCCCTCGCGGATTTTCACCCACAGCTCCAGGTAAACCTTGCCGTCGAGCATCTTCTCGATGTCCGCCCGCGCCTTGCTGCCAATGCTTTTCAGCCTGGCTCCCTTGCGGCCGATGATGATGGCCTTCTGCCCCCTGGTCTCGACATAGATAGTCGCGAAGATTCGAGTAATCGACCCCCCTTCTTCGAAGCGATCGATCTCTACGGTTGTCGTATAAGGCAGTTCCTGTCCGAGTTCACGGACAAGCTTCTCCCTGATGATTTCCGCCGACAGAAACCGCACATTCCTGTTCGTAATCTGGTCTTCGGGAAAAAAGGGGGCGTTTTCGGGCATGCGCTCTGAGACATCTGCCTCGAGCTGGTCGATGTTTTCCGCGTGCAGTGCACTTACCGGTATCACTGCATCGAATTGGCACATCTCGGAAAGCTTTTCGATATACGGCAGGAGTTCGCTTTTATCCCCCACCTTGTCGATCTTGTTCACCACCAGCAGAACAGGGACTTTCACTTCCTTCAGACGGGCCAGCACGGCTTCGTCTTCTTCAGTCCATTTCATGGCCTGAACCACGAACAGCACCAGGTCAACATCACTGAGCACGGAACCGGCGGCCCGGTTCATATATCGATTAATGGCCGTACTGCGCCGCTTGTGAATTCCGGGCGTGTCGACATAGATCACCTGGGATGTTGCCGAGGTTTTTACGCCAAGAATCTGGTGGCGCGTGGTCTGCGGCTTGCGCGACGTTATGCTGATCTTCTGCCCCAGGATATGGTTGAGCAGGGTGGACTTTCCAACATTGGGCCTGCCTATGATAGCGACGAAGCCGCAGCGAAATTCGATGTCGTTCATTTGGGTACTGTAACAGAGACTGCTCTACAAGGATTCGATTTTCCTGCTGACTTCCTCGAATGCGAGCTCGGCGGCCGCCTGCTCGGCTTTTCGCCGGCTCCTGCCCTCGGCCGTCGTCGTGCAGCCAAGGTCTTCGATGCGGCATTCGACCTTGAAAACCTGGTTGTGCGCCTTGCCGGTGACTTCGAGCACGGTATAGGCAGGCAGCGGGTAGTGACGGGACTGCAACAGCTCCTGCAGGCGTGTTTTGGCATCCTTGAGCATCTGCACGTCAGGCACGTTTTGCAGCTTGGCTTCGTAAAGGCGCAGAATCAGGTCACGGCAGGTGTCGAACCCGGCATCGATGTAGACTGCGCCGAATATCGCCTCCACGGAATCCGCCAGGATCGAGTCACGCCTGCGTCCGCCGCTCTTGAGCTCGCCGGATCCCAGCTTGATGTACTGTCCGATCTCCAGCACCCTGGCGATATCGGCAAGACTGTCCTTGTTGACCAGGCTTGCCCTGAGCCGGCTCAAATCACCTTCCTGCAGATCGGGGTACTGCTCGAACAGCCGCGCGGCGATAGTGAAATTGAGTATGCCGTCGCCGAGAAATTCAAGGCGCTCGTTGTTGGCGGATGCAGCGCTCCTGTGGGTGAGCGCTTCGGACAGCAGGGATTCGTTCTTGAAAGCGTAACCAAGCTGACGGGAAAGCGCCGTCAACGCATCGTCTTGCGCCATTGATGGTCAGACCACCCCTACCTGATCGGGATTCTGGCTTCGTGCCTGAAGCTGACGATGTAGTCCACGGGACCGATCAGTTTGTCGCGCGGTTCGTACTCGACCACGACCAGGTAATCGATTTTGCCTTTTTTCAGCGTTATGTTGTCGCTCTTGATACTGTACACGTTATTGACGCGCAGCCGTTTCTTGATGATGTCCTTGATCTTTTTGGGCGTCGCGCCCTTTAGCGTACTGTCCATTGACAGTTCCTGCATTATCGTCTTTACGCTGTGATCATTCAGAAAAACAGGTACAACATTCAAAGCCAGGATACCGTTGAACAGCAGCAGCCCGACAATCGCGAGCCAGCTGATCATTGTCAGACCTTTCTGCTTCTTCATATGGCCTCTCTCACTCGTCTATCATGTTGCCAATACGGCCCCATTTCACGCCGCCGTCCCAGTGCATCCAGATCATGAATGCTTCGCCCACCAGGTTCCTTTCCGGCACCGGCCCCCAGACACGGCTGTCATTACTGTTATCCCGGTTGTCGCCCATCACGAAATACATGCCGTCGGGAACGATGTACTCACCCTCCAGGCTGCTGGGCCGTCCGGGCTGCAGCAGGATCGAATGCGCCGTGCCCGCGAAGTGCTCGGTGTACTTGTTCGCATGCGCCTGTCCGGGCCCTTCATACTCGCCGATGAAATCTCTTTCTACCGGCTTACCATTTACATAGAGCACCTTGTTGTAATAAGCAATATGATCGCCCGGTAATCCGACAATTCTTTTTATGTAGTCCAGCGAGGGATCGCGCGGATACCGGAACACGACAACATCTCCGCGCTCGGGATCGCCTGTTTCAATGATCTTCTTGTTCCATACGGGCAGACGAATGCCATAGGCAAATTTATTCACCAGGATAAAGTCGCCGATGTACAGCGACGGCAGCATCGAGCCGGAGGGAATGCGAAACGGCTCCACAATGAAACCGCGCAGTATGAAGACGATCAACAGCACCGGGAAAAACGATTTCGCATACTCGACGACAACCGGTTCCTTGCCCCCGCGCTTGATCTCGACGCCCTCATGGATGTCAGACTGCGCGTGGAACACCCTGCTTCGCCTCGGGGCCAGCACCCACGCGTCAACCGCCCAGATCAAGCCCGTTATCACGGTGCCGAGAAATAGATAAAAAGAAAAGTCAAAAACCATCATGAGTAATCACTTGTTGTCCACTTTGAGCACGGCCAGGAAAGCTTCCTGCGGAATCTCCACCTTGCCGAACTGTTTCATTCGTTTCTTCCCTGCTTTCTGTTTCTCCAGCAGCTTGCGTTTGCGCGTGGCATCGCCACCGTAGCATTTGGCCGTTACGTTCTTGCGCAGTGCCTTGACGTTGGTGCGCGCAATGATATGGCGGCCAATCGCCGCCTGGATCGCCACGTCGAACATCTGCCGCGGAATCAGCTCCCTCATCTTTTCAGCGACTTCCCTGCCGCGGCGCTGGCTGACATCACGATGAGCAATTATAGACAATGCGTCGACTCTTTCACCGTTGATGAGTATATCAACCTTCACCAGCTCGTCCGCCTGGAAGCGCGCAAAGTCGTAATCGAAGGAGGCATAGCCGCGGCTGACCGACTTGAGCCGGTCGAAAAAGTCGAGCACCACCTCGCTCAGCGGCATTTCGTAGACCAGGGAAACCTGTCTGCCCAGGTACTGCATGTTCTTCTGCACGCCGCGTTTTTCGATGCACAATGAAATCACGTTGCCAACGTACTCCTGCGGCACCAGGATGTTGGTGCGGATGATCGGCTCGCGGATCTCCTCGATATAGTTGACTTCAGGCAGGTCTGCGGGATTGTGGATCTCGATCAGTTCACCTTTTGTCGTCAGCACCTCGTAAACCACCGTCGGCGCTGTCGTTATCAGGTCGAGGTCGTATTCCCGCTCCAGCCGCTCCTGGATAATTTCCATGTGCAGCATGCCGAGAAAACCGATACGAAAACCGAAGCCCAGCGCGGTCGAGTTCTCCGGCTCGTAACTCAGCGACGCGTCATTCAGGGTCAGCTTCTCCAGCGAATCACGGAAATCGTCGTAGTCGTCCGCGTCGACCGGGAACATACCGGCGAACACGCGCGGCTGGACCTGCTTGAAGCCCTCGAGCGGCTGGTCTGCCGGGCGATCGATGAGTGTAATGGTGTCGCCGACGCGTGCAGAATCGATTTCCTTGATGCCGGCGATGATGTATCCCACCTGTCCGACGGACAGGCCATCGCGGCTTTCACGCTTGGGCGTGAATACACCGACGTCGTCCACGATGTAGTGCCGTTTGGTCGACATGACCAGCATTTTCTGACGCGGTCTGATGCGGCCCTGCTTGACGCGCACCAGGACAATCACGCCTACGTAGGGGTCGAACCAGGAATCGATGATCAGCGCCTGCAGCGGCGCATCGGCGTCGCCCTCGGGCGGCGGCACTTCCCGAACCAGCTGTTCCAGCAGTTCGTCGATGCCCTCCCCGGTCTTGGCGCTGACGTGGCAGGCATGGCCGGCCTCCAGGCCGATGACGTCCTCTATTTCGTGGATCACGCGCTCGGGGTCGGCTGCGGGCAGGTCGATCTTGTTCAGCACCGGGATCACCTCCAGCCCCTGCTCGATCGCGGTGTAGCAGTTGGCCACGCTCTGGGCCTCGACGCCCTGTGATGCGTCCACGACCAGCAGCGCGCCTTCGCAGGCGGACAATGAACGTGATACCTCGTAGGAAAAATCGACGTGCCCCGGCGTGTCGATAAAGTTCAGCTGGTAGGTTTCGCCGTCGTGCGCGGTGTAGTTCAGGGTGACGCTCTGGGCCTTGATCGTAATGCCGCGCTCGCGCTCCAGGTCCATGGAATCGAGCACCTGTTCCTGCATCTCGCGCTTGCTGAGGCCTTCGCAGGTCTGGATCAGGCGGTCCGCCAGCGTGGATTTGCCGTGATCGATGTGGGCGATGATGGAAAAATTACGGATATTGTGCATCGACATGTCAGTTGAGCGCCTGCATCAGCGCCCGGGTATCGAGAAAATAATGGCAGAGCTCATCGCCGCCATAAACCAGCACCGGCACTTTCGCCCCGTAGGCCTGTTCCAGTTCTGCATCGTTGTCAATTGGCACGCGCCGGATCTCGAAATCCAGTTCAGCCGCGTACTCGCCCAGGGCCTGCTCCATGTCGTCACAGAGATGGCAGCCCTCGCGGATATACAGGGTTAATTGAACTGGCATATAAAAGGCTGAAAAAAAACCGGCTAGCGCCGGATGTCATACGGGCGGGATTTTAGCAGATAAAGATCAGGCTATGTTTTTTCTGATCACGACGGGCCTCAGCCGGTCGCGATTGCGGCTGCCGGCCAGGTAACGGCGCGAAACGGCCAACATCAGCGTAAAACCGCCGACGGCGGCGGCGATCACCAGCAGGTCGCGCGCTGAGGCGTCCGCGGCAATCAGCCAGTCCGCGAGCAGAGCGGAGACGATCATCGCCAGCAGCGGCATCAGGTAGACGAGCACCGAGCCCTTCAACATGGCCGCTTCGGCCAGGCCGACGACAACTTCGTCACCGACCGCGGCGTTGACCGTATTCGGCGCCTGGAAGCGCGTGAATCTGCGCCCGACCCACCTGGACAGCACCGAGGTACCGCAACCCTGTTTGGCCGCGCAGCCGCCGCAGGCGGATTTTGTCTGCGCCTCGAGCAGCAGCTGGTCATCGCGCACCGCGATAACCCGGGCACGCTCCTCGATCATCGCAGGCGCTCCATGGATTCCGCAATCGCAACCACTGTCGCTTCCGGCACTTCACCCATAACGGTGATCTGCATGTTGTCCATCTGCCTGCCGTATGCATTAAGGGCGCCCATGTTGGAAGCGCCGGTCAGGCGATGGGTGCTGCTCTGCACGGGCTCTATGAAAACCGAAACCGAGGCCAGCCCGTCTGAATACATCAGGTGGAGCGTGTTGCGGCCCTCGTCGCTGCGCTCCGTGCTCTGCGTCAGCATGAAGCCCTGGGGCATTCGCCCGGGGCGCCAATTGCTGTCCGCCTGCCTGGCGGCGCCCTCGTTCAGGGTCTTGCGGGTGTATTCTTCCAGTTCGGGAACATTGAACGCAGTCGGCGGGACATCGGCGTGGTTGTAGAACGCGGTATACATCATCTGTTCGACAATAGCGCCGTTTTCATCCAGCAGGTCGCATTTGAGCAACACGCGGGTTTCATCATCGAGCCAGTACCGGTAGCCGTAACGATAGGCATCTTTCGGCTTGACGTCGAGCACAGATGTCGCACGGCCCGCGATACGGTCTTCACCCGCCTGGTTGATGGTGTAATAGTTCGCGAGCCTGTCCAGGTTCTCGGGGAGTATCGGGTGCAGGCCCCGCTTGTCGCCCATTTTGCTCACGGTGACCAGTTTACGGTCAGGGTAGATAGAAACGACTTCGTTGTTATGGCGGACGATCCTGCGCGCTTCGCCGTTGAGCGCCTCCATGCTTTCCCAGACGCCCCTGTCATCGACACCGTGCACTACATGCATGGACGTCATCTTGTCGGACTTGCGCAGCACGAAGATGCCTTCATAGTTGGAGCGCTTGTCAGCAGCCGACATGCCGCTGACAATGTCCGATAAATTGCCTGCGTGGGCAGGCGCCTGGTTCAGAACCGCAAATGCTAGAAAGGCGGCTGCACCAATTTTCATTGGCGTGGAATAATCAGGATCTGCCGGTTTTCGATAGCTTTATTCGATGGCGGATTGTTTTCCGATCCGTAGCTGACCGAACGCGCATAAGGCATCATTCCCTGTATGGTGTCCTGTGCCGCGAATTCGGAATGCTGCCTCACATACGTATTCAGGTTGACTGCAGGCACTGCAAGACCGGGCTGGGTGTAGGCAGGTACCGTATTGCTTACAGGCATTGACTGTACCGGCTGCTGCGCAACATTGGCGGCCACCGGACTGTTCGTTTCGGTTTGCTGGTCGGTCAGGGTCACGACCATGACCATTGCGACTGTTGCCGCCACCGCCAGGCCGCCGACCGGCCTCAGCCAGGCGCCAAAATCGAACAACGGGGCTTTTTCGCGTCGGCTCGCAGCTGCAGGCCTGGCTGTCGATGTGATTTCAGCTTCCCTCTTTATCGCCTCACTGACCCGCGCGCTGATGTCGATCATGGATGCATCCGGTACGCGGCCTCGCAACGCATCGCCTATCATCTGGTATCGCGCTACTGTCGAGAAAGAACGCGCATGGTGGTCCACCTCGAGCGAGTCCAGTTCATTGGATGGAATGGCGTCATCAAGCCAGGCAGAAATTTTCTCTTTGTCTTCACTCATTGATTCGCACCTGATTTTTCTCAATGGTTAATCATTAACATTGTGACTGCCGCTATCGACGATAGGCTGCAGTTTTTCGTCTATCGCTTCACGCGCCCTGAAAATGCGTGAACGCACGGTTCCAATCGGACAATCCATGACCTGGGCGATGTCCTCATAGCTCAATCCCTCGATCTCGCGAAGAGTAATCGCCTCTCTCAAATCCGGTGGCAGGACTTCCAGTGCGGTTTTCACCGTAGCCTGGATTTCATCTGCCAGCAGCTCGCGTTCCGGAGTGGCATACTCCTTCAGCCATTCGCTGGCATCATATTTCTCCACTTCCTGCACATCTACAGCATAGGCAGGGCTTTTGCGACCGGCCGCTACCAGGTGATTCTTCGCGGTATTGATCGCAATCCTGTAAAGCCAGGTATAAAAAGCACTTTCACCCCTGAAATTGGGCAAAGCCCGATAAGCCTTGATGAAAGCCTCCTGAGCGACGTCCTGGACATCGGCCGGATTTCGCACAAATCGCGCGATCAGCTTCGCAATCCGACCCTGGTACTTCTGTACCAGCAGGTCGAACGCCCTGCTATCACCCTTTTGTACGCGCTCGACCAGCGCCTGATCAACATTCTTCTCAGTGCCCATCCAGGCCTTTCCTCCGGAGACAGTCCATTGTCTGGTTTGTGTGACAAATTAATCCAGTTATAGTTCAGGGGTATTCTTAGATTTTGCAGCTTGATGCAATTCCGCGATTATACAAGTACAATCAAGGTTTTACATCCAGGCACGCGCAAAAAGATGCAATCGGGCCATGAGAATCGACGATGTCTATCTCGAATCAACATGATGTGCTGGTAATCGGCAGCGGTGCCGCGGGTTTGAGCCTGGCCCTGAGGCTGGCAGCCAACGGCCCGGTGGCCATCGTCAGCAAGGGGCTGGTGAACGAGGGCTGCACCTATTACGCCCAGGGCGGAATATCCGCAGTGCTGGCTGAAGAAGACTCGTTCCAGTCGCATATCGACGACACCATGAACGCCGGCGCCGGCCTGTGCGACGCGGAATCCGTGCGCTTCACCATCGAACACGGGCCGGAGAATATTCACTGGCTCGAACAGCTGGGCGTTCCGTTCACCAAGGAATCGGGTCCTGACGGAACCCGCACGCTGCACCTGACCCGTGAAGGCGGCCACAGCTGTCGCCGCGTCGTTCATGCCGCCGACGCCACCGGCGTCGCCCTGTCGAACACGCTGGTCAACCACGTCCGCCAGCACGCATCGATCGACGTCTACGAAAACCACATCGCCGTCGACCTGATCACCGGCGCCAAACAGGGGCTCAAGCACAACCGCTGCGTCGGCGCCTACATACTGAACAAGAATACCGGGCACGTGAAACGCTTCCTGGCCAAAACCGTGGTGCTGGCCACGGGCGGCGCCAGCAAGGTATACCTGTATACAACCAATCCCGACTGCTCCACCGGTGACGGCATCGCGATGGCCTGGCGAGCGGGCTGCCGGGTCGGCAACATGGAGTTCAACCAGTTCCACCCGACCTGTCTCTACCATCCCGAAGCCAAGTCATTCCTGATCAGCGAAGCCGTGCGTGGTGAGGGAGGAAAACTGCTGTTGCCGGGCGGCGAGCCGTTCATGCACCGCTTCGACGAGCGCGCCGAACTGGCGCCGCGCGACATCGTGGCACGGGCAATTGACCACGAGATGAAGCGACTGGGCGCCGAATGCGTTTACCTCGATATCAGCCACCGCTCCGGCGCATTCATCAAGTCCCACTTCCCGACCATATACAAACGCTGCCTGGAATACGGTTTCGACATAACCCGGAACCCCATACCCGTTGTACCTGCAGCCCACTATACCTGTGGCGGCGTCCTGACCGATATGCATGGACATACGGATATCGAGGGCCTGTACGCGATCGGTGAAACCGCTTTCACCCGGCTGCACGGCGCCAACCGCATGGCCAGCAACTCCCTGCTCGAATGCCTGGTATTCGCCGAATCCGCCAGCAATGACATCCTTAAAACGATCGGCTCAGCGCGACTGGAAAAAGCCGTCGCACCCTGGGACGAAAGCCGCGTCACCGATTCCGATGAAGAAGTCGTTGTTACCCACAACTGGGATGAACTTCGCCGATTCATGTGGGACTATGTCGGCATCGTGCGCAGCAACAAGCGCCTCGAACGCGCGATGCGCCGCGTGCGGATGCTCCAACACGAAATCCACGAGTATTACAGCAACTTCCGCATCAGCGGGGACCTGATCGAGCTGCGCAACCTGGCCCAGGTCTCCGAGCTGATCATCCACTCGGCCATGGCGCGCAAGGAAAGCCGCGGCCTGCATTTTTCCATCGACTACCCTGAAGTTCTGAGCAACAAATCGGCCACGGACACCATTCTCGTACCGGACACCACCGGCAAACCCGCAGAAAAAATTGAAGTCGTAAAATGACAGACCTCCCCTTGATCGTCGAACCTGACCAGCTCGAAGCGCATCTGCAAGACCCGTCCGTTTTGATCGTCGACCTGTGCAAGGCCAGGCAGTACAGGAAGGCGCACATACCTGGCGCGCATTTCGTCAATTACCCGGACATCGTGCGCATCGAGAAACCCATGATGGGCCTGCTGCCGACCAGCGACCAGTTTTCGAAGGTTGTGTCCTCGCTCGGCATCACCGAAAACACGCTCGTGGTCGCCTACGACGATGAAGGCGGTG
>Ga0180437_10010497_pt1 | contig 11286 bp, 7 predicted proteins | sample SS_ome_4_FD_132410 | JGI IMG/M metagenome (GOLD analysis project Ga0180437, IMG submission 132410) | Hypersaline lake sediment archaeal communities from the Salton Sea, California, USA - SS_3_D_1 metaG | ecosystem: Environmental > Aquatic > Non-marine Saline and Alkaline > Hypersaline > Sediment... | reverse complement strand
TAGCTTCCATGATAAGTGTACGATACTTCTTGTTCGTATCTTGTACTAACTTATTCGAGTCTCTTTCCCGAATGAACCACTGGATAGCACGAGCAGTACTAACATAAGGTACGAACTCATCATTCAAAAACTTCTCAATGTTCGTAGCTACCTGGAGATACTTCTCACCATGTTGAAGTAATGCTTCTCTTGCTCTTTCTTTCCTTACATTATTACTTCCTGCCATCAGGTAACTCTTAACAAGGTTCTGAATCTCACCATTATTATAGTTAGCAAACCTATAGGCATCTTTATTATTAAGGTGAGCAAATAGTTTCTGTACCTTAGCCGCCGCCTCGCCCTCACCAATAGCACCTTCAGTAACAATTCTATCATACAGGTGTCCAATATCTGTACCTGTTTGAATAGCTACTCTGTAAAAGTTATACCTCATGGACCTAAAGTATTTCTGTGCCTTACTCGGCGCGAACAATTCTCTAGGTCTACTCCTAGGTACACCATCTTCTATCTGACCAGTCGCATCCAGATTAGCTTTCAGTTCTTCTGCTCTAATCCTTGCCATCTCAGCAACAGCATCAAGCTGGTAACGACGCTGATCTAGATCACTGGACAATCGGGCGACAAATCCTTCTGCATCTCCAGGTGTTTTAGTAAATACAGTGAGTGCGTCTGCTATTGCTTTCATCTTATACTTCTCTTCAAGCATAGCAAACTTATTATCTTTCTTCCCACCGAACATACCGCGGCGACGACGCATGAGACGCAGTCCTACATACTCTGCTTCTTCATCCGTAAAGCCTGCACGTTTCAGGGTATCAGATACTACTCTATGATAATGCTCAAGCCTATCGTAATAGTCAAGATCTTCTACCCAGTGCTTCTCCATCTCTTCTGCACCAACGTACTTACGCAGATTTTCTTTCACCCTATCCAATTCACTAGGGCGCTGCTCAATAGTAGTCTGACCTTGTGCGTTCTTTACCTTACGTGTAGATCTTGTACTACTTACACCAAGTTCTTCTATAAGAACATCATCAGATATCTTACCACCAAAAGCGTCAATCATTTCTGACCAGAACTCTTGGACATATTGTCTATGACGATCAGTACTAGTAGCACGGTCATAAAGAACGGTGTCATCAGGAGCAAGTACCCTACGTACTCTATCATGTCCCTGAGATCCATAGACAGCATAGGGTGAAGCTTTACTTACAGTATTATGTTTAACCTGTTGAGCAATAGGTCCACGTGCAGCACGCTGTTCAGGTGTGATAGACTGTAGTCTTTTAATCCTTTTAGCACTACGAGATTCAATCTCTGCAAGTTCTTCTGCAGTTTCTACTCGTTCAGAAGCAGTCTTGAACCTAACCCCTCTATACGGAGAGAGCTTATAATCTACTACAGCATCTGACAACTCAGAATAAATAAGGCGTGCGCGACGTGCCATAGTCTCAGCATTAGGTCTCTTAGCACCTCCGCGGAGTCCCTTCTTAATTCCAGTAGTCTCACCACCAGCCATAGCAATAAGCAATTGACGGAATGCTTCTTGTTGATTTGTGTGAGTCTTTATCTTTTTAAGTTTAGCAACATACCTACGTGATGCTTGGCTACCCTGAGTCTCACGAATCATCCTAACAAGTTCTTCATGATTAGTAGCACGAAAGATTTCATTAAGCTGTAGGAGATTCCTCTCCATGACACCCATGTCATACTTGCCCCAACGTACATCTTCTATCTTATCAAGATCAATACGTTCTTTTCCAACAAGATGCATGAAGCTAGTATGGAGACGCTTCAAGATACCTTTATGAGTCTGGTTTCTCCACTTACCTGTAGTAGTAAGTGTCTTGGATTCTTTCAGTGCTTCATAAGAATCCTCAACCTTATCACCTTCTTTGGCAGTCTTAGGGTACATCTGCCACTGGAATTCATCCTCAGCAAGAATCTTACCAGGCGCGAGTTTACCTTCTTTTACTAACCTATCCTGTCCTGCTCTCCGTCCCTCACGTTGATTAGAACGAATGATATCCTCAGGATCTACGTAGTGTATTCTTCCTTCATCATCTTCCCATCTCGCACCATCATTCCCCCAGTGTTTCCACATCCTACCCATGTTGCGAGAATTCGTCCTACCTTCTCCACCACCTTCGAAGATATGACCAAGATCAAGAGGCCCATCAGTAGCCCGTAGGTTAATAACAGTCCCATCGATCCTAGTGATGATAGCACTATGACCTTCAGGTAAGATATTACCAGTTTCAAGTTTAGCTACCTCCGAACCATCAGGAGTAACAAACTTAATCTCATCTACAGAAGAACCAAACTTCTCAGCAGAAAGTCTAGCTGCTCTACGTAACTTAAGTACCTTCTCTCCTCGTACTCCCATTGCAGTCTGGAGGTGCGGCTCCGCCGCGTCCCCGTCCGCTCCGTACGGCCCTATCCTGAGCGTCCATGTGCCGTCCTGCTCGGCGAGTTCTCTGGCGGCTCTGGTCTGCGGATCGTCTACGGATCTGCCACTGAGGGTCTGTCCCGACGCGATTGCCGCGCTCTTGTATGCCGAAGCTGCATCCGCGACCTTGCGCTTAAACATACCTTTTATATCAGCCTGCTGTTCAAGCAGCATGTCTTGATTCTTAAGATCCCTTGCAGCAAAGATAACCGAAGTCATCATGTTTGGAATCTCGTACTGTAAGAACCAACGACCAAAATCATTCCAGAAGTGTTTACCTCCTAGAATATTAGGATCGTTCACATAGTCAAAACCAAAGTCTACAGCTACGTCAGTAGATACCTGACCGATGAAGTTAATAATCCCAGGAGGAATTACATTCTCAGGGAACATAGCTGCTGCTGTGGATACCATACCACGCATGAAATTATACGCAGCTTGGTTCGCGACATCTCTATCCCCGCTAAACAATCCTTCTAGTGTTTTCGGTACTTGGTGTGCTGCGCCGAAGCCAAGACGAGAAACTACCTGAACTCTACCAGCATGTCCAGCAGTCCAACTGAATACACTTTTACCAAGTGCATTAGTAGGAGCTTTCATGAACTTCTGAATATTACCCAGGTAGCTCTCGCCCTTTGCAGGTCCGACCTTGGCTGTGGCTAGGATTCCTGCTGTTGCTCCGAGCGCGGCACTAATATTCTCACCCATAGTCTCAGGTACTATACCTTCTTCCTCAGGTGCAGTACCACCGTAACGTAACTTCCTTATCGGTTCAAGATCACCTATTCCAAACGTAGCTGTACCTACGAATCTATCCGCCGCGAACATGATATTTCTAGCCGCCGATGACCACCTACGCATACTATCCAGTTCGTGCTGGTTATTGCGAAGCTCATTTAATGTACGCTGTAGATAAGGAATTTTCTCCGGCTGGTTTTCTATATCTGCAATCGCAAGTTCACGTCTTACCCTGTTAATATCAGGAGTAAGATCAAAGTCGGATTGCCAACCTTTTCTTCCATCTGGTGGCCCGATCTCAGGACCAGTGTAGGGAACGAAGGAACTACTTCCATCGTCGTTCTCTACTTCCTCATATAACGGGGTGTATAGATTCATTACTCAACTCCGGACTGCTCAGCGTAATACTTTTCCCACATCTTATCCATGGCACTACTACGATACAATGCACTTCCTGTAGATACTGCATCATATCTTTTAGCCCCAATAATAAACTTAAGATCAGATGCAAGAGTACCACGACTCACACCTTCTTTAGGAATAATTGTAAAGTAATCTTCTTCCTTATCTTCCTGTGCAAGAGTAGTAAGTTTGGTCAACAGATTCTCAGCAAGTTTCTTACGCCTGACAGAGTTGTTATTCTCTTCCTCAATCTTCTTCTTGTCTGCGTCACTAGCATCAGCAGGAATATTACTAGACGTTGGAGTTTCAAGAGCTACGCGCTGTAAAGAACTAATAATACCAGCCAGTAGATCATGCTCAGGCTTACGACCCTGCTCTTCTATGAGTTCATCAAGAGCCTCATGAATAATACGCATCTTCTGTGGAGTATTATAATCATCAGCTTGAGCTTCACGCCAACGTTTTGATCCAAGTTTTCTAGTAAGAAATGCTTCTTGCTGTTCTTTGGTATCAAGTGGTGTTAACGTAGGTTCACTGGGCGGTGTAGCTGAAGTAAGAATATCAAGTCCAGTACCTACAGATTTCTTTAAATACCCTGGAGTATCCTCATGTTTTTTCTTTGCAGCTTTATAAGACTGGAAACGTTTAATATTACGTCTACGTTCACTTTCTAATAGCGCAGTAGCTTTAGGACTATACTCACCTATAACACGTTCCGGTGCTTCTTCCCCACCGTACTGTCCCTTAGTAACAGAGTCAAGCAAAGATTTACCATGACCAGTAAGTTCAAGATATGACTGCTTAGCAATCTCAGCATCAGCTGCCTTAGAACTCATACCACGGTTGTTAACAAGATGCTCACGAAGTCTAGTATTAAGCTCCTCACGCATCATAGTTTCTTGCGCAGCATTAATCCTACCAGACATAACTCCAGTATTCATACCCTGCTTAACTTTAATAGCATAGATAGGATCAGTATAATACCGATTCATATCTATTTTCTCAGGAGGAATATAAGGAGAGTCTTGTGCAATACGATTAAGTTCTTTCTCTCGCAGAACTTCTGTACCAGCATCCTGACCAAGAGCTTTATTCCTAGCTTGAATCTGCGCAATCTGACCAAGATCATCAGTACCGTACTTAGCCAGATTCAGCCTACGTTCGCGCTCATTAGCTACTGCTGCTTCCTGCCCAGCACCCTTCATACGAAGAGCTTGTGCTCCTGGTTGTGTAGCCAGACGCGCACTCTCCATCTGTCCAGCGTGCTGTCTACCTGCACGTACACGAGCGATCTGTTCTGGCGACAGTCTAGGATCAATTCCTTCTTGAGCAAGGCCTTGCGTTCTATTAAGCCTACCTTCAGCAACTGCCTGCTCTCGTGCACTCATACCAGTAGGAAGACCTTTTTGTGCCAAAGTACCTTGTCTATTAGCTTGGCCTTCCATAGTCCGCTGAAGATTCATTATTCTCTGCTGACGTTCTTGTACTTGCGCACGATACTCAGGAGTGAAATCTTCTAACTCAAGATCCTTAACCTTAAGTCCAGTATCTTTAGCCATACGCTGGAACTTAGGATTAGATTTAAACTTATCCAACATAAGACGATACATCTGCTCTTCTTTTGGATTAAGAGCCATGCTATCTACCTTACCAGGATCATGACGCATCTGATAAAGCGCACCATACATAGAGAAGAACTTCTGTTCCATTGCTCTATCAAGACGCTTCTGTTTTTCCCTGCCTGCCGCGAATGCATTAGTAATACCTTCAGAAAGACCGCGGCCTATGGTTTCACCGTATGAAGGCGTACGATCATTCTCAAGATTTTTTACTGCTGCCCAAAAACCTGGACTAAATGAATTCCTTGCCATTGTACTTATTCCTTACTCAAATCCTGCAAAAACGTTAGAATTACTCTGGCCTCTATCACGTGCATACTGGCCAGAATCATAGTAGCTTGGATTAGACGTATACCTATCGCCGTGAGCATAGTACCAAATACTATTATCAGAGTTATTGTAGTATTCTGCCCCAGGAGATCCAGAAGATTCAGTACCAGAAGGTCCATAGGTATAAGAAGTACCACCGTAAGGATTATACGAAGTAGTCTCTGCTCCCCCTGACGTATCCCAATACTGTGACTGGTAGGGATTATCCGAACCAATATAGTCAGTATTCTCGGGAGGTGCATAATAATCAACACCAACTTCACCTGCTTGATCAGATGTAGCCCAATTTACCTCACCGCTAGGCTGTGGTCCAGTACTTGTAGAAGTACCACCTCCACCTCCACCGCCACCACTACCGGCGCCACTTTCACCACCAGCGTTAAAACCACTTGTCAACCAGTCGCCAAGCATTCCGCCAAGACCCTGACTAATTCCACCAAGAAGAGCATTAAGTGGTCCTTCCCACCATTTCTTCTTAGACTGTGCATCACGGTACATATCCCATTCAGTCTGAGATTTCTCCCAGTCATACCAAGTTTGATAATGCTGTGCCTGAGCTGCACTTGCAAGCTGTGCATTAGCAATGGAAGCCTGAGTTTCAAACCCAGCATTAGCGATTTCAACCTCAGTTTCCAGATGCATATAATCTTGGAATACTTCAGTTTCAAACTGGAGATTTCTATTCTCTCCAGCAATCATATCCATTTCCATATTAGCCGCTTGGTTAATAGTACTCTGGAGATTGTTCAACGCCGCGGACGCTGCAATAGCATTAGTAATAGCTTCTGCTTCTATCTGCTCTCGACGTTCTTCATATGCACCAGCTTCAGCACGGGCACGTACACCTGCGTGCATGAGACCTGTGCCGGCATAAGCACTACGTACATCTTCTGCAATGCGTGGTTTCTCAAACTTCTGGTAGTAATCCATCTGCTCAGAGATGTCACCAGCAAGTGCACGTGATATTGGACTACCAGCTTCAAGAGCCTCAGATGCGCGAGCAGCAAGACCTTGTGCTTGTTTAAGAGCTTTCTCAGTAGTGGGCGTGCGGTAAGATTCAATACCTTCTAGCTTCTTCTGAATCTTAGCCCAAGTTTCTTCTGGGAGTTCTGCATGCCCAGCAGAAGCACCAGTCCATGATACTGGACCAGGTACACGCCAATGCGTCCACATGTTGTAGTAATATTGTCTATCACTTCTACTAAGAGACTGATCTCTAGAAAGATCCCAGTACCGCTGCCTTTCAGCCTGCTGCTCTTCCCAAGAAAGAGGTCGATCAGAATGGCTAGGCATGTAATTAGTATTAGAACTACTTGGTTGCCAATCATCGGCCATGGTTATACCCTTCCTCTACGAATAGCAAATGCTTGAATCCAACGAATGGAAAAGAATCCATCTCGGAATCTAATTTGCACATGATCATTGTACGCGTCCATCCAGTATGTTTTAGTAGTGTAGTCACCACTTAAATTAATAGTAGTAGCGTCATTCCATGTCTTCCCATAATCGCCACTCCATTCTACAATAACACTTTCGCCTGAAGCTTCAAATTCTACCATAGTGATTCGATCAGAATGATCTAAAGTCTGAAAGACAAAATCACTAGAATGTAATTCACAATCTACAGTAAGAGATTGTTCAGTTCCAGTACTATCAAGATAGTCGTCAGAGAAATACGATCCATCCATGATACAAGTCTTACCATCAGATCTTGCTACCATCATAGAAGGCACAAGACCTTTAAGTAAGTTACCTTCAAGGAACCACATTTGGTCATCAATATTTCCTACAAGATCATCAATATACTGACCTTCAGTATTATGATAAAGTGCAGCACTAACGACCTCTGGAATCTCATGATATCCCCAGCTACGTTTCGTACGATTGTACGTCCAGATAGTATTAGGATACGTAGGGGGAGAACCTTCAGGATTCCAGTATGTATTTGTAAGAGGTAGGAACAACCAATATTCATCTAGATCATCTCGCATAACACCAAAGCTTTTCTCAATGGCATTTATGTCAAGACGAGGCAGATACTCAGGTACAATGTTATCTCCAATGGATAACATATTACTACCATCGAATGTATACACATTATCCCAACCGAGGAAATAATGACGTACAGGTCCACCAGCTACAGTCCTACCAGCAGGACAACCCTTATCAGCTACGCGTTTGATCTGCCATTGATACACACCGCCCACATGAGCAAGAAGCTCAATAGTATCTTCACGATAGAGTGCAGTAGCATAACCAATAGGAAGTGCACGTACAATAGGACTTACATCTACATCAACACGGTTAATAAAAGATGAGACTGTAAGAATAGTATGAGCATCACCTAAGTCAGTAAACCACATCCTGTAAGGTGCATACTCTGCCCCAGTCTTTTCATAAGTATTAATAAAGAATCCACGATTGACAAAGTTAGTACAGAGCTTTGCCGCGTGTTCATCCGTAGATGTAGCAGAAGCAGGAGAAGTAGTCTCGTATTCTAGGATCTCAAACCACAAGTTTCCTACATCAAGATACATGAGAGGGTGAGATGGTATAGCCCCACTGGTAGCAAGTACAGTAAGTCCATCGTTAGAGTCAGCAAAAGGACACGTATCCCATTCGGTAATATCAGAAGAATTCCCTACTGGGGTTACAGCAAAAGAACTATTATTCTCTCCTTCAAGACCAAAACGAAGTTTAAGGTCAGTATTACCAGCACAGATAGTCCCAGTTGCATGCCTTACTGCTATAGCTTCGATTGCTGAAATTGTACCAGTAAAGGTATCAGTGATTCTAAACCAAGCTCCATCAGATCCAATCTCAACATCAGCATAGTTAAAAGAGAATGAATCTTCTATAACTCTACTTCCGTAAGTTGCATCCCAAGTAGACATGAAATCAACTGTGAAAGTTCCTGTTGCGGGAACTCCATCACCTTCAGCGTACATATAGAGATATACATCAGTATAGTCAGACAAGTCTTTAGGTGAACCATAGACGTAGTAGAATATATCACCTGCTGAAGAAATCTCTGTAGAACAATCAAAATCTCTAGCTGTAAGTTCGTCTGTATCTGTAGTATCTGTGGCCCAACCTGCTCCTGTATTTACAGTAAGTTCACCAGATGTACCAAATACTTCTGCGTTTGGGATAGCAAGTTCCCATGTATTAGTAGCATCAGTATACTTATAAACACAATCTTTAGTAAATCCAAAGAGAGTTTCGACTCCAGTTACAGACTCATATACGTGCATATGAAGAATAGGATTTTGTAACAAACCTGGAATAGAAGAGTATGTAACTCTTTTAAGTCCAGGTCTTGGACGTACAGCATCCTTTTCATATCGCATATTAAGAGAGTAAGGAGTTTCGTCTCTTTCGATAAGCAGACCGCCGCGACGTAAGTTGACTCCACCAGTTGGAATCACTACATCTGAGCCTATAAGTCGCTTTCTATTCACGAGAACTCCTTACGCAGAGACAGTACCGAATAGGTAAGCTCCACCCCAAAACGTATCTTTAGAAGTACCTTCTACCTCATCTCCTGATGCTACTTCATCACGAAAACCTTGAATACGATAGGTATAGTTTGCAGTTACAGGAACAATCCATGCTGCAAAAATAGACTGTGAACCCTGCCCACCTACACGAAAACGCTGACGTCGGATGAGTGTATCAGTAGCACCGTCGTTTTCAACAAGAGCTACACCCATTCTATCTCCGTCTTTGATAGTAATGTATTTAATCTGACACACCATGATTACAACACCAGTTACAGGTGCAGTCCATTTATATGTGGTCTTATCAAAGTTATCACCATAGTCAAAGTCTTCATCGTCAAACTGAATATCAGCAAAAGCATCAGCTACAAGAGCTTGATCAGCGTCACTAGCACGTTTTACATGAAATGCATGGGCACCAGCCATAGGGAAATAATTAGTTCCATTCCCAATCTGAAGTGCTTGCTTATCTGTATCATAACAGATCGCGCCAGTAGGTTCAGACGATGCTGCAGTAATGGTAGCAGTATCGTTAATATCTACGGCACCAACAGATCCAGGAATATGTCTCCCTTCAGAATCCGCATTACCCTGCCCTGTAGTCCATGTGTGTTCATGTGCCATCCGGGCGCGTACTGCGCCACCTACATATTCAAGATATTCATCAAGAAGTACTGCTGGAGTAGTAGCTCCATTAATATCTTCAAGTTCACTCCAATTAGTATCTGCACTAGGTACAGTCATTTATTCTTCCTTCCCACTCTGTATCTCAAGATCAGCCCAAGTAGTAGACGATGCAGTTATTTCAGTCCAAGTAGTTTGAACAGCCATTATGTTCTCCTGATAAAGGGATCAAGCCACGGCGTACTAGACAAACGTCGTAGATCATTACCTGGGAAACGTTCGCTCATAGGTATCTTATCGTAGTTAGGACGACGGCGTTCCATTACGTGCAACTGTTGTATAGCTGTAGTAAATATACCACCCCAGAATCTAGCATCATCAGGTTCTTGAAGATCAGCATAAGCAAAGTGCGTAGCACCTGCAACAATACACCATTCAAAATGATCTCCGAATTCAATAGTAGTACCAGCAGCTACAGTAGGATGAAACTTAGTCCACCTAAGGTACATAGTATAAGTAGCTGCATCGGGCTGAGGCCAGAGTTCAATCCAATTGGAATACCTAGCATATCGTTGAGGACGACCAGTATCATTGCTTTCAGAAGTAGTAAATACTCTATCACGTTCTTTTTCAGCTGGCATCTCTACCATGGGGTAATAATGATCACCATCAAGAACTTTAATAGAAAGAATATCTTTTAGCGTAGAAGGAAGTCCGTACTTAGTTTGGCCGTCAACAGTGGGGGCAGAAGAAAATTTATGTAGATCACTCCAGGTGTACACCGTATTAAGCTGCTGGATTGCGAAATTAATCCAGTAGTACACCGCAGTAGCTTTGTCAGTACGACTACCAAGATTCTCAAGAACCTTAGTTGCAATGTCACTTCCTGTCATTGTGTTCTCCAGTTGGAGAGGAGGCCCCCGAAGAGGCCTCCTACCAAGTTACTGCTTAATGTAACCAATCACGATAGCATTAAACTGTCCGTGATCAGTATCATCATCCTGCTCGGTAGCAGCAGCTTTAAAAGCCTTAAAGGCATTAGATGCTGATACCCAAATCTGCCAGTAACCTTCATCAGAAACACTATCGCAAATAACAGTCTTAATACCGTTAGTTTGGAAGTGATCCGTGATGTCAGTAATTGCTGCCAGAGTGCTGTTATAATTCGTCAGGTTAACAGTGAACGTACAAATAGAAAGCCCACCGGGCTCCAGACGCTGCTTGTCAACCAGAGTAGTAGTCTCTGCATACGCTGCCATTACTTACTCCCTCTAGTCTTGGTCGTAGCTTTCTCACCAAGATCAGCAAGGAACTTCTTCTTCTGTTCTTTACTAAGATGAGAATCTTTAACCAAGGCTTTCACTACGTCAACAACCTTATCAGCCATTGTCAACTCCTTTAGTACAGCCCTTCGGGCTGCCGGAGGCTCTGAAGGTAGATCAGAGGCTTGTCGCCTCTCTCCGCCTTCGGCGGTCCACCGGCCTCCCTCTGGTCGGCCTACGTGGCTGGTGTGTCTCGGCGGGACATGAACCCGCATTTCCATCTTACGATGTTGTCTTGCTTAGACGACGAGACACTCCGCTCCCTAGAGAGCCGCGCTACGCGTATCAAGACCACGCAGCTC
>Ga0180437_10010496_pt1 | contig 11288 bp, 4 predicted proteins | sample SS_ome_4_FD_132410 | JGI IMG/M metagenome (GOLD analysis project Ga0180437, IMG submission 132410) | Hypersaline lake sediment archaeal communities from the Salton Sea, California, USA - SS_3_D_1 metaG | ecosystem: Environmental > Aquatic > Non-marine Saline and Alkaline > Hypersaline > Sediment... | reverse complement strand
TTATTTTTGGTGCGGCAGGCGTTACGCGGGGATGATATAGGTCGATTGGCTCGCCGAGTTTCTCGCCGTCGAAGTAGAATTGGACCACGCCGAAGTCGGGGGCATTTGTGAGCCTAAGCGTGATCTGGTACTTGCCGTCGCGGTCGACGGGCACGAGCAGATCGAGGATGTTGCCGGGCTGGTTGTCATACCACCAGAACTGGGTGTTGCCGCTCCATTCGCCTTCATAGGGATCGAGGCGTTGCGCGAGCGTGATTCCTCCGGTCTTGGCAAACACTTCGAGCGATTCGCCCTCGACGGCGCCTTCGGCGCGGTAGACCTCCGGTTCAGGCCAATTCATTCGTTCCTCGACGGACGCCGGCTCGTACCGATCCGTGCCGTCGGGCGCGAGGTACCAGTAGGCGACGCAGGCGTACCGGGTGGGCCGCTCATTGGCGCAGTATTTCTCGATGCAGCCCTCGAACGATCGCTGGAACGGCACGTTGTCGCCGATATGCCACCGGTTTACGGACACGTGGCCTTTGTTGTTGTTCGAGATGGTCTGGTTGTGGTAGCAGTTCTCGAACAACGTCGGGTTGCACCAGGCGTACCCGAAGTAGTCCTCCGAGCCCGTTCCGAAGGTGGACGGGAACTTCTCGCCGTCGACGAAGAATTTCTCGTCGCCCTCGCCCCACCAGCCGCCCTTGGGGTTCCAAACGTGGAGCATCACGCCGCAATACCGGCCCCTTCCTTCGGTTTTGAGCATGGGCCAGTCGATCCAGCGCTCGGGTTCGGGCGGCAGAAATGCGTCGGCGTGCCATTTGGCGTGGAACCGGCCGACGTTGGTGCGCGGTTTGACAAGCGGCGTATGCGTAATCTCGAACTCAACGGTTTGCGGGACGCAACTGTCGTTGTCGAGCGCGACCACGGCGCGTTTCTCGAAGGGCATGTACCAGTACGAATACCGCCAGCCGTCCTCGGTGATGCCCAGGGGCAAAGATTGGTAGTGGTTCGTTCCGGGCGCGGTGCCGAAAAAATCCCCGAGCGGCGCCCACACGGCCGGTTCCGCATCGTCGTCCCACGTGATGCGCAACGCCAACTGCCGGAGCACCGCGCGATCGGCCGGCGGGTCCGGCAGAAACGGCTTGACGCGGATAGCCGTAATCGCGCGCGGACCCTCGAATTCGGCAACCGTGGTTGTCTTACCCGGGTCAACGGTTGTCTTCACCTGCAGTGTTTTAGCGAGGTTTCGTCGTCCGGCAGGGTCCGTACCGCAGTTGCTCAGGATGTCGTTCGCCGTGTCGAGCGCTTCCCGATCTCTGGGCCTCAAGCGGCGGGCGAACGTTTCGACTTGCGTGCCTTCGGGAAAGGTCGCGTACGTGAAATGATAGTAGGCGCCCCAATTCCTATCAGCGGTTATCTTGCACGATTTTTGGTAGGGAATAGGCACGTAATTGTTTGCGCCGCTCGCCGTGTAATGCACCAGGGCAGGGCGCGTAAACGGTTCGTTGGTGCAGTCAAAGTAGCCTTTGAACGGCAGATCGACCGCCGGCTCGGCGGCGCCGTCCAGATAGATGCGCACGCGGCCGCCGCCCGGCCTTGCCGACCAGATGCGCCAAATGCATCCCGGCCCCTCCATTTCGGCCAGAACGAGTTGGCCGTCTTCCTCGCGAATGTACTTATCGCCGTCGCCGTTTGCCTCCCAGGCAACGTACTTGCGCGCCACATCGTCATATACGCTCGCGCGGTCATAGCTCGACCACTGGGCGCATTGTTCGCCCGGGGCCGGCAGCACCGCCAGCCCCTTGAGATCCGTAAGCCGTTGAACGAGATCCCGATAGCTCAGCACCTCCTGCGCCGCGGCCAACGGCGCGCAAACGGCCAGCAATGCCAGTAATAACGTGGTCCGTCTCATGGTTTCCCCTCCTCACTGCGCGGATATTCTTATCCCCTCGAGAACACGGCTTCGCAGAACCGATACCCCAGGACGCAACCAAGCGTCACCTAGTAATCCGCGCCTTCGCGAACTTGCTTGCCGGCCAAGCCCCGCTCGTGAAATAGGGCACGGCCCCCAGCCGCGACCTCATGGTACGAAAAACGCACGGGAACGGCCTGATTCTCAACCTTTCCGGCGGACCACAGGGGCCGGCGAAGCAGAGAGACGCCAAACGCCGGAGCCAACCGCCGCCGAACACAGGCCGGGGCTTTCCATATCCTAGAAGCTAGCACGATAACGTGCTGAAAGCAAGCCCTGGGCTCCCGGACTAGGGATTGAACATCCGAGCCCGGGTGCGTCGGAACGCAAAAAAGATTCGGCATTTTCCCGGTTGGCGTTGCCCTTCTATTGGAACCGTGGGGGCCGTCCCAGAGCGGACATGCCGACGCGGTAGCGCCGGGAGGGTGTTCTCGATGCGGCCAACGATGCCCGATTTTGCGGGCAATCGGCGGCACAGATAATACCCGGCACCGTCAGAGATATGTGTAGCGGACAGCAAACTTGTGATAGAATGGCGTACGTGCGTGGGTGCAGCGAGCCACTCGCTGTTGCCGACACGGCGCAAGAGAGGAAGAGCCGGGGACGGGTATCTGGCGTTGGCTTCGCCTCTTGCTCATTAGACGGCCCCTGTGGGAAGCAGGCCGTGCGTCGCATTCCTTAGCCAACGCGGAGTTCTTATCAGGAGGACCGTGACTATGTCGAATGAGAGACCGGTGTCCAAGAAACGCCCGCATTCACAGGCGGGATGCGCGATGATCGTCCGGGGGGCCTTTCTGGTTTTTTTGGCGGCAGTTGCGGGTCGGCCTGGGCAGGGGTGGGGCGATTCGAGCGCGGGCGTGGCCGAGACCCCGCCGCCCGGCCTCAACGCGCCAAATCCCGCGGCCCTATACTGCAGACAACTGGGGTACACCTACGAGATTGTCCAGACGCCGGATGGGCAAAAGGGCATCTGTGTTGTGGCCCCCGGCATCGAGTTCGACGCGTGGGACTTCTTCAAGGGAAAGGTCGGCCAGGAGTATTCGTACGCGGCCCAACACGGCTACGATATAAGTACGGAGCGCATAGATCGAGACGGCTACGTTGAAGAGTACGCAATATGTGTTTCCAGAGGCCCCGACAAGGAAGAAGTGCCGTTGCTCGAGCTCATGGAACGCAACGGGGAGCCATTATTAGAGTGGCAGTCGTGGGGGAGTCAGGCGAGCCAGGGGGGCAAAAACGGCTTGACCGCCCCGCCGGGCGCGGGCGCCCCCGAGCATCTTGAGAAGATCGCTGGCAGTCCGGCACAGCCGCCCGCTTCATTCGACTGGCGCGACTATAACGGTCAGGACTGGGTTACCCCGATCAGGGATCAAGGCGCTTGCGGAAGCTGCTGGGCCTTCTCGGCCGTCGGCGCCGTCGAGGCGAACCTCAACTTAGACTACAACCGTCCCGATCTCGACTATGACTTGTCCGAGCAGCACCTTGTCTCGTGCGACTGCCCGGGAGACTGTGGCGGGGGGTGGCATGATTTGGCTCTCGAGTACATCATCGACCCCGGGGTCACGGACGAAAGCTGCTTCCCTTACGTCGGCGAATCGCCATGCGAGTTGTGTGAGGACTGGCAAGACACCGCGGCCCACATAAGTGGTTACAACCATGTGACCAATACCGCGGCGGCGTACAAACAGGCGCTGGTGGACTACGGACCGTTGGCGATCGCTCTGGACGCGAGCGAGTGGCCGTCGTATACCGGCGGCATACTCGTCACTTCCCCGGGGCCTTGGGCCACCCATGCGGTGGTCTTGGTGGGCTACAACGATACAGAGGGGTACTGGATCATCAAGAACAGTTGGGGCGTGAGTTGGGGCGAAGACGGCTATATCCGCTTATCGTATACCAACGAGCCAATCGTTGTCTTTGACGAGGTGTACGCCGTCGAGGAGGCCTTCATGCCTTTTGCTTTCGAGGTGGCTCCCGAAACGGACGGGATCATCTGGGGCGAGTCTGGCGGGCCGTTTCTCACTGAGTGCCGACAGTTTGTATTGACCAACGCGGGTCAGACGGCCTTGGAGTGGTTCGCCGAGACGGATCAGGACTGGCTCGATATGTCGAGTTCGGGCGGCACCTTGGCCTCGAAGGCGGCTACGGCCGTCGACGTGTGTCTGAATGCAAACGCGGAACTGCTTGCCCCGGGGGAATACGTTGCGACGATTACCTTCACGAACGTGGCAAATGGCATGAGCCAGACCCGTCAGATCACGCTTCGCGTAAGCATGCCGAACTACTATACCGAACATTTTGGCGAGGGCGCCTTTGACCTCGACTATACGAGCCTGGTGTTTACCCCCGGCGACCCTAAGAGTTACTACAGCGTCTGCGTGAACTCCGCAGGGACTGGGGGCCGATCCGACAGAGCAAACGGTGCTCTCCCTGAGCGACAACGATTCGAGATTTGTGCGGCTGCCATTTCCGGTATCGCTCTACGGGGTCGAATACAGCAGTTTTTACGTGGGCAGCAACGGGTATCTGACCTTTGTGCGGGGCGATAGCGCCTATTCGGCGTCGTTGGAAAGCCATTTTTCATTGCCGCGGATCTCGGGTTGTTTCATGAATCTCGACCCGACTTGGTTTGGGACGATCACGTATGGCATATACCTAGACAGGGCGGCTGTAACCTTTAGCAACGTTCCTGATGCTTTCTGGAACGGCATGGTCACCTTCCAAATCGAGCTGTTTCGCGACGGGGTCATTCGGATAACGTGGCTTGACGCCGGGAGCGCATTGGCATGGTCCCGGCCCCTTGTGGGACTCTCCGCAGGAACGGGGGTCCCGGAAAACTTTGCGCCGAGCGATTTTAGCGCCCACGCGGCGTGTGATGGCATCGGGCAAGGCGCCGAGCCCGAGGAGTTTCACGTGTTAATACCCGACGCAGGTCTCAATGCAGCCGTTCGCAGCGAGATCGGTAGACTATACGGGGACATCAAATACCAAGATGTCGTCGGCGTTGGTTTCACGACGCTTATCGCTCAGAACGCGGCGATTCAAAACATCTCCGGCCTGGAGTACTGCGCTGATCTCCAACATTTGGACCTTGAGGGCAATGCCGTAAGCGATATAGCTCCTCTGGCCGCATTAAGCCGGCTGAAGCGAGTGTATTTGGGTAGGAACGCAATCGCAGATATCGCGCCGCTCACCTCCCTAACGACGCTTCTCGTGCTCGAATTGCCGGGGAACGATATTGCGGATATCTCGCCCCTTGCCTCCCTGGAATACCTCACAAATCTCGATCTGCGCGATAACGGGCTTGGTGATATCTCGGCATTGGCTTCACTGACGGCCCTGACCTGCCTCAGGCTCGAAAGGAATGCTATAAGCGATCTGTCGCCGCTTGCGGGACTTGACAAACTGACGCTGCTGTATCTAGCGGATAACGCCGTAAGCGATGTTTCGCCCCTGTCTTCGTTGATCGGCCTCAGGCTGCTGGATGTCCGAGCAAATCAGATCGAGCAGATCGACGCCCTGGCCTGGTTATCCAATCTGACGTATCTGGACGCAGCGCGAAATGCCATAAGCGACATTTCGGCACTCGGGGCGCTTGGAAACGTGAAGTCCCTGCGCCTCTCAGAGAACGCAATCGCGGATGTCGCGTGTTTGTCGGATATGCCGCAACTTACGCAGCTTTACATGGGCAGGAATGTGGTGAGCGACATATCGGCAATCGAGGACCTTGTGACGCTTGAAGTTCTTGATCCTGGCGACAACCAAATCGCCGATATTGCGCCGATTGTGACCAACGTAGGAATTGCCGACGGGGATGAAGTTAACTTGGGCGGCAACACGTTAAGCCAGCAGGCACTCTGCAACGATATTGGCGTGCTGGAGGCACGGGGCGTTTTGGTCGTATACGATGGGGAATGCGAACAGGCCGACGGCGAAGGAACCGCGATCCCGTTCAGTGATCCCGCCATCGAGGCCGCTGTCAGGGGGGCGATAGGCAAGTCGTCTGGCAACATATACGAAACCGACATACTGGGGGTGGGCTTGGTGTCTTTGGTTGTTATGGGGGCGGGTGTTTCGGATCTCGGTGGGCTGGAAGCCTGCACGGATTTGATTACGCTGAGCTTAAACGACAACGAAATAGTGGATATCAGTGCGTTGGCATCGCTCACCAACCTGAACATAGTGTGGCTCAACAACAACCAAATAGCCGACATCAGTGCCCTCGTCGACAATGCGGGCATAGGGGACGGCGACCTCATATATCTTATCGGAAATCCCTTGAGCCAGACCGCCTTGAACGTCGATATTCCCGCTTTGGCGGCTCGCGGCGCGACTGTCGTCTATGATGACGGCGGCGGCGAGGGCGAAGGTGAGGGTGAGGGCGAAGGCGAAGGTGAGGGCGAAGGCGAAGGTGAGGGTGAAGGCGAGGGTGAAGGGGAAGGCGAGGGCGAAGGCGAAGGGGAAGGCGAGGGCGAAGGCGAAGGCGAGGGGGAAGGCGAAGGCGAGGGCGAAGGTGAGGGCGAAGGCGAGGGTGAAGGGGAAGGCGAGGGCGAAGGCGAAGGGCCCGTATGCGGTGCAGTCAAGATATCGTACCCCGGTGGCCGATCCGGCCACCTCAACGCGAATGCCCTCGTCATGGCATGCGTGACGCTGGCATTGGCCGTGCGCGGTAGCCGGCGGAAGCGGGCTAAATCGCCAGCCGGTTTTTCATATCGGCAATGACGGTGTCGAGAATTTCGTCGAGGGACGCGGCAGGTTCGTACCCGATGGCGTTCTTGATCCGCTCGAGGCAGGGGGCGCGGTGCCGCATGTCCTCGTAGCCGGGGCCGTATGCCTGTTCGTAGGGTACATGGACAAGTGGGGACCGGCTGCCCGTGCGTTGGATAACGCGTGCGGCGAGTTCCTGCATGGTCACAGGCTGCGAAGATCCAATGTTAAACACTTGGCCGTTGATGTCGCGGCGATCCATAAGCGCAATAAGGGCCGGCACGACGTCCCCGACATAGGCAAAACACCGCGTCTGACGGCCGTCGCCGTACACCGTGACGGGTTCATTGCGCAATGCTTGTCGCACAAAACGCGGCACAACCATCCCGTAGCGGCCGGTCTGGCGGGGCCCAACCGTGTTAAATAACCGCACGATGACCACGGGGTGACGTTTCTCGTGCCAGTACGCCAGGGCAAGGAACTCGTCGACGGCCTTCGAGGCCGCATAGCCCCACCGCGTCAGGCTGGTCGAACCCATGATCCGATCGCTGTCTTCGTGAAATACCTCCTGCACACCCTTGCCGTAGACTTCGCTGCTCGATGTGATCAGCAGGCGGCGCCGATACCGGCACGTTTCCTCCAACACGGTTTCCGTCCCCCGGATGTTGTTTACAATGGTCTTGGTCGGCTGGTCGACCACAAGCCGTACGCCAACGGTCGCGGCGAGGTGGTAAACCACGTCGACGTCCCGAACAAGGTCCCGAACAATCTCCTGGTTCAACGTCGAATCAATCACGCACGTGAGCCCGTCAAGATGCTCGATGTTTTCAAAACGCCCCGTGCTCAAGTCGTCCAGCACCCATACCGCGTCCCCGCGTTCGAGCAATGCTTCGCATAAGTGCGAGCCAATGAAGCCCGCGCCCCCCGTCACGAGAGCACGCATATCCACTCTCCCCTTCTACGGACAAAAACCAGAGGGTACGGCGCAGAGTATACGTTCAGCGCGTCCAGCCGTCAACTCAGCCTAGCAGTCCCTCCTGTGCTCGGCCCAACACAATCGCGCCCTTGCGGCGGAAACGGCAATCGCCGCGAAGAAACGTGTCTATACCTTCATCTGGAGCGAAGCGAAGGAGCCGAATGAACGCCGAAGGTTCTGAGGCGCACGAGATTCGCTCCTGCTCAGTGAATTCTGAAGCAGAAATAACCGAGTCCACACTTTTTCATATGCTCTTACATGCAGAGCTCTTGACAGCCTAATCACTATTCGTAGCCTGGGGCAATTCATCACAATACATACTTCCTATTGACAGATCCCGTCATAAGACGCTATGATGTAAAGTGCGAAAGGTGTATAAGTCGGAAGGGCTGGGTGGATGCGCCGGCCTAGGCATAATCCGGCGCAGGCCCAAACTTACCTTCAGGAGGCGTGGGAAGTGGCTGAGCAGCAGGCGACGGAGAAGTGTCAGGGCAGGGTGAAGTGGTTCAGTAATCAAAAAGGTTACGGCTTTATACTCCGGGACAACAGCGAAGACGTCTTTGTCCATCACTCCGCGATTAGGATGGACGGCTATCGCACGTTGCGCGAAGGCGAGGAGGTCTCGTACGAGCTGCTCGAAGGCCCAAAGGGTCTTCAGGCCGTCAATGTAATGCGCGCATAGCCGGCGGACGCATCGGGAGCGGCCGTCGTCGCGCGCGGCGTCGGGTTCTTCGTTGCCGTTGCGGGATTCCTGTCCCCGGGGCCCCAAGGGGGGCTCGGGCGTTTCCGTCTTGTTTTCGTGGCGAAGAGCCCGAGCATCCTCACTCGAGTTCTTGATCACGCCGCCTTCGTGAATGTGTTTTTCATACCACCGCCACAATCCTTGCGCAGGACTCCCGTCGGCCCCGGCATACATAGGCGACCTGAAACAAAACGCCTCGCTGGTGGTATACTAAATTAAGAGCCGGGGTCAAAGATCCGGACAAACACGCGTGCCGCATTCCGGATGCATTCTGGAGAGAAAACGCAGCAGAAAGCGCACGGACGCCGCCCAATAGTCGGGAGTGAGACCTGTCTTCTCCCTATGCTTCCGGTCTCGGCAGCGCGCAACTTCCTGGGATCGGGCGGTATCCCACCAGAGATCGGGGAGAGGAAAATGCGAAAGGCTCTTTTCCTTGGGGTCGTGCTACTAGTTCTCGGCACGGGCTGCCCGAGGCCGCGATTTGGATATGACTTCACCAGCGCCGACATGGCCGGCCGGGGGTTTTGGGGCGGCCTGGATGCGGCCGCGGGTTACGTGGAAGGCGACGCGGAAGGAACGTCGGAGCCGCGCGAAGTGGTCGAGCCAGACGTTTTTCGGCTGAACGGCAATATCCTGTATGTGCTCAACCAGTATCGCGGCTTGACGCTGGTTGATCTGGACGCGAACACGGTGCTCGGCCAAGTCCCCACCTACGGCTACCCGCGCGACCTCTATGTCCGAGACGGGCTGGCCTACGTGCTGGTGGGCTACGCCCCGGACTACAACGTCGCGAGCGGCGTATTCACCAGTTCCATGGCCGCGCGCGTGTACGTGGTGAATGTTGCGGAACCGGCCCAAGCCAAGATTGTCGGCCGGTTCGACCTTGAGGGGGATTTCGTCGACAGCCGACTCGTCGGCGACGTTCTTTACGCGGTCTGCGCCGATTTCGAATGGTACTGGATCGATGGCGAAGTCCAGAAAGCGCAGACGACGGAATCATGGGTATCGAGCATTAACGTCGCCGACCCCACTAACGTTTACCTCGCTGACGACATCTCCTTCCTCGGCTACGGAAACGTCATCCAAGCCACGCCCGACGCGATCTTTGTGGCGGCGCCAATGTGGAACGATTGGTGGAGCACCACAACGGTCATTACGTACGTCGATATCAGCAACCCGATCGGCATGATGGCGGCCCGCGATTCGGTCACAATCAAGGGCGCCGTTGCCGATCGTTTCAAAATGGACGCGCACAACGGAGTCTTGCGCGTGGTATCCAGCGGCCGGCAAGACGATGCCCGCGGGGTGTTTGTCACTACCGTCGATTTGTCGGACCCCGATAATCTCGATCGAATGGGCGAGTTCTTCCTCGAAGATGCCATCGGCGAGACCCTTTTCGCTACGCGATTCGACGGCGACCGCGCGTACATCGTCACGTACTTCATGGTCGACCCGCTGTTTGTAGTCGACCTGTCCGACCCGGCCAACCCGGCCGTCACCGGAATGGTTGAGGTGCCTGGATGGTCCACCCACATCGAACCGAGGGGCAACCGACTTATCGCCTTGGGCGTAGACGATCAAGGCGGCCGACGTGTAAAGGTAAGCCTGTTCGATGTGGCCGACCCCGCTGCGCCCGCGGAACTCGACACCGTATCGTTCGGCAGCGATTGGAGTTGGTCCAGCGCATACAGCGACGTCAAAGCGTTTACGGTTCTCGACGATGTACTCATCGTCCCGTTCAGCGGATGGACGGAGGACTTCGGCGGATTCCAGCGCCTTCAGTTTGTGTCCTACGACGACGTGTCGCTCGCGAAGCGCGGCTATATCGACGTGGACGGCGAAGTCCTGCGGTCCTTCGAATACGGGGGCACGTATTACGGGGTAACGACGGAGCAGCTTGCGACTATCGACGCCGCTGACCTGGACGCCCCCGTCGTGACAGACCGGCTCGTTTTGGCCGAGAGCGTCGTGGATTTCCTCGAGCTGTCTCCCGAGGTCGGGGTAAAGGTCATCGCGAGCCGCGACGACGGCAAGGTGCGCCTCGATGCGGTCGGGCTACCGTTGAAGAATATCTCGCAGGTCGCCGTTGACATCGGCACGTACCATGCCGGTTACGTGTACGGGGACTCCCTTGTCCTCGTAGGGACAACGTTGTGGGAGCGGGTCGGCGGTGCGGGCTACGACTATACTTCCTACTATTCCGTGGCGGCTGTGGATTACGCAGACCCTGCCGCACCGATCGTAAGCGATACGCTCCGAATTAACGTTGAGCCGTTCTACGGCTACTATTGGCCCGTCTTCGACGTGGCCGGGGGCTCGGGTGGAATCGCGGAAACAGCCGTATCGGACGATCGGAGCAAAGACTATGCCTACTGTTGGTCGTGTCCGTACATAACATACGTCGAGAGCACGTTCCTCATGGGGGACCTGCTCGTATTGCGCTGCCGCGCGGACGCATACGACACCACCTTCGGCGATGAAGCCGCGTATCAAGGGCTGGCGCTCGTCGATCTGGCTCGAGGCCAATGGACCACTACCGTCGGCCTGGGCTACACGAATGTCGTGTCGCTCGATGCAGCCGGCGGCAAGCTCTACGTCGGTACCAAGACCGGCGTCGGCTGGCAGATATACAACCCGGTATGCGCCTATTTTGTCCGGGAGTTGGATGTCGCGCACCTGTCCATGGGTCCCGCCGCAAATATCCCCGGCACATTCGTCCAATACGACCCGGGCAACAACGTTCTGACGCTGCTCGACCAGCAGTGGACCGACTCCCCATGGAACACTAGCTCGTACGAGGTCAGCCTGGTCACGGCGTCATGGGACGGCGCAGACAGCGCGACTGAAATCGACCGCGTGAGTCTGAACGCCTCTGCCTACCCGGTGCTCGGCCGCGGCCCGAAAGTCTA
>Ga0180437_10010494_pt1 | contig 11291 bp, 4 predicted proteins | sample SS_ome_4_FD_132410 | JGI IMG/M metagenome (GOLD analysis project Ga0180437, IMG submission 132410) | Hypersaline lake sediment archaeal communities from the Salton Sea, California, USA - SS_3_D_1 metaG | ecosystem: Environmental > Aquatic > Non-marine Saline and Alkaline > Hypersaline > Sediment... | reverse complement strand
GGCATCATCACGTCGAGCAGGATCACGTCTGGCTCTGGCGCGGGCATACCAAGCCGAGCCAGGGCCTCTTGCCCACTGGTGGCAAATGCCAGGTCATAGGACTCCCGAACCAGGAGTGCCTTGAGCGTATCTCGAGCACTGGAATCGTCATCGACGATGAGGACTCGGGGGTGTTCATTCTCGCAAGTCGTCATTCCAACCCCCAGCCTATGCCTCCGTGCATACACCCAGATGGGTCTTGATCACGTTGGCCAATTCCTTCAGACTAACGGGCTTGCTTAGATACTCATCTACTCCTGCCTCCAGACATCGCTCCCGGTCGCCTGGCATTGCCGCCGCTGTCAAGGCGATGATGGGTACCTCGGCCAAGCTTGCGTCGGCCCGCAGGCGTTTGGTCGCCTCCAACCCGTCCATGCGCGGCATCTGGATGTCCATCAGGATCAGGTCGGGTTGCTCTTCCCGGGCTTGCTCGACAGCCTCGACCCCGTCGTGGGCGACGATGAGGCGGTATCCCCTCGTCAGCAAGTAGTCGGTGATGGTTCTGATGCTGCTCTCATTGTCCTCTGCCAGTAGGATAGTGATGGGTGACCTGTGATCTGAGGTCAGTCCATCCCGCTCACTGGTGACTGAATACTGCTTGCTGGTCATCGGTGACTGGATACTGTCCACCGGCTGCCAGGGGAGTGAGACGGTAAACCGGCTTCCCTTCCCTACCTCGCTCTCCAACGACACTCCTCCCCCGTGCAGCTCCGCCAGCCCCTGCACCAACGCCAGCCCCAGCCCTGTGCCCGTGTACTCTCGCGAGAGGCTGCTATCAAGTTGCACGAAGGGCTGGAACAGCCTCGCCATATCTTCCTGAGGAATGCCGACACCGGTGTCCCACACGGTGAAGTGTGCCACCCCCCGCTCCCGATCCCCCACCGCCTCCAGGCCAATCTCTCCCTCTTCGGGGGTGAACTTGACCGCGTTGCTCAGCAGGTTGACCAGGATCTGCTTCAGGCGACGCTCATCAGCCTGAATGGCCGTCAGCACGTCGTCGATGCTAAATGAGGTCCTTAGATGCTTCTTATGGGCGCTCTGCTTGATCAGCTCGAGGCTGGCCCGGCAGACCGGCTCGACAAGGACCGGGGCGATGTCCAGTTCCACCTTCCCAGCCTCAATCTTGGAGACATCCAATATGTCGTTGATCAGGGCCAGCAGGTGGCGACCGCTCTCCTGGATAGTCCCCAGCGACCTGAGCTGGTGCTCATTGAGCGGGCCGTAGACCTCCTCCTGTAGCGCCTCGGAGAGGCCCAGGATGGCGTTCAGGGGTGTACGGAGTTCATGGCTCATACTGGCCAGGAACTCGTCCTTGAGGTGGGAGGCGCGGGCCAGTGCCGCGTTTGCGCTGCTCAGTTCCGCCGTCCGCTCGGCTACCCGCTGTTCCAATTTAGCAACGTGACGTTGCACCTCTTCCTGCAAGCGCGCCTGGCGCAGGCCAACAGCGAGCTGGTTGGCGACCTCCTGGGCGATGTCCACGTGCTCGGGGATGAAGACGTGGGGCTTGTCCGCTCCCAGGTTGAGGAACCCGATCAGTTCACCTCGGGTAACGAGAGGCACAGTGATATAGGAACGCAGACTCTCAGAGTACAATGCTTGGGCCACTGCCGAGGGCTGAGCGAGGGCCTGAATGTCCTGGATCATAACAGCCTCTCCCCGCTCAAGCTCTTCAAGGCCTCCAATTCGATCCAGTGGGAGGGATGTTCCTGCCCCCAGTCTGGTCACGCCGTCCCCGTCAGTGGCGAGCACTGTGGCCTCGCACTTGTCGTGATCGAACATCACCGCGCTGGCTCGCCAGTATGGCACCAACTGCTGCATATGGCGCAGGGCGGCCTTGGCAATCGCCTCCGCCGACCAATTGGCCAGGATGGCTGCGTCAATCTCGTGCAATGCCCTCAACCGCTCGGTGTACTGCTGCAGCTCCCTCTCTGCTTGTACCCGCTCGGTGACATCCTCAATCGTGCAATCGAAGTAGGCCGGTTCCCCGCGCTCATCGTGGATCACTCTGGCAGTGATCGAACCCCAAAGGAGGGTTCCATCCCTCCTTCGTAACCGAACCTCGGCTCCAGAGATCCTTTTCTGAGCCATGAGATTGTCCGAAAACACCTTTCTTTCACCAGGGGCTGCGTATAGATCAGCCGCGCTGACTTCCTGCAAGTCTCCCGCAGAGTCAAAACCGAACATACTGAGGAAGGCCGGGTTTGCCATCAACAACCTACCCTTTGCGCCCGGCGTACTACGATAGAGTCCAATCGGCATGTGTTCCACGAGCATACGGTACCGCTCCTCGCTCTCCCGCAGTGTCTCCTCTGCTTGTTTGCGTTCCGTGATATCGATAATGGAGACAAATACCTTCGACCACGTCTCCTCGTAGCCTGGGGCCACGGCAAGTTTCACTGTCAGGTACAATTCGTCGTCTCTCAAGGTTCGTTGGACGGTCTCCCTCTCGAACTGCGTGCTCCCTTGAGCGAGGGCAACCAGTTCCTCTCGGAACACATCCAGTGAATCGCCGGTGAAAATCACGCCCAGTCCCCATTCAAGGTCCTCTTTGCTTCTGGCCTTGCACAGCCGTAGGGCTGCCTGATTGATGTCTGTTATCCTGACGGCATTGGCACAACGTGCGACGGCTTCCGGGTGATCCTCGAAGTATGCCCTGAAGTCCGATATCCCTGACTCCTGCAATGCATCAATGATCCTCTTGACCCCGGAGAAATCCTCCTCCGAAAGCGCGATGGGAGAGTTCTCAAATAGGCTCTGATATCGAATCTGGCTGTCCCGCAGTGCTTCCTCCGCCCGCTTGCGCTCGCCGATCTCTTGCTGAGCTGACTCGTATAACCGCGCGTTCTCGACGGCCATGGCTGCCGACGAAGCCAACGACTGCAGCAGCCGAGCATCCCCTTCGTCGAAGTGGCCCTCCACCTTGTTGAGCACCTCCATTACTCCGACGATCTCGTTCTTCCTCCACAGGGGAACTGCCAGAATCGAGCGCGTGACAAAGCCAGTGCTGGTATCGACACTGGGGTAGAAGCGAGGATCCGTCGATGTGTCGGACACGATTGCTGTCTGCCCACTCTGGGCCACCCACCCGGCCACGCCTTTACCTGGCGGGATCCGTCTTCCTTTCAGATCCTCCGCGTCTGTCCCGCCGAGTGCCATGAACTCGAGTTCGCCCGTCTCGGCGTCCAACCACAAAATAGAGCCGGCCTCCCCTCGGAGCGCTTCGATAGCCCGCCGCATGGTGGTGCGCAGAACCTCTTCCAAATCCAGAGTGGAAGCCAGCGCCTGCCCTATCTCATACAACATAGCAAGCTCGTCTGCTCGCTGCCGGGCTTTGGCGAAGAGTTGCGCGTTTTCGATGGCGATGCCTGCCTGGCTGGCAAACATGGCCATCGCCGGCACGTCGGCCTCTGTCAGATCGGCGCCCAGGATCGTCAATAGGCTGTGCGTCTCGCCGCCTACCTTCAGCGGGACGTAGATCGCCTTCTCCACGCCGAGAAAATGCGCCTGTCGGTCGGACGTCGCGTGCAGCGATCCAGGTGGAGCTTTGGCGAAAGCACTGGTGTCAGGATCAATAAAGACAGGTTCTCCTCCATCGACGATACGGCTGTAGAAGCCGCCCGGCACTAGCGGGATGCGGCAGTCGTATGCCGAGATGCCGGTCAGGTCTTCGGCCGCCCGCAGCAGAGCTGAATCGCATGGTAGGTGAGAGGCGATCAGTTGTGCCTGATCGTCGGTCAAGGTAGAGATGGTGGCATGGTAACCCAGGCTGGCTATCTGGTCCCTGATGGTTTTGTACACCTCGTCGGGCACGCGCGCACACTGTGCGGCTTGAGCAGCTTGACTAAGGGCCAACAGCAGGCGCTGGCTTCGGGCCGTCGCCTCCAGCGAGCGATGCAGCGCCTCTTCCGACCGCCGCTTCTCCTGAGCCAGGCGTTGCTTCTCAAGGACCTGTCTGATCGTGGGCAACACCACATTCATGTTCAAGGGCTTGGTGATATAGGCAGATGCTCCCTCATTCGGGGACTGGACTGCAGTCTCTAGAGAGGCAAGGTCCGTGACCACGATCAACTCCACGTCAGGCTGAATCTCCTTCAGAAGTGCGAGGAGCTCCACCCCGTCCATGTCGGGCAGCCCCAGATCCAAGATCGCCAAGTTGAAGAATGTCTCCTGCGCCTTCCGCAGCGCCTTCCGTCCCGTCTCGGCTGTCTCTGTCTCGAAGCCCTTTTCTTTCAGTATGAGCGTTAAACTCGCGCGGAAGCTTCGGTCGCCATCGATTACCAGAATTCGTTCTCTCTCATCCATCGTTATTCTCTGCCCATCTTCCCATCCTCTTCTTTCTCTCTCTCAAAGACCATCCACCGATTTCAATATGTGACACCCCAGACAGGCAGGACGCGGCCGATTCAACAAACTCAGGGCCATCTGCTCCTGAGGGCAGGTGCCCCTGGAGACCTATATCCGCACGTAAGTGTTTACCGCCGAGATCGCAGAGATGACAGAATAGGCAAAGAAAAACCGCCGGAACTTGACGGCCGGCATGTTGTTCGTGCCCCAATCCCAAGCAGCACTCTCTATCTATCTGTGACGTCAGTGGCACCTATGCTTGCCATTTCCTGGTCAACTGCGCTGCGAAATCGGCCAGCGACGTGGCACGGATGGAGAGGACCAACTCCTGGTCCTCCGGCGTTAGCTGAAATGACCCGCTACCGTTGTAGCCGATTCTCAGCGCTGTCGCTGGATCGCCCAACAGCAGATCGCAGAACTCCTGACTTACCACCGCCGCGCTTACCAAGCGGCTCAACTCTCTGCCATTTGGCGAAACGCTCCCTGCAGCGTGCGAAAACTCCATAGGCATAGTCAGACCTCCCCTGCTTGTTCTGTCTTTTGCCGTGGCCTTTCCCTAGCATCCACAGAAACCAAAACGCACCTCCTGCGATGAACGCATCACCCAGGCTGAACGCCACTCGGTACGGGAACCACCTCGGCGGCAGAAAGCGATCCCCCAGCCACCACAGTCGCGTGGCGGCAATGGGCAGGATGACGTCCTTGCCACCCCCCAGGCGACGACCGATCTGCCAGGCGCCAGGCGGCGCATCCGGCACGAGTCGCGACAGGGTTTCCGGGCTGATGGGCATCAGGCCCCCGTTAAGGGCGATGACCAGCAAGTTCAGCGCCAGGCCGAGACCCAGCGCCCAGAAACCCGATTCATGCCGGTTGAACCAGGCAAAGACCAGAAGAAACGCCTGCGAGCTGACCAGGATTGCCGCCGCCAGGTCGTCGGACGCCAGTCTGCGGGTCGCTGGCAGGTAGAAGGCGAGCCACTGCGGCACAAAGGCCACCGGCACCAGCCAAACCAGATGTAAGCTGGGGGACGCCAGACGACATCCCCCGTGCCAGGCCCGCGCCAGACCGGCCAGCAGACCAGCAGCGATGGCTAGGAGCAGGATCACACGTGCTTATCAACCGCCGCCAGCACTGCCGTCCTGCGGCGCACCTGCCCCCAGCACGAAGAGGACCAAAGTCAGCACCGCCATCCCCACACGGACGTGGCGCCGGTCCAGTCGTGCCAACATCAGCCCGAGATCACGGATGTACCGTTTCATTATGAGCCTCCCTTTCTGTTCTTAAGGATATGAACTGCCTGAACTGTCTTAATTCTAGCACATGGGAGGCTCCAAAACAGGCTCCAAACAGGCTCCAAAAGGCACAAGTTGGGGATCAAAATCGGCGCCGCTGTTGAGGTGCACCGCGCTCTGGGGCCTGGCCCCCTGGAGTCGGCGTATCAAGCCTGTCTGACTTTTGAGCGGGCCGAACGCGGCCCGAAGGTGGAACGGCAAGAACCCTTGCCTGTGATCTATCGAGAGGTTACGCTCGAATGGCTTTCCAGATTCTCTGCGTTCTCAGCGGTCTCTGCGGTAAACGGGTACAAGCCAGCTATGTCGCGGGCTGGCTCTTGGGGATAGTGGTGCGTGGAAATGTGTTCTTCTAGCGCATCAGCGTCTCATATAGCGCCTGTGTCTGTGGTGAGGGAGGGGCGTTGATCTCCTGCAGCAAGGCCTGCCGGCAGCGGTCGAACTGAAGGGCTGCGGCCGCCCGGTTGCCCATAGCCGCATAGGCACGCATGGCTAGGCGATGGACCTCTTCCAGGCACGGGTCCTGGGCCAGAATACGCCGGCAGTACTTTAGCGTTACTTCATATTCCCTCTCTGCCAGATGGAACTCGGCGAGTTCCAGAATTGCTCCCACATAGGCCCGCCACAGCCGTTCCCGCTCCGGCCAAACCCATGTGCCCTCCATTTCGGGCAGATAGGAGCCTTTGTATAGATGAATCGCTGCCTGGTAGGCTGCGGCCCGCTCGCTCGGGTCGGTCACCACTTGGGCCTGCGCCAGTTTCTCCAGAAAGCCCTCCACGTCGTATTCATAGTCCAACGCCCGGTTGAATCGGTAGACATTCTCGTCAAATAGAACCACGTCCCGTCCCAGCGCGCGGCGCAGGCGGTAGATGGCATTCTTGAATCCCAAGTCCACTTGGGCTGGCGAGGCATCCGGCCAGAGGATAACCCCCGCCTCCTCTTTGGTCAGCCCGTCGGGGTGGGCCAGCAACAGGAAGAACAGAGCGCGGACAAGCTTTCGTGATTGCCATTCAGGTTCCGTCACCGGACTCCCGTCCAGCCTGACTTGCATCCTGCCCAGTCCCTGGATGGTCAGGTGGGGCGGTGCAAAGGGGACCGACGTGGCCTGTCGGCGCAGGCGGCGGCGCAGGGCTGGGATGTCGTGTTCGAACTGCACGATCTGCCCGAGCAGGTGAGACACCTGGTGACCGATCGCTGGGTGGCTCTGCATAGTCTCCAGCAGCGTCACAGCCTCCCGCCCAGCGATCACCAGGGCGTGCTGGCTCTCCAGGACGGACGCCCGGTGGAAGGCGTGTTCCAGGTGGGTCAGGGCTGCCCTCTCGTTTCCCGTTGCACCATAGCCAACAGCCAGGTAGAGGTGGGCGCAAATCCCCTCTACCCACTGACCGCCATCGTCGAAGCAGCGGGCCGCCCTCTTCAGATGGGCGACTGCCCTCAGTGCATCGGCTTCGGCCAGAGCGAGCCGGCCCGCCTCCAGTTGCCACAGCCCCTGTTCAAAGCTGGAGCCACTCTCCTGGGCACGCTCCCCGGCCGACGCCACAAGGTCACGCGCCTGATTCAGATCGCCCCCCGATCGCGCTAGCGCGGCTTCGGCTGCGTCCAGGTACAGCAACAGGAAGCGATAGTCGATGCGCCGGGCCATTTCGCGGGCCTGGTGGTAGGCATCCATGGCGACATCTGGGGCGTCCAGGGCGGCATATAGGTCGCCGATGCTGGACAATGCCAATGCCTGTATGCGGACATATCCACCCTGCTCGGCACAGACCAGCGCCTCCTCCAACTGCGCCGCTGCTCGCTCATAGTCTCCCTTGAGATGATATAGGACCCCCAGGTTATTGAGGAGGTGCGCCCGTTGAGCGACGTTGTCCGCTCTCCGCCAGTGGTCGAGGGCACGGTTGTGATATGCCAGCGCCTGATCGTAGCGACCGGCGCTCGTATAGGCCATGCCCAGGTCCATGAGAAGCAGTGCCTCGTTCTGCTCATCACCCAGCGCATCATAGGCGGCCAACGATCGCTTCAGCCATTCGACGGCCTCATTCAGTTGTCCCATCCCAAACAGGCCCAGTCCTCTAGCCTTCGACGCCTCTGCTCGAACGGCACCCAGGCTTTGGTCTCCCTCAGTCAGGGCCAGCGCTTCCTCGGCGTCGGCCAGGGATGCCTGATAATCCCCCAGGAGACGGTAGACAGTCTCGCGTCGCACGAGAGTGCGGGCCAGGCGGGGCCGGTCACCTGCAGCCCGCAAATCTGCCTCAGCCTGGTTCAGCAGCGGTAGTCCCCGCTGCATCTCTCCCAGCATTGCAGCCACAGAGCCGCGCAGCGATAGGAGGTCGGGACGCGAGAACAGTATCTCGGCAGGCAGGTCATCGATCCACCCGGCCAGAGTGGCCCACCGTCCGCTTTTCACCATCGGCGAACCAGCCTGCTCAATCAGATCCGCCGTGGCCGCTGCGTCGCCCAGGCACCGGCAGGCTTGGTGGGCCTTTTCCCACTCCTCGCGCTCGGCATACACCGCCGCCAGCCGTCGCAGGATGCGGTCTCGTTCGTCCGGGCGCTCTTGGGCTAGCCGGACCTGCAAAAAGTCCCGGAACAGATGGTGGTAGCGCAGCCATGTCCCCTCGCCGTCCACTGGCAGGACGAACAGGTTGCGCTGCAAGACAGTGTCTACCAGGCTCTGCCAGTCCTCACCTGGCCCCAGGACCGCCTCACACAATTCGACGTCAAACTCTTCCAAGAGCGACGTGCGCAGCAAGAAATCGCGGACCGGGGTCGGTTGCTGGTCGAGCACCTGTTGGGCCAGGTAGTCATAAAGCCCTACATTCGAGACGCGGGCCAGGCGCACCCGGTCAGCCATCCCCTGCCACGCAGTCTGGGTCGAAAGCAGCAACCCGGTAATCCAACCCTCCGTTTCCTCTGCCAGCTCCGCGGCCGCCGACGCAGGCATCGTCAGGTGGTAGTTCTGCAGCACCAGCGTCTGGATCTCGTCGGCGCGGAAAGCCAGTTCTTCAAAGCCCAGGCCGCATACCTGAGAGCGTGCGACCATCAGCGGCAGGTCGGGTAAGGCTACCAGAGTCCGGGACGAGAGAACGAGGTGACAGTTCTCATCCACCCCCTGGACGAAGCGGCTGAGGAACCCACTGATCATCTCGCTCTCGCCGACCAGGTGATAGTCGTCCAGGACGAGCACGAAGTGCTCTCGGATGTGCTCGTAGGCGTCGTTGACGACAGTCGTCACCAGATGGTCCAGATCGATATCGGCAGCACCTTGGAGTACTGCCGCTGACCGCTTCCCAAAGTCCGGGAAGCGCCTGGAGATGGACGCGACGAGATGCGCGATGAAGCGCTTAAAGTCTCGATCCAGGGCATCGAGGGCGTACCAGCAGACTGGCAGTTCGACCTGGTGAGCCCAGTCAACCAACAGGGAGGTCTTGCCATAGCCCGCGGCCGCAGTAACAATGGTCAGCCGGTAGTCCAACAGGTTGTGGAGCAGGTCGAGGAGACGCTGCCGCGTGAGTAAGGTAGCGGGGCGACGTGGCACGAGGATCTTGGTTTGGGTCACCGGTATGTTCATCGAGTGATGAGCTCCCTTCCGTGTTCTACCCAGTAGAAGCGCAATCACCAGGCGTCGATGTCTCTAGCCGTCCCAATGTGGCACCAGGAAACCAACCACACAATACACAGACAATCATCACCCTCACCTTGCCGATGCTTGGTGCTCTCAAACCATTGTATCCGGCTACACACCGCAGCGTAGCAGCCCACAGAACAAAGACACCCGCCGAACCTTGATGACCGGCGGGGTGTATGCTATGGTATTCTAGCCAGAGCATCTCCCCGCCTTGACCGTTGCCTCGGACCCCGCAACAGCCGCGAGGCATTCTTTTCGCCGAATAGGCTTAGTATAGTCCCAAGCTGCGCAGAAGTCAAAGCAGAAATCGTCCGGCTGTGAAAGGAACCGCGTCTCTGGGAAATCGGCTCGCTGGAGCCCGGAACGCACCTGATCAAAGCCCGCGCCATAGACGCCGACGAGAACGTGGAGGTCAATGCCGTTGGTCAGGAAGTCACGGTCGCCAGAGGTGTGTCCACTGTATTTCTGCCCGTTGTCTTGGGTGTGTAGGGAGTTGCCAGTTGGGCAGTGATGCTCGCCAGGATGTACCTGTCGTCTTCGGTTTGCCTAACTCATTGGTACAAGAGGAGGGGCTGTCACCGGAGGTGACAGCCCCGTTTTCATCTGCCCACTACCTGCCGTCGGGCTAGGAGGATTTCGTCACCAGTGGAAGATAGATGAACGTGTTCCCTCCCACCTCCAGTTGTATCTCCAAACGGAGGCGGTAGCCCACTGTGGTGGTGCAACCGAAGGTCGTGGTCAACGGGCTCACGCCCAAGATGTAGCGACCAGCGATGGCGTTAGGCCAGACCAGCTGACCGGTGCCCGCTAAGCCTAGGGCAGTCCCGTGCTCGTCATACAGCTCCACCAATATCATACTGGGAAGCAGAGCGGTCTGGATATCGGTGACCTGCGCGGTGGTGAAGGTGATGGTGCTCCGATCCGCGATGTCAAACCAGACAAAGTCTTTGTCGGCAGCGAACATCACCGGGTCACTGTCGAACGAGTGTATCTGCACGGCCTCGGTGATGGCCCGGGCCTGCTCCCACGTGTCGTCGATCTCGTAGGCATCGGGACAGGTATGGCTGATGATGCCCGTGGGGCGGAGGCTGGAAACTTGTGGGACCACCTCCTGGAGGGCTACTACGGCCGCCGTGCCGTGGTCTCGCATGACGATGGGCAGGTGGAGGGAGTACGCTGGGTATTTCCGCATCGTGATGGGCAGATACACGCGGAACGGCTCCTGCGGCTGAATCGACAAGTCATATTCTGTGAGTTGCTCGGTCAGCGCGAGGCGGTTGGTGACGCGCACATAGTAGACGCCGTCGGCGGGTGCCTTCCATACGATACGGGAGGAGAAATCCGTCGTTCCCGCATAGTCATCGTTCTCCGCCAGGGGGGTCTGCCCGTCGGTGTCGAAAAGGGCCAGGACGGTGTCGGCCCGCTGCCCCCAGGATGAAGTGGTTATGGTGTATACATTGTCGGCCTCTGCGGTGAAGGTGACCCAGTCCGTGGCGTCATCACAGAAGTTGTGCGTCTGCCTCTCGCCGATGACCAGGCCGGCAGCCTGTGCTGCGACATCGTCCTCCTCGTAGGTGTCTGGAGAACAGACAGGAGCTGGTGACACACGGTCGCCGAAGTTGACCTCGTAGCCAGTATCGAGGACATTCACGTGAAGTGTCCTTGTGTTGGGTGTGGTGGAGACATAGCCGGGCGGGTCGGTCTCGGTGACGGTGTGGAGGCCCGTGACGGTGGTGGAGAAAGTGTAGCCCCCATAGACGTCGGTGGTGGTCTGTGTCTCCCCGTCGAGGGTGACCGTCACGCCGGGGATGCCCACCTCGTCATCGTCCCAGACGCCGTCGCCGTCGAGGTCCTCGAACACGGTGCCATAGATGGCAGCGAACTCGACGATGTCACCACGAGCATCACCGAAGTTGATCTCGTAGCTCGCGTCGAGTATCTCGACATCTAGGATGCGGTTGTTAGGGGTGGTGGAGAAGTAACCGGGCAGGTCG
>Ga0180437_10010493_pt1 | contig 11291 bp, 8 predicted proteins | sample SS_ome_4_FD_132410 | JGI IMG/M metagenome (GOLD analysis project Ga0180437, IMG submission 132410) | Hypersaline lake sediment archaeal communities from the Salton Sea, California, USA - SS_3_D_1 metaG | ecosystem: Environmental > Aquatic > Non-marine Saline and Alkaline > Hypersaline > Sediment... | reverse complement strand
CTGCAAAGTCGGCGGAGACACACGTCTGCCTTGGTGCTGGGCTTGCTGTTGCTCTTCCACGTAGGTGCCGTAAAACGGCGCATTGCCGTCGAGCCACGTGTAGATCCGGCGGCGATCCGCGTCGGCGAGTTTCACTTCGCCGCGGTGCGTGTCGTCGTCGAGGATCCGGGCCAGCGGGCTCATATCGGCGGGCATCTCTCCGGGCCGCGTGACGGTGGGGCGGATGCTCGCGCCGCCCCATTCGTACCAGCGGACGAACGGCTTGAGGCTTTCGTACGAGGTGGTGAACGCACCGGCCGCTTCGCCGCTGAGCGCCAGAGGACTCTTGCCGGCGCCCTCGGTGCCGTCGTGGCAGCGGACGCAGTGACGATCCAACACCGGCTGCACCAGCCGCGGGTAGCTGAAGGGCCGCGTGCTGTCGGGACCGGGGGCGATTGCCGACGGCGGCCGTTGCATGGCCAGGGTCTGCCGTGCCGGCGGCGAGGTGCCCGGACGCTCGTGACAGCCGACGCACCCCCGGCGCTCGCCCGGCTGCAGGTAGGTTACGCTTCGCATCCCCTGTACGGCCCGGCCCTGGTCGTCGACCGCCTGGAAATACAGCGGTTTGCGGGCCGGGGCGCGGAAGTAGGCCGAACCGTCGGCTTCCACCGGCACGGTGCCCAGCAGCATCCGGGCACTCTCGGCGTTGGCGTATCCGATCCGCGGCCGATTGGCCATATGGGTGGTTTCCTTGGGCAACACCTGGAACACGCGGAGCTTGCGAATGGGGCGATCTTCCGGCAACGGCATCAGGCTCCAGCGAACGTCGGTCAACACGAACTCCCCTTCGTCGCCCAGCTTGGGATCGAGCGTGCTGGGCACCACCGGGGGCGGACGGCGGGGTGAAAGCAGGATCGGGTCGCAACAGACGATGCCCGGCTCGCGGTAGAGCAATTCGAGGTTGCCGAACCGATCGAAGTAGTAGATCCCCATCTCCGTGTCGCGGACCACCCCGGATCCCATACCCGGCAAGGGATCGAAACTGAACGCCACCAGGTAGTAATTTTCCGAGAGCGGCTGGGGGCTGGCGAAGTAGCTGTCCGGCCAGCCGTCGGGGGCCTCGGGAAAGCAGACTTCGGGCGTGAGCACTTCGAGCGAATCGAAGCGGTCCTGGCCGGTCTGCGGGTCGAGGCTTGCCCGGGTGGGATCGAAAACGACCAGCGATCCGCCCACGTTGGCATGGTGGGCGCCGGCAATGAAAGCGATCCGGTTCGAGCCGGGGATCGCCCGGGGCTGAAAGCACGTGCTGATCTGCTTGGTGTAGTTGCCGAAGAGGATGGCCGGATTCGTGCCGTCGGGATTGCAGACCCAGAGGCCGTGGAAATGGGCCGCCGAGCGGTCGACGTAGTCCCAGCGGCAATAGACGATCCGCCCGTCGTTGAGCACCGACGGATGCCACTCGTTGGTTTCGTGGAAGGAAAGCGTCCGCACGGCGGTGCCGTCGGGGGCCATGCGGTGGAGCGTGTGCGTGGGGATCGGCTCGAACGGGTTGTCGCACCGGCAGAAACCGCCGCGGCGGCTGGACATGAAGATCACGTCGCCGTCGGGCAGCGGGCAGGGGTCGAAGTCGTCTTCCAGGCCGTCGGTCAGTTGGCGAAGGTCGCCGCCGTCGGCGTCCATGGCGAAAACGTGGAAGGAACTGCGGCCCGAGGTGTAGTAGTTCAACTCCTTGGGAACCTGGTCGGCCGCCGGGAGGCCCCGCCAATTCACCAGCGGCTGATGGTCTCGCGGAAGGTTGCGGACTTCGGCAAAGGCGAAGTAGACCGTTTGCCCGTCGTGCGACAGCGCCAGCGTGGCGAAACTCCCCCGCGGCAGATGCCCTTGGGTCAGATCGCGGGCCTGAGGCGAGTGCCCGGGACGATCCAACACGCAGACGCCGCCGCCGGCCAGGTCGCCGTAGTTGTAGTAATAGCCGATATACTCGTGGAGCATTTGGCAAATGAAGCGGCGACGTTTGAGAAACACCAGAGGCTTGTCGGCCAGCAGGGGATTCTTCAGCGCCATGCTTCGCGCAACGTGCCGGATCCGGCGATAGAGGTCAAGCCGGGCCGACTCGTCGAGCGACGCGACGGCACGCACGTCCGGTCGCAGTCGTTCGAGCGAGCCCATCTCCCCCCGCAAGTCCAACGCCGCAGGCATCCTCAGCAGGTCGTCGCGCAAGCGTTCGGTGCGCAACAGCGCCTCGCGAATCGCCTCCGGGTCCTGCGGTTGCCGATCGCGGCGTTGCTCCTGGGCGGCCCAGTCGGCTTCGATGGCCCGGCGGAAGGCCTCATCCGCTCTCGCTGAGACAGTTCCCAGTCCGAGCAGCAGCAGAAGTTCGACACCTATCAGGCGTGACAAGTTCCGGGCCATATGCGCTCCTCGGCAATTCTCTCCTGCCTTTGCGTAACGCTGGAACTGTTCTACCGGGCAGGACAACAGTGAAAACGTTTGCACGTCGGAGACCGTCGCCGACGCGGATGAATCTCTAAATGGCGCCCTACCACGCAGGCGGGAGAAAGCTCAAGAAGCGACACAGATGGCTTCGAGCCTTGTGGATCGGGATTAGCTCGACCTCCTCTTCTCGCTCATGGACCAGAACGTTGCGGTACTCCCCTACTTCGTGGGCCTGCTGGATCCGATCATACGGTATTCTTCGTTTTGCCCCGACTCCGTCAAGCAAGTCACGCGTTCGTGCCGGCGGATCCTTGACTCTCGACGCCAGCCAAAACACGCGCAGGCTCGTCTCGAATTCCGCGAAAAGGCGGATCATGTACGTTCCTTCCAGCTGGTCGGATGCCAGATGAAGGTCGCGAACCTGAACCTCGCCCTTCAAGGCCGTGGGGTCTTGCTGCACTACGCCGAGTAAATGATCCGCCGCAAACCGCGTCGCGGTATGCTCTCGTTCGACGTCCTTGACTCGCTTCATCCACGCGGACTTGTCAGACGGCATGCTTCCTCATCTCTTCGAGGACGTCTTTCAGGGCCGCCTCGGTAAGCGGTTTAGCTTCGGCCTCTCGAATGTCCGGCATCGTTGCGGTTCCCGGAAACATGTAATGCACGTGCCAACCGTTGGGATACAGGTAAAGGCTGGCAATATCGTCGTATGCCGGCATCAGATACAGATCCACGACGCCCTCTGCTCCGGGGGCAGCTCTCGCAATCGGCTCGAGCAGGATGCGAGTCACCTCTTTTTGCAGGAGCAAAGCCGGCGCCTTGTACTTGCCGATCTGAGAGTCTTCCAGTGATACCTCAATCTGGCGCGTCGACCAACCCATCGCCTCGGCCCAACCTCGAACGGTTTGGATAAGCCCCGAAAGACGGCCCAACCAGTCTTGTCGCAGCTGATCAGGATTTGGAGCACCGGACATGACACGTCCTCTCAACAGCCTGTCTTGCACGAGTCAACGCACTATTCTACAAGTCAAAGCCCGGTTGTGCAACCCTTACAGAGTTCGCTCCAGGGCTTCCTACTCCCGAATTCCAATATGTTACTGGCGTTTCAGACGACGATACGGCACGTCGCCACATAGACCCTCGTCAGGCAAAGTCTGCGTTGTTCTTTCGGCCCGGACGCTACTTCTTTTTTACCACCCAGATGTTGCGGAACCGAACCGGGTTGCCATGGTTTTGCAGGAAGATGGGACCGGGCTCGGGGCCTTCATTGACCGGGGCGGCCGTGGTCTTGTGGCCCAGCGCCTGCTTCTCGTGGACCACGACCCCGTTGTGCCGGACGGTCATCGTGGCGTCCTTGACCTTCTTGCCGTCCTGATACTCCGCGGCCGTGAAATCGACGTCGTACGTCTGCCAGGAGAGCGGCGGCAGGCACATGTTCACCTTGGGGTCGGCGATGGTGTAGATCCCGCCGCACTCGTTGTTGCGGCCTTCCAGCCCGAACGAATCGAGGATCTGCACTTCGTAGCGACCCTGGGCATAGAAACCGCTGTTGCCGCGTCCCTGGCCTCGGGCCTCGGGCTTGAAGGGCGTGCGGAATTCCAGGTGCAAGGTGAAGCTCTGGAACTTCTGCTTGCTGGTGGCCCCTTCCATCAGCAGGCCGTCCTCGGTCATGCGGCCGCCCTGGAAGCTATCGGGGCTCTTGCCGTCGAAGAGCACCACCGCGCCGGCCGGCGGCTTGGCGCCGAGCGTGGAACTCTTGCGCTGCACCTTCTTGAACGCGATGATCTTCTTGCCTTGGCGGTCGGTGACCGTCAGCACGCCGTTCTTGATCGTGGCCCTCCAATTGCCGTCGTCAGCGGCGAACGTCACCACTCCGTCCACGGTCTCTCCCTCGACGGGATGCTTCTCTTTTTGGTCCCAACCGTCACCGGGCAATCCGCCGTGGTAGCCGACGGCGCGGAACTTTCCCTTGCCCAGCGCGATGACTTGAACGCCGACTTTCACCTCGCCTTCGTCCGTGGGCACTTTGCCCACGTATTCGCCCTGGACGGCGAAATCGGGACCCAGCTCGGCCGGCTCGGTCGCGCCCGTGAGGCGGTCGGCCGCGGCGGCGGGAATCGCAAACGCCAGCACCAACATGGGCAACAACAGGGAATGGGCTTTTCGCAACATGATCGTCTCTCCAGGGGTGTGAAGGAAGGAAGCAGGATGTCTGGGGCCGTGCCGTGACGGCCTCCATTATTGTGCGACAGCGAGGCGTCGAATGCAAGTAGCCGTCGGTTTTTCCGGGGGGCGCAGCTTGCGGGCGTGGCTCAGCCGTCGATTGGCCAGAACAGGCCGCAGGTGGTGCCGCCGTCGACGTAGAGGACTTGCCCGGTGATGAAGGCCGAGGCTTCCGAGGCCAGGAACAGGGCCGCCCCGACCATGTCTTCCGGCTGCCCCATCCGCCGCAAGGGTGTGTTCTGCTGGCGCCACGCGTTCATCGGCTCGTTGTTCTCCCACAACGGGCGGGCCAACTCGGTCAGCGTGAAGCCGGGGCCGATCGCGTTGACGCGGACTCCGTGCGGGCCCCATTCCATGGCCATGGAGCGGGTCATGCTGCTCATGGCGGCCTTGCTCATCGCGTAGGGCGCCACACGGTTCAGCGGCCGGTGGGAATTGATCGAGTCGATCTGGATCTGGCTGCCCCCTCCGGCGCGGATCATCTGCCGCCCGACCGCCTGGGCCATCAGGAACGCGCCCTTGATGTTGATGTCCGTGATGAAATCGTACTCCTCCTCCGTGTACGCCTCCACGTTCATCCGCTTGTTTACGCCGGCACAGTTCACCAGCGTGTCGATCCGGCCCAGTTCGCCGATCACCTCGTCGACCACGCGATCGATGGCCGGCGGGTCGGAGACGTCGCAGACCTTCGCGCGCACGTCGCCTTCCGCCGGGCAGATCTCCTGGGCCGTCTTTTCGACCGTCGCGGCCACGCGGCCGGTGATCACCACCGTGGCGCCGCGAACGGCAAACCCTTCGGCGATCGCCCGGCCGATGCCTCGGCTGGCCCCGGATACCAACACGACCTGGTCTCTGACCGAAAACAGTTCATCCGTCATCGATGGCATGCTCCTGGATAGGGGATCGATCCGTGCTTGTCTGCAGCGTGTTTTGAAACTCATACCAGACAGGGGCGACTTGTACGACGGGCCTCCGAGCCCGTCGATTTCCAGCCGCCATCCGGCGCGACGACGGCTTCGCAGCGCCGTCGTACCGACGTCAAAACACGTTGAGCATAGCAGCCCGGGGCGGGAGGTCAAGGGGCCGTGGGCCCGGCGGCTTCCACGGCCATCTCGATCGGGTGGAAGGGGAACTCGAGGATAAACGTCGCGCCCCGGTTCGGTCCTTCGCTGTAGGCGGTCAGGTTTCCGCCAATCTCGCGGGCCGCGTTCGCCGAGGCGTGCAAACCGAAGCCGTGGCCGTCGGGCTTGGTGGTAAACCCGTGGGAGAATACCCGCGTGAGGTCGCCCCCGGAGATGCCTACGCCGTTGTCGCTCACTGCGATCTGCAGGAGATCTTCACCCTCAGGCTGGATGCGGACGGTCAATTCACGTGATCGCCCGCTGCTCTCGATCAATGAGTCTTTGGCGTTGGCGATCAGGTTGACGAGGATTTGCAGCAGCTTCTGCTTTTCGACGCGGACCTCGGGCAATTCGGCGTATTCGCGATGAACGTCGATGTCATGCTTTTCAAAGGACGAGACGTTCAATTTCAACGCGTCGTCGACCAGCTTGGTCAGGGAAACGGCTTCCACCACGCCCACCACTCCCGCGTACGACTGCTGCATGGCCACGATCGTCTTGACGTGGTCGACGTTGTCGATCAGTGATTGCAGTTCTTCGAGCAAGGCGGCCCGTTCCTGGTGGAGACGTTCGGCGAGCATGGCGAGGAAGTCGGGCAACAGCTTGCCTTTTTCGTCTTCGGTGAGGAAGGAACCCAGGTCGGCGGCGTGCCGGCTCATCATCTCGACCGCCCGGCCGAGGTCGGATACTCTCGAGCTGCGCAGCCGGTCGGAAACGAGGGTAGCGGAGACGTTGACGCTGTTGAGCACGTTGCCGACGTTGTGCAGCACGCCGGTGGCGATTTCGGCCATGCCGGCCTGCCGGGCCGTTTCGACCAGCCGCTGATGGGTCTGCTCCAGCTCCTGTTCGGCCCGTTCGCGCTCGGCAATCTCGCGGCTCAGGTCCAGGTTGGCTTCGGAGAGTTGTCGGGTTCGCTGCTCGACGCGGAGTTCGAGTTCGTCGTGGGCCGTTTGCAGCTCCTTCTCGGCCCGCTGAATCTGGTCCAGCATCTCGTTGAACTCGTCGTACAGCGTCCCCAGTTCGTCGTCCGCCTCCCTTTCCACCCGGATCGAATAGTCTCCGGCCCTGGAGATCTGTTGGGCCGCATCCGCCAGTCGCAAGATGGGCAGGGAGATCACGCGTTGCATTCGACGGGAAAGCAGAATCGAGCCGCTCAGCGAAACGCCCATCACTATCGCCACGATCTTGACGTACTGGAACAGCTGTTCGCGCAGGTCAACCATGCTGGCGTGCAAGTAAATGGTGCCGATCAACTCTTCGTCCTGGATGATCTGGTGGGTCACGTCCAGATATCCGCCCTTGGTAAACCGATAACCGCTGCGGCCGGGTGGAGGCGGTGTGTGGTGGGCCGCGGGGCCGTAGCCGTACTTCGCGAAAACTTCGCCCCGGGCATTGTGAAGGCAGGCGAACTCGACCGTGGGCTGCATCCGCAACGAAGCCAGGATTTCGGCGCCGGTGGACGGATCGTCGAACGTCAGGGCCGCCGTGCTGTTGGAACCCAGCACCGTGGCCAGGGCGGAAAGCTGCCGCACCTTGGACGCGCGGAGGATCCGGTAATCGTTCACCACAAACGCCCCGCAAGAAAGCAGCAAGGCCACGCCGCCGGCCGTGATCACCAGCAGGTTCAACTTGTGGTTGATCGAGAAGTCTTTGAAAGATCGTTTCATGGGCTGGGAGCTTCTTGGCTTTCTTCCCACCGCTTTTCCAGGTCGAGCAGTTTGGAATTGATCTTCAGCCCGGCACGGCGGGCCGCCTCCCGGTCGATGCGAAAGCGGATCTTGTTGTGCCGGGTGTAGAATTCGACGATGCCGCCCTGCCGGACGAACCCCGGCGCTTCTCCAACCAGCAGAACCTGCGCCCCGGCGAACCGCTCGACGGCGGCTCGTTGGGTCCCCGGATCGGTGAGTCGCGTAACGAACAGGATGTGGCAAGGGGTGTACTCTTCGAGGGAATCGAACCGCCGAATCACCAGCGTCCGGCCGTCGACCTTCTTGGCGGCGGCCATTGAGGGCAGCGCGTCGCCGAAGGGATCGGTTCCCAGGATGCCGATCACAAACGGGTCGCGCTGGTTGCAGAAGGTCCCCTCGGGCCACCGCGCGTAACGGCCGAAGTTGTAGAGGTATGCCGCCTTGATCGTGTATTCCCGGCTGACGGTCGATTGGCCGGCCGATTCTCGCGGCCGGATCGTGGCGGCGATCAGTAGTCCCAAGAGCAGGAACCAGATCGGTTTTGTGGCAGAAGTTCGCCGCTTGCTTCCGCTTGACGCGCGCGGCGCGCGATGTTCTCGCACCAGAACGCGCGCGGCTTTACGTGCGGAGGATCGTCTTTCCCCAAAGTCCGCAGGCATCTGCCTCATCCACGGGGCCAATCGACAGGGCCCGTCTTCTGCCAAGCCGGCCACAGGCCGACGGCATGCGCATATTCCCAGTATCTCCTGCAACTCTAGAAGCGCCACGGTCGCTTGGCAAATCAAGACCACGAAAACCGTTGCCACCCCTACGCGCGGTACGATCGGGCCTTGCTCAATGGGATGCCGGGCCTTGTCGAAGAACCCGTAGAACGGCTCTCCGACAAAGCTCAGTATCGCCAGACGGCTTTGGCATAGACGCCGCGCTGAACCTCGGTGTTGCGCACGTTGATGAACTCCCCGGCGAATTCCGGGTGGTGGGGCTGAAGCAGGTTCTGGCCGACCAGGGACAGTTCGAGATTCTCGTACGGCCGCCACCCCAGCCGTAGATCCAGCGAGATGTAATGAGGAATTCCCAGGGCGGGAAGGCTGTCGACGTATCGGGCGATCACGTCGAACTCCAGGTCGTAATTCAGGTCCCAGGATGACTGCAGAAAGACCTTGTTGTGGGCGTTTTCGCCTTCGGCGTTCTCCGAGGTCGGGCCCGCGCCCGCACCGGCGTGAAGCTGCATTTGCAGGTAGGTGTAATTCCCGCTCAGGCGCCAGCACGGGGTGACCTTCCACGTCCACGCGAATTCCGCACCATACGTTTCGCCCGCCATGTTGTTGCTGATCCGAAACGTGAGCGGGTCGATCAAGGGATCGTTCACGAAGTCGAACGTCCGCAGCCGGTCGTAGACGTTGTAGAACAGGGCCAGGTCCCAGGAGAACGCGTCGCTTGGCTGGGCACGATAGCCCAACTCGTAGGCCAGCAACTCCTCGCTGCGCAGATCGGGATTGGCCCAGAGCGTGGGCCAAGTGGGCGTTCCGGGCATGGCGGGAAGCTCCAGGAGCCGGCCGTGCTGGGACTCGACCATCGAGGGCGTCCTGACGGCGCGGGAACAAGCCGCCCAGGCCGAGGCTCGCTTGCCGGGCAGCCACAACAGCCGCGCCGTCGGTTGAAACTCGTAGCCCGTGAAGTCGTTGCGCTCCCCTTTGCAGCCGGCCGTAAAGTAGAGCCGATCCTCCACCAGCGTGATCTCGTCCTGGACGAACGCGCTATACAAATCGGTCCTTCTCCCGACCGGGTCCATGACCAGCGAGAACGTGGGCGTGGTGTGGAGTTTCACGGCCCGGTATCCCAGACCCCAGATGATCTGCTGCCGCCGGGTCCAGCGGAACCGCCGCTGAAAATCGGCGTCGTAGACGTCCTGCAGGAAGCCGGCGGCCGAATCGAGGAAGCCGCTGTGGTCGTAATAGAACTGCAGCGAAAGGTCCGAGTCCTCGTCGATGGTGCGCGTCCAGCGCGCCAGCAGGTTGCTTCCTTCTTTGGTCTGGGTTTCGGTGATCGTCTCCTGGTATGGAGCGGCTGCCGCGGGGATCGTGTGCGTCTGGCCGGCCGGGCCGTGGTAGTAGTCGCCCTGGAAGGTGACGTGGTCGACCTGACACGGATCGACCGCCCAATCCATGCGAAACCCGCCGCGCCCGATTCGCCAGTTGTCGTGGGCCCCCAGCGGCGAGAAGGCGGCGTCGCGGTTAAAATACTTGCCGTAGAACCGGTAGTCGATCCCGTTCTCGGTCCGGTTCCCATAGCGCAGCGAGGCGAAGTCGCGCTCTTCGGTGCCGCCGCCCATTTCGAGGTAGGCGCCATGGGTATCGCGCGCATGCTTGGTGATGATGTTGATCACTCCGTTGACGGCATTGGCGCCCCATACGGTTGCCCCGGGCCCGCGGATCACCTCGATCCGCTCGACGTCCGCCAGCAACGTGTCTTGCTCGTCCCAGTACACGCCTGCGAACAGGGGCGTGTAGACCGTCCGCCCGTCGATCTGTACCAGCAGCTTGTTGGCGAAGCGGCCGTTGAAACCCCGGCTGCTGATCGCCCACTTGTTGGCGTCGATCCGCGCCACGTCGAGACCGGGAACCATCCGCAACAATTCGGGGATACTGGTGGCCCCGCTGCGCCGGATCATCTCGGGCGTGATCACGAACACGGCGGCCGGAGAGCGGCCCACCGTGCTTTCCTGCCGGGCCACCGTGGTCACCTCGACGTCCAACGCCGGCACGACCACGTCGACCCTGGACAGTTGCTCGATATCCATATCGAGGATCTCCTGGCCCTCGGCCTCCTCGGCGACGAACGGGTCCGACGACGACTCCATGTCGGGAGGTTGTGCGTACGACACGTGCGTCGCGCATAAGACGGCCAGTACACTTGCGGCCATCCGAGAGCGGGCCGTGGCCTGAGATCGTGCCAGTCGTGAGAACATGATATTGACCCTTCAACATGAAAACGCTATTTGCGAATGACGTAGGATTTGTCGGTAGGTGGCGTTTGGGCGTGCCATGGGCGTGCGGCCGGCACGCGCTCATCCGTGGGATTTCGCCCTCCGCGAGAATCCGGCGAAGAGGGCAGCTCCGCGCGTCCCACCAGCCTTGCCAGCCGGAGCAGCTTGGAGTTGATTTTCAGTTCCTGCTTTCGAGCGGTTTCCAGATTGATCTCGAAGCGAATCTTGTTCTGCTCAATGTAGAAGTTGACCACGCCTCCCCGCTCGGCGAACGACGGCGTTTCGCCGACCAGCAACGTGGGCGAACCACGCAGCTTCGCGATGGTCTTGACCTGCTCCGTCGGCGGCACGGATCTGGGGACGAACAGGATATGGCACGGCGCGTATTGATCGAGCTTGGCAAACCGTCGCACCTCGATCCGGCGACCTTCGACCTTCTTGGTGGCCGCAATCGAGTCCAGCCGAGTGCCGAACGGGTCGGTACCCAGCACGCCGATCTCCAGCGGATCCCGCTCGCTGCGGAAGGCACCCTTGGGCCACTGCACGTACCGCCCGAAGTTGTACAGATACGCCGCCTTGATCGTGTATTCTCGGCTGACGACTTGCCCGGTCGATGCGTCGGACCGGGTCGTTGCCGCGATGACGAGAAGTCCCCACAACAACAGCCGGCCGGGCCGGGCGGCCCAGGTCGCCCGGATGACGCCGACGAGCGGGCTGCGCGACGCGCCGATCGTTGCTCGGCGCGTTTGCTCACAGTGCCGTGATGGAGTCGCCGACGGTATCAAGTACTCCTCCTAGGACAAAGCGTTGGAGGGCCCTGCGGCCAGAGTGGTCGCAACCGGAAGATTCGCCGGCAGG
>Ga0180437_10010489_pt1 | contig 11294 bp, 8 predicted proteins | sample SS_ome_4_FD_132410 | JGI IMG/M metagenome (GOLD analysis project Ga0180437, IMG submission 132410) | Hypersaline lake sediment archaeal communities from the Salton Sea, California, USA - SS_3_D_1 metaG | ecosystem: Environmental > Aquatic > Non-marine Saline and Alkaline > Hypersaline > Sediment... | reverse complement strand
CAAGGCGTTGATCAACGCCTTGAGACAAGGTCTCCCGGCCAAGCCGAGCCGCAGTGAGGGTGTTGCCGAACGGAAATGGGTCGTCCTCGACTACGGGGACATCGTCGTGCACATCCTCGAGAAAGCCGCACGCGAGTTCTACGACATCGAGTCGCTGTGGGCCGACCATCTCGTCGATCTCGATGCCGAAACCTCGGAAGCACAGTAGAGAGAATCGCTTGCCGGGGAAGTTCCCTTCGTACTAGTCGCTCCGCCTCTCCGGACAGATCGCGGCGTAGGCGCAGTACCGGCACGCCTGGTAGATCGGGCTCCCCTGGAACGCGGCGGCGCGGATGCCCTTCGCGGCGCGCTCCATGTCCTCCGCGGCGCGCTCGAGCGACTTCTCCGACGGGGCCACGCGCCCGACGACGACCTCCGGGGTGAGGAAGCGGAGCTCGAGAGTCGCCGGGAGGGCGCCGAACAGCTGTCGGTACGCGAGCGCGTAGAGCGCGAGCTGGCGGCTCTCCTTCGTTCTCTTTGTCGCCTGCTCCTCCGTCTTCACGTCCGATGTCTTGTAGTCGATGATGGTGCCTCCGGTCTGCTTGGGCCCGGAGGCACTGTCGATCCGGTCGAAGATCCCGACGAGGCGAATCCCGTTCAACATCAGGGAGAAGCGTCGCTCGACGTGGGTCGGGACGCTCGCTTCCCTCGTCTCGAACCCGCGGAACGCCTCGAGTGCTCTCAGACCCTCCTGAAGGCGAAGTTCCTCGTGTTCGGGCGTGAGAAACCCTTCCGCCTGCCAGTGCCGGCGGAAGATCTCGTGCAGGTCGGCAAGCGGGGTCTCCCGCCCGGCGATTCGGTTGAGGTGGAACAGGCGGATCGCCTGATGAATCGCGTTCCCGTAGATGACAGTGTGATGCTGTCGGATCGGGACCCGCAGGACGTGGATGTAGCGATACTTCAGCGGGCACGTCAGGTAGTCGTCGATCTTCCGATGGCTCAACGAGAGGATCTCCTCGCCACGCGGGAACAGCGTCAGTTCGTCGGCGCTGCCCGATTCCGGCATCTCGGAACCGGCGTGCCGCGTCAGCCGCGACAGCGGGGAACGTCGCTGCGGCACCAGCTGCGACGCGTCGAGGTCGATCGCCTCGGAGACGAACAGGCTGGGCTTGCGGGGGCGCTTCCCACCGTAGTCCTGAGCGCTGGTCAGGTAGACGTCCTCCTTCGCGCGCGTCATGCCGACATAGAAGAGGCGTCGCTCCTCCTGGCGGTGGAAGTCCGAGCCGCTGACGAGATCCTTGACCAGCTCGTCCGGTAGTGGGATCGGGTCCCGTCGGTGGGAAGACGGAAATCGGCCCGAGACGAGGCCGACGAGGAAGACGATCGGGTACTCCAGTCCCTTCGCTTGGTGGATCGTTAGGACGTTCACCGCGTCGGCGTCCCACTGCGCATCGCCGACGGCGGGGTTGTCCCCGGCTTCGATCAGCGCGTCGAGGTAGTCGATGAACCACGCGACGCGGTCGTAGCGCGTGACCCGCGAGAACCGCTCGACGATCGAGAACAGCTTGGCCAGGTTCTGGATCCGCTGCGCGTCAAGGGGCGATGTGGAGTTGGACAGCCGCTCGATCGTCCCGGTCTCGGTCGACAGGTAGCGGTAGAGGAGGTCGCCGGTCCGCGCCTGCGTCGACAGGGGGAGCATGACGTCTAGGTCGCCGAGGAGGCGGGCGATTCGCCCCCGTCCGTCCTCCGAGATGTCGAGGAAGCCGGGCGTCTTGGAGGCGATGCGAAGGACCTGCAGGAGCCCCTTGTTTTGGCGCCGCGCGTGGCCGGTCGCCGAAGCGAGCGCCTCGGCCGGGACGTCGTACGGAGAAGAGCCGGCGACGTGATGGAGCGACATCGTGTCCCGCGGATCGGCGAGGATGCGGAGGAACGCGATGGCCGAGCGGATCTCCTCTTGATCGTACAGCCCGCGGCTCCCGGAGAAGCGCCAGGGGATCTGAAGCAGGCCCAGCGCACGGAGGAACGACTCGGCCTGCGCGTTGCTCCGGACGAGAACGGCGAAGTCGCTCAATCGACGATCCTCGTCCGCCCTCCTGCGAGCGATCGTCTCGGCGACGAAGTCGCACTCCTCATCGAGGGCCTCGAAGTGGAGCTGATGCGGCGGTCGCCCCCTCTCCCCCGCCGCGAAGAGACGCTTGTTGATTTCGGAACGAACCTCGAGGCGATCCGGGTTGTTGTGCTGGATCAAGCGGTACGCCGAGTCGAGGATCGCCTGGGTCGATCGGTAATTGCGCTCGAGGACGATCAGCGCGGCGTCGGGATACGCCTCCTGGAAGCCGAGGATGTTGCTGATTGCGGCGCCGCGGAACTTGTAGATCGACTGGTCGTCGTCGCCGCAGACGGTCAGGTTCCGACGGCTGGCGAGGAGCTTCAGGAGCTCGAACTGGGCGTAGTTGGTGTCCTGAAACTCGTCCACGAGGACGTAGGCGAACCGCTCGCGGTAGCGTGCCAGCACCGTCGGATGTTCGCGGAACAGGCGGAGGGTCAGCGTGATCAGGTCTCCGAAGTCGACGAACCCGTGCTCGAGGAGAAGCCGCTGGTACGCGGCGTACGTGTCGGCGAGCTCGTCCTGCACGGCGGCCTCCTCGATCAGGAGCCGTCCCTCGTCCGTCTCGGTGTCGGCGGCCTCTGCTCTCGTAACGAGCCGATCGGCGTGCGCCCGGTACTCCGCCGGGGTGACGTCCTCGTCCTTGGCGCGCGAGAAGAGGGCGAGGAGGGCGCGAAGGTGGCGCATCGGATTCCCCAGCGGGCGAAATCGATCGACAGGGAGGTCGAACAGGTGGTCCTTGAGGAAGATTGACTGCTCGGCCTCGGTCAGGATTCGGTAGTCGGGCGACAGGCCGAGCAAGACGGCGTTCTCGCGCAGAACGCGATCGCAAAACGCGTGAAACGTTCCGATCTGCGCCTCGATGTACCCGTAGGGGACCAAGACGTCGACCCGTTCCTCCATCTCGGCGGCGGCCTTCTCGGTGAACGTGAGGGCGAGGATGTCGGCCGGGAGCGCTTTCTTCTCGGCAATCAGCCAGGCGATCCGGCGAGTGATGACCGTCGTCTTCCCCGTGCCCACGCCGGCGACGATCAGGAGCGGCCCCTCACCGAAGGTGACGGCGTTGCGCTGCCGTGGATTGAGATCGGATAGGAGATCCATGGCACGGAGTATAGGGAAAGGCGGTGGGACGGGCACCTCCGCGACGTAGAGCCGCGAAGCCAATGGAGAAGGGGAGGCCGATGGCCTCCCCTTGCGATATCTTGAAGGCTACTCGGTCGAGTAGCGTGGGCGATTCTCTAGACCAGCTCCTACTTCGCCTTCTTGGCGACGAGCTCCTTCAGGTTCTTCCCCGCCTTGAACGCAGGAACGGTCTTCGCCGGAGTCTTGATCCGCTGCCCGGTCTGCGGGTTCATGCGGGTCGTGGCCTTTCGCTTCCGGGTTTCGAACTTGCCGAACCCGGTGATAATGACCGGTTCGTTCTTCCCGAGCGCGGCCGTCACCACGTCGACCACGCCGTCCAACGCCGCGCGGGCGTCCTTCTTCGTCAGCCCCGTCTTCTTCGCCAGCTTCTCGACCAGCTCTGCCTTGTTCACGTCTACCCCCTTGGGTTTAGAGAATCTGGCGCCCAGTATAGCAACGAGGTACCCACTTGCCAAGTCTGTACCGCAGAAGGCGCCGGGCTTTGCTGCATTGTCAACGACGAAAGCTCGTCTTCTTGGGTATTCCAGCGTCCCCTGGCCTCAGATCGAACCTCCGCTGGAGGGCACGATTTCCCGTCTGAACCTGCGGATCAGCTCGAGCGATCGGTGCCTCGGGCCGGCTGGCGACCGGACTACCCGACGGCCTTCTCGAACGCCTGCGTGAGGATGTCCATCCCCTCGTCGATCTGCTCGTCGGTGATCACGAGGGAGACGAGGACGCGGAGGACGTTTCCGAACAGACCGGCGGTCGGAAAGATGGCGCCGTTTCGGAGCGCCTCGCCTGCGATCCGCCCGGTCAGTTCTTGCGCCGGCTCCTTCGTCTGCCGGTCGAGAACCAGCTCGATCCCGACCATCGCGCCGAGTCCGCGGATGTCGCCGATCACGTCGAACCGCTCCGCGAGTTGCTCGAAGCGGTCCTTGATCCGATGGCCGACGTGGATGGCCCGCCGGAGGAGGTCCTCTTCGTCGAGCCCCTTGATCACCTCGATCGCGGCGCGGCAGGCGAGCGGGTTGCCGGCGTAGGTTCCGCCGATCGCCCCGGCGATGGGTGCGTCCATGATCTTCGCCACCCCGATGACCCCGGAGAGCGGGAGGCCCGAGCCGAGCGATTTGGCGGCGCAGACCAAGTCCGGCTGCACGTTGAAGTTCTCGAACGCGAAGAAGGTCCCCGTGCGGCCGATCCCCGATTGGACCTCATCGAACGCGAGGACGAACCCGTACCTGTCGGCGAGCTCCCGCATGGCCGGCAGGAACCAATCCGGCGGTACGAGGAATCCACCCTCGCCGACCACCGGCTCGACGACCATCACCGCGACCTCGGAGGGGTCGACGAGCGACAGCAGCGCCTGCTCAATCTCCCTTGCGGTGAGTGTCTTGCGGTACTCGTAGGGGTACGGCAGCCGATAGACATCGGGTGCGAACGGGCCGAACCCGTACTTGTACGGCTTCGCCTTGTGGGTCATCGTCATGGCCAGCAGCGTGCGCCCGTGGAACGCATTCTCGAACACGAGGACGGCCTTCCGCTTGGTGTAGGCGCGGGCGATCTTCACCACGTTCTCCACCGCCTCGGCTCCGCTGTTGAAGAACGCGGCCTTCAGTTCGCCGTCGATCGCGGTGCGCCCGCACAGCAGCTCTGCCAACTCGATGAGCGGCGCGTAGGGCACTGCGGTGAAATCGGTGTGCAGATACTCATCGATTTGGTCCTGCAGGGCGCGGACGACCCGCTCGTTCCGCTGTCCGAGGGCGAGGCATCCCCACCCGCCGGTGAAGTCGATGAACCGGTTTCCGTCGAGGTCCTCGATGATCGCCCCTTCGCTTCGCTTGACGATGAACGGGGCATAGGTCGCGAGCGGGGCGGCGACGTACTTCGCCTTGGTGGCGAAGACGGCGGCCGAGTTGGGGCCGGGAAGCTCCGTCTGGATTCGAGTGAAGCGGCGATCGACCATGGTTCCTCCTGCGCTGGCTGATGAAGTCGGCGGATGGTACCGGATCGCCGAGTCCGCGTTCAACGAGTCGCGTGTCAGTCGACGGAGTAGATCCGGCCCGGCGGGACGAGCGTCACCTTGAAGTCGAGGCCGTCGTACCGGCCGCTGGCGGCCTCGATCTCGCGAAGTCTGGCGTTGTAGCGGCTGGAGATGTGAAAGCAGAAAAGCTCCTTCTTCACACGGGCCTCGCGGGCGCAGGCGATCGCCTCGGACAACGTCGCGTGCTTGTATTCCTTCCGGTCCTCCTCATCGAGGAACGTCGTGTCGTGGCAGAGGACCTCGGTATCGGCGACGTAGGCCGGCTTGATCGCGACGGAGTCGCCACCGTAGGAGAAGAGCTTCTGATCGTAGTACTCGGAGATCGACTCCTTCCCTTCCGCCTTGACGCGAGCGACGATCTCCTCCTGGGGGGCCCCGGCCAGCTCGGGCTTCAGCCGATGGCGGACCTCGACGACGTTGTATCCGAGCGACACCTCGTTGTGGACGTGCACGGTGGGGAACGCCTCGACGTAGCGGGGCAGCTGCCCCGCGAGGAGCCCGATCCGGTCTCCGGGCTGGAGCGGGACCCATTCCAGCGAGTAGCTGAGCCGGCGGTTCGTCCGAGCGATGAAGTTCATCATCTCCGTGACGAGGTAGTTCCCCTTCGGGTAGTGGACGGTGAGCTCTTTTTCCCTGTCGCCCATTGCGTTGTTGCGGATGTTGACCAACCCGATGAGCCCCCCGATGTGATCGGCGTGGCCGTGGGAGAGGAAGACGTGCCGGACCGCGAAGGCCTTGTTCCCGAGGATCGAGCTCGCACCCTCCCCCGCGTCGAACAGGATTCGATCGGCGCTGTAGTAGATCCACGTCGAGTACAGCGCCTTCGAGTACATCAGCAATCGCATGTCGTCCCTCCGTTGTCGCGCCGGTCCCGATGGAGTGCGGATTGAGGCTGCACGCATCGGTCCGGCGATCGGATAGTATACCCGGGGCTCGGATGCGAAACAGCCGATTGGGAACGGATTGGAGCGATGCGATGTTGCCCGAGGCCCGTTCGCCTCCTAGAATCCCACAGGGAATGGAGGCCGGAGATGCTTGACATCCGTGAGATCCGAGAGGACCGCGCCGGGATTGAGGGGCGACTGCGGACGCGCGATCCGTCGATCGACCTGGGCGGGATCGTCTCCCTCGACGAGGAGAGACGTCGGCTCATCGCCGAGGTCGAGGAGCTGAAGGCGGAGCGGAACCGCGGCTCCCAAGAGGTCGGTCGACGGAAGCAGGTCGGCGAAGGTGCCGATGATCTGCTTTCGCGCCTGTCGGAGATCGCGGATCGAATCTCGGCGCTGGACGACGAGCTTCGTGAGACGGAGACGCAGATCGAGCAACGGCTCGCCCTCCTTCCCAACGTTCCTCACGAATCGGTCCCGGCCGGAGGCAAGGAAGCGAATCTCGTGCTCAAGACGGTCGGGAGGAAGCCGGAGCCCGGGTTCCCGATCCGCCACCACCTGGAGATCGGCGAGCAGAGGGGGATCCTCGACTTCCCGCGCGCCGCGGCAATCGCGGGAGCGCGGTTCCCGATGTACGTCGGCGCGGCGGCGAAGCTGGAGATGGCGCTGATCCAGTTCATGTTCTTCCACCACGCGAATCGCGGCTACACAGCGATTCTCCCGCCGTTCCTGGCGAACGCGACGAGCTTCTACGTCTCGTCTCAGCTGCCGAAGTTCGCCGACGACGTCTACTACATCGAGAGGGACGAACTCTACTTGAATCCGACGGCGGAGAGCCTGCTGGTCAACCTGCATCGAGACGAGATCCTGGCGATCGACGAACTGCCGAAGAACTACGTCGCGTACACGCCGTGCTTCCGCCGCGAGGCGGGGAGCTACGGCGAAGAGGAGCGAGGCCTAATCCGCGTTCATCAGTTCAACAAGGTGGAACTGTTCAAGTTCACCACCCCCGATTCCTCGTACGACGAGCTGGAAGATCTCATCGCCGATGCGGAGGCGGTGTTGCAGGCGTTCGATCTTCACTATCGCGTCGTGCTGTTGGCGAGCGGCGACATGGCGCAGCAATCGAGCAAGACGGTCGATCTCGAGGTCTACCTGCCCGGCCAGGGGCGTTACTACGAGGTTTCCTCGTGCACCAACTGCGAGGCGTTTCAGGCGCGCCGAGGGAGCATCCGCTACCGCCCAGGACCGAAGGAGAAACCCGAGTTCGTGCACACGCTGAACGGCTCGGGTCTCGCCACCTCGCGTCTGATGGCGGCGATTCTGGAGAGCAATCAGACGGAGGACGGGCGAATCCGGGTCCCCGAGGTGTTGCAGTCGATGGTCGGAGCGGAGGCGATATGACCAAGATCCTGGTCGTGGCGGACGGCCTGACGAAGACGTTTACTTCGCGCCGCGGGCCGATTCACGCCGTCATCGACGTGTCGTTCGAGTGCCCCGCCGGGCAGATCTTCGGGCTTCTCGGCCCGAACGGCGCCGGGAAGACGACGGCGCTCCGGATGCTGGCGACGATCCTCACGCCGACGGCGGGAACGGCGACGATCGCCGGGTTCGACGTCAGGTCTCAATCGGGCGAGGTCAGAGAGCGGATCGGCTTCCTCGCCACCGAGACCGGCCTGTACGATCGGTTCACGGCCCGCGAAACGCTCCGCTTCTTCGGTCGGATCAACAACATCTCCCCCGAGGAGATCCGAAGCCGCTCCGACGAGCTGTTCGCGACGCTCGAAATGACCGAGCTGGCCGACCGTCGGGTCGGGACGTTCTCGACCGGGGAGAAGCAGAAGCTCTCGCTGGCCCGAAGCATCCTGCACGACCCGCCGGTGCTGATCCTTGACGAGCCGACGTTCGGGCTCGACGTCATGGCGGCGCGGACAGTGGTCGAGACGATCGGGTTGTTTCGCGAGCAGGGCCGAACGATCCTCCTCTCGACCCACATCATGCGGGTCGCGGAGAAGCTCTGCGATCGGATCGGGATCCTCTACCGCGGACGGCTCCACGCCCTCGGTACGCTCGACGAACTGATGCGTCGGTACGGCGGAGAGGATCTGGAGGAGGTCTTCTTCTCCGCGGTGGGACAGGGATAGCTCGATCAGGGGTTCCCAGGGCTGTACGGAAGTGATATTCTGGTGCCCGCAGTAGATGGGGATGAGATCAAGGAGGCGATGATGGGCAGGAAGGTCGCATTCACGGTGGCGGCTGCTGTGGCCGTCGCATTGTCTGTCGTCCTGGTGGGGGGGCAGGTTGGAGGCGGAGGGTTCCTGTGGTGGGGAAACCGTGAACCGATTTACATCTACGGCAATGATGATTTCACGATCGAAAACGGGGTGATGTCCGGAACCGGGACCGCGGATGACCCCTATATCATCGAGGGCTGGCGGATCGATTCGCCGAAGGCCGATTACGGGATCTACGTCGATCACACCACGGTCCACTTCGTGATCCGCGACTGCGTCGTCGAGCGGACGCGTCTCGCGGGAATCTACTTCAACACTGTACGAAACGGCTGCGTGGAGGGCGCGCAGATCGGCCTCGCCGACACGGCCGTCTACCTCCTCGACTCGTCGGAGAACGTGTTCAAAGGAAACGTCGTCGCTGAAAGCCGGTACGGCGTCGTGATGGGGGCCAATTCGCGCGACAACTGCATCGTCGGCAACGCGTTCCTTGGCAACGGGATGAATGCGTACGATCCGTACCAGTGGAACGCGTGGTTCGAGCCGTGCCGAGGGAACTACTGGAGCGACTACGACGACGGCGATCATGACGGGGACGGGATCGGCGACGTCGCCTACTACCATGTCGACGATCGGTATCCCCTGATCGATCCGCCGGTCGAATGGACCCGCGTCGCCCCGGCGGGGCTGGGTTTCGCCGGGAATCGGGTCACGCCGAGCGGCTCGCTCATCGTGACGTCCGAGACGCCGATTACTCTATCGGCGACCGACCCGGGGAGCGGCGTCGCGGAGATCCACTACGCGATCGACGATGGGGAGTGGTTACTGTACGGCGGGCCGATCTACGTCACCGGCGAGGATGGGCCGCGGAAGCTGATCTACTACGGAGTTGATCACGTCGGAAACGCCGAGCCGAAGCAGACGGTTCCGCTCTTCCTCGATAACCATCCACCGGGAACAGTCCTCGAAGCGGGCGAGCCGAGATACGTCGACGAGCGCGGCACCTGGATCACCTCTTCGTCGCCGATTACGCTCCGGCTCGTGCAGAGTTCGACCTACGGCGACACACGGATCTACTACGACATCGACGGGCGCGGTTGGCGGCTGTACTCGCGGCCGTTCGTGATCGAAGGTCCGGACGGCCCGCGGCGGATCAGTTACTACGGGTACAACGCTTCGGGCGTCACCGAGCCCTTGAAGTCGACGATCCTCTACAAGGACGACGCCGCTCCGGCCACGCGCGGCTCCTCATTGATCGAGCTTCAGATCGGCGGAGACGTCCAGCAGACCGAGACCGCGCCGCCTCCGGAGGCCCCCCCGGCTCCACCGCCTGCGGAAGACACGCGCACGGTGATCGACGACGAGGATGACGATTCCGAGGCGGGTGACGCTGGGGACGCTTCCGAGCCCGAGGCCGAGCCGTCGACTCAAGGCGACGAGTTCTAGGACGCCTGCACGATGTGGAAGAACGTCCGACTGCTGTTCTCGAAGGAATTGACCGGGGCGATCCGTGATCGTCGGACGCTCTTCTTGACGGTCTTCTTCCCTCTGATCTTCTACCCGCTCGTCCTCTCCGTGATCGGCCAGTTCAACGAGGCCGAGCGCGTCCGGTACGAAACGCTGATTCCGACGATCCTTGTGGTTGATCGATCCGAGGATGACACGTTCGGCGCCGAATTGGCTCAGGATGTGACGGTGCACTGGCGCGATGTCGGCTCGATCGAGGACGGACTGGCCGGGCTGAAGGCGGACGAAGGACACGTCTTGATGGTCGTGGGGAAGGAGGCCGGCGGCGAGGGCGTCGGCCTCGAGGTGACCCTCTACTACGACCAAGCCGACCCGTTCGCCCCGATCGCCGCCTCACAGGTGCGCGGGTTCCTCGAAGCGTACCTCCAACGGGTCGTCGGCGACAAGCTCGACGCGCTCGGGTACGACATCGAGGAACTCACCCCGCCGCTGACGATCGAGGTGAGGGACGTCGCCACCGGCGAGTCGTTGGGGCGGATGATCCTCAGTCGTCTCCTCCCGTACTTCATGGTTCTGGCGATCCTCACCGGTGCGATGGGCCTTGGGGCGGAGATCACTGCCGGCGAGAAAGAGCGGAGCACCATTGCCACCCTCCTCGTCAGTCAGCTCTCGCGGACGGAGATCGTCCTCGGGAAGTTTCTCACCGTCCTCACGGTGTCTCTGGTCTCGTCCCTTCTGTCGGCCGTCGGCCTGCTGATCGGGGTGCGGTTCTTCGGCGGAGGCCTCACGCCGGCCAGCGTCTCCGGTGCGGCCGTGTTCCGACTCGATCTGCCGGCGCTCGGGTGGATGCTGATCGTGCTGATCCCGCTCGCCGTGATTCTCGCTGCGCTGGTGATCATTGTTGGGACGTACGCGCGGAGTCAGAAGGAGGCGAGCACGTACCTCCTGCCGATCTACATGGTGATCGTGCTGGTCGGGATGATGTCGATGACCGGCGGGATTGCCTTTGAGGGGGCGCGGTATCTGATCCCGGTCGCCAACGCCCTCTACGCCCTGCAAGGGATCATCGTCGGAGATCTGGTGACGCTGAACATTCTCTACACCCTCATCGCCAACGTCGCGTGCGGGGTCGTCCTCATCGCCGCCGCCGTCCGGTTGTTCAAGCGCGAGGCCGTGCTGTTCCGGAGTTAGCGTGATGCTGCGCATCACGGGGCGGAAAGCACCGAGTGCTTTCCGTTGGGTGCCCCTGCCTCTCACAGAGACGCGGAGCACGCAGGGGAAGCCAATGCAGCGGCCAGGAGCACCGCCTCGCGGAGGCGCTGAGCATGCCGAAAGACCATCATGGGGGCTGGCTTTTCCCCAACCCTCGATAGGCCTTGGCAGTCCTTCGCGCGCTCTGCGTCTCAGCGAGAGAGTGGTCTTGACTGTAGGGAGTTCTTCATGTCCTTGGCGATCTT
>Ga0180437_10010488_pt1 | contig 11294 bp, 6 predicted proteins | sample SS_ome_4_FD_132410 | JGI IMG/M metagenome (GOLD analysis project Ga0180437, IMG submission 132410) | Hypersaline lake sediment archaeal communities from the Salton Sea, California, USA - SS_3_D_1 metaG | ecosystem: Environmental > Aquatic > Non-marine Saline and Alkaline > Hypersaline > Sediment... | reverse complement strand
GTGGCAATTCAACTTGCGCAGTGCACGGCAGAACTGCCCAGTCACTCTGCGAATCTTATCGACGCCGAAATCCTCGCGGTTACCCAATCCAACGATAGCGACTATCCTGGCAGGCAGCCTCCCAAAGGTATGCACGATGCTAATCTCCTCAAACTTGCCCTTGATCTCACCTCGACTGATTAGAGAGGCAATACATCCATCCAGAACCTTGTCCACAGCGCCGGTAGCACCACCTGGCTGTGCCACGCCTTCAAATAGATTCACTACGATGGCGTCAGCCTCGGTTTGAGCTATGTCCCCAGCTACAACTTTGAGCTCCATGACTCGTTATCCTGAGGCAACCCCGAGGTTCTGTTGAATCTTGTAGGTGGCGCGCTAGCACAGAGGTGGTCTGCCGCGTATCCCCAGATCCCCAGAAACTCAGCAAGCCCTTCTTGGGTTCATGCAAACGCATAGATTTCGGAAGATTTATTCTACTTCATTTGGATAAAGAATTGAAGAGGTCAGTAGGGGAATTATCCGTTCTTATCTACTTGCAGTTCACACGATCTTTTCGACTGCAGCAGCCATATCCTGCAACGTATCGTCCGTAAGATGATCACGGCAGATCTTCTCCGTGTGAGGCTTCATTGAGGCTTCTGACAATGACGTGGTGGACGTGGATTTCATCGTGCGTTGCACGTGCGTGTATCCCTAGAGTCGACAGTAGGGTGCAACGTTTTGAACGTCTCGTGCCTGTGTCGTTCCAGTTTGCACCGTTTTAAGGAATGCGGTCACTATAACCGGATCGAACTGAGTGCCAGCGCAATGCTTAATCTCCTCTACTGCTTTGGCGACAGGCATTGCCGCCCGATAGGGTCGGTCGGAAATCATAGCATCAAAGGCATCGGCTACGGCGATGACTCTCGCTCCCAAGGGTATGTCCCGGCCTGCTACAACCTGATGAAGTCCGCTGCCATCATAATGGTCGTGATGGTGCTCGATAATCTCACTTGTTTTCCCGTTGACCACCGGTCGCACTATCTGGCCGCCAATCCGGGAGTGAGTCATGATATGCTCGTATTCTTCAGGTGTCAGGCTGCCCGGTTTGTTCTGGATAACTTGGTCAATCGCAATCTTCCCGACATCATGGAGCAAGCTTGCCCAGCGCAAATCTTCCATCTCCTGCACGGATAGGCCGAGTTCTTTGCCTACGGCTAATGCTATCTCGGTCACCCGGCGGGAATGTCCGCCTGTATATTTGTCTTTGGCTTCGAGGGCTGACACGAGTGCATCCATGGCGCCAAGGAAGAGTTTTCTCGTCCCCATCATTTGCTCTTCAACTTTTTCCTCCAGAAATTGCTGGTACTCCCTGAGTTCGAGTTGGAGGCGTCTTTTCTCAAGGGCTCTCTGGATCGCCAGGCAAACCTCCTCCAGATTGAAAGGCTTGCACAGGTAGTCATCAGCTCCCTGTTTCAGGCATTGAATGGCAACTTCAATGTCATTAACAGCCGTAGCCATAATAACACCTGTGTCAGGGTAGCCTAACTTTATTTCTGGGAGCAGTTCAGTTCCTGATTTGCCGGGCATCTTTATATCAAGAACAACCAGAGCGATTGGAACGGTTTCCAGAGTATGCGCGGCTCGCTCAGCATCACTTGCCTCCTCGCATACGTAGCCTTCCCTGGATAATTTGAGGTGAAGGACCTTCCTGATCGTCTCTTCGTCATCCACGATAAGCAACGTTTCTCGCATTGGAATGCCCTTGCCAGCGGCACTAGCTTGTTTCATAGCATAACCTCGGGATGGTTGTTGCCGTTAATGGGCAGTTCGACAGAAATGATGGCTCCCTTACCTGGATTGCTTGCAGCAGATATCTCACCGCCGTGCTCTGACACTATGCCGTGGCAGATGCTCAAACCTAGCCCTGTTCCCTTGCCTGCCTCTTTGGTAGTGAAGAAGGGGTCAAATATTCGGCTCAGATTCTCCGGAGGGATACCCGGGCCATCATCAGCGAATGAAACCCTCACGCTGCCGTTCTGTCTTTTGGTCGTAATGGCTAGGGTTCCCCTGTTGTGTGCCTTCATCATGAAGTATTCGGCATTGATAACTACATTGAGAAAGACTTGCTGCATCTGGAAATGGTCAAGGGGAATTTCGGGAAGATCAGAGGCAAAATGTCTCTCAACCACGATACAGTCTGATTTGTGAGCATAAGCTCGCAATTTGATCACGTCCTCAATGACGTCGTTGATCTGAGCGGGTTGCTTCACCGGTCTGTGCTTCCGGGCAAATGTAAGGAGATTGCTCGTTACATCGGCAGCGCGCCGAGCCTCGTTGTTGATAAGCTTCAGATTCTCACGGATGTCGTCAGGCACTTCCCTTTCCATAGACAACTGGGAGAGACCAGTTATGGCTGCGAGCGGGTTGTTAAGTTCGTGGGCGGCACCGGCTGCCAGCTCACCAATGGAGGCTAGCCGGTCAGCCATCAGAAGGCGCTCATTTTGCCGCTTTTGTTCAGTAATATCTGTAAAGGAAATCAAGCCCGCTGCTCTGCCCTCATGCTTAATTCTCGCACCTGTCGCGCTTATCCATATCTCTCGGCCATTTCTGGTGACCGCCCGAAACTCGATAGTCCGCCTCAGGTCCTTTCCAAAGATCTCTTTCACAATGACACTGAGGATCCTATCCTTATCCTCTGGGGCAATGAAGTCAACTGGATTCAATCCTCTACCTTGTTCTAGAGAACCCAAGTCCAGTATTCTTGCAGCGGCTTGATTAGCCATCACCATCTTCATACTCTTAGCGTCCAGAACAATCGTGCCGATGACCGAGCTATCGAACAACGCTCTGTATTTTTCCTCGCTTTGCTGCAATGCGTCTTCCATCCTCTTGCGCTCAGTGATGTCTCGCCCGACACCGCGGAACCCAATAATCTCACCCTTGTCATCTCGCAAAAGGGAGACCGATGCTTCGACAAACCCCGGGACACCTTCTTTGCGGATGACTTTCCAGGGGAAGCCCTTGTTTGGCTTGCCGGTCTGGTACACCTCATTGAAGACTCGAAAGACGGATTCGATATCCTCTTCAGCGGTGAAGTTCTTATAGCTCATGCCAATCAACTCTTCCCTGGAGTACCCTAGGTTGCGGCACACCGAATTATTGACAAAGGTGAAGTGTCCCCCGAGATCAACCTCAAAATAACTATCCTCAATTTCCTCCAGTATAGTCCGGTATCTGTCCTCAGACCGTCTGAGCGCTTCCTCTGCTTGCTTGTGCTCGGTGATATCGCGGCGGACTCCTCGGAAACCTACGATTTCAGCATTATTGTTTCTTATCGGGAATGCCGAGGTCTCGGCAAACCCGTGGCTCCCGTCTTTGCGAATAACCTCGTCAGGGAAGTTGATCAATGGCTCGCCGGTCTTATACATGCACTTATAGGCTGCAAAAATGGATTCCGCCTTCTCTTCAGGGGTAAAGGCTCTGTAGTTAGCGCCAATTATCTCTTTCTTGGGACAGCCTAGAAGACGGGCCTGCGCGTCGTTAACAAAAGTAAAATTGCCATCGAGGTCAGTCTCGAAGTAACCATCACCCGTCTCCTCGAGAATAGTCCGGTATCTCTCCTCAGACTGCCTCAGCGCTTCCTCTGCTCGCTTGCACTCGGTAATGTCGCGGCTAATACCCCGGAAACCGATAACCTCTCCTTTCTCATTTCGCAGAGGAAAAACCGAGTCTTCAGCGAGTATTCGCGTCTCATCCTTCCTGATCTCTGGCATGGGAAAACACTTCAGCGGCTGACCCGTTCGGTATACACGATTATATGCCTGAAAAATAGACTTGACGTCCTCTTTGGGAGCATAAATCCTGTAGTTCATTCCAATCAATTCATCTTGAGAATACCCAAGGATGCGGCTCATTGCATCGTTGACGAAAGTGAAATTGCCCGCCAAATCCACTTCATAATAGCCCTCTTCCATCTGCTCCAGCATGGTTCGGTATCTCTCCTCAGACCGCCTTAGTGCCTCCTCTGCCTGCTTGCGGTCGGTCATGTTTGCGGCAATAATCTGAAAGCCAGCCGGAACCCCAGATTTTTCAAGTATTTTGCCCTCCAGTTCAATCCAGATCGATCGTCCGTCCTTGCACTTGAACTGAGTTTCCCAGTGCTCGGCAGGACTCCCTCCCAATCTAGCCGCCATCCTTTCTGCCAGGAACTCCAACGTGCCGGCAGGGAACCAATCCAGCTGAAAGCCGTTCCTGCCGATGACTTCCTCTCGTGAGTAGCCTGACTCTGACTCAAACCTCTGGTTGACATAGATGATGTTGCCCTCTAGGTCTGTATGAACTATGCTGACAGGCGCCTCCTCAAGAAGTGCACTCCTTTCTTTCTCCGCCTCTCTTCGTGCGTCCTCTGCTTGTTTGCGCTCGGTGATGTCCCTGACAAAAACCGAAAGGCCGCCTCGTGAAGGATAAGCATTGATTTCCAGGATATAGTGCCTACCATCAATGTCGTAATCGGTCGCAAAAGCCTGGGGCTGCTGCGTTCTCAGGACGCTGCGGTAGACCTCTTCCGCCCTTCTTCGCCAAGGCTTGTCAGGGAAAATCTCACAGAGGGATCTCCCAACTGTTTCCTCCGCCCGGATTCCTGTGAGAACTTCCGATGCCCTGTTCCAATACGTGTATCTCAGATGTTCATCCATTGCGAAAAAGACATCAGTGATGCTATTAGCAAGTTCCCTGTACTTCTCTTCGCTCTCCTTTACTGCCAATTCCATCAGGCTACGCTCAGTGACTTCCATGTAGTTCCCCAGGGTTGCCCGTCTGCCGCGGTACTGGATGGATTTGACTGTCGCCATAACCCAAATAATGCTATTGTCCTTACAAGTTACTCTGAACTGATAGGGCGAAAGAAGCTCTCCGTTCAACATTCTTAGGGTATTCTCCCTAACCATCTCTCTATCTTCGGGAACAACGATCTCCGAAGAATCCTTGCCTACCAATTCATCTGCCGTGTAGCCAGTGGCGCTTGAGAAGAAAGAGTTGACATAACAAAACCTTCCATGCTGCATGACACATGCTCCGACTGGCGCTTGCTCGCTCAGAATCTTGAGCACGTCTTCTCCCTTCATTGGTCTGGCCATCGGTGTCATCTATCCGTGTCCTTGGCTGTTCTGCGTTATCGCGGTAACGCTGTTGGTCTTGATTCTAATGGTCTCCGCTTGGGCTGAAGTACGCAGCCTCCAGCCTCGCCAGTCTCGGTACTCAATATCGGTGACCATGCCTTCCTTCAACGACCTGAGGAGCGTATTTCTACTGTTGCCTACGATCCGGCACACATCGACCGTCTTATAGTAAGTTTGGTCATTAAGAACAACAGCCATATTCTTCTCTCGTGAGAATACTCAACTATACCAAAACATACTATGTCCTATGTACAGGTAGGCGTCAATCACCCATTGGTACCTATCACGCCGGTTACTGAAGTCCTAGCATTTTGGGCTGCTCTTGTTTTCCTGACCTTTGCTGCATAGCGCCGCACGGTTCTGACGATTCACTACCATCGCTGGGTTCGATAAGTACTAGGTCGGCACATTCATGGTTTGAAACTCCGGCGGGACATGAGGCGGATGATTCCGTAGTGGGAGAGACAAGGTAGACTGGCGTCGAACGAGCCAAACACCTCGCGAATGATGCTGGACTGTCATTTCGTCAGAGCGAGACCAAGCCTTCGTCTTTGCGCAATTCGATAATCCGGTCGCGGATCATGGCGGCCCTCTCAAATTCCAGGTTCTTAGCCGCCGCCTTCATGTCTGATTCCAGTTGCCTGATAAGTTCAAGTACTTCTTCTCTAGAAATGGAGCTGACCGCATAGGGGGTTCTTGTCTCAGCAACGGCCTGGACTCTCTCGGTTATGTCTTTGACTGCCTTGGTTATCCCCTGCGGAGTGATGCCGTGCTCCCTATTGTAGGTTTCCTGAATCTGGCGCCTGCGCATGGTCTCTTCTATGGCCTTCTGCATGGATCCAGTAACGGCATCAGCGTACATTATGACATGGGCATTTATGTGCCTGGCAGCACGGCCCATGGTCTGGATGAGCGCTTCCTCAGACCGGAGGTAGCCTTCCTTGTCAGCATCGAGTATGGCCACCAAACTCACTTCAGGCAGGTCCAATCCCTCACGAAGGAGATTGATACCCACTACCACGTCATAAACACCCAGGCGCAAATCACGTAGAATCTCCACTCTCTCTAGGGTGTCCACCTCCGAATGCAGATAATGAGTCTTAATCTCCATTTCTTTCAGGTAGTCACTCAATTCCTCTGCCATTCGCTTGGTCAGTGTAGTCACCAAACAGCGCTCCCCCTTGGGGACGCGGGTTCTTATCTGGTCAATAAGGTCATCAATTTGCCCCTTCACCGGCTTGACCTCTACAGTGGGCTCGAGTAGCCCGGTGGGACGCACCAATTGCTCCACCACTTGCTGACTGCGCTCATATTCATAGGCTTTGGGTGTAGCCGAGACGTATATGACTTGGTTGATATGTTCGTTGAATTCCTCGAAACGCAACGGACGGTTATCCAGAGCCGAAGGGAGACGAAACCCATAATCAACCAGTGTCTGTTTTCGAGAAGCGTCACCCTGGTACATACCTCTTATCTGTGGCAGGGTCATATGTGATTCATCTATGAACAACAGGAAGTCGTCGGGGAAGTAGTCCAGCAAAGTCCAAGGGGTACTTCCCGCCGCCCGTCGCTGGAGATGCCGGGAGTAGTTCTCAACACCTGTGCAGTACCCCACCTCCTGGAGCATTTCGACATCATAGTGGGTGCGCGCCTCAAGCCTTTGGGCTTCCAGCAGTTTCCCCTGGCTCTTTAGCTCATTCAGTCTTTCCTTGAGCTCGACTGTGATATCGGTGATTGCCGCCAGTAACTTCTCGTGAGACGTAACGAAATGCTTTGCGGGATAAATATCCACTTGGTCCCGGTCGGCCAACAGTTCGCCGGTCAGAGGGTCAATCTCCACAATACGTTCGATTCTGTCCCCCCAGAATTCGATTCGGAGAGCTGTTTCCTGATAGGCGGGCTGAATTTCCAGGGTGTCGCCTCGAATGCGAAATCTGCTTCTGGTGAAATCGTAGTCATTTCTCTCGTATTGCATATCCACCAGGTGCCGGATCAGTCTATCTCGTTTATAAGATTTGTCTCTTTCAATAGCGAGAGCAAAAGCATGATATTCCTCAGGGGCACCCAGACTGTAAATACACGAGACGGAAGCGACGATGACTACGTCTCGGCGAGTGAACAGCGACATGGTAGCGGCATGGCGCAGTTTGTCTATTTCCTCGTTTATGTCCGTCTCTTTCTCAATATACAGATCGGTGCTGGGGATGTATGCCTCTGGCTGATAGTAGTCGTAATAGCTGACAAAGTACTCCACAGCATTCTCGGGAAGGAATTCCTTGAACTCGGTCGCTAACTGAGCGGCCAAGGTCTTGTTGTGACAGATAACAAGGGTTGGCCTCTGTGTCCTCTCTATGACATTTGCCATGGTGAAGGTCTTGCCGCTTCCAGTCACTCCCAGCAGCGTCTGGTCGCGGTACCCTTTGTTCAAACCCTCGACCAGGCTAGCCGCGGCCTGAGGCTGATCACCGGTAAGACCAAAATCGGATACTATTTTGAACAGGCTCATTGGATTCTCCAGATGCAGTAACACCAACTGCTAATAATATATAGGAAAGAATGGGATTTTGCATGGGCAAGCAGATAATGCCCAAGGCTTATGATTCTCTTGCTAGATCAAGGTCTTGTTTGAGCCATCCAGCCGTGTTAGAATTCGCCATCCTCTATACAAAAGAAAGGAAACCGAGATTATGAAGTCCTATGAGGAACTTGCTAGAGAGCAGAAAATGCGAGAAAGCAGTTTCCTGTCCGACGTGGGGGAATTGACGGATCTCGAGGCTAGTTTGGGTCAGCGGCGGGACGAGATTCTGTTCAAGATAACTACCGAGCTGGAAGATACCAAGAATGCCCTTGATCAGGTTGAGCAACTTGCTCAGAGGCTTAGAAAGTACCTGGATCGCCTGAAGAACATATATCAGACTCTCTCCAAATAGAGTGAGCCCCAGACTTAGAATGCAGCTTAATGCAGTCTGAATCAGAGACACCGATTAGAGTTCGCTTTGCCCCCAGTCCTACCGGATACCCTCACCTAGGCAACATAAGGACAGCTCTATTCAACTGGTTTTTCGCCCGCCACCACGGCGGCACATTCGTCCTAAGGATTGAAGATACTGATGTGGCTCGCAGGGTCGAGGGAGCAGTTGAGATAATACTTGATAGCTTGCGTTGGCTGGACTTGGACTGGGACGAAGGGCCTCACTTCCAATCACAGCGCTTGCCTGCCTATCATGAGACTGCACAGAAGCTACTTGACCAGGATCGCGCATATGTGTGCTATTGCTCTCCAGAAAGATTGGAGGCGATGCGAAAAGAGCAGATGAAACATAAGCAACCGCCGAAGTACGATCGACGTTGTCGGGATCTGACACAAGAGGAACGGACTCAGTTCATCGAAAAAGGTATCACTCCCGTGGTTCGCTTCAAAACGCCTCTCGAAGGCGAAACCACTTTCGATGATTTGGTGTATGGCTCGATCACTTTCAAGCACGATACATTGGATGACTTTGTCCTGCTTAAATCCGACGGTTATCCCACCTACCACCTGGCCAATATAGTAGATGACCATCTGATGGCCATCTCACACGTTCTCAGAGCGGAAGAGTGGCTATCCAGCACGCCTCGCCATGTCTTGCTTTATCAAGCTCTCGACTGGCAGGCTCCCCGATTTGCCCATTTGCCCATGATTCTGGGACCCGACCGTGCGAAATTATCCAAGAGACATGGTGCCACCAATATCAACGAATATCAGAAACAAGGATACTTGCCAGACGCCATGGTCAATTTCCTGGCGCTTCTGGGATGGTCGCTCGATGACCGGACTGAGCTACTATCTCGAGAAGAACTGATAAAGCACTTCTCTTTGGATAGAGTAGGGAAGACAGGAGCGATTTTCAACAAAGAGAAACTGGAATGGATGAACGGGGTCTACATTCGGAGGTTGACCTCGGCAGAATTTGTTCATCAAGCTATGCCTTTTCTAGATAGGGAATTGCCGGAATCAGTAACGCGACCATTGAATGGAGACTATATGGGTCAGGTTTTGGCGCTCATTCAGGAGCGGACCAAGACTCTGGCTGAGGTTCCTCGTCTTACTGATTTCTTCTTCGTTGACATTCCGCGATATGAGAAAGGCCTGTTCTCGAAGGTAGGACTGGATGAAAAACCGGCGATGGAAGCCGTCACGATTGCATCCCAGAAGTTGGAGATAGTAGCGACCTGGGATGCTGCTACTTTGGAGGGTGTTTTGCGCCCTCTGGCCACAGAGTTGGACCTGAGCACACGAGAATTGTTTGGCTTGCTAAGGATTGCTATCACGGGACGGACCGCAGCACCACCCCTATTTGAGACTATGGCAGTGTTGGGAAAGGAAAGGTGCCTGAAACGACTTAGGGTGACACTGCAAGTGCTGCCAGCTTATCTTAGCTAGAATGCCAGACATGGCCTGCTAGTGGAAGACCAAATATGCCTCAACTCGTGTCTCGCTCTCTAGCATCCTGTAATCCTTCCTGCTAGAACCCGACAGGTATTGACAAAGCTTCGCTCCTATAGTAACAATATAGCAGAAGGAGAAACAGAAGGAGGGAAAGATGGCAACAGCTTATTGCATGAAGTGCAGAAGGAAGAGGGAGATAAAGAACCCACGGCGGGTTATGCTCAAGAACCGCAGACCTGCCACCCAAGGTGTCTGCCCTGTGTGTGGCACAAAAGTATTCAGAATAGAAAAGCGCTAGGTATCTACAGCAGCCGGCCAGTCTTCATCTTCAGATCGGCGCTGGTTCCCATTCAGCCAGTGCGAAGTCCGGACGCAAGGGGGCTCAGGCCTCTACCGTGGCTTGGTCTGCCCGGACAGAGTGGCTTGTTTCTGTTGGCATACTAGGCCCGTGACACCCTCGACAAGGTGCCGCCTGCATGTCTTGTGTTCCAGATGGAGCCTTCCGTGGAGTCTCCTAAGAGAGTTGCCGGGGGGGCCATTGGCCTCTAAAAGGCGGTCGTATTAGTGTGCTTGGGCCGATAAGTATACAGCTGGACCGGTAAGTCTCAGCCCGTTCTTTGGTCATAGCATCACCATCGGTTAGAGAACCTTTCTGCCGTGTTCAGCTTCACTGATCGCGTTTTGTCATTCTTCTTGCCGTATCTGTGTTGATTCCCGATAGAAGAGAAGGGCTTTCAATTCGGCCTCGGTTAGGTTAAACTCTGGTCGGTATGACCCAGAAGTATAACCCGCAGGAAATCGAAAGAAGATGGCAGCAGAGGTGGGCGACTGATCGTATTTATAAGGTTCGGAAAGACGATAGCCGCCCCGAATTCTACGCCTTGACTATGTTTCCTTATACCTCGGGAGATATTCATATTGGTCATTGGTATGCAATGGCGCCTGCAGATACCTATGCTAGGTTCAAAAGGATGCAGGGTTACAATGTGCTTCATCCCATGGGTTTTGATGCCTTTGGGTTACCGGCGGAAAATGCAGCCATCAGCCATGGAATTCATCCTTATGACTGGACGATGAAGAACATAAACAACATGCGTCGCCAGCTCAAGACTATGGGGGCAATATATGACTGGGATCGTGAAGTAATCACTTGTCTGCCTAGCTACTACAAGTGGACACAGTGGTTCTTCCTGAAATTCTACGAAGCTGGACTTGCCTATCGGGCCAAAGCTCCGGTCAACTGGTGTCCAAGATGTCAGACAGTGCTGGCTAATGAGCAAGTGATAGGGGAGGGTGGTTGTGAGAGGTGTGGTACACCGGTGACCAAGAGAGAACTGGCACAATGGTTTTTCGGAATTACCAGATACGCCGAGGAGTTGCTCGACCACAGTGGCCTGGACTGGCCGGAGCGCATAAAGACAATGCAGAAGAACTGGGTCGGCAAGAGCGAGGGGGCCGAGATCTCATTCCCGCTAGAGGATGAGCAAACAGAACGGAAGCAGATAAGAGTGTTCACTACCAGGCCAGACACCATCTTTGGGGCGACCTTCTTTCTCCTGGCTCCGGAACATCCTCTTGTTTCTGAATTGACAAGGCCTGAACGCGGGGCTGAAGTGGAAGAGTATATCGCCTGGTGCCGAAAGGAGGCTGAATATGAGCGGGTAGCACTGGACCGGGAGAAGACAGGTGCGTTTCTGGGGAGTTAT
>Ga0180437_10010486_pt1 | contig 11299 bp, 10 predicted proteins | sample SS_ome_4_FD_132410 | JGI IMG/M metagenome (GOLD analysis project Ga0180437, IMG submission 132410) | Hypersaline lake sediment archaeal communities from the Salton Sea, California, USA - SS_3_D_1 metaG | ecosystem: Environmental > Aquatic > Non-marine Saline and Alkaline > Hypersaline >... | reverse complement strand
TATTGCTGTAAACCACCCAACCGTACGTGAAGTATCTGCTCGCCCCCGGCACGTCGGTGAGCATTTTTGCGACCATGCCGCCGGTACATGATTCTGCCACGGCGACGGTTTTGCCCTGACGGGCCAGTTTTTCGCCCGCAACTTCCGCGAGCGTCTGCTCATCAGTTCCGTAAACCAGTTCCGCAAGAATTTGGCGAATCCGATTTTCATCCTGCTCGGCCATCTCTGAGGCCTTTTCTGTGTCAACTGCGGTGGCGACGACATGAAGGGTAATCACACCGCATTGCACGGTGCAGTTTATTTGCGGATTTCTGCCTCGCTGCATAATCGTGCCGAGCATTTCGGCAATATTTGACTCCCCTGCTCCAAAGCATCTGAGCTTTCGCAGCACGACAGCCTGGTCGCCGGCAAGTTGTGTCAAACCTGGAAGGACGGATTCTTCGAACATGTGCTTCATTTCCACGGGCACTCCGGGCATAGCTATGAACATTTTTTCCCGGTGCGTTGCGAGTATACCCGGCGCAGTTCCGAGATTGTTCTGGAGGGGCCTGGCGCCGGCGGGGACATAGGCCTGGATGCGGTTGGTGGGGGGCATTGTCCGGTTTCTGCTGGTGAAGAAATCTTCTATTCTTTTCAGAATATGGCTGTCGAGTCGCAGTTCAACGTTGAGCAACCTGGCAAATCCCTTGCGGGTCAGGTCGTCGTCAGTCGGGCCAAGTCCCCCAGTGGCCAGGACCACGTCGCTATCATCAGCGGCGAGATTCAATGCTCGCACAATCGCATCTATATCGTCGCCGACGGTGTAGCAGCCGACAGTAATGATACCCAGCGAAAGCAGCCGGCTGCTCAGGTAAGACAGATTCGTGTCAATGGTCACTCCGTTGAGCAGTTCGTTTCCGATGCTGACGATGCTTGCTTTTTTCATTTTTCCGCCGTTTTCCGCGATAAAAAAAGCCCCAAACAATTTTCGCGCTTCTTTGGGTCGGCCCCGCAATTGGTCACAGTTCGATCAGGGCCTTTATTACGCCGTCACGGTAATCAGCCACCATATCAAAGGCGCGCCGGGTCTGCTCAAGCTCGAATCGATGGGTGATCATGAACTCAGGCCGTATTTTTCCCGATGCTATTAAGTCGATGCATGCCTGGGTGCATCTGTTCTGGCGTCTGACGTTAATGATAGTTATCTCTTTTCTTCGTATGTAATCAATATTGAACGAAACTCTTTGCGTTCGAGGAATTCCGATCAGCATCAGTTTTCCACCGGGCTTGAGCAACTCAACGGCCTGGTCAATCGTTTCCTGCTGGCCGGCGCATTCGAAGACGGCATCCATTCCGGCGGGGCTGCGTTCGAGAATCTCTCCGACAATATTACAGGTTTCGGGGTTTGCTACCCATGTGGCTGCGGCTCTTGCGGCGACTTGCTCGCGTTCTTTGACTTTTTCAGTTACAAAGATCTTCCTGGCGTTTTGCGTTTTGGCGACGAGCAGGCAGCTTAATCCGATAGGCCCTGCGCCGAGTATAGCTATGTCGTGATTGTCCGCAAGGTGAGCTTGTCTGACGGCGTAGAGCCCGATTGCCATCGGCTCAGACAACACTGCAAGGTCGAGGTCAATCTTGTCATCAATGGGGAGACAGCACTCTGCGGGCATTAGCATGTACTCTCGGAGGCAGCCTTCAACCTGGCCGGGACAGCCGAGGAATTTCAGATTTCTGCAGGTGTTCCGGCGTCCGGCGGTGCACTGGTCGCAATTGTGACAGGCAATGGCGGGCTCGACAAAAACGCGATCTCCCGGCTTGACGTTCTGTACCGCGCTGCCGACCGCCTGTACTGTGGCGGTGCATTCGTGGCCGACAATAAACGGGTATTCGACAACCTGCGAGCCTATTCTTCCGGTCTGGTAGTAGTGCACATCGGACCCGCAGACGCCGACCTTTTCGATTTTCAAGAGGACGTCGGTATTTTTTTCCAGCGTCGGGGCCGGTGCTTCTGTCAGCTCCATCCGCCGAATACCTGTCAGGACGACCGCTTTCATAAAAACTGAGGTCCTCGTAACTGGCTAAACATTGAATCGGAAATTGATGATATCGCCATCCCGAACGACATATTCTTTGCCCTCAAGCCGTATTTTTCCTGCTGCCTTCACGGCCTTTTCGCTTCCGAGCTCACGCAGGTCGTCAAAAGCCATGGTTTCAGCGCGAATAAAGCCGCGCTTCATGTCGGTATGAACCTTGCCGGCTGCATCGAGGGCGATAGTTCCCTGCTTTATGGGCCACGCCCGGAGCTCATCAGAACCGATTGTGAGAAAACTTATAAGTCCCAGTGCCGAATAGCAGGCCTTGACGAACCGGCCTGTTACCGATTCTTTGATGCCCAGATCGGTCATGAACTCGGCCCTGCTTTCAGGGTCCAACTGGGCAAGTTCGTGCTCAAGCTTGGCGCATATCGTAACGGTGGCGGCAATATCCTCGGTGACACCTGAAAAATCAAATCCGCTGTCCAACCGGTCTTCTCCGACATTTACCGCGACAACCATTGGCTTTAGCGTGAGAAAACCGAGCGACTTGATCATTTCAAGTTCGTCATCGCTTTCAACAACAGAGCTTATTGGCCTTTCGGATTCGATGGCGTGTTGGAGCTTTTTTTGCAGCGCCAGTTCAGCCTTGTCGTGGGTCTGAGTTCTTATAGGCTTATGGACCTGCTTTTCAAGTCTCTCGATGCGTGTCGCGACAAGCTCCAAATCGGCCAGCAGAAGCTCAGTTCTCAGTTCAGTCAACTCCCTTGCCGGGTCCACGGTGTTTCGATAAGGGGGCACTGCGGGGCTTTCAAACTCTCGAACCACCAGAACAAGCACTTCCACCGTTCTTATCTGGTTGATGAGCCTTCTGGCGGCGGCTCGTCCGTGCTCGTCGGTAAGGTTGAAGCCCGGAAGGTCGAGACAATCAATTGTCGCATGGGTGATTTTTTTTCGCTTGTAATGGCTTTCCAGCCAATTGAGCCTCTCATCGGGAACGGGCACAACAGCTTCTTCAATCGCTGTCGAGCCAATCGGGGGTACGGCTTTTCCGCTTATCGCCGAGAGAATTGTACTTTTGCCCGACTGGAGCAAACCAACCAGTGCTACTTTCATTTTTCTGGCCTCTACCTTTCGTAAACGCTATTGCCTTCGGCGTCATAGGCAACGACAGCCGGAAACTCAAGCACCTCCAGCCTTCTTATCGCCTCGGTTCCCAAATCCTCATAAGCGATCACATCGGCTGCTGTAATGTATTTACTGAGAAGGGCTGCGGCGCCGCCGATGGCGGCCAGGTGGACGGCACCGTATTTTTTGAGGGCCTCTCGAACTTCAACGCACCGATAGCCCTTTCCAATCATTGCCTTCAGGCCATTGGCGATTAGTTTGGGGCTGAAGTTATCCATTCTGGACGAGGTGGTTGGTCCGGCGGCCCCGATAGCCCTGCCCGGCCTGGCCGGTGTCGGGCCGAGAAAGTAAATCACCGCTCCTTCAAGCTCAAACGGGAGCTTTTCATCCACATCGAGGGCCTCACACAGTCTCTTATGTGCCATATCCCTGGCCGAATAGACTACCCCGGTAAGGCAGACGTGGTCTCCGACCTTGAGAGACCGCACATCGGCTTCGGTCAACGGGATTTTCAACTTTCTTTCAAGGCTCACGGTTTTTATATACAACAAAGCATGCCGGAAGACCAGTATAACTTACGGCTGAGAGAAGTTTGGCGCGGTTTGTTTTTTTTAAAGTTGCCGGTTGCTATTGGGCGAACTATTGTATAATGGGGGCATGATGGCGAAGTATCCCATATTTCTGGAATTAGGCGGTCGGCGCGCAGTTGTGATAGGAGCGGGAAGCGTCGCTGCACGCAAGAGCGAGTCTCTCCTTGCCGCCGGCGCCCGGCTGGTGGTCGTGGCTGAGCATGTCGAGAACATGCCCTCGGCGATTACCAGGAGCCCGAATGTCGAAGTGGTAAAGGCAAAATACTCTAAGGACTATCTTGTCGGTGCGACGATCGCGATCGCTGCTACCGACAACCACGAGCTCAATAAGCAGATTTTCAGGGACTGCCAGGAACTTGAGATTCTCTGTAATGTGGTTGATGAGCCGGAGTTGTGCGATTTCTACGTTCCGGCCGTGGTAAAACGAGGCGACCTTCAAGTAGCGGTCGGCACCGAGGGCAACTGTCCGGCTTATGCCGGTCACATACGAAAAAAGCTTGAAGAGATAATCACGAACAAGCACGGGCAATTCCTGGCTGAACTGGAGCGCTTCCGTAAGCGTGTTGTTGCGGATGTGACTTCGGCAGCCAACCGCAAGGCGCTCCTGGGGCAATTAGTAGACGATGAATCCTTCGAGTGTTTCGTAAAAGACGGGCCGGCGGCATGGCGTGAACGTGTCGAGGGAATCATTCAAAAGTACCGGGGCCGGCAATAAAAGAGCCGAACGCTAAGCTTCGATCTTGTCGATTCTCACCTGCAAATACTTCTGGCGATGCCCAATGCGCGTTCTGCTGTTCTTGCGTCGCCGGAAGTGCATGGGATAGAGCTTTTTGCCCTTGACCACGGCGTCGGTCGCCGTGGTCTGGAACGAGGCGAGCACCTTGGCGCCGTCAAGGTATGGGGCGCCGATCTTGACGTTTTCACCGTCATTTACGAAGAGCACCTTATCCATTTCGATCGTCTCGGCATCTGCCGGGACATCGGTCAGGTCGATTGTTATTGTGTCGCCCGGGGCGACCTTGTATTGCTTTCCGCCTTGTTCGATCACGGCATACATGTCAAAACTCCTAGTTCGAAACCGGTAAACATATAGAGCACAGGATGTTAGCGGTTCGACAGTTTTTTGTAAAGCAAATTTCAATATTTTATTATCGTCCCAAAGGTTGTGGATCAACCAAGCTTCGCAGTACCGAGCAAAAATCGTTCGGGGCCCCAGCGTGCAAAATTACCCCCCTGCCGCCCAAATTTTGCCCGCTGCCCAAACGATTTTGCTCTTAGGGTGCTCTTTGAGACTTGAAGGTGCCAAAATCAACCACAAACTTTGGGACGATACTAATATTTTTGTGTGCCGGTCGCGGATTTGAAAGTAGAATCTGCATTTCGGGTCATCATGGAGAGCGATTCTTATGCAGATAGCGATGGTTGATGACAAGTTCGTGCCGCTTGAGCAGATCGAACGGGTTTACCTGGACCGGGGTTTTTTTTTCGGTGACGGGGTCTACGAGGTGGTTCGCAGCTACGCCGGACGGATTTTCGCACTTGAGGAGCACCTGGCAAGATTCTCTAACAGCCTGGGGGCTATCGGCATAAGCAAAGTCGATATCGAGCAGATTCGCGGGCGCGTAGAAAGGGCTTTTGAGGCTGCCGGGATTTCCAACGCCAAGATATACTTCCATATGACGAGGGGTTCGGCGGTGAGAAATCACGTCTGGGAGGATGACCTTGAGCCGAACTTCTTTCTGACGGTTACGGAGCTGCCGGACGACACGGAGCAAAAGAGCAAAGGCATCGCCGTTTCGACCCATCCCGACTGGCGGTGGAAAAGATGCGATATAAAGTCCCTGAACCTTTTAGCAAATGTCCTTGCCCGCCAGGACGCCGCCTCCAAAGGCTGCGCAGAGGCGATATTTGTGGACGATGGGGGCCTGATAACCGAAGGGGCCGGATCAGCTTTTTTCGCCGTTTTCGGGCAAACCATTCAGACCGCACCGCTTACGAGTAACATCCTGCCTTCGATTACACGGAAATTCGCCATCGAAGCGGCGCAAAATCTCAGATTGGAAGTCGTGGAAGAATCATTCACGTCGCAGCAGGCCCGCCAGGGTGACGAGCTTTTTATCGCCGTGACTACCAGGAACATAGTCCCCGTAGTAAAGTTCGACGAGCAAACCATCGCCGACGGCAGGCCGGGAAAAAATACCGTGCTCCTGATTCGGGAATTTCTTTCATTTGTCTCGTGACGGCAGGTTAATGGCAGCATATCGCTCGATTAAGTATAGCTGCAAAAAAGGCTCAGCATCAGTGCAACCCAAGCTGCGCAAGAAAATCAAGTGCGACCTTCTCATTCTTGGTGAGCGTTGCTTTGGTCATCCGTTTCAGGTGAGCAGCCAGTAAGGCGGACCTCGGGTTGGCTTCGAATACCTTCCGATGCCTGTGCATAAAACGCCAGTACAAGCTGTCCCAGATCCGGCACCACTGTCCTTTCTTGAAGTCGCTCATTTTGCGTTATCAGTATTGAAAACGCGGTTTTGCATAGGTTTTGGGATACGTTCTAATAGTTTGTATTTGCCGATTAAATAACTTACAATGTTTTTGGTAAGTGTCCAACTTTTTCAAAATTGGTTATATCCGGCCTCCTTGTTTTTCGCCGGATTTGTTAGAGCCGTCCTTGAATCTGGAATCCTGTTTGGTTCCGGCTATGCCGGGGCAGGACGATAACAAATTATTGTCCCGCCGCTCGTAATATGTTATCGTCTCTACGGTGAACCGCCGCCTGTTGACAGAATTGTATCGCGGGCCCCGCCCCGCCGTCTCTTAAAGGCAGGCCGAAATATGGCTCAACAAAACAAGCAAAAAGACGTAACCCAGCTTACCTTCGAGCAGACCATCAAGGAGCTGAGCGAAATCGTCGGGAAAATCGAGCAGGGACAGATCCCCCTCCAGGAAAGCCTCGAACAATACGAAAGAGGAATGACACTCATCAAACACTGCAGGGAAATCTTAGCCAAAGCCGAAAAACGAATCGAAAAAATCTCCGCCGAATCCGCCCCGCAAGACTCTGCCGACAAGTAAGTCACGCTCCCCCGCAGTTCGCAAAGAAGAAAAAGGTGGGCAACATTATCCGGCCTGCCGAACTGTTGGCAGGCTTTCCCCGTCAAAAACACGCATGAGCCGGGCTGTGAACTCGCAATTTTCGCCTCGCCGCCCTTCCAATTGCAGCACGGCCAAAATCCAAAATCTCACCTGCTCGGTTGCAAGATGCGAAAACCACGATATAATCGGCCCGGGAAACGACGCACTTACGCGCACATGTTTCGGGAGTCGGCAATGGTAGAAAGCGCTTTTGGCTTCAAGGAAAGAAAAGCTGAATTCAAAATCGAAGTCGTCGCGGGTCTGACAACCTTTCTTACGATGGCATACATCATCTTTGTAAACCCCATGATTCTCAGCGAGACGGGCATGGACAAACAGGCCCTGACAGCCGTCACCTGCATCGTCACCGCCGTCGCTACCATCATCGTCGGCCTCGTCGCAAAAGCACCCATCGCAATGGCGCCCGGAATGGGGCTCAACGCCTTTTTCGCCTACCTCGTCGCCAGTGGAAAAATGGGCTGGCAGAGCGCCCTCGGCGTCGTCTTCCTCTCCGGGCTGCTCTTTTTGATATTGACCCTCCTCGGTCTGCGAAAAAGGGTGGTCGAAGCAATACCACAATCGCTGATTTCCGCCATCGCCGTAGGAATCGGCCTGTTCATAACCTTCATCGGACTGGCGAACCTCGGCATGGTCGTCGCCGATGAGCATACGTTCGTCAAGGCCGGCCCCCTCACACTTACCGTCCTGATAGGGCTTTTCGGTCTGCTCGTAATGATATACTTCGAAATGAGAAAAGTCACCGGCGCTCTGCTAATTGGAATCGCCGCCGCCACCGCCCTGGCCATAATATGCGGTAAGGTCCAACTGCCCGCCCATCTCGCCCCGACCGCGGCTAATTTCGACATAAGCAAGCTCGCCTTCAAACTCGACATCCTCGGCGCCATGAAGCTGACGTTCTTCGGCAGTATTTTCACGCTCATGTTCATAGACATGTTCGACAGCATCGGCACCCTCGTCGCATGCTGCCATCAGGCCGACCTGACCGACGAAACCGGCAGGATAAAAGGCCTCGACAGGCTCCTGGGTATCGACGCCGTCGCCACAATGATAGGCGCCGTCTTCGGCACTTCCACCACTACAGCCTATATCGAATCCGCAGCCGGAATCGAACAGGGCGGAAGAACGGGACTGACCTCCCTTGTCACCGGACTGCTCTTTCTCCTTGCGCTCTTGTTTGCGCCGATTGTCGCAATAGTCCCAAAGTACGCCACCGCGCCGGCGCTTATAATGGTCGGACTGTTCATGATGAAGGAAGTCAGGAAAATAGATTTTGCAAACCTCGAAGAGGCCTTCCCCGTCTTTATCCTCATCGTGATGATAGCCCTCAGCTACAGTATCAGCACGGGCCTGGCGTTCGGCTTTATCAGCTTCACCGTCATAAAGCTCGTCTGCGGCAAGATAAAGCAGATCAAGCCGACAATGTGGGTAATTACCATCCTGTCAATTCTGTTTTTGACACTGGAGCAGTTGGGCGGACTTATAGACCGGCTGAATATCCGGTGATTTTTCGGAGGTCGCAGTGAAAGCGCTGAGGATTGTCACGATTCCCTTCTTGCTGGCGTTTGGATCAAGCGGGTGTGCAGCCGGCAGCTGCCCAAGCGCCAAGAAACCCGTACATATAGACACCAGGGACGATGTAATGTCGGTCCTCTCGGATAATAGTCCCCTGCTTCGCTACAGCTTCACCGACAAGGCGTCAAAACCGTACATCCTCGAATTATTCACTCCCGCCGGCTACAACGTCCTGCGCGACGCCCCCGCCGACCACATCCATCATCACGGCCTTATGTTCGCAGTAAGCGTTGACGGCACAAGTTTCTGGACGGAGCGAAGCGATTCCGGAAGACAGCTCCACCGCCGCTTCGACGATGTCGGTCTCAAAAACAATGGTGATACGATATGCCCGGGCTTCACCGAACACCTCGATTGGCTCGGACCCGACGGAAAAAAGCTGCTAAACGAGATTCGCACAATCCGGCTTTGCCGGATAACCGATGGCCCGGCAACGCTGCTGACCTGGCAAACCAGACTTGAATTACCAAAGGGCGCAAGCTACGCTGACCTGGACGGCGCGCATTACTATGGTCTCGGCATGCGCTTCCTCGAATGGATGGACGCCGTAGGCTGCTTCAGAAACGCCGCCGGCAAACCCGGAGAGATATTTCGTGGAGATGAGCGCCTCGCAGGTTCAAAATGGTGCGCCTACTCAGCCGAACTCGACGAAGGTCCTGTCACCGTCGCTATGTTCGACCACCCCGAAAACCCGCGCCCCGTAACCTGGTTTACGATGTCAAAACCCTTCGCCTATCTGGCCGCCACGATGGCGCTGCACTCTGAGCCACTGAGGATAACCGCCGAAAAGCCCCTTACCCTGCGGTACGCCGTCGCCCTCTGGGACCGGCACATTGATTCCGAGAAGATAGACGCCCTCTGCAACGATTGGCTGAGACGCCCATTGCAGGAGGCAGGCCCGGGCCAAACTCAAAAACCTAAACAGAAAATGCAAAAATGATATGACAAGGAGAAAGAAAATGGGTGATACAAGCAGAAAGTCGGATACCCCCAACTCTCTTACGCGCCGCCGGTTCATCCGAAACGCAGGCGCCGCAGCCGCCGTCACTCTCGCCGCAAAACCAGCCGCCCCGCTTTTGGCGAGGTACTCCGGACCCAATGAGCGGCTCGGCGTCGGCTTTATCGGCTGCGGCGGACGAAGCGGAGCGCACTTCGGCTCGGTACACTGGCTCAAAACACAGGCGAAAGAGCACGTCGAAATCGTCGCTGCATGTGACGTCTACAGACCCCGCCTGGAAAAACGAATCGAAGCATACGGCGGCAAGCCCTACATGGACCACCGCGAACTTGTCGCCGACCCAAACGTCGACATCGTCTGCATCTCAACGCCCGACCATCACCACGGCTACCAGGCACTCGACGCCGTCCGCGCCGGAAAAGACGTCTTCTGTGAAAAGCCCGTCACTCACTGGCGCCAGTTCGAACTCACAAAACGGCTCGCAAAGGAAGTGAAAAAAACGGGCGCTGTCTTCCAGCTCGGAACCCAGGGTATGTCCGATTCAGCCTGGCGCGGGATGAAAAAGCTCATTGACGCCGGCCTTATAGGCCAGCCCATACATGCCGAGTGCGGATTCTTCCGCGTCGGCGACTGGGGCGAGGTCGGAATGCCCATCGACGACCAAAACGCAAAGCCGGGCCCGGAGCTGAACTGGCAGGCATTTCTCGGCGACGCACCGAAAAGACCTTTCGACGTCAGCCGTTTCTTCCGCTGGAGAATGTATGAAGACTACGCCGGAGGACCATCAACAGACCTGTTCCCCCACAGCCTGACACCCGTGCTCTACATGCTCGGCGCAAGAATGCCCTCAAGGGTCGTCGCAACCGGGGGTATGTTCCGTTACACCCAGCGCGAAGTCCCCGACACCTTCAACATGCTCATCGACTACCCCGAAAAAATCACGATCGCCGTGCTCGGAACGCAGGGAAACAACGACCAGGCAACCGGAAAACGCGGCTCCGGAAAACGGATCCCCGTAATACGCGGCTGGGAAGGCTCACTAACCATCGAAGCCGATCAGATCGTCTTCACGCCCGCAAAGGGCTCGACTAAAAAACCGCAGCGATTCGACATCGAGACCGGGGAAGACCTCGTCGAACACTGGCGAAATTTCCTCAACTGCTGCCGCTCACGAACGCGGGATACGTACAGCCCGATGGACCTTGCATACCGCGTCCAGACCGCCCTGCAGATGGGTATGCTCGCCCTCAAACAAAACAAAGTCGCAACCTTCGACAAAATAGAAGAAAAGATTATTCTATAGAAAGCAGTGTGAAAACCTTGTGCCCATTATGAAAATGAAGATATTTCGTTGACCGGACAGCCGCTCCAGCCGATATAATGATCTGGTGGGTTTACGAACGACCGTCTCAATAATTTTGGGTTTGGCCGGTTATGAAAAAGAACATTCTTGTCTTATCGCTGGTGTCGATCTTATTGTTCTGCTCCTGCAAAGACAGCCGACAGGCTCAGCCTGGAGCCGAAGGAGAAAGGAAAATGGAAATCAAAATCACAAGTTCTGCCTTTACCGACGGTGGTATGATCCCGTCAAGATACACCTGCGACGGGGCCGACTTCTCACCGCCGCTCGAATGGGACGCCGTCCCCGAAGCCACACGCAGCATCGCACTTATATGTGACGACCCCGATGCACCTATGGGAACCTTCGTACACTGGGTGCTCTTCAATCTGCCCCCCGGCACCAGAGAGCTGGCTGAGAATTTCCCCGAAGAGGAAACCCTCCCCGACGGCGCCAGGCAGGGCATAAGCGACTTCGGAAAAACAGGATACGGCGGCCCCTGCCCGCCCGGCGGAACCCACAGGTACTACTTCAAGATTTACGCCCT
>Ga0180437_10010485_pt1 | contig 11299 bp, 10 predicted proteins | sample SS_ome_4_FD_132410 | JGI IMG/M metagenome (GOLD analysis project Ga0180437, IMG submission 132410) | Hypersaline lake sediment archaeal communities from the Salton Sea, California, USA - SS_3_D_1 metaG | ecosystem: Environmental > Aquatic > Non-marine Saline and Alkaline > Hypersaline >... | reverse complement strand
TTGCCGGAAACGCCGGCGAGGACGCTATCGACATCCCGCTCGTTGTCCAGCAAACAGGTGACCTTGGTGCCCATCTGTGACATAACCTCGGTGTCAATGCCGCTGGGACGCTGGTCAATTACCAGCAGGGTCACATTGTATTTTCTCATCTCGCGGGCGATGGTGCCGAAAATGGTCCGGCTAGCCACCTCCGGATTGAGGAAGCGGTGTGCCTCCTCAATGGTGATGACCAGCGGCGTGGGCTTGTCTGTAGCCTCGCCCATCGCCTTCTCCATACGCTCGCGGTACTGGGCGTGGATTCGCCGCGTCAGCAGGTTGGCTACTAAAATATAAGCGGTGATGTCCGTGTAGCGGCCGAACTCCAGCACCACGTTTATCCCCCGGTCGAGGTATTCCAGAATACGCGTGACGGCATTGTCCGGCGCCCGCGGTTCGATGAAGGGGAGGCGTCCCACCGTGGCCAGGCCCCTTTTCAGGTTCTGGAAGGTGCTCTCGTGGATGGATAGCTCTTTCAGCAGCTCGCTTGTCTCTTCGGAATCGGGCAGGTCGGCGGTGTGCCGCAGCCAGTCCCGGCCAAAGCGGCGCCGCAACTGGTAGATGGCTTCCACCGCCGGCTCGGTCAGGTTCAGCGTCTGGCGCAGCAGTGCCATGTCCTCGGGCTCAATCTCATCGTAGCCTATCTTCACGACAAAGTCGGTGCTGACCTTTCGCCGCCGTGAACTTTCCTCATCGAGGGTGAACACGGCCACCTTGGAGGGAAAGAGCTGCTTCAGCGCCTTGACCGAGTGGCCTCCCTCGCTCGTCCCCGCCCAGCCGTACTCGTTGTGCATATCGAAAATCAGATTCACTGCGGCGCTCTTCTGCAGCATGCCGATGAGCAGTATGCGGGTGAGAAATGTCTTGCCGGTGCCGCTCTTGCCGAAGATGCCGTTGGAGCGTTTGACCAGCTCCGGCAGGTCGAGGCATATCCTGGTCTCCATATCCAGTGGCGTGCCCACGTAAAATCTTTTTTCGTCCTCGCCGCCGAAGACTAACTCCACGTCCCGCTGCGAAGCCAGGTTTACCGCCGAAAAGTGGCTCGGCACCGTCTTCACCGGCTGTGGTCCCTCAATCAGATTGGCCACATCGCCACCGATGGTGAGCATGGGCAAAACATGCAACGTACCGTAGGTGCCCGTCCCGGAGAGCACTTCGGAGATAAAGGGGTCCGAGATATCGGGCGGCGTCAGGGTGAACCGGGGGTCGATTACACCCAGGCTGATATCGGTAATCATGCCGAAGAACCGCTGCCGCTGCCCCTCGATGGTGACGTACCTCCCCACCGCCATATCCTCTACCGATACGCCGCCGTCCAGCTTGACCTCAACGCCGCTCTCCAGCGAGCCGGATACCACAAGGCCCAACCTGTCCGTCATTTCAGCCTCCCCAGAATCGCCCGGAGCTGGTTATATTGCCCGCCGAGCATGATGGATAGCTCCTTGCCCGCCGCCACCAGAAAAGCGCGCGGGTCTTCCTGTGACTGGCTTATCAATCTGAGGGTAGCGGGCACGATTTCAGCCACGGGCACGGGCAGACTGGCGTTGGCCAGCAAGGTGAGAAAGGCCAGCGACCGTCCGAACTCCCGCACCTCATCAGGCGGGCACTGATAGACAAAGCCGTGGATGCGTGCCGGGCAGGGGGGCAGGTACTGGTTTATGTTTTCTCCCGCCTTATGCCCCACCACCAGCGCGCTGAACTCGCTGCGCAGCAGCTTGGAGAGCTGGGGGCTAGACTGGTAGATGGCCTCCTCGCTGGCTTCGTCCCGGCCACGGGCGATGGGTCTTCTCCCCGGCTCCAGGCTGCCGGTGGTGGCGTGACAGACGATGCCGTAGATGTCCAGCTCGCCGTTTCTGGTCTTCACCAGGCTGCCCAGAGGCGGCAACTCATAGAGTTCGTAGCACTGCGCCACGAAGTCCGCGGTGCTGGCCTCGATAATCTCGCCGACCCGGTCAGATGGCATCGGTTATTAACTCCATCCCCTTTATCCCCTTCCCCTACGAGGGGAAGGAGGTATTTTTTGATAAGAGAGGCTCCGCCTCTCTTCCACTCTCCTTCTGCGTCCCTCTCTTTAATAAGGAGATGTCAGGAGAGATTATAGAAAGGCTGAGCGCTTCCCTATTTCCCTTTTTTGTCCTTCTGCTGCTTGGGTTTCTTGACGTTCTTTCTACCTTTACTGCCCATTATTTACCTCCATCCTGATAATTTTACACCCACCTCGTCCGTTTGCTGAAGCTTTTGGCGGAGGTGAGGGTGGGGATTTTTTCTTCCACGCATAAAGACTCGATAAGCTGCCAGAACTCGGTACGGTCGGCGGCGGTGACCACCGCCTGCTCGTGGGCCTCAGCGAGAGCTACCGGGTAGCCCTGCCCCCGCCGGCACTGGTCGAAGACCAGAGTGTGCACCGTATCCAGCAGCTCATCACTCCCCGCGGCCCACTTTGGCATCTCCACCCGCGCCACCTCCTCTTCAAGCCGCAGATAGCAGAAATAGACCCGGTGTTCCCCGTAACGCTCTCTGGTGATTTTCGACAGGCTGATAAATAAAGCCGACCGCTCACCAGGCGCCAAGACGCCCATGAATAACTCCCGGTCGGTGACGCCGGCCACGCCCTCGCATCCGCGGTCTTTTCCGGGCGGACAGAAGCGGTCGCAGTCCGCTACTTCGTGCGGGCATATCGCCACCCGCAGCACGTTGACCACGTCGGTACTCCTCGGGAAGCTGATGTAGCTGGCGAGGGCAACTTTTTTCTCCCGGTTCTGCTTCCTCATTTCCTCGAGGCAGGTTAGCAGACCCTGTCCCAGCATTATCTCGGTGACGAAATCTGGATACGCCTCCAGCCCCCAAAGAATCAAAGAGCCATCGAGCAGCGCCAGCGTGGTGCTGCCCGGGGGCTGCTCTGCCGCCAGCAGGGAGAGATGCCGGCATTCCTCGACAGCGCGCTTGATGCCGAGCAGCGTTCCCTCCACCATCTGCTCGCGCCCCGTCGCCGCTGCCGGTTTCAGCACCAGGTCCTCATCCTCGGCGTAGAGATGGGGCACGCTGTCCAGCACCGCATCCGGCTGGGCGCCATACGTCAGCGCCACGGCACCGATGTTTATCAGGTAGCAGCGTGTGGCCCGGTGCCGGTCAACGTCAATATGCGAGCCATCGGTGGCGAGCACGCTGAACCCGGTGGGGGGTGGTGGGGGCGGGTATCGCTCCGCCAGCCCTTCGGCCAGTTCCGCCACCAGCCAGGTGGTACGGCTGGCCGCTATTTTTCTCTTCAGTTTCTCCAGGTCAATAGTTTCGTCGCCGAAAACCTGTCGCGCGTACTGCAATCGCTGCTGCCTTTCGGCACGGCCTTCTTTCAGGCGGGCCACCATGCTGCTTGCCTGGGAAACGATTTTGGTTATGTCCAGTGACATCCATTTCCCCCCTACGGCAAAGTATAATCCATCACTGTAATGAACTCAAGCCAGTAAGACACCACCTGAACGAGTGTGCTATCATAGGCAAGAGGTTTTCATGCTGGCCATTCTGCTGAGCATCGTCATCATTTCCTTCTCCGGGGTCATGCTGCCCGGCCCCATGTTTGCCGTTACGCTGGCAAAAAGCTACAAATCGCCGTGGGCGGGGGTCTGGATTTCGCTGGGCCACGCCGTTATTGAAGTCCCCCTGATTCTGCTCATCTACTTCGGCTTTGCCCAGTTCTTCCAGGTCGGCATCGTGCGATTGCTGCTAAGCGTGGCTGGCAGCGGCATGATAATCTGGCTGGGGATAAGCATGTACCGCGCCCGCAACGAGGTGGTCAGGAAAGGGAAAGACCTGCCCTACAACGCCTTTATTGCCGGCATACTGACCAGCGGTTTCAACCCCTTTTTCCTGGTCTGGTGGGCGACCATCGGCAGTATGCTTATCATGCGCATCCTCGAGTTCGGCACGGCGGGACTGATTGTCTTCACCATCGTGCACTGGCTGTGCGACCTGGTCTGGCTGACGCTAGTTTCCAACGTGGTTTACCGGACGCATACCTTCTGGGGGCAGCGTTTGCAGGTGTGGCTTTTCATTGCCTGCAGCCTGCTGCTGGTCGGCTTCGGCCTCTGGTTTTTGATATCGGGCATCCAGTATGTCATTTAGAGGTGAACGATGAAGGTAGGTTATGTTTACGACCCCGTATTTCTAAAGCATGAAACCGGCTACCATCCGGAAAATGCCCGGCGCCTTGAGGCCATCGTGGCCCACCTCGAGGAGACCGGATTGATAGACCGGTTAATACCCATCAAGCCCCGCCCGGCCACCTCGGAGGAGCTGACCTATGTCCACCAGGCATCATACGTAGCCCAAATTCAGGGTGCGGCGGTGCGGGGCGGCGGCTGGCTTGATGCCGATACGGTGATGTCGCCGGACTCTTACGACGCCGCCCTGTATGCCGCCGGCGGCGTTATTGCAGCCACCGATGCCGTCATCAGCAGCGGTGTCAACAGCGCCTTTGCTCTGGTCAGACCCCCCGGCCACCACGCCACCGCTATGAACGCCATGGGGTTCTGTCTCTTCAACAATATCGCCATCGCCGTCCAGCATGTCCTGAAGAAGCTCCAGATCGAAAAAGTCGCCATCATTGACTTCGATGTGCACCACGGCAACGGCACCCAGGAGGCTTTTTACGGCAGCCCGCAGGTTCTCTACGTTTCCACCCACCAGTACCCCCACTATCCAGGCACTGGGACCATCAGCGAGACCGGCAGCGATACCGCCCGGGGCAGCAAGGTCAATATACCCCTGCCCAGCGGTTCGGGCGATGATGAATACCGGCAGGCATTCAAGCAGATAATCGTGCCGGTAACCAGGCGCTTCCGGCCTGAGCTAATCATGGTGTCCGCCGGCTATGACGCGCACTGGAAAGACCGCCTGGCCATGATGGAGGTCAGCACGACCGGCTTCGCGGAGATGGTGCGGTATATTAAAGACCTGGCTGATGAGCTTTGCCATGGCAAAATCGTGATGACCCTTGAGGGTGGCTATGACCTGAAAGCGCTGGCGACCTCGGTAAAGGCGACCTTCGATGTCCTGCTCGGCAATACTGATATCGAAGACCCGCTGGGGCCGCCGGAGCGCCGCTGGGCTACCCCTGACATCACCGACCTGATAAAGGCACTCAAAGAAACGCACCATATTGCATGAATTCATTTATCCTGTAGTTTTACACTGTCATGTTGAAGCAGTCCGGCAAATGGGAGGAGCGATATGAAAAAAATTGCGCTAATCATTCTGGCTTGTTTACTGGCTGCCAGCCTGCTGGCATTTGTGGCCAATTATCTGATTTATACGCCCATGCTGGAGCATTATTCGGCACAGATAGACGAGCAGTATAGCGAGATAACGCGCCTGGCAGGACTGAATAATGACATCAAGCAGACTTTAGCCACCCATGAATACACGATATCATCTCAGCAGGCGCAGATTGCGAGCCTGCAGAGTGAACTGGAGAAAGCTGAAGCTGCGATTAGCGACCTTGAGGCTGAATTACTCGAATGCGAAATGAAAAGCAAATAATGTATTTAACCCAGCCAACGCTATAATGAGCCGTTTCTAAAAAGAAAGGAGTGTCAAGAGCTATGTCCAGATATAACCGGGATATAAGGGAAGACATCACCTCCAGGGTATTGAATGAGGGCACGGAGTACCGCAGCTGAAGCCGCCGGGTGCTGCACGGGGTGCAGAAATATCTACCATTCATCACCGATGATATCGTCCAGGCCGGGGTAGCCCTTGCCGGCGGCGGTGCCAACTCCATCATCGGTTCCTGCGGGGCCTTTTCCGGCGGGCTTATGGTGTTGAGCGCCAGGTACAGCCCTCGCTCGGACACTCTTTCAGACAAGGAGCAGGAGCAGCTGGCCTATGCCCGCAGGCAGTTCGCCCGGTTTCGTGATTGGTTCATTTCCGAGTTCAGCGGCGTTGCCTGCCGTGATGTCCAGCTCAAAGTGCTGGGACGGGTCTTTAACATCACGGACGACCGGGGATTCCCCGACTTTATGGAATACCAGAAGCAGTCGGGCAGGTACTGCCGCGAGGTTTCCAAAAAGGCAGCCCTCAAAGTGGCCGAAATAATCCTGGCCGAGAAACAGCCAGGGAAGGCGATTGACTAACCAGCATCCACATTCCGAGCGCACTAACGGCGCTGCCTCAAGTCCTGTCTTTGCGCAGGCCCGGCGGGATGGGGCATTGCTCACATCTTTCGTCGCAGGGCTCAACGTGAATGGTCACGCTGGCCTGGCGCAACTTGGTTTTTATGTCCTGTTCCAGGTGGTCGCACATTTTGTGGGCGTCTTCCAGGCTGACATTCCTGGGCATCACCAGGTGCAGATCAACGTAACGCTGGCTACCCGCCTTCCGGGTGCGTAGTTTGTGATAATCGACCAGCTCGCCAACGTGCTCTATTATGGCGCCCCTGATGACATTCTCCTCGGTTTCCGGCAACCTGGTGTCTAGCAATCCGCCGAAAGACTTTCTCAGCACCTCATAAGCTGACCGGAAAATAACCAGAGAGACCAGCAGCGCCACTATCGGGTCGATAATGACCAGGCCGGTGAAGCGGATGACCACCAGCCCCACCAGTACACCGGCAGCGGAATAAACATCCGCCGCAATGTTACGAGCATTGGCCTCAAGGGCCACGGAATCGGTAGTCCGGGAAACTCTGAGCAGGTATCTCGACAGGAAAAGGCTGACCGCAATGGAAACCAGCATTACGCCTATGCCAGCTTCCGTCATCTCCAGGACTGTTCCGGTTATAATCCGGCGTACCGCAGAATATACAATCAGGCCGCCAGCAATAAAAATCAGCACCGCCTGCACCACGGCGGCGATGTTCTCCACCTTGCCATGGCCAAATGGGTGCTCATCATCGGCGGGTCTGCCGGCAAAAACGATGGCCAGAAAGGTAATGGTGATGGCGAATAAATCAAGGAAGCTGTCCGCCGCCTGGGCCAGAACACTGATGCTGCCGGTGATGACCCCCACGACCACCTTGAAGGCTATCAGCCCGATTACGGCAGCAAGAGAAATCTTGGCCGCGCTGCTTCGGGTGGCAAACATTAGTTCTCCCCTACTTCACCGCTTTTGACCGTGCGAAAGGCAGCCAGCTGATGAACCGCCGCCACTCGCGTTTGTCCCAGACCACCAGTAGCGTGGGGGCGATGCAGATGGAACTGAATGTTCCAGCAATGATGCCGATGATAAGGACGGCGACCAGGTTCTGAATGGTAGCGCCGACGAAGAACAGTAGCGCCAGGACAACTATCAGCGTGGTGAGGCTGGTATTGACCGAACGGCCGAGCGTCTCCACCAGGCTGTTGTTGACCACCGTCTCAAAGTCGGCACTTATATCTAGGCGCAGGTTTTCCCGTATCCGGTCGAAGATGACCACCGTATTGTTCACGCTGTAGCCTATCACCGCCAGGATGCCGGTGATGAACATCATGTTCACCTGCCAGTTCAGTATGCCGCCGAGGATGGAAAAAACTCCCAGTGCCACCAGCGCATCGTGAACCAGGGCGATGATGGCACAGGTGCCGTAATGGAAAGGCCTGGGCATGCGGCGGAACGCCCAGGTAACGTAGAGCAGGATGCCCACCGCCGCCACCGCCACGGCGATAACCGCCGTCCGTACCGTCTCGGTAGCAATCATGGGCGATACCGAGGAGAACTCGGGTTCGGTAAGCTCTCCAAACCTGGCCTCCAATCCGGTTTCCAGAGCTGCTTTGCCCTCCGGGGTTAATTCCGCGGTACGTATCAGGTAGTCGCCGGCACCGGTACGCTGGATGATTACATTATCGTGACCCAGTTCCGCCAGCGCCGCCTGCAGTTCGTCCTGGGCTACTTCCTGCTCAAAATCCACGGTGAGCAGCGAACCGCTGCCGAACTCTATGCCGGTCTTCAGGCCAAAGGTCAACAGGGAGATTATCCCGATGGTGATGACCGCTCCCGAGATTAAAAAGAACTGAAACCTTCTGCCGACAATATCAAACATTTCTTTTACCCACCCATACGCTGAAAAGGTGTGTCCTTTTCGATAGCGGACCGCCGATGAACAGGCGCAGCAGGGTGCGGGTTACCACGATGGCGGAAAACATGCTTACCAGGACACCGATGAACAGGGTCACCGCGAAGCCGGCAACCGGTGCGCCACCGACGATGCTGTTGCCCACCCAGATGAGAATAATGCAGACGATGATGGTGGTGATGTTGCTGTCCCGGATGGCGGTCCAGGCACGGTTGAAGCCAGCTTCGATGGCCGCTCCGAGCGTGCGCCCGGTGCGTATTTCCTCCTTCATCCGCTCGAAGATGAGCACATTGGCATCCACCGCCATGCCGATGGAGAGGATAAAGCCGCCCAGGCCGGCCAGCGTCAGGGTTACCGGCCAGAGCTTGAATACGGCCAGGACGATAACTCCGTAAAAAACAAGCGCCAGGCAGGCCAGTAAGCCGGAAACACGGTAGTAGGCAATCATGAAAAGCATTACCAGAATAATACCGATGATGCCCGCCTTCACGCTCATATCAATAAAATCGGCACCCAGAATGGGGGAGACGGTCTGGTCATAAATAGGGGTCAGCGGCAGCGGGATGCGCCCGGCATTGAGCAACTGGGACAGTTCCTGCGCCTCGTTCAGACTCAGGCCTTCAATTTGCCCTCTATCGCTGATTTTAGACTGTACAATCGGGGCAATCGGCTCGCCGTCATCCCCGAGCAGGGGTTCCCCGCTCAGGTAAATGCCCAGCGGCTCTCCGATAAGGCGTCCGGTAACCTCCTCGGAAATTTTCCTCCCCTCGCTGTTCCACTCAAATATAAGCAGCACCTCACCGAATTGCCCCGTGGTGACATAGGTATTTTCTTTGAAGTACGAACTGTTCAGCTCCTTTTCCTGTCCGCCGATGACCGCCGTGGCCGGCACCCATTCCTCTTCCCCGTCTTCGACTTTCAGCTCGCGGAACTCGATGAGCGCCGTCTGGCCAATCAAATTCTTGGCCCTATCGGCCTCGCTGATTCCCGGCAGCTCCACCAGGATGCGGTCGTCACCCTGCTTCTGGATTACTGGTTCGCTTACGCCGAGGATATTGATGCGCTTCTCAATGACAGCCACGGCGCCATCAATCGCCTCGGCTTCCTTCCCTGACTCAATATCCGAGAAATCGGCCTGGTACACCATGTGGATGCCGCCCCGCAGGTCCAGGCCCAGGCGCATTCCTTCCCTCCCCCACAGCGGATATATCAGGGCGATAATGGCAAAGGCGAAAAGGGCCATCACTATGGACAGGGTAACCAGATTTCTCGTTGTCATCTCTCTATAAAACTACCCGTTTTTCTTCAAACCGATATTTAAAATATTATTAATATAATCTAGGGCTTCTTCTCTGGTGCTTATTTCTCCCGTCGCCTGTGCCTCTCGCACCGCCTCAAGTATCTCCGCGAAGCGCGGCCCCGGGCTCAAGCCAAATATATCGATTAAATCGTGCCCGTTCACCAGCTTCGGTGGCGTCGTTGCCTTGCCTTCCTCCGCATGTCTGGCCAGCACGTATGCCATAACCTGCGCGTGCTCCCGCCAGTGCGGGATATCCAGGTTCTTTCCCCTCGCCGCCAGATGGTCGGCCAGGCTGAAGAAAAGGGTGTCAATGCCGGCCTCCCCGGTATCGCGGAAGTAGCGGTAGATAGCCCGCCCGGTGGGCAGCCCCCCCTGGCACATTTGCGTCGGCCGGAGGTGATGCCTCACCATCAGTTCCACCAGTTTGGTTTCCCGCTTGCTGAACCTCAGCCTCTCCATAATACCGGTTACGGCAAGGGCGCCTTCCCCGGCATGGCCCAGAAAGCGCGTCCGTCCGCTCGCCTCAACCGTTCTGGTCTGCGGTTTGGCGATATCGTGCAGCAATGCCACCAGCCGCAGCAGCGATTTCCGGTTGCTGCCGTAACCGACCTCCTGCGAAAAGTGCTGCACCAGTTCCTCCGACCAGGGGACGGCTTCCAGCAACTCCGGGCCAGCGTAATCCCATTCCCCCTCCCGGAGCAGAAAATCGACCGCCTGTACCGTGCGTAACGAGTGCTCGAAAACATCCCAGTAATGCTCTTTGGGCTGGGTAACTCCTCTGGTCTGCGCCAGCTCGGGGAATATTTCACCCAGCAGGCCCAGTTCTTCAAGACACCTGAGGTGCCGCCCACCCTGCGGCAAGACCAGCAGCCGGAGCAACTCTTCCCTTATTCTCTCCCCGGCCACGCTGTCGATAAGATGGGCATACTTTCGAATGAGTGTCTTCGTCCTGTCATGTATGGTAAAGGAAAGTTCCGCCGCCAGACGCACCGCCCGCAGCAGGCGCACCGGGTCGGCGGGAAAGGAAGCCTCGCTCACCACTCTGATAAGGCCAGCGTTGAGGTCCTGCTCCCCGCATAACGGGTCGATTAGCGCCGGAGATTCCGGACGACGGAGCAGCTCGGCCAGCTCAACGGCCATGGCATCGATGGTGAAGTCCCGCCGTGCCATATCCGCTTCCACGCCGTCCTCAATTGTGGAAAAGTCGAGCTCCCATTTTTTATCGGCAGCGGCCAGCACCACCCGGCCCACGCCGTTCTCTTCATCGAGGCAAACGTATCTGCCACCCAACTCATCGGCCAGCGTGGAGGCAACTTCTAGCGCATCGCCGGCCACAGCCAGGTCAATATCTTCCACCTCACGCCCGAGCCGCATATCGCGCACCATGCCGCCGGTGAGATAAGCAGTTATCCCATGGTCAGCAAGACAGCGGTGAATCCGATTCAGCAGAGACAGAACATCTGGCGCAATAGCTATTTTCACTTCCGGCGTCATTAAAGAGTACATCCGTTAAACTATAATGGAAGCAGCGCATTTTATCAAGTCTGGCTGGCTTGACGCTGGCCTTTGCCGTTGGTTAAGATGGGCCAATGGCAGTCAGGCATTCCGGGCTTCCTTATGCTTGGATAATCGTCGGCATCGCTATCATCAGCATGACGCTCATCTATGGCATCCGGCATTCCTTCTCCGTCTTTTTCCCCTCAATTCTGGAAGAGTTCGGCTGGAACCGCGGCAGCACCGCCTTCATGCTTTCCTTAAATTTGCTGGTATATGGTTTTCTGGCACCTATTACCGGCAGTCTTGGCGACCGCTGGAAACCACACCGTGTCATGCCCATAGGCCTCATCATTCTGGGGCTGGCAACGACCGGCTGCGCCTTTGCCCGAGAACTCTGGCATTTCTACCTGCTTCTCGGCGTT
>Ga0180437_10010484_pt1 | contig 11300 bp, 15 predicted proteins | sample SS_ome_4_FD_132410 | JGI IMG/M metagenome (GOLD analysis project Ga0180437, IMG submission 132410) | Hypersaline lake sediment archaeal communities from the Salton Sea, California, USA - SS_3_D_1 metaG | ecosystem: Environmental > Aquatic > Non-marine Saline and Alkaline > Hypersaline >... | reverse complement strand
TATCCATGTAGATCGTAGGGTTCCAGAACCATTCATGAGGTACATCAAAACGACAAACCAAGTATATGTCTCGTGCCGATAGAGCCCGGCCTGTCAAAGGGATGCCATAAATGCTAAATGTCTGACCTTCCCAAACTCGATAGTCATCCATGTAAGGAGCCGACGTATTGTAACGAAAATTCAATCTCCGATTCAACATATCTCTTGTTCCGGCCATCGAGAATGAATCTATATATCCGTGGTATGGATTGATCAAAGCTCCTACGAGAGGGCATTGACAGTTTGGATCATCGGCATCGGCCAAATTGGGGTCTATTAGCCATAGAATAGCAAGTTCAGATTCTACAGTTGCGGCAGTGATCTCGTCGGTATGATTAACAACATCTGCCCCATTTGATGCATATGGTTTGATAACATTAGGGTAATTTGTACATTCAATTCTATAAGGCAATCCAGCAGTTGTAAGTATCACCAAAATATCGTTTACAAGATCATTGTCTATCAAGAATTGACGAATAGGAGAGGCGATAAGTTCTTCGAAGTTAGATCGAGTGATAATCTCTTTTTCAGGAGAATTTGCATCAGGTATACCATCCAAGTAAACGACCTGATCAGCAGGTACTCCAGGATGGTAAGTACGATATTTGTCTTTGGCCGCTATGCTCAATGGAGAATTGTTATTAACCACAATTAGTATGTCATTTTCTGATATTCCAGCAAAGCTCACCCCCGCCCATAAAAAAAGCCCTATCAAGATAGATACTAAGAAGTTACGCATTTGATCTCTCCTCTGGGTTAGTAGTGTCTCACCTCCTATACAAAAGCTAGTCTAGGCGTTCCTTGATTATCAGCCGAGGCCAGCATAAACTTTTTGGATGACTCTCCTACAGCCCATTCTGCCTACCGACATCGACGTGGCTGCTCTATGGACAGCCATAAATGAGGAGCAGACCCTAATGGGGTCACTTACGCGATCTATCTATCGCTATGGTCGAGGTTTGGTACTTGTTAACACCCTGGGCTTTTTGCAGGATGTAGGAGTGTGGATTCCGGTTACCCAAGAAGATATCATGGCCCATTCTGAAATCCTCCACGACAATCCTTTACGGATTGCAGACGCTTTCAATACATGGGCCAGACATAAAATATTCAAGAAGTTGTATAATGGCTACAGCATAAATCAGCTTTTCATCGAAGAACTTCATCAAAATTGGCCGACCCCCCTTGCAATATAATCCAAGATGTGGTACACTATTACAACGAGATTAGCTCTGAATCAGAAAGGCAACTACGATGAGCGATAAACCCTTTACACGGCCGCAGATGACAGAAGATGAAGTCAATAGAGGGAAAGAACTTCTGTCTATGATGCTCGATGAGCGACTAGAAGAAAAAGGGTGGGGAGCTTTTGTGTCCAGCCATGAGATATTTGGAATCATGCAAGAAGAGTGGGTCGAACTAACAGAAGCCATCACCCTAAATCGAGCAGATCGCGTTGTAGCGGAACTGATTGACATCGCAGTAGCCGCAGTTTTCGGAGCGGCTTGTATCATTGCCGCCAAGGTAGATTCTTAATGGGCCTTCTTGTTACTCCACAACCCATCGAGTTCAACATGCGTCGCAAAGCGACGCAAGCTCTTTCTCGTTATAACCGAGTCATGAGGCTGCCCGATATCTGTTCAAGAGCGGGCCAAAAACCGGACCGGCCAGTTCGGTGGTTTCACCCATTTGCAGCAGCCATTCTCTTTTGTCAACGCATGGGATGCTGGTGTAAGTTCCAGTTTGCCGACTTGGAAGGTTACCGCCTTCCCAATTTCAAAAAGGGTTTTCGGGACAGCGGCTTGAGCTTTACGGATAAGTTCAAAGTCTTCATCCAAGATGGCAAAATGCTCGTTCAAGAGATTGAGAGATTCGATGCGAGCTTCGAACTCGTCCCTCAGGTTTTTGAAATAAAAGGGAGGGCAGAAACAGGACCAAAACAAGTTCCAGCCGGTCTAACCTGGAAACCCAAACACTCAGAGGTTTGGTACGCCCTGACCGATCTCGGCAAAGAGGTAGCAGCCAGAGTCTGGCTCGACCCCTGGAGCGATAAAGATTAAGAAGAGGGTGGCAGCGTCACGATGCTCAACCAAACGCTACGCAGGTTCTTAATAGCTTCCACAAACCGGTTGAAATCAACCGGTTTCCTGACATAGCAGTTCGCATGTGACTCATAGCAGTCAACGATGTCTACATCGTTATTTGAAGTGGTCATGACGATTACTGGAATCGTCTTCAATTCCTTATCCTGTTTAATGCGTTTTAGGACTTCCCTCCCATCAATTCCAGGGAGATTCAGATCTAGGAAAATCACAACCGGGTTAGGCTCGTTGCTATCGCGGAGATAAACCAGGGCTGACTCGCCGTCCTTCTTGTGGACGATATCGTCCGCTAGAATGCCGTTTACCATAGCATGAAAGAAAAGCTCTGCGTCGCCATCATCGTCCTCAATTAACAATATCTTGTTCTGTAAAGGCATCCTCCGGTTCCCCCTCCGCCATTTCAGCGATCGCATCGAGTTTTGCAGCCATGCACTCAGTCTTCTCCCTGAACTGTAATCCAGATTTAATGAATGTTACTACTGGAACTAAATCCATCTCTTTCTTGTCTACATAGTACTCGACATCCAGTCTAAACAAGTCCTTGAGCAGATGGTAGTCCCCATGGTTGGAGAAGACAAAAATCACTGCGTTCCCGTGCTGAGCTTTGATCGCCTCGACTATTTCTACGCCCTTCGCAATACCATTGATACGATTATCCACAATGTAAGCGTCATGATCAAAGACCATGCCCTCTTCTAGATCTTCATGCCAATCAAGAGCAAAGTCGATGTCTGGCATAGCCTCTCGCAATTTGATCTGGAATAATTCAGCAAACTCTTCCCTGTCGTCGATCATCATAATTCGGACTGGCTTAGTCATTGGGTTCTCCTAAGGTGAACCAAAACTTGGAGCCCCGACCTGGTTTGGATTCAGCCCCAATTTCACCATTATGTCTCTGGACGATCTTGGAACAAATAGCTAGTCCAATACCACTACCAGGATATTTGCTAGGACTGTGCAATCGCTTAAATGCCCCAAAGATCTCATGTTTATATTTTTCGTCAAATCCTATACCATTATCTTCGACAACTATCCGCTTATCACCTTCTAGATAAATTCGAATTGCAGGAGGACTATCAGGCTTGCGGTATTTTAAGGCATTAGATATAATATTTGTAAACAACCTTACAATCAGTGAGTTATAGCCGGTTATTACCGGCAGTTCGTCAATCTGGACATCAGCATTTGTGTCAGTGATTCGCTCCCCGAGATCTTCTACTGCCTTTTGGGCTGTCGCCACCAGATTCACTTGCTGTTTGGGTAAACGGGCTCGCTGTATGCGAGACAGGGCTAAGAGATCATCAATCAGTTGTTGCATGCGGATTGAGCCATCCAGCATATAGTTCAAATATCTTTGTTGATCTTCATCAAGAGTTTCACCGAGTGAAGTAGACAGTAAAGTACCGAAGGAGTTGATTTTGCGTAGGGGCTCTTGCAAGTCATGACTTGCCACATAAGTGAACTCCTCCAATTCCTTGTTGCTTTTTCTCAGGGCCTCCTCTGCATCCCTTCTGTCAGTTATATCTCTCATTAGACCGACATAGGCAAATGGCTCATTGTCAGAGTTTACTATCGGAAAAACTATATGCTCACAAGGGAATATTTCTCCAAACTTTGTGATGTTCCGATGTTCTCCGGTCCACACTTTTCCCTTCCTGACCTTCTTAACGATATCCGCTTGTATATCGGCCGCTTCATCTTCTGCATTTAGGATGGCAGGATTTCTCCCGAACAACTCGTTCATGGTATAACCATACCGAAGCTCTGTAGACTTGTTAACATATATCATATTAATATCTAGATCAGTTGCAATGACACATTCCCCGACCTGCTCTACAATAAGACTGAGGAATTGAAGATACTTTTCAGTCTGTTTTAACTTGGTAATATCCCTAGCTACATGTACTGAGCCAACGAGTTGGCCTTCATCATCTAAAAGTGGAGAACAAGTGACCAAGAAATCTCCGCCGAGTTTATCAATCACTATTTCACTAGAATGTTCTTTGTTATCTTCCAGTAATTGTTGATGAGGACATTCAGCCACAGGACAATCCGCGTCATGTACAACAGTATAACATCGCTTGCCATCCGCTTTTCCGGCTGGTATCCCTAGGCGATCTGTCATCGCCTTATTGGCTCTAACTATAGTATGACTATTGTCAATAACGGCTATCAAATCTGGCACTGAGTCGAAAGTCTTTTCCCAATCTTCCTGGGCCTTCCTGGCGGTCTTTTCGGCCTGTAGCCGGTAGGAGATCAAATTAAACTGATACGACATAAACCCGATCATGGGAAGCAAATAACTGATGATCTTGTAGACGTGCCCCACGTCAAACAATAAGTCAGTTTGAACTTCGACATCAAATGCCCTTGAGAACGAGATGGTAAATTGTCCGAGTGATGCCACTAGCAAAGAGGCCATGAACCACCACACCATATCTTCACGGCTATTGATATATTCTTTTAAGAAAAGAATGGATATGAAAATAAGACCACAAGCAATAACAAAATCAACCGGCCTTGGTATAAGGAGATTCGGATGTATCATCCTGGGGAATTGATATGCCACGCCCACCAACACAACTACTGCAACCGATAACAAAGATATAAATGTAGATAATACGATCAATCGTTTTCTGGCCTGCCTGTCTTCTATTCGTCCCCGGAAGAAGAGTGATATTATCATAACGAAGCAAAAAGCAAGTCGCCCAAATAAATACGTCAAAACAGTGATCTGATGATCCAGATGGCTAGGCCATCCGAGAATAGGCCGTAAAGTAGGCGAGGCATAAAAACCATGGATGAAGTCCACAAATCCCGCAATCACAAATCCAGTACCAATGACCAACGCAAACCTACTACCAAGAGCATAAAAGTTCATTAAGAATGACATGCCTGCCAACAAGGCAATGAAAGAGCCGCCCAATTCAAGGGCAGTATGAAGATCTATAGTGCTCATATGGTCATGAAAGCTAACAAAAAAGCTTATAAACCCCATTATTAATGACATACAGAACAGTATAACCAATCTTGCTTTAACCTGATGGGAAGTTTGGCTTTGTGTTCCATTGATCAAATAGTTGTCACCACGCATTCTCATACACCCCAATAAGGAATTGTAAGCATCCCCTAGCTTTTCTTACTAAAACTTAGCAGGTATATCCTGCTGGTGATCTCAATATACCCCATGACTTGACCTATAATGACCGCAGGAAATTGTAAGGAAAATGCTATGCCCGAAGAAAATAGTGGGCCCAACCGACTGATTATGGGAATAGGCATTTCCCTCCTGACAGCGATCATTATAGCGTTAGGTGGCTGGATATGGCATAGCGAGGGCAGGTTCTCTCGCCTAGAAGCCAGTCAGAATGTTGTCGAGAGGGTGTCGAAACTAGAAAACGCTCTCCTACCCGTATTGGTTGAATACCGCATGCGAGAGGAGATGAAGCGACTCGGGATCAACCTTGAAACAGACGAAGAAGCACCGGCTGAAAAACCAAAGCCTTCTCCGAAACCAGTAAGAGGGAAAAGTCGGAAGGAAATAGAAACCGAAGTTCGCGAAAAAGCTCGGGAATGGGCTAATCAACAGATTCAACAACCAGTACCGTCGCATTAACGACGAAAGAGAACGTAATGAATACATTTTGCGGCATAGGGATTGGGTTATTGATTTGTGTAGTCTTCGGAATAGTTGTTCTTCAAAAGTATACGACTCCATGCCGCCACTGCGGCTGGCCCTGTCTAAATACAACACTGTATTGCCCACGATGTGGGCGATTCAGGGCCTAACCCTCAAGAAACTTTTATCAATACAAACGGAAGGGAATAAGGCATGATTTGCTCAAAGCTACTACTCTTTCTAGTACTCTTTGTGGGTACGGCTGTACCCCCATCGGATATAGTAACAACTCAACCAGTTTCGACCCAGCCGACTTCACAACCTACGACGATGCCTGTACAAGCAAAATTCACTGTCAAGGGGCCAATGAGACTAGGGGATGACCGCTTTTCTAATCCCCCTAAATTACCCGCGATCGACGCCGAGGATCTTGCAGATAGCCTGGAAGCTAGCCCCAGACAAAAAGCAACCATGAATTACCTCTTTGATGAATATGAAGAGGCTAAAACAAATACGCCAAGATATCAGCATTTCCAGCTTCACGCAATCTTACTCTCCGCCCTAGAACAAGTTCTGAACGATAGTCAACAGAACAAGTTAGATCATATTCTGGACCCCAATATGCCGAGCCAAGACGAACCTCCACAAAAAGAGACTCGCAAAAAGGAAGCCAAGAGCTTGGATCAAACGCTCTTGGATGAAATCAAGCTAACAGACCCAAGGCGAATGATGTATGTACTTAACAGCCTGCGGAAAGGTCCGTACCGAGTTGAAGAAGAGCAGCTTCTTAAAATCAAACAAATAAGAAAAGAATATAGTAAAATACTGCGGTCGATCTCACCTTGGGATCTTGAATCGCGTTATGAACTTAACCTAGTTATTGGATCAAGAATTCTGGCAATACTGACCCCAGAACAACGTACTGCGATTTATGACCATGACCGCAAGGTTCGAAATACTAAAACTAGTGCAGATTAGTAATAATTAGTATATGCCCATGATCCTGCCATTCCAACCGAACGATGTACCAATTCCAACCACAGTCAGCAATTCCTATGAAGACTTCAAAGTCTTCTGTTTGAAAAGGACCACACAGCCGGTCGAAACCCGGCTTTTTGAAGCCTGGGTCGTACTACATATCATCATCAATTACTTAAAACAGTTGGGTTGTTGGATACCATTTTCGGAACTGAATCTTCGACAGTTCCAGCCTGGCGGGCCAGCCGTACCCACCTTGGTAGATGGGAAAATCTCAGGACGAATGTTTGAACGCGGAATCTACGCCCTGGTTACTGCCAAAGGTCTACGTCCTGCAAAACAAGGAAACTACGAGGTCACAGCAGACCTCAAAAACTTCCTAGCTTCACTCTAGCAACCGCAGGAGCTACAACCAGCAATACCGACGAGTGACAAAAACAATGACCACTTTGTCAACCTAAGCGATACGAATTGACGCCATTTACGCATGATATTTCCCCTTAAAGAAGGATAACACTACCAAATACGTAGTGTTTTCCCTAATCCCTTTGTGGAAAACCCTAAAATTTAAGATGGTGAATATTCAGGAGAATCAACAGCAGTATCTTGATCATTACAGTGGGAACAGACGTTATCCAGGTCCAACGAACCCCCACATTCTTTGCAACGCTTAATCCCGACCGTTTTGGGGTTTGTACGGTAAATGCGACGGAATACGGCTTCGTATCCCTGGTTGCGATCACGCCGAGCTAGCTTCTGTAGCCAGTTCATGGTATAATCAAGTACGTACCTTCTATCACCAGTCCTTCAAAAAGAATACGAAAAGTCATGCGACTTGCCTCGATACAACCGAACGATATAGCGTCACCAATAGACGACAAATCTCTGACGTATAACATGAGTTTAGGACTATCAGGGCCTGAAACAAGAGTTCTTTGGGCGATTATAGCCACGCAGCAGAGATTGGGAGCCTGGGTACCTGTTGAGATAGAGGAAATAACATCATCAGAGAACAAAGTTTTGTTCTTTGATGATGACTGTGACATAACCGTTTTTAGTCATTGTATCATCAAATTATGCGAGAAAAAGTTGCTCCACAAAACCGCTGATAGAAGATATAAGTTTTCAGAATTGGCTAAAATGGCATGCGTATCAACGTGGCCCGCACAAACAAATAGTTAAGTAGATTCAGAACAACCACATTTTGGACAGCAGTAGTGACGCCCTTTATGAATTGGTCTACCACATTCGGGACAAAGGAAATAATTGCTATTAAACCAGATAACAATCGCTGAAACAACCACCAGAATAAGGCCGATTGTTATCAAATCCCAAGGAATGAGCATCGTATCACCTCCTGCCCTATTATACTCAACTTGACACCCACCCGAAAAAGAAGTATACTGTTTATATGGGTTTGATCACCACACTTCAACCCGGAGATATCCCCGCCGCTTTCGTATATCCGTATGCAAAAGAGGGTATGAAAGAACTGGGTCTGAATCTTGATGAATCATGGAACATCTTCCGCGTATTAGTAAGCATCCTAGAGCATGGGCGTTCAACTGGAGCTTGGAGCCCATTCCAACCAAAAGATCTTAAATGGGGTCAAGAACCTAAAAAAAATAGAACAGCAATCGGACCGATTTTCAAAAATTTAGCTCCAAGTTTAATAGAAGCTGGTTTAATAGAAATGAACGCTGGCTCATATAGAGCCACTGAAAAATTAGTTCTTTTCTTTGAATGGGCGTCGATAGGATAGGATCTCCGAAAGCTAAAGAAGACTAGTAAAATGGGATTATTTGGCCAGATACAACCGAGCGATATCGATACCGACAGAATTTGGCATGACCACCTGTATGGTGGAGGACCAAAAATCCCCACCCCTCCACAGTGGATTACCGGTACTCCAGGTCAAGTCGCCCTGATGGCTATCGAGGTTTGTCAAATAATTGGATGCTGGGTAGAAGTTTCTTCATCAGAAATCACCAAAAAGACAGGTGGGGCTTACAGCCCCGCATTTATCCAAGATGGTATGTTCCTCCTGCAAAAGAAGAGAGCTATATGTTCCGGGCGTTCAGGGATCAAGTTTACCAAGTCAGCCATAGAGATGTTGCATAGGCGATGGCCAGCATAGCCCCATTTAGTCCTAATGATATAGACATCGAGTCCATATATGGACTCGGTATTGGAAGAAAAGCTACCACATGGCATGCTTTTGATAAACAGGCTAGACTTAAGCGTCCAGACGGGATATTCACTGGCCTATCCTCTTCCTGGACCCCAAGCCCAGTCTACGAATCCGTCTCTAGGGCCTATAGTTGCGTTGTATGGACGATACGTTACCTGCAACAGTTCGGCTGTTGGACAGCTATAGACCTTGTAGACTTCCAAAACTTTTATCTTAGTTTTAGGGCCAAAGTAGCTGGACCCCTAGTCGTTACTGGATTAAGTGATCTCGAAAAGAGCAAGGGCATCACCTGGAAGGAGGCGGAAGGTTCCAAAGAGTTCAAATTGGCCCAGTGGGTAATAGACATTCTGGCCGAGCACGGCCCCTTCAGCGAACCAGAGTAGTATACTACTACTATGGGCCTCATCACCAACCTACAACCGACCGACATAAACACTAGAATGTGGCATTTCGGCATATCACCTGATCTACAACTCTATTTTGGCGGCAAAAACGAGGGGGCGGCATCCCTTTTCAAATTTGCAGAACACGATGCAATGCCACTTCTGTACATAATGTTTTTCTACTGTCTACATCTGGGCTACTGGGCTCAATTCACTGCCACCGAACTCGCCGACTTTTCTGACTGGCTTATAATGGTACATAGGGGCAAAAGCGGCGAAAACCGCGAAAAAGTGATTGGCTGTTTCGGCAGGGTTATGCAATCATTCATAAATACAGGATTAATAGCACGAGAAGGATCTCGCTATCATTTTACGCCAGGGCTAATCGACGCCCTTTTTGTGATAGGCGAAGATTTTAGTAAATAAGCCCGATAATACAGTATATTCCTTACAGGTTTTCCTTATCTAAATACGTAACTCCGGGTAGAAATCTAGGTAAAGTAGGAGTTATGCCATGAATCTGTCAGTGAAAAGAGTTCTTGTAGTATTTGCATTGCTTTCCATATCTATTTTGGGGGCCAAATGCGATACCAGCAACCAAACTCCGGAACAAGATTTAGTAATCCGCATGTTCAAAGCTGGTACAAGCTTAGAACAGAAAATGGTGGTCTTCAACCAATATGCGGGCTGGCCAAATGGCCGAACAGTAGATAATGGAGTGCAATGGTTTGCTAACGAAGCAGGAACCATCGTCAAAGATGGTCCAATGATTGATTGCCAACCAGGCGGAACGCCATCTATGGCGTGGGTTTACCTAAAGATATATCAGGAGACAAAACATGGCATTGCACTCCGGGTTTGTAAGAAAGTCGGAGACACATTGCTCAGTATCCAAGATTTTTGTGGGGGAGGCTGGCACTATGATCTCGCCTTAATTGATGGGCAGTGGCGTTCGGTCATGGCCTGGTCTAAAACCAGACAAGACGATATAGATATGATACAAGGCGTTAGTACGCTTGATGATGGCATAAGCCAGTCATGTGCTCTATACTTGTTAAGACTGTTCCAAGCAACAAATGAACAAAAGTACTTGGCGGGAGCAAAGAAGTTTGGAGATGCTATTGTCGGATTGAAAGATGTCAAAGACAAGGCAACTGGTAAATACCCATATAGAAATGGGGGTATTCCCCAAGCCTTCCCGTTTGACAAAGTGATGAAAATAGTTTTCAGTTCTGAGGACGGACAGCCGGGTGAGCATTACTATGTCCACAAGACATATAATGACAAAACAACTACCCAAACCCTGCTATTCATGATGGAGCTATACGCCGAGACCAAAGAAACCAAGTACCTGGAAGCTATACGCTTAACAATTGACTATACCCTAGACCGGTTTGAACAATTAGGTAGCCGAGCATGGTGCCAACAATATCATTATCTAACAGACGAACCTGCTTGGGGTCGCCACAAAGAGCCCCCAGCTTTTGTGTCCGGAGAGCATGAGATCATTGAAATGTTGCTGGCGTGGAGACAAAAAGAAACAAATTCTGCACGAAAGGCAAGAATCGAAAGAGCGATCTTGAAAAACCTTCTCTATTGGAAATATGAAGCCGAAAGAGTCAATGGCGATGAAAGCAATATAGCCAAATGGCAATGGTGGAGATATTACAATGCCCCTAGAAACAACGCCCCCAATACTAACCCAGGCCTCGGGGGGCGTCCGATCAATACAGTTATGTTTGCTAGCAAATATGCTATTTATTATGGAATAGAAAACGAAGATAAAGCGGCATCCGGTCAGCCCTGGAAACTAGGAAACCCCAGGAGATGGCTTGGTAAAATACTTACTTCTGATGACAAACTCTACAACCTAGATCGATACAGCACATACTGGAATCCAGACAAGAACCTATTCGGTGTGAATGGCATCAAAATAGAAATCGCAAAAGATAAACAAGATACTAGAAATGGCTTGTGGTTGAAAAAGG
>Ga0180437_10010483_pt1 | contig 11301 bp, 28 predicted proteins | sample SS_ome_4_FD_132410 | JGI IMG/M metagenome (GOLD analysis project Ga0180437, IMG submission 132410) | Hypersaline lake sediment archaeal communities from the Salton Sea, California, USA - SS_3_D_1 metaG | ecosystem: Environmental > Aquatic > Non-marine Saline and Alkaline > Hypersaline >... | reverse complement strand
TGACGTACGCCACGTACGACTCGTCCGCGCGCAGGCACACGATGTCGCCCTCCTTGAACGAGCGCCGAGTCGGCGGCCGTTGGCGATTGGCGATGTAGAACGCCCGCTTCAACTGGTCTCCTTCAGGGGATCCCACATGCCGCACGCGCGGCACTGCGGCGTGCCGCTCGGGTCGGCCGGGCACTTCCACCAGCCGGGCACGATGTCGGCCTTCTGCGTCGGCTCGTGCTCCCAGTGCTCGAGCCGGTGTTGGGCGTCGCCGATGATCTTCGCGTACAGCTCGCACTTCTCGTCGTGCGCCTTGAAGCGCAGCTTGTTCAGGCGAGCGTCCAGCTCCCGCGCCTGCTCCTTCTTGTGCGTGTCCAGCTGCTCCAGCAGCCAGACGCACAGGTCGGCGTGGTCCGGCCACGTGTCGGTCGCGCCGGTCGCCTCCTGCCAGCGCTTGATCGCGCGCATGTCCGCGTCCCATCGCAGGTCAGCGCTGGCCTGGAACTCTGCGATCTCCTGGCGCAACCGCTTGATCTCCGCCGACCGCTCCTCGCACAGCCCGCGAAGAAGGTCGCTCGCGTCGGTTCGCTCATCACCGATCATGCCGTCTCCTGATTCAGGTAGATCGGCCTCAGCACCTCCTCCCGGACCGATCGCTTACTGCCCATCACTCGCTCCTCCCCAGTCGTCGGCCGTAATCTCGGCCGTAGTCGGCGCCGGCACTGGCCTCGGCGCGGCGAGCCACACGTGCTCGTGGTCCGGCACGTAGACCACCGAGCCGATGTCGCCGCTGACGACGAGCCAGCCGTGCGGCGTGGCGGTACGGCGGACCGGCTTCATCTGCATCGTGTCCACCGGCACAGACTCCCAGAGGGCGTCGATCTTCTCGGCCGGCGTACCCTTGGCCGGACCGCTCGCCGGAGGACAGCCTTGCAGTGTCCACCCGGCGACGCCACAGAGCACGACGAACGTGATCCAGAAGATGGGTTCCCGCCGCCGGTCACCGAAGACTCGCATCGTTTCCTCCTGGTGAAGTTCTACCCCGGACCGGAGACGCCGCTGGGTAGAACCTGAGCATGACCCCTACACAAGAATGGCGCGTGTTCCAGATGATCGTGCTTGTCGTGCTCGCCGCCTGCCTCACGACAATGGCGCTGGCCGCGCCGACGGACGGGCGCTACGCGAACGGTAACGGGCCGATCCACTGGAGGAGCTGGGCCGAGTCCGACATCGCCTACTGGCCGGTTGAGGAAGAGGAGACCAACTGATGGACAAGCACGGCAACACGACCGCCCAGGAGGGATGCGACCGCTGCCTCTGCGGCAGCAAGTACTGGGAGAACGACAAGTGCATCGGCTGCGGAGCGCGCGCCGAGGAGCGGACATCGTCGCGAGCGACAGCTGGCGAGCGATCCGGCTGAAGCTGGCCGACATCGAAGACAACCTCTCGGATCTTCCCGAGAACCATGGACTGAGAAAGCGCTACGAGCGAGCGAGGTCGGCGCTGACCAAGGCGCTGGAGGAGATGAGCTGATGTGCGTCCGTCATGTGAAGATCACCGAGCACTTCTTGCAGTCCGCTCAGCAACGGCTGGAGGAGCAGGACATTGCCCGTCTCTGGCGCGTGCTCTCCGACGGACGGCTCTTCAAGCTGGCCGAGAAGCTGCGGCCCGGAGAGAAGGGAGCGGTTGGTATCGGCTCCGGCTACGTCATCTTCTGCGAGGACAGCGAAGATGCCGGACTCCTTGCACTGCTCACGCTTCTTGGTAGGGGCTCGAGCGACAGCATCCAACGGCGACGGGACACTCGCTTGATGCGCCTGCCGTCATCGACAACCGACATGCCGAAGAGCAGCGTCGGGCAAATCTCGTCAGATCTGGAGGTCTACGAGTGGGGCAACGGCGTGGTCATCGAGCCTGCTGGTACCGACTGGCGACTCGAGCTGTCGGTCGAGGAAGCCAGGAAGCTGTCCGAGGATCTGCGAATCATGACCGGAGAGGTAGAACCGTAGTATGAGCGACGAGCGGCTCTACCCCGGCATCGAAGTTCACCAGGCCAACACAGCTGGTCGACGGCCGGACACGTTCCTGCTGACGCCAGAAGGATGGGTCGTTGAGATCGGCCGGGCCGCGCACACGGTTCTGCTGGAGGTCGTCAACAGCCCGGAATGGGAGATCGGCCAGCGGCACATGCTGAGTCGAGCGTCCGTGAAGGACGATGCGGAAGAGATGCTCTGCATTACCCAGGTGCTCCGACAAACGCCGGCGGGCTACGGAGTGCGCTTCATCACCGGCACTGGCGGACTCGTGCTCCTGGCCGGCACCCTCTCGGCCGTCGCCGAGGAGAACGGCGTGGGCAACGACGGGAGTGGGCTGATCGAGTGGTTCGAGAAGCTGGCCGACGGCAACCGCCTCGCGTTCGGCTCCTGGTCGATGTTCTGGAACCGGGTCACGATGACCGCGCACGCCGCAACGGAGGGCAGCGTGTCTCACGACCACTATTCGAAGGTCGTGCGATCGGCATCGACCTACCGCAAGCCGGGGCAGAAGATCAAGCGCAACAGCCGGTGTCCGTGCGGCAGCCGGAGGAAGTGGAAGAAGTGCTGCGGCCGGAGAGCACCATGACTCCCGAGGAGAGACAGCTCTACGAGGCGATGAGTCTCGAGCTGGAAGAGCTGAAGGCCGAGAGCGATCGACTCGCCAACGGCTCCTGGTGGTACCGGCTGGTGCACAGCTGGGGGTACTGGCGGCGTGAGGCCGACTTCGATCGCCGTCTCGACGCTATGTGGAACGACACCGTCGAGGGGCTCGAGAAGACGGTGGCTGATCGGGGGGCCGAACCGGACACCAGGAACCAGGCGATCACGTTCCTCGCCCAGGCCGACCAACTCAACGCTCGGAAGAAGGCGTTGAAGGAAGTGCGCGAGGGCCGGCGGAGGATCGAGGATCTATGAGCGACCAGACGATGCACCCGTGAAGCGCTACTTCCTGACGGCTCGGATGATCGAGATGAAGGTCGAGCCGCTCGACCTGGAGCCGAAGCCGCGCTTCCGTGACGGCGAGGTCGCGTGGCAGATAGGGCCTGGAGAGTTCGCCCATCGCCGGCAGCTCGTGCGAGTGCTGGAGACGAAGGTCTATCCCCGCAAGACGGAGGTCCGGCCGCACACCATCTTCGGCGAGGAGGGGCGGATCGATTACCGCGTGGAAGCGGCCGAGCGGTGGCGGGACGCACTGGGCAACCTCCAACCAGACGGCTGGTGGTGGTTGCGAGAGGCATGGCTCGAACCGTCGTCGGCCGTCGACCGCCTCGGGTCTCTGGTCAGCGCTGACGAGGAGGAACCGTGCCGCTGACGTACCTCATCGGCGAGCAGGTCTGGGTCGCGGTCGCCACGCAGACGGCGCCGGGAAACGTCGCGTGGTGTCGGGGCGAGGTCGTCGAGAACCGGGTGTGGCGCTTTCCTCACCGCGTGTCGGTCGTGTTCCGCTCCTACACCGGCGAGAAGGTCCGCGCATCGTTCGGTCACGACGAGATCCGGCCGGTCTCCGCCATCGAACGGCTTGGCGAGGTCGTCCGTGAGACCTAAGCGCATCCGCTGCCATTGCTGCCAACGGCTCATGTCGTTCGTGCCCCACAAGCCTGGCGATGCGATCCGACGACAGCCCCCGAACGCCGGCCACTGCCTGGACTGCACGCCAAGGAACAAGCGCCACCAGCCGACGCGGAGATGGCGCAACGGCGAGCCGGTGCCCACGTGTGCGCAGCGCGGATGCACGCCAGCGTCGGCCGTGGACAAGCTCGCAGCCCTGGGTAGAACGAAGGCATGAAGCGAGAGATGACATGAGAGGGCGCCGAGTGCTCATCACCTTCGACCACGAGGTCGATGCAGACGAGGTAGCCAAGGCGGTCGAGCACCTGGGCGAGATCGTGCCGCCCATCGTCGTCGTCGGCCGGAACGTGCAGATCGAGAGCCGACCGCCCGACATCTGCCTGCGCGAGGTCAAGCCAGAGGAGGAGGCGATCCGCCGGATCGTCCGAGACGAAATGAGCCGCCTGTGAGTGCCACGATGAAGAAGGCGAAGAAGCGGAAGGCGAAGCGGCAGACTCGCGGTTCACCAACCTGGCCGCCGGGCGCGTGGAAGCCGAAGCGGCGCGGCGCCATCTACTGCTCGCCAGCTTGCGGCGCCAACTGTACCTGGGCAGAGCATCAGTGGGCGAAGCGCGAAGCGAAGGTGCTCGCCAAGCACCTGGGCAAGGGCTGGGAGCCGCGCGTCTGGGAGAACATGCGCTGGTTCTGGAAGGTCGTCTCTCCGTGCGATCGGATCAAGGTCCATCCGACCTACGATCGACGCGCTGACTCGGCGATCGACATGCTCGCCTCGCTCGTGCCGGTGAGCTACCTGGCGTTCCTGGGCACACCAGACTCGGCGGGCGGCAAGTGGTCCGCGAGCGGAGACACCCCAGGAGCGGCCATCCGCAACGTCGTGGCGAAGGCGATAGCCGACCTGGCAGAGATCCAGGCGTCCATCGGCGGCCTGGAGGAGTGGCAGGAGTGATGCGCGCCGCCAAGCTGATAGCCGAGTCGGTGGCCGCCCTGATCGACGCGGGCCAGCACATCGCGCGCTGCGGCGGTCTTGAGCACGCGGACGCCGACTACCTGCTCGACTGCGAGCGACGCGTGTTCGCCGCGATCGAAGAGGCCGAGAACACGTCGGCGGTAGAACAGCTAGGGGAGCTTGCGGAGCAGTGAGCCACTCGTTTCAGACGCGTCATGAGTTCGGCGGCTTGACCGAGTGCCGCTACGTCTTCCACTACGACTCTGGGGTCGAGGGCGGCGACGTGAAGATCGTCCAGTTGATGGCAGAGGAGGAGACGCGCGAGCCGGAGGATTACGGCAAGGATGGCGTCTTGACGCGCGCGTGGTCGCCCGAAGTGCAGTTCGTCATCCCGAAGTCGGAACTGGTCGCGTTCGTCGCGCACCTCGTCCGCAACGCGCTCATCTCGAAGGTCGAGGAGACAACCGACCTGGAGGTCTTGGGCCTGTGACGAACAACGAGTTCGCCAACATCATCGCAAGCCCGCACCCAGCGCCAGGCGCGGGCTACATCGTCTCCTGCACGTACGGCGATGGCGTCTCTCCGATGTGGATCGACCGAATCTGCATCGAACGCGGGGTACAAGAGACTCGTTACACGTTGGATCGGAAGCGCGCCCGGAGCTTCGAGAAGGCGTGGGCCGAGAGGCTCCGCGATGGGCTGTTCCAACCAGGCGCGAGAATCGAGCGTGCATCATGATCGATCCCGAGTTCGGCGTGGTGACCGACTTCCAGGCATGGCTGAACCGCGTGCTGGAGAAGCCTGCGGCCGAGCGCGAGGTCCGGCTGGTGCCGGAAAGGAGTTCATCCTCAAGAACGTCACCGCCGACATCGAGCCGGGCGACAGCGAGGACATCGAGGTCGTGTCGCTGTCGTTCGACGTTCCTCGAGATCCTCTGGAGCGCTTCCGGTACAAGATCGTCGATCCGAGCTACCTGAACCCGATCCGCTCGCTCCGAAGGACGACTCGTGAGCCATCCGAAGAAGACGCACTGGACCTGCATGGCGCACGTGCGCGGCAAGGCGAAGCCGGACTGCCACAGGAAGGCGAAGGGCGCTGCATTCGAGCTGCCGAAGGGCTGGAAGATCGCGAGCGGCGCCGGCGCGCGCCGGCTGCTCGCCAAGTGCCCGGTGTGCTCCGTGTGAGGTTCACCGAACCCATCCACCCGTTCAAGTTCGCTGTCGGAGAAGTCGTCTGGTGGCGCGGCGACGACATCACGCCCGCGTGGCGCGTGCGCATCACCCAGCAGCTCATCGACCAGGAGTTCGGTGACCCGATGTACGAGTTCACGGTGCTCGACGGCGACGAGGCTGGGACGACGACCAACACGTGGCAGCCGTATCTCCGACCGCTCGACGTGGTCGATCTCCTGGCGATGATCGCGCAGCCGGTCTGATCAGCTGGACATCCGCGCGCAAGCAAGGCAGGGTGGTTTCAGGGGAAGTGGTAGAGAGCCATGAGGGATGAGAGCCCTGTTCTCCTGTGCGGTGTTCGTTCTGTGCGTCGGTGCGACCGTCACCGGGTGTAGCGACTCCGATGGCAGCGGCCCAACCACGGCCGCGACGCCATCGTCATCCGTCGAGTTCGTCCTGCCGCTCACCCCGCCGGACGGCAAGGTCGGCCAGCTCTACAACTTGCGCCTGAGCGCGAAGGGCGGTGTCCAGCCGTACACGTTCTCGGACGACGGCGGCCTGACGGCCACCGGCCTGACGACATCGCCCGATGGCGTGGTGAGCGGAACCCCAACACTGGCCGGCACCTTCCGGGTCCAGTTCGAGGTCCGGTCGGCCGATGGAAGATCGACAGCCGGTCATGTGACGTCTGTCACCATCGACCCGTAATCGATCCTCCGCGTCGGCGCTGACCCCGGGTAGAACGTCACCATGAGGGTCCGTCGCGCGATCGAGCTGAGTGAGAGCGGTCTAGCGAAGCGCCCAGCTGCCTTCGCCAATGAGCCGGCCTACGCCGAGCGGCTCGCCGGCTTCGGAGAGGCCGACGTCTACGTCTGCGACCTAGAGTACGACCACCTGCCGCCCGAGAAGGCCGACGAGCACGACGACTGGGAGCCATACACCGACAACGCGATCACCCGCTTGTCCGTTCTTGGGGATCGAATCCTGCGCGAGGAGAGCGAGTGAGCACCAAGATCTACGAGGGCCACCGATTCCCGAAGGCCAAACTGCCGACCTTCGTGCGCGAGGTCCGCCGCGCCCAGTGGAAGATCATCCTTCAGCGCGCGCGGGAGATTGCGGCCGGACTCAAGGCCGAGAGTCTCGAAGCCGACACGTGGGGACGACGCGTGCAGGCAACCGAGGACTTGTTCCGCGAGATCGCCAAGGATCCGCGCCGCGCGCCCTACTTCGACATCGAGTGCGGCTGGCGGATCTTCCTGCCAGAGACCGGCCGGTGGGCCTACACGGTCCCGTGGGGCGAGTTCGAGCTGCGGAACGATCTGGTCCTTCCCGACTACGTGGAGGACTACCCATACTGGAACAACACCGACCCGCCCGAAGGCATGCGAGACGGTGCGGGCTACCGGCGCTGGCAGCGCCGCGCGAAGAACTGGGAGTGCGCCACCGAGCCGCACCGGGAGCAGGACTACGTGCTGCTCGTCGTCTTCGAGGCCAGCGGCATGACGATCGCCGAGCTGACCGTGCAGATGATGCGCCTTGGCCCGCCCAGCGCGATCGACAGGCTGGCGGCGGTCGCGCGCTCGTGATCAAGAAGGGCGACTGGGTCCGCTGCACGCTGCCCAAGCTGACCGCGATCTACGGATGCCTCTGCCAGGTCGAGGTTCCTCCGACCGGAGATAGGGGCGCGCGAGTCTCGTTCCCTCCCACGCGGCCGGGGTGGAGGCCGTACCGCTGTGCCCTGGACAACGCACACTGGGAGATCCCCGATGATGCGGTGACGCTGCTTGGGCTGGTCGGCGCGGATCCTGGGTAGAACGTCGGTATGGACAGGCCCACGCCCGAGATGCTCGCCGAGATCGAGGCCGACGTGGCGCGCACCACCAAGCACGCCGCCCGGCGGGGCTTCCCGTGCCTGGGCTCGACATGGGAGATCGAGACCCCGAAGGGCGCGGGCCTGATCTTCAAGTGGCTCATCTCCACGTGCCCCGAGGCCGTCGAGGAGGGGATCCGGCGAGCCCGGCGCAAAGCCGGCATCCACCCAGAGGACGAGGACATCGCCAAACTACTCATCCGCGTGTTCGGTGCGGCCCGACATCCAGCTGGCGCGATGATCACGGCCGACGTCACCGAGGTGCTCACGCTCATCGAAATCGTCATCTGGTCGGTCTACCAGATGGATCTGAACGCAGAGGCGGAAGATACCGCCGAGGGGCTGCGTGACATGGCCGAGCTGCTCGAGAAGCGGCTCGGCCCCCTGCCTGATGGCGCGTGGCAGTGGTTCGTTGACAACTGGCTCGAGCGGCTCCTCACCACAGGACTGGGCATCAAGGAAGCCATGACGTCTGATGGTCATCTGCGCCGCTACTTCAAGCACGCCGGCACCTACCGCCGGCCGAGGAAGAAGACGGGCCGAAACAAGCCGTGCGGATGCGGCTCAGGCAAGAAGTGGAAGCGGTGCTGCGGAGGAAGACCGTGAACTGGGAAGACGCCCTCGAGATCGCCGACGAGATCCTCGACATGATCGACAACGACCTGCCGGAGGAGGCCGAGGAGTTCGCCGAGTCGGTCGAAGAGAAGGTCCGAGACATCCGCAATTGGATCGAGGATCACCGGCACGTGACCGAGAGGCAGGTCGAGGCGCTCGAGAACATGAAGCGGGGCTGCGAGAAGTGGATGGACTGAAGCCATACCGCCACGACCGACCATGCCCCAAGTGCGGGCAGCACGACATCCACGTGGTATGGGTCCGGGCCGCGCCGTTCGCGAAGAGCGCGGTACCAGCCGCACGCCGCAGTCGCCTGATGGGCGACCGGCTGGCCGCCGAGGAACACATGCACCGCGTCTGCCGGACTTGCCAGTTCGAATGGGCCGAGGCCCCGCTCGACACGTGCTCGGCAGTCGACCAGCTGGGAGTGGTCGCCGAGGGAACGGAGAACCGATCATGAGCATCGATCTCAGACTCGCCTGCGACCTGTGCGGAATGACGACCCAGGCCGACATCAAGATCGAGAAGACGTCGACCAACACCGACTACTTCACCGGCAAGTTGCCGCGCGGCTGGGTGGCGTTCACCACAGATCGAGTAGCCACGGTTCTCGCAGCCGGCGGCATGGACCGAGGACCGCAGAACCTCAAGCTCGTCTTCTGCTCCCAGACGCACAAGACTCAATGGGAGCAGTGCGATCACATGGCACGCGCCCACGCCGGCGAGGTCTACCGAAACAAGCTGCGGGAGATGGTGCTGGAGCACAAGGGAGCGGTCACCGGGCTGGCCGAGATCGACACCAGCGAGGACAGCGACGCCGTCCGCGATTTATTCGGGATCTCTGAGTCGGAGCTGCCGTTCTGATGAGTGACGAGGCCCGCCAGCTGGTGGAGCAGCTCGTCGAACGGTTCAATGGCGCCATCGAGAACGCCGCGCACGTCGCCGGGATCAGCCCGAGGACGCTCCTCCGATGGGTGAGAGGAGACACCACGCCGTGCGAGTCCGCGCTCGACAGGATCCGCATCGCGCTCCAGGGAGATCCGAAGGACCGCCGCGAGGCCAGGATCCAGTTCTACATCGATCGTGCCGCGCGAGGCGCCGACCTGTTCAAGGACCAGCCGTGAGCCTCAAGCAGGTCGGGCTGGAGATTCAGTACTGGGGCGAGCTTCTTCTGCTCGTCGCGATTCTGGCGTTCTGCATGGAGGCCGCACCCGACATCTCGATCGTCTTCTGGACGATCACCGCATTGATCGGCGTCGGAGCCATCCGGCTCAACCACGAGCAGCGCGTGAGAGCGGGATGAGGGAGATCGACCGTCGAGTAAGACGGGCCGCCGCGCGGCTGTGCGCGACGAGCGCCGCGATGGCCCAGAGCATCACCGACGACCACTTCGACGTGCTCAAGAAGTCGGCCGGAACCTATCGGAGCTTCTATGTGAAGACGGGCCGGAACGAGCCCTGCACCTGCGGCTCCGGGAAGAAGTACAAGCGCTGCTGCGGAAGGTCGGAGTGAGGCTAGCTGGCATGATCAAGGTGATCTACCTCGACACGCCGCCGGACCAGCGCACGAGCGGACCAGGCTGCCGGTCGGCGCACAGGATCGCCGAGTGCGATCGGTTCGACCCGACGAAGCTCGGCCGCCGCGCCCAGAAGAAGCGAGGCAAGAAGATCAAGCGCAACCAGAAGTGGTCTGCGCTGACCGCCTGCTCGCGAACGTCCGGCCGGCAGCGAGGCGCGGCCACAGCCTACTGGATGCAGCTCGCGGTCGCGGTCGCCGACCCGCACGGGACCACGGTCGTCTGGCACAGCTGGGTCTACTTGAGCAACAAGCCTACCGCCGCCGGCATCGCCCGGATCGTAATGCCCCGCGTCGCGGCCAGCGCGAGGCGCCGATCCGATGATCCGAGGTTCGACGTCGGCGCCGACCTGTGGGACGGCCGGATCAGGCGACCGGAGCGACTGGAGGCCGCCTGGGAGGCGCTCCGGGCAGCGTTTGCGTCTTCCCTCAGCGCTGTCGATCGACTCGGCGCGCTCGTCTGGGAAGAAGTGGGGGATGTGTCGGGCGATTGAGGTAGAAACGCGATCGGAGGCGACCAATGCCCGATCGCGACCCCCGTGTGAACCCGCAGCTCCTCGACATCGTCCAGGTGGTCGAGAGCGAGCGGTGCGTCGAGTACGTGACAGCGCTCGGCACCGTCATCTACTCGATCAAGAGCGGCCGGCACGAGCGCCGGTGTTCACTGGACGCGTGGCGCCGGTGGGCGAAGGGCGGCAAGGTCGTTCGGGTCGGGCGGCTGTGCGTCACCCCGACCAACACACTCGTGAAGCTCGACGAGGGGAACCGGCGCGAGGTCAACGCGCTGAGGAACCGGCTGGGCACCATCGGCGGCCGAATGGCCGACGAGGACGAGATCGCTACCGGACTCGTGAGCCTGGCCCTGGCCGTCATCGAGTACCACACCCCCGACCCTCCGAGGATCGGTCTGGAGGAGCTGGAGAAGGCCATCGTCGCGAGCCGGCGCTGATCGATGGGCAAGCCACAGCAACCGCGTACGACTACGCTCACCCAGCGTCACTGCGTGCTCCTCCTCCACCTGGACCGCGAGGCGTACCAGATCGCGAAGGACTGGGATCCGAAGATCGTCAGCAAGGGACACGATCTGAACTACGGCAACCCGGTTTGGGCCGTACACCGCGCGCTCGCGTTCGGCGCCAAGAACATGAACGGGTGGGCGGTGAAGCTCTCGCCCGAGCACGTGAACATGGTCAACTTCGACCTGCCGCGCTTCAAGCGGCTGCGCGAGCTGTGCAAGCGAGCAGAGCGGTGGGCGCGCCGCCGAGGAGACAAGCGACTCGCGGCTCAGTTCCGTCACCGGATCGATGCGCTGTCCGAGTCAGCTGGCGTGACCGCGATCGACAGGCTCGCCAACGTGGCCAGGAAGATGGAGACGGACGCCGGGTAGAACGAAGGGATGGCCTACGAGCCCGACGATGACGTCAAGGCCCTGATCCGCAACGCAGCACGCCACGGCTTCCACTGCGACACGAAGTTCTTCTACATCGAGATCGACCGGCTCGCGGCCGAGGTTCTGGACGCGGTCCTCGA